>RRZU012833273.1_pt1 | contig 11893 bp, 8 predicted proteins | sample 2165561 | NCBI WGS metagenome assembly RRZU01 (sample SAMN10456909, study PRJNA506462) | wastewater metagenome | isolation source: wastewater sludge | place: USA: Moscow, Idaho | reverse complement strand
ATTGATGGTGAGGTCGGCAATAAGAAGCAGTATGATCCTCGCGCATGGGGCAAGGCTGCTGAGGCCGGAATGGCTGCACGCGTTGTTGAGGCGTGTGAGCGTCTCGGCTCCGCTGGAACCAAGATGTAGTTTCAGCTCGCAGTGGCTCGACCTGTCGAGCTGGTGAGTTAGAAGAGTCCCGTTGGCCTGGTGGTCGGCGGGACTCTTTGTGTGTCGGACGCTGTTTCGAGATGTCCGCGCCTGTTCTGCAATGGCGGCATTAGTCTCTGCTAGTTGCGGTGCGCGTTTGGCGTAACGGTGCGCGTTTGGCTGGAATAACGGTGTGATGACGTCCGAAATCGCACCAAACGCGCACCGTTACGCTCGGGGTGCGAAACCTGTCCGATTCGTGAAATGTATATGTGGGGAATCAGGGAGACCCTGGGGTAACGACCCCAGACGAGCATTTCGTCCCCACGTATACATTTCGGGGCGCGTCGGTTGCGGGCGTGGTGCCGATCGCCGTAGTGGCGGTGGTCGTGGTGCCGATCGCCGTAGTGGCGATCGCTCGCTGTGGTCGTAGTGCCGGAGGTCGCAATGCCGTGGGTGCGACGCACGACCCTAGTCTTGCGGGCCCGCTAGGGCTTTTACTGAGCCTGCCAGGGCTTCCGGAGCCGGCCAAGCGTTACCGAGCCCGCTAGGACTCCCGGACCCGACTAAGCCATAGAGAGCCCGCTAGGACTCCCGGAGCCCGCTAGGCTCAGCCTGCCTTGAATTACATCGTTATGCAGACAGATTTGGCTCCCTAAGGCTCAGTTGGCTCGCTAACGCCAAACCAGCTGGTCGGCACCGGTGGCTATTTCCCGACGTCAGCACCTGTTTGGCACCGGTAGCACCTATTTTCGTTGCGGGTACCCATCGCGCACATTTCCCCGATCTAGAGAATCTTTGCAGTGAAACGAGACAATCTGGTCGGGACGTGTTGCAATTGGGGAAGAGCAGAATGACTGCGCGTTCGTTGACGCTGTGCCAGCGTCAGGCTGAGGGCCAATCGAAAGGGAGAATGATGGCGGAAGATACCTGGTCCAAAGTTGAGGGAATGGTGATTGCCGGAGCCCTGGACCCGCTGAAGCTCGCTGAAGAGCTGAAGCGTGAATCTGTTGTGGCATCGCTGGTTTGGTACGACAAGACTCCGGAATTGGTGGGGGTTACCGTTGCTGAGCAGCAAGACCAAGTCGCTACGCTCGCCAAGCGCGGTCGGGTGTTCAGGCCGGGTTTGAGCATCCAGGAGCTGGCGGAGAAGATCGCGGACAAGTTCGCAGCCGAGGTCATGCTCGGTGACGTCCAGGTTGACAGGTTTGAGCGTGCTGACGACGAAGACGTCGAAGACGTCGCTTCTGAGGTTGCCTCTACAGCGGGCAAAGCTGGTGCCGAGGACGGTGAATCACTGCCAATTCGGGTTGTTGAGATCAGTGCTACGCCCTCGTCCGCGATTCCTCTTCTTGCAGCGTTCGAGGGCGTAGATGTGGCAGAACTACCCCACGATGAGCACCGCAGCATCCTGCTTGCCCAGGTTCCAGCCCATCGTTCCGGATGGCATTTCGGAGATGCGCCACTTGTTCGGCTCACTCTCCAGGGAGACGAGTTCCACGCACACTTCATGCCTGAGGATGACCCCGAGAGTGTTGTCACCTACAACTGGGGTATGAACGAGGTCGTGGTTGCGGGAGCTAAGGGGTGGGAAGGAAATATTGCGGATGAGGTCCACGACCTCGTCGGCGCGCGCGGCGACATTGTTGCCATCCATGATGCTGTTCCAGGTGTTGACGTCGAGGGCGCTTTTGAGGCCACCAAGATGCGTGGATCAGCGGCTGTCACCAAGTTCGTTCGGTCACTGGGATTGGATCCGCAAGTGGCAGAGTTCCTCCTTGGTTGGTTGACCGTTGAACAGGTCTCTGGCGCTACGGTTCACCATGCTCGCGGTATCTCTAATGCCATCGGTCGAAGTGTGGATATCCTTCTCAACGAGCGCAAGAATGAGGCCAGTTTCTGGGATTCATACACACACCTGGTTCGTAGCAAACCTTGGCTGATTCCGACTATTGCAGTCGGTGAGGTCGTGGCGGCCACCGCCCTTCTTATTGGAGGACGTAAGCGTGACGGGGTCCGTACCACAGGGGGTAAGGTCGCGACAGGGCTTGCCGTCGTTCTCCTTACGGACGCGATCGCGGATACCACCCTTGCGCGGCTTACTGCGCGGCGTGCCGAACGACACGAGGCCCAAGGGAGCTAGTGCAGGCGGTCATATCCCCACGCAGCGTGGGTGACGAAGCGCATCGCAAGTGAAGACCTGCGGGTGCGAAGGAGGCGGTAGTGCGGATAGTTGTCGCCCTGGGTGGCAACGCGTTGGCCAAGAGGGGTCAACCGATGACTGCAGAGATGCTTCGCTACAACATTCGTAGCAGCGTCGTTGCCCTCGGTGACCTGGCCCGCGATAACGAGGTCGTCATCACCCATGGCAATGGGCCCCAAGTGGGACTTTTGGCTCTTCAGGGGCTTGCATACAATGTTGTTCCACCATATCCACTGGACATTCTTGTTGCGCAAAGCCAGGGGATGATCGGATACCCGTTGCAACAGGAGCTCAGCAATGAGTTGGGAGACGACCGGGAGGTCGTCACTATCCTCACTACCACGCAGGTCTATGCTAACGACCCGGATTTTGCCGACCCGACCAAAGCCGTTGGTCCCCTTTACACGGAGTCGGAAGCACACAGTGTTGAGCAGCTTTACGGTTGGCAAACAAAGCCTGACGGATCAGGGTTCAGGCGGGTCGTCCCTTCACCGAAACCAGTGCGCATCCTCGAATCCTCAGCAATTGCTGCGCTCCTAGATAGTGGACGAGTCGTCATCTGCGTAGGTGGTGGCGGTGTCCCGGTAACAATTGAAGGTGGAATCTCAACCGGAGTGGAAGCCGTAGTTGACAAGGATTTGGCGTCTGCGGAACTGGCTGTGGAACTAGGTGCTGACACGCTCCTGATCCTCACCGATGGGGACTATGTGATCGAGAACTGGGGTGAGCCGACGGCTAGGGCAATTGCCCAGGTGTCCCCAGAAATCCTTGAGAAAATGAGTTTCTCTGCTGGGACCATGGCGCCAAAAGTCGCGGCCGCAATAATGGTGGCCAATGCGGGAGGTCGAGCCTTTATCGGCCCATTGGATCGGGTTCCGGAGATGCTTGCTGGAACGATTGGTACGCAAGTACGCCAAGGCATCCTCGGGGGCATCGTCTACGCGGTTTGATTTTCAGGCTCGTCGCAGAAGGGGCTGTGGGTATCCTTCTCGCCTCTACCACCGGTCACCGTTGCCGTCACTACCTGCCTCAAACCGCGAGATCGCATAGTATCGACACATTACACTGTTATTGGACCCGAAACTGTCGATACTATTCGATCTCGCGGAGGCGGGGTGGGTGTGGGTGCTGCGGGTGTAGGTGGGGCGGCCCAAGTGCACGGCGCCCGCACGGTTCCCCCAGCAATGCGGAGCCGGTTAGGGCATACGGAGCCGGTCGGGCCCACCCACCCTTATAACACACCGTTATGCAAGCCTAACCGGCTCCGTATGCCCTAACCGGCTCGCTAAGCCAACCGGCACCTCGACCACCTCCGCGGCATCGCCCGAGGATTCCGAAACCTCCAAAACCACATCCACCACGGCCTCCTCCACACCGGGGGGTTCAAACGCCACCTACAGCCTCTGTTATGACTCTTCTAAGTTCTGTCAAGCGGGTATCTTCTCCTCTTCGATGGGGCCCGTGGCGTTCGCTATTGGGGATGCTTGTAGTACGAGCCGGTTTGTCTAGCTTTTCGCTTTCAGCTAGGAATCCTCCGACTGGTGGAATGCTCCGCGTAGAATCGCGCGAAGGGGGCGTCCATGCTTGAGCTGAATAACATCACAAAGTCATATACAGTTGCGGATTTCACGCAAGTGGCGCTCGACGACGTCTCGATCGCATTTCGTGACAACGAGTTCGTTGCAGTTCTTGGGCCCTCTGGTTCCGGCAAGACAACAATGCTCAACGTTATTGGCGGCCTCGATCACTACGATTCTGGCTCCCTAATCATTGATGGCATCAACACTTCGGACTACACCGACCGTGACTGGGACACCTACCGCAATAACCGCATCGGGTTTGTTTTCCAAAGTTATAACCTGATTCCCCACCAGACCGTCCTCGCCAACGTGGAGCTTGCGCTCACGCTCACGGGCGTGAGCCGGGCTGAACGTAGAGCGCGGGCAACCGAAGCCCTGCAGGAGGTGGGGCTCGGCGACCACATCAACAAGCTACCCAGTCAGCTTTCCGGCGGCCAGATGCAGAGGGTTGCGATCGCCAGGGCCCTCATCAACGACCCGGAGATCCTCCTGGCGGATGAGCCAACTGGGGCACTGGATTCAACGACCAGCCTGCAAATCATGGCGATGCTCACCAGCATTGCCAAGGACCGACTGGTTGTCATGGTCACACACAATCCAGAGTTGGCGCAGGAGTACGCCACAAGGATCGTTAACTTGCGAGATGGGCGTATCTCTGCCGATTCTGACCCGTTTGTTCCCAGTGCAGTAGACGCGAAAACATCCCAAAAGGCAGCCCGACGCACCTCCATGTCACTGGCCACTGCCGTCGCCCTGTCATTCAAGAACCTCATGACAAAGAAGGGCCGCACGCTGATGACGGCCTTTGCAGGTTCTATCGGAATCATTGGTATCGCAACGATCTTGGCCTTGGCAACCGGTGTCAACAACTACGTCAAGAGCATCGAGGAAGACACTCTCTCGGTCTATCCGCTGTCGATTCAAAGCCAAGGCATGGACATGGCAGCCCTGATGGCGCTCACTGCGGACGCTGGCGCTGGTGGTGGGGGAGGCGAGGCCGAGGCAGAAGAAGGCACAGACGGCTCCGTCCAAGAAATTGCAATGATGCAACGCATGTTCGGCTCGGTCGGTTCAAATGACTTGGCCGCGCTGAAGACTTTCTTGGATTCCAACGGCGGGAATGTTGACGACTACGCGAACCTGATCCAGTACTCGTACAACGTCACCCCACAGATCTTCACGGTGAACGAGGACGACAAGGTCCGTCAAGTCAATCCCGACTCAACGTTTGCCTCGCTTGGCTTCGGAGGGGCAGGAAGCAGTGGGGGCCTGATGGACTCCGCAATGAATACCAATGCTTTTGTTGAAATGATGGATGACTCCACCCTGATCGAGCAGCAGTATGACGTTGTTGCTGGTGATTGGCCCCAGTCCTATGACGAAACCGTCCTCGTCCTCACCCCCAGTGGTGGCGTTAGTGACTTCGTTCTGTACGCGATGAACCTGCGCGACCCAGCGGAGTTGGACACGATGGTCGCGCAGCTGGTTAACGATGAACCAATCGTCACGCCGGAGGGCGGTCCCAAGGCGTTCTCCTACGGGGAGATCATGGACGTGACGTTCAAGATGGTCAACTCTGCGGACTACTACGTCCTCGACCAGACCTATGGGGTGTGGACGGACAAGAGTGGTGACGCCGCCTTCTTGAAGAAGCTGGTGTCCGAGGGCGAAGAGTTGAAGATCAGCGGTATCGTCCAGCCTCGCGAAGGTGTGACAGCAACGGCACTGACACCTGGGATCTACTACACCCCCGATTTGGTCACCCACCTCATCGAAGAAGCTGCGACCTCGGACGTCGTCAAGGAGCAGCTGGCCAAACCGAGCGTCAACGTCTTCACGGGGCGGACGTTTGTGGACGAGGCCGAGAACCCGGAGTCTTCCGACTTCGACATGTCGAAACTTGTCAGCATTGATGAGGAAGCGATCGCCTCTGCGTTCACTTTCGATGAATCGCAACTGGGGATTGACACCTCCGCGCTGAACCTCAACATGGCGGGAATGCCGCCGCTGCAGCTTGACCCATCGGCGCTACCAACCATGGATGTCTCTAGCCTGCTGGGGAGTCTGGACCTCGGTTCGGGTCTTGATATCAGTATTGAAGATGTCCTGTCCGACCTCGACCTCAGCAACATTGACATCAATCTTGACCCGGAGGCCATCACGCAACTGGCCACGGATCTGGCAACCGGTTACGCCCAGTTCTGTATGCAGGGCAATGATTGCACTGACCCTGAAGCCAGCTTCCAAGCATTCCTAGCGACGCCCGAGGGCGTTGCGATCCTGGCGCAAACCGATGAGCTGATCAGTGGCCTCGAGGGCGACTTTGCCGCAGCCCAGGAGGAGATCACGCGACAGCTCACCGCCGCGATCTCGAATGCAGTACAGAAGCAGATCGAGCAGAACTCGGCTGCGATGCAGGCCCAACTGCAGCGGGCAATGGCAAACTACATGACCCAGGCCATGAATGCTATCTCCGTGCAAATCCAGGACCAGGTTGGCACCGTGTTAGAGCGTCAGATTGGTGATGCTTTGAGCTCCTCGATGGGGTCGCTGACTGAGAACATGGCTGCGGCGATGAGCATTGATGAGGAGGCCTTCGCTAACGCATTTGATTTCAATCTGGATGAAGCGGAGCTCAGCGCCCTGATAATGAGCATGATGGGCCAGGCGCAGAGTTCGTTTGATGGCAACCTCGCAAAGCTCGGTTATGCCGATTTTGCTCGGCCCTATTCGATTGACATTTTCCCCAAAGATTTTGAGGCAAAGGGACAAATCATCACGATCCTGGACGATTACAACGCGGACATGGAGGCGCAGGGGAAGGAGGATCGGGTCATCACCTACACCGACTTGGTGGGAACCCTCATGTCCTCGGTGACAGACATCGTCAATGTCGTTTCCTACGTCTTGGTTGCCTTTGTGGCGATCTCGCTAATCGTTTCCTCCATCATGATCGGTGTCATCACATACATTTCCGTCCTCGAACGCAAGAAGGAAATCGGCATCCTCAGGTCGATTGGCGCCTCAAAGAAGGATATTCGCTGGGTGTTTAATGCCGAGACCCTGATTGTCGGCTTTGTCGCCGGCGTGATGGGAATCGGGGTCACCCTTCTCTTGACCATTCCGGCAAATGCCATTGTTTACGCCAGGTTCGGGATTGCGAACGTTGCGACCCTACCGGTTGGCGCTGGAGTTGCACTGGTCCTGATCAGTATGGGACTCACGTTCTTGGCTGGGCTTATTCCGTCCTCGGCCGCGTCCCGAAAAGATCCGGTGGAAGCCCTGCGCTCAGAGTAGGTGGCCAAATCTCCCCATTAGGTACGGTCCCACGCGGCGGCTGGCTTCGCGAAGTTGCACAGATCCGACTACGGTGGAGTCGTGCTCCTGGCTTTACTCGTCTCTCTCTTAGCGGGACTTGCCACCTCCATTGGTGGCCTGATGGTTCTCAACAAGAAGACCCTTCAACGTTCCTACCTTGCAGTGGCGCTGGCATTTGCGGCCGGCGCAATGCTGATCATCTCGCTGTTCCAGATTGTCCCGCTGGGAATCGAGTACATGGAGTCAACGACTTCCGATCGCACGGCTCTCGTGGTTGTTTGGTTGTCGTTTTTTGCTGGAATCGCCCTCGTCCTCACGATCGACCGGCTGCTTCCCGACGTTCTTAACCCGAACGAAATGGAGGGGCGCGAGGACGATATGAGTGTTGGTGACCAAGCCTCGACGAAACATTTGATGAGGTCGGGCGCCCTGGTCGCCGTCGTGCTTGCACTCCACAACTTCCCCGAGGGCATGGCGACGTTCTTCACCACCTACCAGGATCCGACCGTGGGTATGACCCTGGCGGTGGCGATAGCGATCCACAATATTCCAGAGGGCATTGCGGTTGCCGCACCCGTATATGCCGCCACGGGTTCGCGAAGGAAGGCATTCGCCTGGGCGACTTTCTCCGGGTTGACTGAACCGATTGGCGCGCTGATTGCGGCCGCCATGGTTTCGTGGGTGGTGTCGCCAGAGTTCTTCGGCATTTTCTACGGAATGGTTGCGGGGATGATGGTGTTCCTTGCCTTGGACGAGCTGCTTCCTGGGGCATGGCGCTACCAAACTGACAAGCACCAGACCGTTTATGGCATGCTTGCCGGTATGGCAATGATGGCGGTGAGTTTCATTCTCTTTGCCTCCCCGGCCTGACGGGCGCAGGAGCCTGTGGCCATAGCGAAAGGTCAACGACGATGGTGGCACAGCTTTTTACGGCGCTGAGCGACGCGCGCCTTGGGAGCCCCAGGCAGATACCGGACGACTTCCTATTTGGAGCGGCGACCGCCGCATACCAAATCGAAGGCGCCGCGTTTGAAGACGGCCGGGGCCCTTCGATTTGGGACACTTTCAGCCGCGAGCCGGGCGCAGTTGCGGCAGGGCAGACGGGCGACGTTGCCTGCGATCACTACCATCGCTACCGCGATGATGTTGCCCTGATGAAAGAGCTGGGATTAGAGAGCTATCGCTTTTCGGTTTCTTGGGCGCGCGTTCAACCTGATGGCGTGCACAGCAACCGGAAGGGCATCGAGTTCTATTCGCGCCTTGTCGACGAGCTGCTCGGGGCGGACATCAAGCCGTGGTTGACCCTCTACCACTGGGATTTGCCGCAGGCGCTTGAGGATAAGGGGGGGTGGCCCAGCCGCGACACCGCAAAACGTTTCCGTGACTACGCAATGGAGGTCTACGGCGTCCTCGGCGACAGGGTTGAGGTTTGGACGACGTTGAATGAGCCGTGGTGCTCGTCTTTCCTCTCTTACACGGCGGGGGAACACGCACCTGGTCGCCAGAGCCTTGAGGCGGGCATGCTGGCGAGTCACCACCTGCTCCTTGGGCACGGGCTTGCAGTCGAAGCATTGCGGGCGGAGAGCGCGTCTCTCGACCTTGGACTGACGCTGAACCTCACGCCGACCCAACCACTGGACCCGGACAGTCCGGCAGACCTTGAGGCGGCAGCGCTTATTGACGGGCAGACAAACCGCTGGTTCTTGGACCCTCTCTTCCGCGCGAGCTATCCCACCGACATTGTCGAGGCTTTTCGGGCCCTAGACCCACGAGCGACCGAAAAGTTTGAGGACAGCGTGCGTCTCGGTGACTTGGAGTCCATCTCCACGCCGATCAGTACGCTTGGCATCAACTACTATCAGGGCGGCATCGTCACTGGTTCGAGGTCGTTATCACCAGAGTTGGCCGAGCGGATCGGGTTCAATGCCTTGGCGACCCCGCCGCTATCGGCTCCAGAGACGACTAGGCGGACCTCGTCCCCGCTTCCTGCGTCCCGCGGCTTCTCTCCGGACACCTACCTGCCGCGGACGGCTCAGCAGTGGCAGATTGACCCCATAATGCTCAAGCACCTGCTGCTACGTGTTCACAATGACTACACGGGCCCATCTGGCACTTCGATTTATGTGACAGAAAACGGCATGGCAGGCAACGACGTGCTCACGCAGACGGAGAGCGGCGCTGCGGTGCACGACCCCACCAGGGAGGCTTTCCTCGAGCTGCACCTGGGTGCCGCCCTCGATGCGCGAGACGAGGGCGCAGATGTCCGCGGCTACTTCTACTGGTCTTTCATGGACAACTATGAGTGGACCTGGGGTTACGACATGCGTTTTGGCATCATCTACGTTGACTACGAGACACAGCGGCGCATCCCCAAAGACAGCGCCAAACTCTATTCAAGGATCATTGCCTCCCGTGAGCTCAATGTCGCCCCGGATGCCGGACTGCTGGTGCGGCGTGGGACCCTGCTTGAGAATGTGCCAGTAATCTAACGTCCCGTGGAGGACACCAAGGTGTCAGCGGGGGCGAGGACGGCCTATCATCGTTCCATGGCTGTTCCCAAGATTCTGCTCTACTACGTTATGGCTCCTGTGCCCGACCCTCGCTCCGTGATGCTCTGGCAGCGGGAGCTCTGTGAACGTCTGGGACTTCGCGGGCGAATCATCGTCTCACCCCACGGCATCAACGGGACGGTCGGCGGAGAAATAGAAGCATGCAAGCAGTACATTAAGCGAACCCGGGAGTACCCGCCGTTCAAGTCTCTGTCTGAGACGGTGAAGTGGTCGGAAGGAAGTGGGTTCGAAGACGACCAGCCGGAGTGGAACGGGGGCAAGGATCGTCGGGCAGCTTGGAAGCGCATTGTCGACTTCCCGAAACTGTCCGTGAAGGTCCGTGATGAGCTGGTTGCCTTCGGCACGCCGGAGGAAGTTAAGGTTGGTCCAGACGGAGTGATTGGTGGGGGAGTCCACCTCAGCCCCGCAGACGTTAACGCCCTCGTCGAAACCCGTGGGGATGAGGTCGTCTTCTTTGATGGCCGCAACGCTTGGGAAGCTGAGATTGGCCGCTTCAGCGGAGCTGTTGTGCCGGATGTTGAGACTACCCACGGTTTCATCAAGCAGATTGAGAGCGGCGCGTTCGACAGCATCAAGAACCGTCCCGTCGTCACATACTGCACCGGGGGGATTCGCTGTGAGATCCTCTCCGCCCTCATGAAGAACCGCGGATTCTCCGAGGTGTACCAGATTGATGGCGGCATTGTTCGCTACGGTGAAACCTTTGGCGACGAAGGGCTTTGGGAGGGTTCCCTAGCCGTGTTTGACGGGCGGGAAACCATCGACTTCTCTGAGGCGGCCAAAGTGGTTGGCGTTTGCGATGTGTGCGGGGAGCCAGCCAAACACCTAGCGAACTGTGAAGATCCTTCCTGCAAGACGCGTCTAGTGGTGTGCGTTGAGCATGCACGCGAGGCTCAAACGTGCGCCGAGCACACGCCTACTGCGGCGAAGCAGCAGCGGTAAGCCCTTCCACGTCCTTGAGCACAATCCTTGACCCGTCAACCGTGATCAGGCCCGACGTGCCGAGCTGCCTGAGCCTGCGGCTCAGGGTCTCTGGCGATATCCCAAGCAACGAGGCAACATTGCGTTTGGTCGTCGGCAGGTAGACTGCCGTGACGCCGCCGGTATGGGTGCGCGGCAGTTCAAGTAGGTAGTGCACCACGCGGCTCAATGCATCCGTGTGCGTCGATCCGGTTAGGGCTTGCTCTGCGTCTACCAGCCGCCCCGTCACCGCCTGCAGCATCTGCAGCGCAATATCCGGATAGGCCTGAACGAGGGCGGAGAGGTCGCGGTGGCGGAACTGGCACACCTCAACGTCTGTTTCCGCAACTAAGTGCTGGCCGGAAGGACGCCCGGTGACAAAGTCAATCTCCCCGGAGAAATCCCCAGGCTCAAGGAGGCGAACCAGTTGCTCCTGGCCGTTCGCGATGATTCTGGACACCCGCACCGCACCCGTGTGTACCACCATCAGCACTGGGTCCGCATCACCAGGGGCCTGAAGTGTCTCGCCCGCCTTCCGTGAGACGGCATTGGCAAACCGTGCGACCTCGAGTTGTTGGCGTGGCCCCAGAGTCGCAAAGAGGGGAACCTTAGACACGCACGAGTGACTGGTGGGCGTCATGAGTGGGGATCCCTTCCTTCTTCTTTCCGGACAGGCGCAGTGCATTCAGGATAACCAACAGGACACTGGCTTCATGGATGAACATTCCTCCAGCCAGCCCGAGGGCGCCAAGCAGAACGGCCACGATGAGGGCGAAGACTGTGCCTAGAGCAATCGCCGTATTCTGCTTCATGATCCGCAAAGTAGAGCGGGAGACGCTGGAGGCGTGCGCTAACTGGTCAAGGCGATCGCCAAGAAGAACCACCGAGGCCGTCTCCATAGAGATATCAGTTCCCGACTGTCCCATGGCCACCCCGACGCTTGCGGTGGCTAGAGCAGGGGCATCGTTAACACCGTCACCAACCATGACGACGCGAGCGCCTTCTTCTTGAAGTCCTCGAACGTGTTCGGCCTTGTCGTGGGGCAGCATGCGGGCATGCCACTGGGGTATCCCGGCTTGCTCTGCAACTGAATGAGCGGCGCCCTCGTTATCTCCCGTCAGCAGCACCACGTT
>RRZU011495277.1_pt1 | contig 11893 bp, 9 predicted proteins | sample 2165561 | NCBI WGS metagenome assembly RRZU01 (sample SAMN10456909, study PRJNA506462) | wastewater metagenome | isolation source: wastewater sludge | place: USA: Moscow, Idaho | reverse complement strand
TCAATATCGATGCCCGCGACCAATTGAAGAAAGGTATCGATACACTGGCAAATGCAGTAAAAGTAACTCTCGGCCCGAAGGGACGTAACGTAATCATCGAAAAGAAATTCGGTGCTCCCCACATCACGAAAGACGGTGTAACGGTGGCTAAAGAAGTGGAACTGGCCGATGCTTACCAAAATACAGGTGCGCAACTGGTTAAGGAAGTTGCCTCTAAAACCGGTGATGATGCAGGTGACGGTACAACCACTGCTACCGTATTGGCACAGGCCATTGTAGCCGAAGGTTTGAAGAATGTCACTGCCGGTGCAAGTCCTATGGATATCAAGCGCGGTATTGACAAGGCTGTTGCCAAAGTGGTGGAATCCATCAAGAGCCAGTCTGAAAAGGTTGGCGACAACTACGATAAAATCGAGCAGGTGGCTTCTGTATCTGCCAACAATGATCCGGTTATCGGTAAGCTGATTGCAGATGCTATGCGCAAAGTTTCCAAAGACGGTGTTATCACTATCGAGGAGGCTAAGGGTACGGATACTACTATCGGTGTAGTAGAAGGTATGCAGTTCGACCGCGGTTATCTTTCTGCCTATTTCGTTACCAATACTGAAAAGATGGAATGTGAAATGGAGAAACCGTACATCCTGATTTACGACAAGAAGATTTCTAACTTGAAGGATTTCTTGCCTATCCTTGAACCGGCTGTACAAACAGGTCGTCCGCTGTTGGTAATTGCAGAAGATGTGGACAGCGAAGCATTGACTACATTGGTTGTTAACCGTCTGCGTTCTCAGTTGAAGATCTGTGCAGTGAAAGCTCCGGGCTTCGGCGACCGTCGTAAGGAAATGTTGGAAGATATTGCCGTATTGACCGGTGGTGTTGTAATCAGCGAAGAAAAAGGCTTGAAACTGGAACAGGCTACTATTGAAATGTTGGGTACAGCCGATAAGGTAACTGTTTCCAAAGACAATACGACTATTGTAAACGGAGCCGGTGCAAAAGAAAATATCAAGGAACGTTGCGAACAAATTAAGGCGCAGATTGCTTCTACCAAGTCTGATTATGACAAGGAGAAACTGCAGGAACGTTTGGCAAAATTGTCAGGTGGTGTAGCTGTTCTGTACGTAGGCGCTGCTTCCGAAGTGGAAATGAAAGAGAAGAAAGACCGCGTAGATGATGCTCTCCGCGCTACTCGTGCCGCTATCGAAGAAGGCATTGTTGCCGGTGGTGGTGTGGCTTACATTCGTGCACTGGATGCTTTGGAAGGTTTGCAGGGCGACAATGCCGATGAAACTACCGGTATCGACATCATCAAGCGTGCCATCGAAGAGCCGTTGCGCCAGATTGTTGCCAACGCGGGTAAGGAAGGCGCTGTGGTAGTGCAGAAAGTTCGCGAGGGCAAAGCAGACTTTGGTTACAATGCACGTACTGATGTTTATGAAAATCTGCACGCTGCCGGTGTGGTAGATCCCGCTAAGGTTACTCGTGTGGCTCTTGAAAATGCTGCTTCCATTGCAGGCATGTTCCTGACTACTGAGTGTGTCATTGTAGAAAAGAAAGAAGATAAGCCCGAAATGCCTATGGGCGCTCCCGGAATGGGCGGTATGGGTGGAATGATGTAATTCTTTTCCCTTGATATCTTAATCATATAGAGTGCCGCGATGCCTTTTCAGAAGGTGTCGCGGTTTTTTTATGCCCGATGAGCCTGTCCGGCTTAGTTTCAGTTGTTCTTGACATGCCTCGCCCGGCAATTGATGAGTTGCTGAAAGACTACTTTTTCTATTTTTAGGAATGAAGAGCAGAATGAAATTCGTTTGAAAGCTCCCTGACCTTCACAGGCCGGGGAGCTTAATCTGTAACTTTCCTCCTCTTGGAGTGGAAAGGTTTCTGAAAACAAACTGATTGATTTTTACCTTAAAATACCTTTGTTTGATAACCTTCTAACTAACCTTTTTTCTTTTCTACTTTGATGATTTTGTTGAAGATGAACTTGTGGCTTCAATATGTATTCTTTTCACCCGCCTTGCCTGAAGGGGGGGGATGCCAGTATCAGTGTTAAGAGCCGGTAATAGTGTTTCATAAATGACTTTTTATTTAAGGTTGAAAGAACTATGAAAACAGGCTTATTTAATTGCAAATAAAGCAGTTTCTATCAATTTTAGAAAGTGTTGGAGTGAATAATTATACGATATTATGTGTTATTTACATTCTTTTGGCATAATGAAGACCGGAAGAGCGGAACAGACAATGGTAAATGCTTGTTTGTTATTGGTTGATATGATGTAGAATGGTTTTTAAAATTTGTTTATGTATTTTAATTTCCTGAAAACAATGTTGGTGTATTATTTGTTCTATCCTTTTTAGAATACAAAACTTATAAACTATGGCTTATATTGATTATTATCAAGTCCTTGGAGTAGACAAAACGGCATCTCAGGATGATATTAAGAAGGCGTTCCGCAAATTGGCCCGGAAATATCATCCCGACTTGAATCCGAATGATGCTACTGCCAAAGACAAATTTCAGGCTATCAACGAAGCCAACGAAGTGCTAAGTGATCCTGAAAAAAGAAAGAAATATGATGAATATGGTGAGCACTGGAAGCATGCTGATGAGTTTGAAGCCCAGAAGCGGGCAAGGCAACAGGCCGGGGCAGGAGGTTTCGGAGGCTTTGGCGGTACAGGTTTCAGCGGTCAGGGTGGCGCAGGTTTTGGAACAGATGGTGGCGGCACATATTGGTACTCTTCCGACGGACAGGAATTTTCCGGAAGTAATGCAGGTGGTTTCTCCGATTTCTTTGAACAGATGTTCGGACACCGTACGCGTGGTGGAGGAGCGAATACCGGTTTTCGTGGACAAGACTTCCATGCGGATTTGAATCTGTCACTTCGTGATGCTGCCCAAACCCATAAGCAGATATTGACGGTAAACGGTAAAAATGTCCGTATTACTATTCCTGCCGGGGTGGCCAACGGTCAGGTCATCAAGCTGAAAGGTTACGGTGGAGAGGGCATCAACGGAGGTCCCGCCGGTGACTTGTACATCACTTTTGTGATAGCGGAAGACCCTGTCTTTAAACGTTTGGACAATGACCTGTATGTAGGTGTGGAGATAGACCTTTATACGGCGCTCTTGGGTGGTGAAAAGTTGGTGGATACTTTGGAAGGTCAGGTGAAACTGAAAGTAAAGCCCGAAACACAAAACGGGACGAAGGTACGCCTGAAAGGAAAAGGCTTTCCGGTGTACAAGAAGGAAGGGCAGTCCGGTGACTTGATTGTGACTTATTCCGTAAAGTTACCAACGAATCTGACGGAACAGCAGAAAGAGATGTTCCGCAAAATTCAAAGTATGAACTAAAAAGGAGAATGGGGTATGCAGAACGAATTAATTATAATCAGTGAATATTGCGACAAGTGCCACATAGAGCCCTCGTTTATTGAAATGTTGCAGGAAGGTGGCCTGATAGATATTCGGACGGAAGACGGAGAACGTTGTTTGTTGTTCTCCCAACTGCCGGATGTGGAGCGTTACAGCCGTATGTACTATGACTTGTCCATTAATATAGAAGGCATTGACGCCATTCATCATTTGTTGGAACGTATGGAGGAAATGCAGCAGGAGATTTATTCGCTGCACAATAAGTTGAGGCTGTTGGACGGTTTGGACTGACCCTGCGGCAGTGATATAAAGAAGATGGATATATCGAAATTTCAATAGGACATCCCATCTTATCATTCAGAGGAGTTTGCAACGAAGAATTTTTTCCCTATACATTAGGAGAAGAGATTCTTCGCTCCGTTCTGAATGACAGGATGGGATGTCAATCAAAGTTTTAAGGGGCTTACTTGCGATAGCCGTCTAACTCTTCAGCCTTGAACTTACGGATAAAGTTGAAGTGTTTTTCTATCTCTGCTTCAGCATAGTTTACGTATACAAGTGCTGATTTGGCAAACAGTTCCGGCGCTTTTGTAGCATCCTGAATCAGCAAGTGGGACATAACGCATACGGCAGCCATTTCATAAAGACGACGTGCTACGAAATCCAGCAATTCCTGGTTGCCGCTTTCCTTGACGGCATTGGTGCAGGCTTCAAACTTGTTTGTCATTTCTTTCACACGATCCAGGAGTGGTTGCATCTCTTCGCTGCAAGGAATCAGCTCATAGTCGCGCAGGGTAGCGGCATAAGAACCGTTGGTGACGTAACGGATAGCGGCTACGGTCTGCAACTGTGTCGTACCTTCGTAAATGGAGGTGATACGCGCATCACGATAAATGCGTTGGCAGGCATATTCCAGCATGAAACCTGAACCACCATGGATTTGGATACTGTCGTAAGCGTTTTGGTTGGCATATTCGGAGTTCATACCTTTGGCAAGTGGAGTGAAGCTGTCTGCCAGTTTTGCATATTTCTTCTGTTCCTGACGCTCTTCCGGGGTCAGCTTGCGTTCGCGGGCGATGTCGTCCAAGGCTTTGTAGATGTCCACATAGCGTGAAGTTTGGTACAACAGGGCGCGGCCGGCATCCAGCTTGGCTTTCATGATTGCCAGCATGTCGTATACGGCCGGGAATTCGATGATGGCTTTTCCGAACTGCTTACGGTCTTTGGCATAGGCCAGACCTTCATTGTAGGCAGCTTGTGATAAACCTACGGACTGGGCTGCAATGCCCAGACGGGCGCCGTTCATCAATGCCATTACGTATTTAATCAAACCGAGTTTGCGGTCACCGCAAAGCTCACATTTAGCGTTTTTGTAAACCAGTTCGCAAGTAGGAGAACCATGAATACCCAGTTTGTTCTCAATGCGGCGAACGTTTACGCCACCGTCACGCTTGTCATAGATGAACATTGACAGGCCGCGACCATCCTTTGTTCCTTCTTCTGAACGTGCCAGTACGAGGTGCAGGTCGGCGTCACCGTTAGTGATGAAACGCTTCACACCATTCAGACGCCAGCAGTTGTTGGCTTCATCATAGGTGGCTTTCAGCATTACACTTTGAAGGTCGGAACCGGCATCGGGCTCGGTCAGGTCCATGGACATGGTTTCACCGGCGCAGATGCGGGGAATGAAGCGGCTGTGCTGGTCTTCGTTGCCGAACTCGTAAAGAGTCTCGATACAGTCTTGCAAAGACCAGATATTGCCGAAGCCGGCATCAGCGGCAGCTACGATTTCCGCGCACATGGTGTACGGAGTGATCGGGAAGTTCAGTCCACCGAAGCGACGCGGCATGGTCATGCCGTTCAGTCCGGCTTTCACCATGGCATCGAGGTTCTGTTTGGTGCCGCTGGCATATTCCACACGACCGTTGGCACAGTGCGGACCTTCTTCGTCTACGCCTTCGGCATTGGGAGCGATAATCTCACCTGTGATTTCACCTGTGATTTCGAGCACTTTATCGTAGGAATCGATTGCATCCGCATAGTCCTGCGGTGCATAATCAAATTTGTCTTTATCTTCGTAACCGCGTTCTTTCAACTCGCAGATACGTTGCATCATCGGATTATTCAAGTGATACTTGAGTTCCGGAATATCTGTATAAAAATTAGCCATAGTTTTCTTACTTACTATTCTGTTTGTAATACTTAATCATCTTCGGGATAACTTCCTCTACCGTACCGTTGATAACATAGTCTGCAATGGTGTTGATAGGGGCGTTTTCATCGTTGTTGATGGAGATGATAATACCACTCTCTTGCATTCCGGCGATGTGCTGGATTTGTCCTGAGATGCCGCAAGCGATATAGAGCTTCGGGCGAACGGTTACACCTGTCTGCCCAATCTGCCGGTCGTGATCGGCATAGCCTGCGTCAACGGCGGCGCGGCTGGCGCCTACTTCGGCGTGGAGTTCCTTGGCCAGTTCGAACAGCATATCGAAGTTTTCGCGGCTGCCCATGCCATAGCCACCGGCAATGACGATAGGTGCGCCTTTCAGATTGTGTTTGGCCTTTTCTACATGGCGGTCGATGACTTTTACTACATAGTCCGTTTCGGGAACATAGTTGGCTACATCATGTTTGATGACCTCACCTTTATAGTTAGCATCCAGAATCTCTTTCTTCATCACGCCCTCGCGTACGGTTGCCATTTGCGGGCGGTGTTCGGGGTTCACAATCGTTGCCACGATGTTACCGCCGAATGCGGGACGGATTTGGTACAGCAGGTTCTCGTAGGTCTTACCTTCTTTTTTGTCCTCGTGGCTGCCGATTTCGAGAGAAGTACAATCGGCTGTCAGTCCGCTGGTCAGTGCGGACGATACGCGCGGACCGAGGTCACGACCGATGACGGTTGCGCCCATCAGGCAGATTTGCGGCTGTTCTTCTTTGAACAGGTTGATGAGGACGGAAGAATGGGGAAGGGAAGTGTATGGGAACAGGCCCGGAGCGTCGAATACATGAAGCTTGTCAACGCCGAAAGGCAATACTTGTTTTTCAATGCCTGCCAAATTGTTTCCGGCGGCAACAGCTTCCAGTTGGCAGCCCAGCTGATTAGCCAATTTACGACCTTTGGTCAGGAGTTCGAGACTGACATCGGCAACCGTAGTGCCTTCTATCTCTAAATATACAAATACGTTATTCATAATCTTATCCTATCGTGTGGTTAGCTAACAGTTCAACAATCAAATCTTCTACATCCCGGTCGCTGCCTGTCAGTGTCTTGCTTTCTTTGGCTTGGAATGAAATGTTCTGAATGGTTTTCACCTTTGTCGGAGAGCCACTCAGACCGCATTGTGCGAGGTCACCGTTTACGTCGGCCACACTCCATTCTGTGATGTTCAGATAGGGATATTTCTCGTAGAGAGCTGCATACGGCAGTTCAGCGCCTTCTTTTTCGATGGCTGCTTTTTCCTGTGCGCCAAGCGCGCGTTTGTACTTCTGTACCAGTTTGGCATTGCGCGGACGGCAGGGAGCGGCGCTTCCGTTGACGGTGATAACGATAGGCAGCGGGCCTTCCACTGTTTCTACACCGCCGTCAATATGACGCTTTACGACGATCTTCTTGGAGGCTTTGTCCACATTCAGAATTTCTTCCGCATATGTAACCTGCGTCAATCCCAGCTTTTCGGCAACCTGAGGACCTACCTGCGCCGTATCACCGTCAATAGCCTGGCGGCCGCCGATGATGATGTCATAGTCGCCAATCTTCTTGATGGCTGTGGCAAGGGCGTATGAGGTAGCCAGTGTGTCGGCTCCGGCAAAAGCGCGGTCGGTCAGCAGATAACCGTTGTCGGCACCGCGGTAAAGTCCTTCACGAATAACTTCGGCTGCACGTCCGGGTCCCATAGTCAGGATGGTTACGGTGGAGCCCGGATGTTCATCTTTCAATCGGAGAGCCTGCTCAAGGGCATTCAGATCTTCAGGGTTGAAGATAGCAGGGAGTGCCGCGCGGTTAATGGTGCCGTCGGCTTTCATGGCATCTTTCCCAACGTTACGTGTGTCGGGAACTTGTTTTGCCAATACAACAATTTTCAAACTCATGCTATTAATTATTAGTATTAGTATTTCTATCATGTCAGTGCCGGGAATAGGAGTAGTAGAGTCCTGCTACTGAAATTATCCGGTTAACTATCAGCTTGCAAATTTACGCAAAGAGTTGGGTTTGACAAGAAAACAAAGTAAAAAATGCACATCCGGAGAGATTTTGAGCAAGAATGTAAAGCGTAAAAATGGTAGCGAAAACCGTAATCCGTCTACTTTCGGGAAGTTTTCTCCGTTGTATCTTTGCAGCATCGAAGACATCAATAAATCATATATTTATAATAAAGGCTATGTATATAGAAAAAATTAACGGACCTGCCGACGTGAAACGGCTTTCGGCTGGTGAACTGGAAACATTGAGTGGAGAAGTGCGTAGCGTATTGCTAAAGAAACTGAGTGAACATGGCGGCCATGTAGGCCCGAATCTGGGTATGGTGGAAGCTACTGTCGCCCTGCATTATGTATTCAATTCGCCGATAGATAAGATTGTCTATGATGTTTCACATCAGAGTTATGCGCACAAAATGCTGACAGGGCGTAAGGCATCATTCATGAATGTGGATGAGTATGATGAAGTATCCGGCTATTCCGAGCCGTCAGAAAGCGAGCATGATTTTTTTGTGATCGGACATACTTCAACGTCGGTCAGCTTGGCATGCGGACTTGCCAAAGCTCGTGATTTGAAAGGCGATACGGGTAATGTGATAGCTGTAATCGGTGACGGATCTTTAAGTGGCGGTGAAGCCTTTGAAGGGCTGAATAATGCGGCCGAACTGGGTACGAACTTCATCGTCATTGTCAACGATAACCAAATGTCCATTGCCGAAAATCATGGCGGATTATACCGTAACCTGCAACTGTTGCGTGAAACGAATGGGCAGGCCCCTTGCAATTTTTTCAAGGCGATGGGCTTGGATTATCTATACGTGAAAGACGGAAATGATGTGCAGGCATTGGTAGATGCTTTTCAAAGGGTAAAGGACATCGATCATCCCATTGTTGTGCACATCAATACATTGAAAGGAAAAGGATTCAAGTTTGCCGAACAGCAACAGGAGCGTTTTCATTACAGTATTCCGTTCAGTTTGGAAACAGGTGAATTGCTTGCGGATTTAGGAAATGCCGAGGACTATGCCGATCTTACGGCGGAATATCTGTTGCATGAGATGCAAAAAGACCGTACATTGGTCGGCATCACTGCCGGTACGCCTACGGTATTTGGCTTTACAGCGGAACGGCGCAAGAGGGCAGGCAAGCAGTTTGTTGATGTGGGTATTGCCGAAGAACATGCTGTGGCAATGGCTTCGTCCATTGCTGCCGGGGGCGGTAAGCCGGTGTTTGGAGTGTACAGTACTTTCATTCAGCGTGCTTACGACCAGTTATCGCAGGATCTTTGTATCAACAATAACGCGGCATTGCTCCTTGTCTTTTGGGGTGGTTTGGAGAGCATGAATGATGTCACTCATCTTTGTCTGTTCGATATTCCTCTTATCAGTAATATTCCGAATATGGTTTATCTGGCGCCTACTTGTCGTGAAGAGTATTTTGCCATGCTGGAGTGGGGTATCCGACAAAAAGACCATCCGGTTGCCATTCGTGTACCTGTGAACGGAGTTATCACCCGCGGTATTGAGCCTGCAAAGGGTTACGGTGAGTTGAATCGTTATGAAATATCACACCTCGGTGAAAAGGTTGCGGTGTTGGGGCTGGGCTCTTACTATCAGTTGGGTGAGGAGGTAGTGCGACTGCTTGAACAGGAGAAAGGAATTGATGCGACGCTTATCAACCCGCGTTTCATAACCGGTTTGGATGAGGCTCTGCTTGATGATTTGAAGAAAAGACATACGCTGGTCGTAACGCTTGAAGACGGGGTACTGGACGGAGGTTTCGGTGAAAAGATAGCCCGTTATTATGGCCCGTCTGAAATGAAGGTGCTGAATTATGGCGTAAGGAAAGAGTTTATAGACCGTTTTGATGTAAGCGAACAGCTTTTGAAGAATCGACTGACAGCGCCGCAGATTGTTGAGGACATCTGCGCCTGTACGTCGTTTGCCGGTTAAGCATATTGAAAAATGAGAGTGATGAATAGCTATATATAAGACAGCTATTCATCACTCTCATTTTTTCAGTATATTACTTTTGCTTTTTATTTAAACCCTAATTTCTTGGCGATATCTTTGGGCAATGCATCCTTATGGACAAGAATATTCATAGTCTTGTAAGCAACGAAAGCTTTGGAAGCATACCAGATGCCTTTATACTTTCCACTCAATCCCCAGGAATTCTTTACCATGAAATATTCTTTACCGTTCTGGTCTTTGGCAATTCCATAGATAACCATGCCATGATCGTCGGTTGTTTCCCAGTTATCAAAAGCAGCCTGACGCATCTCTTGAGTAACATTTACTTCCGGTAATGGTTTGCTGGTCAGTTCTTTGCGCTTGTCGGCAGCAGTAAGCCCCGTCCAACGTGCCATGTCCGAACCGGTCAGTTCGGCGCCGCGGGCTGCATCCGGCATAACGGCGATGCCGTCACGGGTAAATCCTTGTTCGCTGACGTCACTCCCCCACGCAAAGGTGTAACCTTTCTTGACGGCATTGTCCATGACGGCCATTAGCTCATCTATCGGCAGGTTCCAAGAAAGGCCGTTGCGCCAGTTGTCTTGAATTTCAATGGCAAATTGGGTATAGAACGGGTGGTGTGTGTAAGAGGTCAGTGACACATAGTCATCCGGATTGATACCGAGTGACTCACCGAAAGTCTTTGGAGTGTATTCTTTTCCTTTATAAGTGAACTTTTCAGGACATTTGCCGAGGTAAGTATCGTAGATTGCACTCAACCCGTTTTTCCATACAGGAGACAGTTTGGTGAGTTTGCCTTTGGCAATGGCATTTGTGTATGCACCTGCTACGGCATCCAATTCATTGTGTACAGGTAGCGTGTCGCCATACATGATGCCCGGCATGGCTTCTTGCGGAACAAGACCATAGTTTTTCAGGCAAAACATGATGTCATAGAAACTGCCGCCCGGTGAGAAAGAGCTGTCGCCATGGTAGCGTACGTAGTTCTGTGCCCGATCTACCATTGTGTGGTGTACGACAAACATTTCGGAAAGGTCATATTCTCCTTTACCCATACGCAGCAATTCACTTTCCAGGAAACCGAGGCTTGAGAAGCTCCAGCACGTACTGGAACGGTTTTGGTTCTTAATGGATGTAATAGGGTTTTCCTTAACAGTGGTAAAGACGAATCCCTCTTCTTTCGGGGCGTCTTGTGCCGTTATATTCAGGCTGAACAGTCCCAAAGCGGCAATTAATATAGACTTCTTCATCATGATTAAATTGTTATTAATTTATAGTTGTAGCTGCAAATATAGGTAGAATATCGTAAACAAAAGCTATCTTTGGTGCGTTAATTCTGGCACTTATGGATAAATTAGTACGTATAGACAATCGGAGTGGACTGGTTCTTGAGGGCGGCGGCATGCGCGGCGTCTTTACTTGTGGTGTGTTGGATAATTTTATGGATAGGGGTATCCGCTTCCCTTATACGATTGGTGTCAGTGCGGGGGCGTGCAATGGTCTGTCGTATATGTCGGGTCAGCGGGGACGTGCCAAATACAGTAATATCGACCTGCTGGAGAAGTATAATTATATCGGCTTGAAATATTTACTGAAGAAGCGTAACATAATGGATTTCGACCTGTTGTTCCGGGAGTTTCCCGAACATATCCTGCCGTACGATTATGATGCTTATTTTAGTTCTCCGGAACGTTTTGTCATGGTGACTACCAATTGCCTGACGGGAGAGGCGAATTATTTTGAGGAAAAGCAGGATAAGGAGCGCGTCATTGATATTGTCCGGGCATCGAGCAGCTTGCCTTTTGTTTGTCCCATTGTCTATGTGGACAATGTGCCGATGCTGGATGGCGGCATTGTGGACAGTATCCCTTTGATGCATGCCCGCAAGGACGGATACATCCGTAATGTAGTGGTGCTGACACGTAACAGGGGGTACCGTAAAGATATTCAGGGCACTAAGGTTCCTTCATTCATTTATAAGAAATACCCTCATTTGCGCGAAGCTATCAACCGGCGCAGTCACGTTTACAACGAACAGCTGGAATTGGTGGAGCGGCTTGAAGATGCGGGGGAAATTACCGTTATACGTCCGCAGAAGCCGATAGTGGTAGACCGTATTGAAAGGGATGTAAAGAAGCTGACGGACCTTTATGAAGAGGGATATGCGTGTGCGGCGGAATTTTTTCTGTAAACAAATAGAGACTGTATCCGGTTCATTGGAAACAGTCTCTATTTTAATGTATTATTTCAATTTCTGAAATTATTCGGCAACTTCAGCGCCCCAATTTTCTTTGGACAGACGCTTGTAGCTGTTGTAACGCCATTTTGCGTTTTCTTCAGC
>RRZU010693049.1_pt1 | contig 11893 bp, 8 predicted proteins | sample 2165561 | NCBI WGS metagenome assembly RRZU01 (sample SAMN10456909, study PRJNA506462) | wastewater metagenome | isolation source: wastewater sludge | place: USA: Moscow, Idaho | reverse complement strand
TTGCGAGCGCGCCCGCCGTTCCCGAGGTTGAACTGTTCGAGCAGGTTCTGCAGCTGGCTCGCCGAAGCGCTCACTTCCTCCGCAGTCGCGCTCAATTCTTCGGAAGACGCCGCGGCGTTCTGCATCGTCTGGCTGATCTGGGTCATCGCCTGGTTGATCTGGCGGATGCCGGTGGCCTGTTCGCGCGAGCCGGCGGCGATTTCCTGCACCAGCGTCGCCGTCTGGTCGATGCCCGGCAACATCTCGGTCAGCTGGCTGCCCGCCTTCTCGGCGGTGCCGACCGAACGCGAAGCGAGTTCGCCGATCTCGCGCGCCGCGACCTGCGAGCGCTCGGCAAGCTTGCGCACCTCGACGGCCACCGTGGCAAAGCCCTTGCCGTGCTCACCGGCCCGCGCCGCCTCGATCGCGGCGTTGATCGCCAGGAGGTCGGTCTTGTTGGCGATGTCGTCGATCATCGTGATCCGGCCGGCGATTTCCTTCATCGCATGCACCATGTTGTCCACGGCCTTGCCGGTATCGTTGGCGCCGCCGGCGGTCTTCGAGGCGATGCCGTCGGCGACCTTGGCGTTGTCGGTGTTCTGGTTGATCGTCGCCGACATTTCCTCGATCGAAGCGCTCGTCTCCTCGACGCTCGCCGCCTGCTGCGCGGCGCCCGAGGCCAGGCCCGTGGCGGTCGACGAGAGCTGCTCGGAGGCGCTGAACAGGTTGCTCGACATCAGCCGGATTTCGGACAGCACCTCGCGCTGCTGCCCGACCATGGCCGACAGGCTGGCGAGCAGGCTGGTCCGGTCGTTCGGACGCAGATCGATCTGCACCGTGAAATCGCCCTGCGCGACGCGTTCGACAATGTCTTTCACCACCGAAGGATCGGCGCCGAGGATGTTGAGGATCGAGCGGATGACCAGCAGCGCGATGACGACGCTGAGCACGATCCCCACCGTGGCGCCGATGATCATCTGCCAGCGCATCGCCGCGCCTTGCGCGCTCGCTTCCTGCCCGGCCACGTCGTTGAGGCGATCTTCCTCGTCCGCTAAATCGCGCAGAATCTGGTTGAGTTTACCCATCTGCGGCGAAGTCACCGCGTTCAGCTCGGCCAGGGCTTCGGCCTCCTTGCCCTGAATGTCGAACTCGACAACCTTGTCGATCGAAGCGAACGCCATCGGCTTCTGGTTGGTGAGCTGGTTCATCAGGTCGCGCTCGCTGGCCGACATCTGCGCCGCGTATTTCTGGAACAAGGCCTTGATCTCGGTTTCGGCCTTCAGGTAAGTCTCGCGCGCCTTGCTCAGCCGCACCGCGCTCTCCTTCTTCTTCGCCGGATCATTTTCCAGCAACAGTTGCCGGTACTGGACGCGCATCTCCTGCGCCGAATCGACCATTTTGGTCGCCAGCCGCCCTTGCAGGGCATTGATCTGGGTGATCTCGTAAATCTGCTGGTTGATGGTGGACAAGCCAACCAAAGTCACCGTCACCATGGCGATCAGCACCAGGATGATCAGTCCGAAGCCCAAGCTCAGCCGGCGGGCGACGGTCATGCTTTGCGAAGCGTTCATATTGACTACCTCCTGATGCGGTTAGGACGATGACTGAGGCTTGCCGGCAGCGCCGGATGGATCGGAACACAACTTGTCGGCACGCGCCTCGACGCGGGTCAGGCGCTCGTTGCGCGCGTGGAGCAGCCGCCCCTCGCGCTTGACCGCCAGATGCACGATCTGCGGCACGTCGAGGATCAGCGCCAGCGTGCCGTTGCCCATGATGGTCGAGCCGCTGATGCCGCGCAGCGAACGGAACATCGTGCCGAGCGGCTTGATCACCGCCTGCACGTCGCCGACGAGTTCATCCACCACGATGCCCGCCGTCGACTGCCCAAACTGGACGATGATCACGTACTCCGCCCCGGCGGCAGGCGGGAAGCCGAACAGCTCGCGCAACGAGACGTAGGGAATCCACTCGCCGCGCAATTGCAGCTGTTTGGTGTCGGGCGACATCTCGACCTCGGGCAGGTCGAGGCATTCGGACATCATGTCGAGCGGCAGAACGAAGGCGCTGCCGCCGACTTCGACGTGGAAGCCGTCGATGATCGCCAGGGTCAGCGGCAGGCGGATGCGCACCGTGCTGCCCTCGCCCGGCACGGTGATGATGTTCACCTCGCCGCGCAGCGCCTCGATGTTGCGCTTGACGACGTCCATGCCGACGCCACGGCCGGAGAGGTCGCTCACCTTCTCGGCGGTCGAGAATCCGGGCAGGAACAGGAGGCCGAGGATTTCCTGTTCGCTCATCGATTTGCCTTCCGGCACCAGGCCGTTTTCCACCGCGCGGGCGAAGATCTTGCGCGTGTCCATGCCGCGCCCGTCGTCGATCACGTCGACGACCACCGAGCCGGTGTCGTGGTAGGCCTTGAGGATCAGCCGCCCTTGCCCCCGCTTGCCGCCAGCCAGGCGTTGCTCGAGCGGCTCGATGCCATGATCGATGGCGTTGCGCACGATGTGCATCAAGGGGTCGGTCAGTTTTTCGACCATCGACTTGTCGATCTCGGTTTCCGCGCCGACCATCTCCAGCTCGACGTCCTTGCCCAGGCGCTGGGTCACGTCATGCACCATGCGCGGGAAGCGGTTGAAAATCTCGCTGATCGGCACCATGCGCAGGGTCAGCGCGTCGTCGCGGATGCCCTCGACGAGCTGGCTCAAGACCTCGAGCGACTGGATCGTTTCGCTATCGCCGGACTGGCGCGCATGCACGCGCGAGCTGGCGGTGGCGATCACCAGCTCGCCGACGCGGTTGATCAGCGCGTCCATCTTGGCCGCCTCGACACGGATGAAGCGCGAGGTGTCGGAGCGCTCGGCGCGCCGCCGTTCGACCACCGGCTCGTCGACGGCGACCGGCCGCGCGCCCTGCTGCACGGCGGGGGCAAGCACGGCACGCACTTCGTCGGCGCTGAGGAAGCCCTGCTTTTCCCAGCGTTTCAGGTGCGCCACCGGGTCGCCACCGTAGTTCTCGGCCAGCACCTTGAAGGCGGAGAGCGACGCATGCGGCGGCAGCATGTCGATCGCGCTGTCGTCGGCAATGAACTCGAACGCCTCGCGCAGCCGGGCCTCGTCGGCGCTGCTGTTGAGGACGACTTCGTGCTGCAGCACGCAGTCGGTCGGGTCGAAACTGCTGATCACGTCGGGCTGGCGCAGCAGGGTGAACACCCCGCGCAGTTCGCCCAGGCGTTCGAGGTAGCGCAGGAAGGTGCTGGGGTCGAAGCCGCTGCGGAACAAATCCTCGCCGTAACGCAGGAAGAGGTGCCAGTCGCCGCTGGCCGATGCCTGCGCTTCGCTCGCCGCCGACAGCAGGGTCAAGGGCGCTTCGGCAACCGCTCCAGGCACCGCGCCGCCGGCGATGGCCGGCGAACCGAAGGCGCGCAACGCCTCGACCAGCGGCACGCCCTGCGGCCCGATGCTCATCGCCTTGCCGACGTCGAGTTCGGACTCGCGCAGCACTTCGCGCAGGTAATCGTTGCAGCGCAGCAGCAGATCGATCAGCGAATCGCTGGCGACAAGGTCGTGCTTGCGCATCCGGTCGAGCACGTTTTCCATCACGTGGGTGAAGTCGACGATGCCGTCGAAACCGAACAGGCCGGACGAGCCCTTGATCGTGTGCGCGCTGCGGAACATCGCCCCGAGCGCGTCGTCGTCGTGCGGGTTCTTGTTCAGCTCGAGCAGCAAGGCCTCGAGCGTCGCGCATTGTTCCTGCGCCTCTTCAAAGAAAACGGCGGTGGCCGGTGTGGTGTTCATGCCTGTCCTTCCTGCGCCGAAACGTCGGGAAAACCGCTCAGGCCGTAGAGGTCGAGCAAATCAGCAAGCTGCGGCGGAACGTCGATGACCTCCAGCGTGCGCTTGTGGATCGCGGCCTGACGCTGAAAGATGAGCAGCAACTGCAGGCCGCAGGTGTCGACCTCCTCCAGTTGGCCGAGGTCGAGCCGGATGAGCTCGCTGTTGAGCAGGGCGAACAGTTCGTCCTTGACCGCATCGACCGCGGCGACGGTCAGGTCGCCCTGCAACACGGCGCTGACCGTGCTGCCGTCGTGTTCTTCGATGAGCCGTTTGCTGCCGCCTTCGTCCATGGGGTCCATTGCGTCCACTCTCGCCTCCGTCTCGTTCGCGCCCGGCGTCGGCCGGCGCCTACGGCAACACCAGCTTCGATACCGCGTCGAGCAGCACCGGCGGCTGGAAGGGCTTGACCACCCAGGCCCGCACGCCGGCCGCCTTGCCTTCGGCCTTCTTGTCTTCGCCGGCCTCGGTGGTGAGCATGATGATCGGCGTGAATTTGTACGCCGGCAGCTGCTTGGCCGCGCGCACGAAGCTCAGCCCGTCCATCACCGGCATGTTGACGTCGGAGACGATCAGGTTGAGCTTGCGGCCGTCGAGCTTGCTCAGGGCGTCCTTGCCGTCGCAGGCCTGGATCACGTCGTAGCCGGCGCCCGAGAGCGCCAGACTGACCACTTGCCTGAAACTCACGGAGTCGTCGACGATGAGGATGGTTTTAGCCATGGGGTGTCTCCAGGGCGGTGGCCCGCGCGGGATTTAGAAAAAAGTGACGTCGGTGCTCTGCGGCGTGCTGCGGACTTCACGGGCGTGATGGATGTCGCGCTGCTCGGCGGTGGTGTAGCTGGCTTCCAGCGTCTTCAGCCAGGCCCCGGACTCGGGGATGCGGTCCTCAGCCACGGCCAGCCGCAAGCGTTCGGCGTCGTCCTGGACGTGGCCGAGAATCTGGCTCACCCGGTCCTGGAACTGCAGTTCGACGAGCACGCCGTTGACCGTGCTCTCGACTTCCCGCCCGTTGGCCTGCAAGTGCTCGAGACGCTGCTCAAGCCCGGCGACGCCGCTGGAAAAATCGCTGAGCACGTCGCGCACCACGCCCTGCGCCTGGTCGATCAGCTGCTGCTCGTTCTTGCTGCTCTGGCGCGCCATCTCGATCAGCTGCAGGATCGTGCGGTTGATCGCCGTCACCTTTTCGGTGATGTTGGCCCCGGTCTTGCCCGACAGGCTGGAAAGTTCGCGCACTTCGTCCGCGACCACCGCGAAGCCGCGCCCGGCCTCGCCGGCCCGCGCCGCCTCGATCGCCGCGTTGAGCGCCAGGAGATTGGTCTGCGACGCGAGCTTGCCGACGTCGGCCGCCATGCTCGAGAGCTGGTCGACGAAACGCGTCATCGCCTCGAGTTCGGCCAGGAAGCGCTCACGCGTCCCCTGCGTCGCGCCCAGGGCGTCAAACACGCGCGGCAGCTCCTGCTGCGCCCGCTGCACGCTGCCCACCACGCTCTGCCCGCCGCCGTCGGAGGACATCGCCACCGCTTCGCGCAGCTGGCGGTTGAGTGCGGTGAATTGTTCGGAGAGGCCGTCGATCGCGTTCGCGCTCTGGCTGCGCGCCAGCCCGATGTGCTTGCCCCACAACGGCAGCAGACCTTCGAGCAGCTCGCGCAAGTGCGCGGGAATGTGCTCGACCGGCGCGACGACGAGGTCGACCGGCGCCGCTTCGGTCGCGCCCGGGGGAAGGTCCACGCGGCCCAAACGCCAGGCAACCCAAGCCACCGCGCCCGAAAAGAGCACGCCCGCACCGGCACCGAGCCGCCAGTCGGCGGCCAACCAGACCCAGGCCGGCAACATGCAGAACGCCAGCCCCCACAACACCCCAACGATCGTCTTGCCGCTCATCGCCTTGTCGTTCCGTTCGTTGCGTTGTGTTTCGTTTCCATCGCCCGTAGGCCAGTCTAGGAACGCCGGCAAGGCCCAACAATACGTAATTCCCGCCGATCCTTCGAAAAAACCCACGCTTTCCAACAAAAAACCACACTCGCCGCAAAGGCCCGTCCACTGGCGCTTTCAGCGCCGCCCGCTCGCCCCTCCGCGGCGCTCTTCCGCCGCCCCGGCTTTGCCGTTCCAGGCTTTCCCCGAGGCAGCCAGGGCTCGATTGAGTCACAGCCCCCCCTGGTAAACACCTGTTTGGGCATGGGTTATAATCCGCCGCAGTCTGCCCGGCACCCTGCCGCCTACGTGCCGGAACGGAACCCAAGGGGGAACGCCGTCCGCTTTCCGGGCGAAAGAACAAAGAAGGAACGGATGTCGCACAAAACCGCACTCTTGACGCTCAGCCTGCTGACCTGCGCCGCCGCGCAGGCCAGCGGCGAAACGCCGCTGTCGCTGTCGCTCACGCTTGAGCCGTCCTTGAGCATCGCCCAGCCCGCGTCGCCAACGTCGCCCGTGGACGCCGCGGCCGCCCTGCCGCCGCTCAAGGTCAACGAACTCAAGCTGCCGCCGGCGCTCGTCCCGGGCGTGGACCTCACCCAGCAGCCGCCCGTGTACCTGACCAAGGTGCCCGAGCCGACGATGGAGCTGAACGACGAGGACATCCTGCCCCGCCTGCGGCGCGGCTTCGGCATGGCCGACATTTCGTCCGACCTCGTGCTCTACCACCAGCAGTGGTACATGAACCGGCCCGACTACATGCGCCGCATGGTCGAGCGCAGCAGCCGCTACCTGCACCACGTGGTCGAAGAACTTGAAAAACGGGGCATGCCGACCGAGCTGGCGCTGTTGCCGATGGTCGAGAGCGCCTACAACCCGATGGCCTACTCGCGCGCCAAGGCGATGGGCCTGTGGCAGTTCATCCCCGCCACCGGCAAACGCTACAAGCTCGACCAGAACTGGTGGAAGGACGAGCGCCGCGACATCATCGCCTCGACCACCGCCGCGCTCGACTACCTGCAGACGATCTACGAGATGCACGGCGACTGGCACCTGGCGCTGGCCTCGTACAACTGGGGCGAAGGCGCCGTCGCCCGGGCGGTGGCCAAGAACCGCGCGCGCGGCCTGCCGACGGATTACGAGAGCCTCAAGATGCCGAACGAGACGCGCAACTACGTCCCCAAGCTGCAGGCGCTCAAGAACATCTTCAATTCGCCGGCGATGATCGCCGAACTCGGGCTGCCGACCATTCCCGACCGCCCCTACTTCGCCACGGTGATCAAGAACGCGCACATCGACGTCAAGCTCGCCGCCGAGCTGGCCGAAATGCCGGTGCAGGAATTCGTCGCCCTCAACCCGGCGCATAACCGCCCGGTGATCCCGGCCGACACGGCGCTGGTGATCCCGGCCGACAAGCTCGAGACCTTCCAGAGCAACCTCGAGGACCACAAGGAACAGAACAAGCCGCTCTCCGCCTGGCAGGCCTACACCCTGCGCCCGGGCGAGAAGCTCGAGACCGTCGCCCCGCGCTTCGGGATGACCGTCGCCCGCCTCAAGGAAGCCAACGGCATCAAGGGTCGCATCGCCCTGCCGCCGGGCTTCACCCTGCTCGTCGCCGGGCAGGAAGGCGGCGAAGCCGTCGACATGGAGGCGCTGCCCGAGCAGCCGCGCCTGCCCGACCTCAACCACGATCGCGGCGGCAAGACGGTGACCCACACCGTGCGCCGCGGCGAGACGCTGCCAACGATCGCCAAGCGCTACGGGATGAGCGTCGCCGAACTCAAGCGCAGCAACGGCCTCAAGTCCGACCGCCTGGCGGCCGGCGCCAAACTTGCCGTCGCCGCGCCGGCTGAACGCAAGCCCGCCGTCGAACGCAGCAAGCCCGAAACCAAGAGCGGCAAGGCGGCAAATACGCAGACGGCAAGCAAGAAGGCGACGACCAAGGTCACCCGCTACACCGTCAAGCGCGGCGACACGATCAGCTCGATCGCCCGCCAGTTCAAGGTCGACCAGGACGACCTGCTGCGCTGGAACCGCGTCACCGCCAAGACCCTCGCCGCCGGCCAGACGCTGACCATCCAACTGGCGCAGAACCCGGGCGCCGACAAGCGCTGAGGATTCTCGGACAAGGCGGCGAGCAGGCGAAGGCGAACGCCAAAACCCTGCTCAGCCTTAGCCCGCATCGACCCTTTCGACCTCCCCCGGCACGAGGCGCCGTTCGATCTCCTCGCGCAGACATTCGGAAAACGCCTCGGCCAACGGGTTCGGACGGCCTTCGCGTGCCCGGATAATCCCGAAGTCGAACCACCGCTCGGGGCGTAAGGGACGCAGAACGACCTCGGGCGTCAAAAAGGCCTGTACGCTCAGACGGTCGATCAGGGTAAGCCCGGCGCCCTCGATCACCAGCCGGGTCGCCATCTGCGAGGACGAGGTCACCACCCGATAGCAGGGTTTTACACCGCAGCTGGCGAATATTTCGTCAACCTGCTCCCGGAACTGAAGTCCAGGCATCTGGGCGATCAGTCGCTCACCAAGCAGGTCGGAACCGTCGATCTCGGCCTGGGCAGCCAGTCGGTGCGTTGCCGGCAGAAGCACGCCGATCCGCACGCGCACCAACGAACGCCCCACCGCCGCACGATGGCCCACCGGCGTCCCACCGACGCCAAGGTCATACTCCTTGCCGGCGATCCACTGCTCCATGTCGCGCCGGTTTTTCAGATCGAGCGAAACATAGACCTCCGGATGTCGCCGGCCGAATTCGGCCACGGCCGGACAAACCAGGCTCATCGCCACACGCGGCATGGTCACGAGGCGCAGGCGTTGAATGCCGCTGCTGCGGATCTCGCTGGCGATGCGCGGAATGTCGTCGAGGTTGGCCAGGATGCGACCGGCCTCCTGCAGGAAGGCCGCCCCTTGCTCGGTCAGCACCATACGCCGTCCGTCGCGCAAAAACAGCGTCAGTTTAAGTTCGCTCTCAAGCAGGGCGATCAGCCGGCTGACCGCCGGCTGGCTCAGGCAAAGGGCTTTTGCCGCGGCGTTGACCGACCCTTCGCTGACCACCAGACGAAAGGCTCGCAGGGCCTTGATGTTCACTCAACACATCCGTTTTTGTTATCAACCAATAGATTCTATGCATAAAGGTGATAACAAAGCCAATGCTATATTTTTTGGCATCGACTCCAACCCAGTGAAATCGCGGCCATGACTCAGCCCCTCAGCACCTTCACCGCCCCGCTCCCGGAACTCAAAACGGCCCAACTGACACACGGTCGCCTCACCTACCGCGAAACCGGTGAAGGAAAGAAGCGCCAGAACCTCCTCTTCCTGCACGGTTTGCTCGGCAACGCCAAGAGTTGGAGCTATCAGTTCCAGGACCGCAGCCTCGCGCAAAACTATCGCCTGATGGCCTGGGACGCCCCTGGATTTGGCGGTTCCGACCTCGTTGAAGCACACATTGATGCTTACCTCGCCGCGCTGGCCGAATTCGTCGACCACGTCGCTGAAGGGCCGATCTTCCTCGTCGGGCATTCGATGGGCGGGACCCTCGCCGCACGTTATGCGGCACGCTACCCCGAGCAGGTCCGCCGACTCGTCCTCTCATGCACCCATCCGGGCTACGCCGAGCCTGAAACCGCCCCGATGTCGGAAAAGTTCGAGAACCGCATGCGCGAATTCGCCGAACTGGGCGCGCCAGCGTATGGGATGCGACGGGCACGCGATCTGCTGCCCGAGTCCTGCCCGCCCGAAACGCTAGCCCTGGCTGCGGAAGTCGCCAGCGAAGTGCGCCCAGAAGGCCTGCGCCGTGCGACACGCATGCTGCAACTGGCGGACAACCGCCCCTTGCTGCCCTCGCTCTCGATGCCGACCCTGATTCTCACCGGTGCGTCCGACCGGGTCGTCCAACCCCGGCTACAGGCCGACCTGCTGGCGCTAACCCCCCATGAGCGGCACATCAACATGCCCGGACTCGGACACGGCCCGTACTTTCAAGCCCCGGAGTATTACAACGGATTGATTGCCGACTTCCTGCAGCACGCTTAACGCACCGCCCATTTCCAAATCATTCCAGATCATTCGTGACAGACGACATGCCGCAGAAGGCGCAAAAAAGTCCGCAAGGCGGCTTCGACACGGTCACAGGACAATTTTTAAAAGAAAGTAAACGCCCATCGGAGGGAACCCCATGCTCAGCCTGATCCTCGGCATCGCGATCACGGCCATCGCCGCACGCCTGATCATCCGGAATTACCACCCGCAAACCGTGCTGCTCGTCGCGGGTTTGACGCTGCTCTCCCTGACCGTCGCACTCTTCCCCGAACAGTCGATCCTCTATCAGAAAGCCAAAAGCGTTGGCTGGACGGGTTTCGACATTTTTGCTTTCGTGAAGAATTCGCTGACCACCCAGATTGCCGGCATCGGCCTGATCATCATGGCCTCGGCCGGCTTCTCGGAATACATGGATCACATCGGCGCAACACGAGCCATGGTCCGGCTTTGTGTCAAACCGCTGACCTATTTCAAAGCGCCTTACGTCCTGCTTGCCGCCGGCTACGTCCTGGGGCAATTACTGCACATCGCCATCCCGAGCGCCGCCGGCCTCGCCATGCTGCTGCTCGTCACCCTGTTCCCCTTGATGGTCTCCATCGGGGTCAGCAAGCCCGCCGCGGCAGCCATGATCGGTTTAAGCGGTTTCATGGACCTCGGCCCGGCGGTCGGGACCGCCAACCTTGCCGCCAAGACGGCAGGCATTCCAACTGCCGTCTATTTTGTGAAACACCAGATTCCGGTCGCCCTTGGCGTCATCGTCGTCGTCACCGTACTCGTCTACTTCACGGCCCGTTATTTCGACCGCAAAGCGGGGCACTGCATAGCCCCTCAGGAGGTATTGCCGCCGGATCAGGCAAAAGAGGAGGATGCACCGGGTTTCTACGCGCTCATTCCGCTCCTGCCGATCGCCTTGATCGTGGTGTTCAGCCCGTTGATGGTGGCCCACATCGCCATGGATGTGGTCACGGCCATGATCATCGGCGCCTGTGCGGGACTCGGCTGCGAACTCGTCGTCAAACGTGACGTGCATGCCGCCTTCAAGGGATTTCAAGCCTACTTCGCCGGCGTCGGCAACGCGTTCACCAGCATCGTTTCCCTGCTCGTCTGCGCCGATGTCTTCGCCCAGGGACTACAGGCGCTCGGCACGGTCAATGCCTTGATCGACCTCACCCAGCACGCCGGTTTCGGTTTCAACGCCATGTCGGTGGCCATGACCTTGATGGTCTGCGTCACCGGCGTCATCACTGGCTCCGGCGTCGCCGCCTTCTTCGCCTTCAATGGTCTGGCACCGGCTATCGCCGCCAAATACGGGGTCAGTGCCGTGACCATGATCTTGCCGATGCAACTCATGGCCGGCATGGGCCGATCGATTTCCCCGGTCGCGGGGGTCATCATCGCAGTCAGCAAAACGGCGGGCTGTTCGCCTTTCGAGATCGTCCGCCGGACCGCAATTCCGGCCATCGGCGGCATCGTCACCATGCTGGCCCTCAACTACCTGCTCAACGGCCACGCCTGAGCCAAAACCAAAGCGGTCGTCTCGCGCCTCGATCCGGTAAATCAAAGCCAATTCAAAGTCGGTGGCAATGAACGACGTGCGTCGCCGACAAGCGCGTCGCCTCCGGGTAGCTCGCCCGACAGGCGTCGTTCGCCTGCGCGCAGCGCGGGTGGAAGTGACAGCCGGCCGGCGGCGCGGCCGGCGACGGCGTCTCGCCGGGCAGACGCTGTACGGCTTTCTGATCCTCCAGCCGCGGACTGGGCACCGCGGCCAGCAAGGCTTGCGTGTAAGGATGGCGCGGCGTGCGCAGCACCTCGTCGACCGTGCCGCGTTCGACGATGCGCCCGAGGTACATCACCGCCACGTCGTGCGCGAGGTGGTCGACGACGGCGAAGTTGTGGGTGATGAAGAGGTAGGCGAGCCCCAGCTCGTCCTGCAGGCCGCGCAGCAGGTTGAGGATCTGTGCCTGCACCGAAACGTCGAGCGCCGAGGTCGGCTCGTCGCAGACGATCACTTCCGGTTGCACGGCCAGCGCCCGTGCGATCGCGATGCGCTGCCGCTGCCCGCCCGAAAATTCGTGCGGATAGCGCTGCGCCGCACGGGGATCGAGGCCGACCTGGGCAAGCAAGGC
>RRZU010234196.1_pt1 | contig 11900 bp, 7 predicted proteins | sample 2165561 | NCBI WGS metagenome assembly RRZU01 (sample SAMN10456909, study PRJNA506462) | wastewater metagenome | isolation source: wastewater sludge | place: USA: Moscow, Idaho | reverse complement strand
ATTTAATTATCTCTCTTATAACTTTAAAATATACACAGTCTAATTCCGTTTGCTATGTAAAAGATGGTCAAGCTATAGGTATAGGTGCAGGACAACAGTCAAGAATTCATTGCACTAGATTAGCAGGCAATAAAGCTGATATATGGTGGTTAAGACAAGCACCTCAAGTATTAAATCTTCAGTTTTGTGATAACATAAGAAGAGCTGATAGAGACAATGCAATAGACGTTTATATCTCTGAAGAATATATGGACGTTTTATCAGATGGTGTATGGCAAAATATATTTAAAGTTAAACCAGAAATTTTTACAAAAGAACAACAATTAGCATGGTTAAAACAAAATAATAATGTTTGTTTAGGTTCGGACGCATTTTTCCCATTTGGTGATAATATAGAACGTGCATATAAAAGTGGTGTCTCTTATATTGCACAGCCTGGTGGCTCAATACGTGATGATAATGTTATTGATACATGTAATAAATATAATATTGCGATGGCATTTACAGGAATTAGACTATTTCATCATTAATAATATCATAATTTGGAGGCATATAAAATATGAAAAAACTTAAAGTAGTAGTTGTAGGCGGCGGGGGCCGTGAACATGCCATTGTAATGAAATTGGCAAGAAGTAGACAAGTTGAAACTATATTTTGTACTCCAGGCAATGGAGGTATTTCTAAAGTCGCAGAATGTGCACAAATGAACAAAGCGACTGATTTGTTGGCTATAAAAACATTGGCTAAAGAGGTAAATGCAGATATAGTTTTTGTAGCACCAGATGATCCTTTGGTTCTTGGTATGGTTGATGATTTACAAAATGAAGGTTTTGTTACATTTGGACCTACTAAAGCTGCTGCAATTATAGAAGGAAGTAAAGTTTTTTCTAAACAATTAATGAAAAAATATAACATTCCAACTGCAATGTATGAAACTTTTACAGATTCAAAAAGTGCAATTGGTTATGTAGAAAATTCGAATAAATACCCAGTGGTTATAAAAGCAGATGGCTTAGCTTTAGGTAAAGGTGTAATTATTGCAGAAAATTTTGAAGATGCAAAAAATGCAATAATCTCTATACTAGATGATAAGATTTTTGGTGAAAGTGGTTCAAAACTAATTATTGAAGAGTTTTTGACAGGGCCAGAAGTTTCGGTTTTATGCTTTACTGATGGAAAAACTGTAAAACCTATGATTTCATCAATGGATCATAAAAGAGCCTATGATAATGATGAAGGTTTAAATACAGGCGGAATGGGAACAATTGCTCCAAATCCTTATTATACAGAAGAATATGCTAAAGAATCAATGGAAAAAATCTTTATTCCTACTATTGAAGCAATGAATAAAGAAGGAAGAACTTTTAAAGGATGTTTGTATTTTGGATTAATGATAACTCAAGATGGTGTAAAAGTTATTGAATATAATTGCAGATTTGGAGATCCTGAGACACAAGTTGTTCTACCTCTTCTTGAAACAGATTTAGTGGATATTATTTATGCAATACATAATGAAACACTTGATTCACTTGATATAAAGTGGAAACAAAGTGCCGCTGCATGTGTTGTTATGGCAAGTGGTGGATATCCTCAAAAGTATGAAACTGGTTATGAAATAGAAGGATTAAATATAGATGGCCAATTAGAAGAAGCTTATGTATATCATGCAGGTACCAAATATGAAAATGGTAAATTCCTTACAAATGGTGGAAGGGTACTTGGGGTAACAGCGGTTGGTCATGACATAGAAGAAGCTATAAAAAAAGCATACAAATCAGTAGATCAGGTTAAATTTAAAGAAATGCATTATAGAAAAGATATCGGACAAAAGGCGTTAAATGTTATTAAAAATAAGTAAAAAAGAAACTGTTCAGCCATTAAAGTTGAGTGTACGATTTTGTAAGAGTTTCGACTCTGCGGTCGACCGGGTTTTTCGGTCGCCCTGGACCTTCGGAGGATATATGTTTGCATTATAAATGTGGTTAAATGGTAATATAAAAAATGTGATAATTAAAAAAATTGAGGTGAATATGAAAAACTTACATAATTTTAAAACATATACAAAATTAGGACTGGTATCTAACTGCTTGTTTATTCTTTTTATAGTTATAACAATGATATATTATTCTATATATTTAAAAACTGGAAAAATAAATTATGTAGTAGAGGGAATAGCATATACATTAGAAATAATCGGATTTATATTAATGCTAGCTGCTGCACTTGGATATGTATCTAGGTTAAGGCATAGAAGATTACTTAAAATATCAGCATGTGTATATTTTGTTATGGAAGCTATTTTAATGCTTTTTGATTTTAATTTAGTAAAAGCTGAAGATTTTTATTCACCAACATCAAGAGCTTTAATAATTATTCATTGTGTTATTTCAGCGGTTATATGTTTAAGTTATATGCAACTAGATGAAAATAGAAAACCACTTCAAATTGTTGTTTCTATATCATCAATGATAATGATTTTAGGAGTAATAACTATAATATATAATGTTAGAATTTATGCAAGTGTTCTTATAAATGCCGTTGCTTATATTTTCCTATATTCTGCTATTTTATTTTTACTAAAAAGAGAAGTTATTGAAGTTGATTGTCATGGCGATGCTGCAAGAGTTGCAGAATATGATAGTACAATTTTTTAATTAAATAATTAACAAGAAATAGATAATTTGTGTAAGACAAATTATCTATTTCTTTTAAAAAATTATTTCAGTAGAGAAACTAGCTTGATATATTTCCAGATACTTCGGAACCATTTTTAAATATTATATTTTTGACGTTACCTCTTGATGTAAATCGTACCTTAGAGTTATTATCTATATCTAGTGTATCAATTATAGCAGTTTTTGCGTTTAAGTTTGCATTATCACAATAGATAGATAAGTTAGAATTTAAAATAGGATTCATAGAACGTCCGAATGATAAATTGATATTTTTTAATTTTAATTCAGAGGTTTTAACAGTTACATCTTTGGAAAAATAAACTCTATATAACATATCTTCTTGTGGAAATGTTTCTGACTTTATTTCAGTTATATTTTGTGGTAATTCCGTTACTATAGAGGATGAAACATTGTTAAAAATATTTATAGTATATGAATAATCAGAATTATTATTAATATGCTCAATTGCTTCATGAATTGTTACAAATTTTTGAGAATCAGGTGTGGAGTTTTCTTTAACACCATTTAATTCAATATTTTTGAAGGTTATTAAAATATTTGTACCTGATTTAGTAGTTATAAGCGAATTGTCATCTAAATTGGCTTTGAAATTTTGACTTTCCGTATAAAAACTATTAGCTTTAATAGTTGAATTTTTTGTTAACTTTACTATTAAGCTTTTAGGATATACATTTGTAAGATTATATGATGCATCTACAACATTAATAAGTAATTTATCTTGACCGTTTAGATTACTAATTGAATTTTTTATTACAATTGGTTTATAAGCCTTATTTTTATAATTATACAATAATATTTTTGAACCATTTTTATAAGTTAAATTGTTTACAGTAGCACCAAGTTTTAGATATAATTTTGTGTTTTCAGCTATATTTAGAGTTCCAATATTTAAAACACTAGAGTTAATAAATGTATCTCCATATATATTTATAGTTTCTATAGTTTTTATAGTTTTCTTAAATTCTAAATTTTCACCATCTTTAATTGTTAGGCTACTTAATCGAACATTTGGGGATACTATTTTTGTGCTGTCATTTATTGTATTAAAAATTGCAGATACATTTTCATCAACAATTAAATTTTTATTTGATAAATTTACAGCTACTCCATTTGAAAGATTGTTGTTTATTTTAATATTTTTTAAAGTCAAATCTGATTTTAGTGTTATATGACCAGTGAAATTAAGTGTTTCTTCACCTGTTTTCCCTTTAATTGTTACTGGGTAATTAGGTAAAGATAAAAATCCATAGTTTGGAACATCACCTGAAATTTCTATGGTAATATCAGTAGGAGAAGTTAAACTATTTATATTTGTAATTGCATCTTGAAATCTAATATAATTACCGATACTTTTTAATCCTTCTGAATTTTGATCAGCAAACAATTCGATATATTTTACACCTATCTTCAAATTTATACCATCTTTGTAAAAAGAATAATTTTTACTTGTGTCCTTTGGCTTGTTCCCTATTGATAAATATGGAGAAATATCTAAATTAACCCCTCTAACAATTATAGTTTGAATATTTAATTGTGCTAAGTTGTCTAAGTTATATTCTTCATCATTTTTATCAAAAACATTTATTTTAACATTTTTATTATTGTTTAATTTAACTTCACCAGTTACATATAGTAAAGGAATTAAATTAATTAAACTACCTCTATCATATTGCCTAACATTTATGTTTAAAGGTGTACTTGCATCTGTTAAAGTTGTATCTATATCCTTAATCCTTAGTGTGTATATGTTTGAATTTATAGTACCGCTTCCAGTATTAACTGTGATTTTTTGTGTAGATACTGTGTTTTCATGTGTAAATATAACTTCATTTGTATTAAAAATTAAATTATTAATGGTTCCTGTTCCTTTTAAGGATAAATTTGCATTTAATTCAATAGTGGGTTCTCCTAATATATTTCCGTTTAACACCAAGTCTGTATTTACAATTAATTTTGCAGTTGATGAAGTTGCAGTTATAGAATGGATAAGAGGATCAAGTTCATTTACAGTAAACTTGTATTCTCTAAGCAGTATGGATAAATTATTGTTAAACTTAACATTTTCAAAAATTACATTTGAATTAAGCGTAAATGATAAATTTGGAGAGTTAATGGTAATAGGAACAACGTCTTCTCCACTTTTTTTACCACTCTTAATTATAAGATTATGTACAATAGGAGTTTTAATTAATTCAGTTTCAAAAACATCATCTAAAATTTCTAAAACATAATCGGAGTCTTCTTCATTCATTCTTGAAATAGCATGTGACCAAATTCTATATCCATAATAATCATCAACTATATATATAGAATCTGAAAAAGTAACTTCTATTGTATCATTTAAATTTGGAATAAATGTATAAGTGTTTTCTGATGATATTTCTAACATTACAGTTAAGTTATTTTTAGTTATAGATGATAATGCCTTTGTTTTATCATTTGGTATTATGGTTAATGTAACTTCTTCACCAGGTATAAAGGTCGCAACTCCATCTACTATATTTGAACAAGAAGCGTTTACAATACCGTCTCCATTTACTACTATATTAAAATTGATTGGATCTAGGTTTTGTGTAGTTTCTTCTGTTTGTGATGAAGTAATTGTTGTGTCTGTAGTTACAACAGTAGTGGAGGTTGAAGAAGAAGTACTAGTAGAAGTGGTTGTTGTGGTTATAGAGGCTCCTGTAAATGTAGCTGAAATAGTAGCGTTTGAATTTGGTGTGTATGTGTATGTATTATTAACTAGTTGACTAAATTTATTTGAACCATTTATAAAAAAAGCTGATACAGAATATCCTTCTTCTGGGTTAAGTGCTATTGTCACAGTCCCACTGTTTTTATAGTATGTGTAAGGTGAAATTTCGTTTTCTTCAACTGAAATTGTACCACCAACTGAAGGTGACCAAGTTAAATTATAATGATCAAGAGCATATGTAAAATTCATATTTATAATTGTATCTGAAGTAGGAATAAAAGAAAATTGATTATCAACAACTTCAGATATTTTTTCTACATTATTAATTAATAAAGAGGATAATTCATAATTATCTTCAGGGAAAAATTCTAGATCAATATATCCACCTGCAGCTATATCATATGTGTAGTTAGGCATACCACCAGATACATTTGAAATACTGTAATTTCCGTTGTATAGATATGGTTGCATAAAAATATTATATTCAGTTATAGGTTGTGTAGTAGTTGTTGTTGTGGTAGTGGTTGTAGTAGTAGGAACGGTGGTGGTAGTTGTAGTAGTGGGAACAGTGGTGGTAGTTGTAGTAGTGGGAACAGTGGTGGTAGTTGTAGTAGTGGGAACAGTGGTGGTAGTTGTAGTAGTGGGAGTTGTAACAGAAGGTTTAACAGATAGGGTATAAGTAAGAGCACTAGCAGAAAAGTTTGATTCATTAGCTATTTGACATTTTACTCTTGTATAATCCGGAAAAAAAAGTGCTACAATACCATTTGTCTTTACATCAATATCATTCACGGTATATCCGGATATCAATTGAAAAGTAATGTATGTATAATACATGGTGTCACCAGCATCAAGATTAAATGTTGAAACATAGTCGTGTTCTACTTCGTTGTTTTGAGTATACTGTGATGCATAGTGATATTTTAATGTTCCAGGAACAATAATACTTGATATATTATTTTCTATTGTAACTGATTTTATAGAGTTATAACCCTTTACATTGTTTTTATTTATGATTTTTATGGAATCAAAATTTTCTGCATCAATATTAATTTCATGAGATGTTATTGTATTTAATTCAATATGTTCAGCGTATACCATAAATATATTATTTAACAGAAAAAGAATAGGCATAATAAAAGCCATAAATTTTATGAACTTTTTTTTGTTTTTATACATAAAAAGCACCTCACTTTTAATAATATTGGGGAAAATCATATAAATTTCTAATCATATTATATCATACTTTAGTCTACATGTCAACTATAATATATTATTTTGGTGTATTTTGTGCTTTATAAACAAATGATGTGATAGAAAATTATTTATAAAATATTATTGTAATTAAAAATCCTCTACCGTTTAATGGTAGAGGATTTTTACTAGTTTATTCATATCTCAAAGCTTCAATAGGGTCAAGCTTAGATGCTTTATTTGCAGGATAATAACCAAAGAAAATACCAATAGCCATTGAAAAAATCACAGCAATTATTATGGCTAAAATGGAAGGTGATGCATTCGTTTTGATTATTAAACCACCTATATTGCCTAAGACTACACCTAAAATAACACCAATAATTCCACCTATGATGCAAATTATCGAAGATTCAACAATAAATTGAGTCCTAATTGCTGAATTAGGTGCTCCTAAAGCTTTCCTAATTCCAATTTCTCTTGTTCTTTCTGTAACGGAAACAAGCATAATATTCATAACACCTATTCCACCAACAACTAGAGAAATACCAGCTATAATAGAAAGAATAAGCTTTAAAATGTTTAAAAATTTATAAATCATCGTTAAGTATTCTTCGGTATTATCAACTGAAATTTTAAAGCTATCATTTTCAGAATAATATTTTCTGTTTAAATAATTTATTGTTTTTTCTGATAATTCATCTAAATCAATATTTTCTTTTGCGGTAACTGTAAAATAAAAGTGTCCTGAAAAATTATAAACCATTTCTTTTCCTAAGGAAATAGGAATAAAGACAGAATCTTTTGCCTCACCCATAAATGTAGAAGGTGGTTTTATATATGTTCCTATAATTGTAAAGTCTAAAAAAGTATCATTAAGATTGACAGTTATTTGTTGACCCAAAGCAGAAGATTCATCTTTAAATAATTTTTTAGCCATTTTATTTGGAATTAAACAAATATGTTTTGTTTTTTCTATATCTTTTTCCTGTATATTTCTACCTTTAGAAATCTTAAATCCATTAGCGTTAAAAAAACCAATATCAACACTGTCGACAGTAACATCTTCTCTGATTTTCCCTTTTTGAATATTTCCGCCACCTACATTTATTGATATAGAAGTATCAACAATATAATTAGAAAATTTCTTTTTGTAATCTTCAATCATTTCCTCTTTTATTGTATCATCTCTATTTAATCTGCTTCTTACTGGATTTTCATTAGATGTAACATAGGGATATATAACTCTATTTGAAATGCCTATATCTGCAAATAATTTATTTAAGCCTTTATCTGCAATTATGCCTAAAGTGGTAATCATAATTACTGAACTTATACCTATAATAATTCCTAACATTGTTAAAAAAGAACGCATTTTATTAGATTTAATACATCCTATAGCGTTAGTTATATTTTCTGAAATGTTCATGCTTCTTTTGCAACTCGTATTTTATTATTGTTAATTACATTTGAAATTATATGACCGTCAGACAGCGTTATTACTCTATCTGTTTCAGAAGCTAGTTGGTTATTATGTGTTATCAAAACAATTGTCTTTCCTTGTGTTTTGTTTAATTTGTGAAATAAATCCATGACCATTCTACCAGTCTTTGAGTCTAAAGCACCTGTTGGCTCATCGGCAAGTATTATTGAAGGATCGTTTGCCATAGCTCTAGCTATAGATACACGTTGTTTTTGTCCGCCTGAAAGTTCATTTGGCATATGTGACATTCTATCTTCCATTTCAACTATTGACAATAGTTCCTTTGCTCTTTGTATTCTTTGTTTTTTAGGAACACCAGCATACAACATTGGTAATTCGACATTTTTTAACGCTGAAGTTCTAGGGATTAAATTAAAACTTTGGAATACAAATCCTATTTTTTTGTTTCTTATTTCAGATAAGCTTTTATCATTTTCCTTGGATAAGTTTATATTATCCAAGAAGTACTCACCCAAAGTAGGACGATCTAAGCAACCAATTATATTCATTAATGTTGATTTTCCAGAACCAGAAGCACCAACTATGGATATAAATTCACCTTTGTTTACATTAAAATTTAATCCATGTAAGATTTCTAATTCATTTTCCGTACCAACATAAAATTTTTTGATTATCGAATTTGCTTTAATTATTTCCATATTATTCACTCACTTTTCATTTATTTTTATTTCTTGACCATTTTTTATGTTTAAAATATCTGAGATAACTTTCATGTTATCAGTAAATTCATTTGATATTACTTCAACATCATAATCACTCTCAAAACCAATTTCAACTGGGATTTGTTTAGCTATATATTTATTTTTATCTTTATTTTGTTCTACAGCAACATATATATAATCTTTATCTTTTTCATTTATAATTACATCAAAAGGAACGGCAAAAACATTTTCTGATTTTTCTGCTACAATAGAAATTTTTGTATTCATACCCAATAGTAAATTTGTATTTTCAGAAATAACATCAATTTCAACGGTGTATACATTTATACCTTCTAGATTTAATGTCGCCTTTGGATGTATTAAGGTTATTTTACCTGAATATTCATCTGATTTTAGTGTATTTGGCTTTATAATAACATTTTGTCCTACCTTAACATTTGATATATCTTTTTCTTTTATACTAGCGTTTATTTTTAAGAGATTTGTATTTTCAACACTAAATAATAAACCGGATGAAACATTTCCCTCTACAGCACCAATATAAGTAATTGTGCCACTCACAGGTGCTACAACGGTACATTCTTCTATTTTTTTATTTAAAATTTCAATTTCGGAATAATTTTCTTTTAATTCATTTGTAGAAGAAGGTAAACTGGATTCTAATTTTTTTACTAAATCTTCTGAATTTTTTACAGCTCTTTCTGCTAGTTTAATGTTTTCTTTGTGTTGCTCATTTATGTTTTGTTTAGCTTTTTCATAATTTTCAACTGCAGAATTATAGTCAATAATATTGTTTTCTGCTGTAACTACCATGGAGTATAGAGAAGCTAATGATGAATAATCTTCATTTAAAATTTTATTTTGCAATTCATTATAAGCAAGTGTTGAAATATCTAAAGCCTGCTGAAGCTGTGGTTTATTATCATCTGAAGAAACTTCGTATTGATTTTTTAATTGATTTAAAGCAAGGAGTGCATAGTTTAATAATTCATTGTTTTTATTATCAATTTGTTGTTTAGCATTATTATAAGTATCCAAAGCATTTTCGTAGTTTTGCTCTGTAGTTTCGACACTGTCTATAATTGCTTGTAAATTTTTTATAGAGTAGTAATCTTCATTTTGATATCTAATTAACGCATTATTATAATCGTCTTTTGCATATTGTAACTGTTTTTTCGCAGTTTCTAAATCAAGGTTTGTAGTATTTTTGGAAATTTTTAATTGATTTAGTTGATTTTTTAATTCATCAGAGTTTATAATGCATAAAATATCACCTTTGTTAACTTGGTCGCCTATTTTTACATTTACTTTTTCTATAGTAGAGTTTGTTATAGAAAAAACATCTTTTCTTGTTGTACTATCAACTACACCGTTCGAATTAATTAAATTTGATAAGTCTTTTTGTTCCAAATTAATTATATTTACATTTGGTATATTATTTTTTTTTGAAGATAAGGTACTAAAAACAAAAAAAGAAGTTAATCCACCAATTATTACAGTTGAAGAAATAGCGATTATAATCTTTTTTTTCTTGGATTTCATTTTATATACTCCTTAATGTATAATATGTTTACTACACTAGTTATATAGTACACTAATTTAAAACATAAGTCAATATAATATTATGAAAAAAAGCAGATTAAAATAATATTTGTAAAATATCACTATGATCTGCTTGATTTATTTTTAAAAATTAGCTACATTGTTTTTTGCTTATTTTTTGACATTAAATATCCAAAAAAAGCACCACAAATACCGCCAATTATATGAGTGATTTGAGAAATGTTATCATTTGAAAAAACACCTTTCATTATCTCGTTGCCAATATAAGCTATAGAAACAACAATAAAGGTTAACGGAATAGTTCCGGATTTAAAGTTTGTAAAAGAACTTAATAAAATAAGCATAAAAGCAATACCACTTGCACCTAATAAGGCAGATGTAGGGAAGAAGATAACGTTTATTAGACCAGTAATAAATGCAGTAAGAATAATCATATATAATATTTTTTTGCTACCATACTTTTCTTCTAAAATAGGCCCTATAAGTAAAATTATCATAAAGTTACTTGTATAATGTCCCCAATCTGCATGACCAAGAACATGTGTAAATAATCTCAAATAAAATAAGGGATTTAAAAGTGAGTCTCTATAGACTGAGAACAAGAGTGAAGTTGAATTTTTTCCAGTTATCATACTTAAGATCATGGCGATTAAAGCTATAAAAGTAAATGTTAAAACAACAGGGGAATTATACTGTACTTTTTTTAATAGTTTCATGACTAGTCTCCTTTATTTTTGTTTAATCTATTTGTTTTTATTTTTAACAATATCATTATAATCCAAATCAATGCAAAAACAGAACTAACAGCAATTATAAAATATGGTTTAGTTGATGATTGAGAATAAATAATATATGGAATGATGTGTTGACTTACGTCATTACTTTCAGTTATGTCAAACCAGTTTGTTTGGTTGAACCATTCGATCATATATCCTTTTAACTCATCATCCATAGGTTTGATTTTACCTTTAAAGGCATAATTTGAACTAGGGTAATCAGCTTTGCCTTGCAAATACTTTAAAGTATCAGTTGAAATTTCATTGAATTTTTTCCATTCGTCTTTTTTACTGCTTTCGACTGCAATATACATTTCTTCTGATAAATTATCATTAATTATTGGCATTATAAAATATTTAGAAGAAGTTTTTTTAGGAAGATTAATAAAAAAGAGGGAGTTGGTATTTTGATTTTCAGCAAATTGATCCAATAAATAATTTATATTTCCGGATACATATTGCTCAGTTTCAAATTGGTTAATATTAAAATTGTTAAAATCAGCAGTTGCATTGGAAATTCGCTTATTTTCGGCTATTTCGTTTATACCGTAAAAAAGTAAAATTATAGTTGATAAAGGCAATAAAATATAGACTTTTATTCTATCAATTGTTTTATATATAATATTTGAACTCATTTATAACCCCTTGTATATGATATAATATACTTTTATAAAATGAAAATTATTTAAAAAAGTATTATGTATACTAATATACCATATTTTTAACCATTGTGTCAATTGTTATTTTCATTATTTATGTTTAATTTTTCTAAATTGGTGTTGCTAATTAGCCATATGTATAAGGCAGAGT
>RRZU011304152.1_pt1 | contig 11901 bp, 9 predicted proteins | sample 2165561 | NCBI WGS metagenome assembly RRZU01 (sample SAMN10456909, study PRJNA506462) | wastewater metagenome | isolation source: wastewater sludge | place: USA: Moscow, Idaho | reverse complement strand
CGCGTGCACAAAAAGACAAATACACCATGCTAACCACGCTTGCCGAAATGCGCGAGGCGCGCACAGGGCGCTTTTTGTACTGGATATGCATGCAAATTGCCAAACATACGCTGCACTTTTCAACCGATAAGGCCGTAAACAAAAAAGTGCGCAAAGCGTCGGTGGATGATTTGCCGTTTAAAAATATTGCGCTCAATTCAATGGGTATCATTGGGCACGAGGCAAGCGAGGCGCTTTTGGCCAAATGCAACGGCAACGGCACTTGGCTGGCTGTGTTGCGCGCTTTGTGGGCGCAGCGGCATGCAAAATAGCGATGGCGCACACGAGCGCCTATGGATATTTGTTCATACAGATAAAAAGCAGCACAGGTATGCATACCTGTGCTGCTTTTACTATATTGATATGAATGCGCTAAACATGCATCGGCGTTTAATGCCCTAAAATGCATTCGCTAACCGTAGGATGCGGAAATATGGTGCTTTCCATTTCGGCGCGTGTAAGCGCCGCATTCACACAGGCCGTAAGCCCGCCAATCATTTCGCCCGCATGCGGGCACATCAGCTGCGCGCCGATGAGCACCTTTGTGTCTTGGCGATACACCAGCTTTGCAAAGCCGCGCTCGGCCCCCTCGATGATGGCTTTGCCGTTTGCCGAGGTAAGGCCTTTGCTGGTTTCCACGGCAATGCCCTGCGCCTTTGCTTCATCTGCCGTAAGGCCAACCGTGGCAATTTCGGGCTGGGTAAACACGCAGGCGGAAACGCACATCGTTTTGGCATTTGGCTGATTATACATGGCGCAAACTGCATTTTTTGCGCCTGCCTCGGCGGCGTGCGCCAGCTGCACCCCGCCTTTTACTACATCACCGATGGCATAAATGCCGCAAACGCCTGTATAGCCATTTGCATCTGTGGGGATATAGCCGCGCTCGGTAGCAAGCGAAATGCGCGCAAGACCCAGCGCATCGGTGTTTGGTAAGCGCCCTGTGCAAATTAATACGCGTTCGGCGCAAACGCATGCTGCTTCGCCTTTTTCGGTGTAGGCGCAATGCAGGCCGCCGTCGGTTTGCGTGATGGCGCTGACCATCGCATTTGTGTGCAGCGCGATACCGCGGTTTTTAAACAGCATGGCAAGATTTTGCGAAACTTCGCGTTCTAATTGAGGCAAAAGCCTGGGCTCGGCTTCTAGTATCGTAACCGCGCAGCCCAGCGCATGATACATCTGCGCAAACTCCACACCCACAACGCCGCCGCCAATAATGACAAGGCTTTTGCACGCCACGCCGCCATTTGTTAACAGCGTATCGCTGGTGCACACGCCCTGTAAATCCGCGCCCGTAATGGGCGGCATTGCCACGCGCGAGCCGGTGGCTATGATGATATTAGGCGCTTGATATTCAGCATCGTTTACGGTGATGCAATCGGGCGCGCTAAACTGTGCTTCGCCTTCCAATAGCGTAACCTTTGCCCTTTGCAAAAGCTGGGCAATGCCGCTGCGCAGCTGCAAAACGGTGCGTGCGGCATACGCGTGCATCGCGGCAAAATCGTATCCTACCTGCCCTGCCAAAACGCCAATTTCTGCCGCGTTTTGCAGGCTGTGATAGGTGTGGGCGGCGCGCAAAAGCGCTTTGGTGGGGATGCATCCGCGGTTTAGGCAAGTGCCGCCAAGCTGTGCTTTTTCTACTAAAAGCACGTGCTTGCCAAGCGCCGCCGCCTCCAGCGCCGCCGTGTAGCCGCCCGGCCCGCCGCCGATAACAATGCAATCAAACTGTTCCATTTTTCTGCTTCCTTTCGGGGCGTTGATTCAATACGCGCTGTGCACAAATGGGCCGTGCCCTATTATATAAAGCACTGCATGCCTCTGTGCAACATGCGCAAACGTGCTATATTGTGCGATACAGCGTAAAATACGCACCGCATTTTATGGTATTATGGCCTTGTGCACAGTTCCTGCAAAAGCCCTGCGATATCGGCAAAGATGCCACTTTGCTCTGGATGTGCCGCCGTTAAACGCTGTGTAAGGCCGGCATCTGCGCGCTCGCCCGTTAGTGCATCACACACTACGAAAGACAACGATTCGTCTAAAGCATCGGTGTAAAACGTTGGGTTTTGTATGATATCATTTACAATTTCCACGCGTAAATCGGCACTGCCCCATGCAAAATGCGCCGTATTGCGAAAGCTGTAAATGGGCTCTGCGCCCAGTATCCAATCCTCGCCCGCAAATTTGCGGGTAAGCGCCGAAAGCGCGTTCGTATCAAAGCGCGATGCATCAAACGGGCGCAAAGGCAAGCCATATTCGCTGCCAAAGGAATCAATTAGCACGGGTTTCACAGCGTCTACCGTGATGCCCGCACGCAGCTGATTTAAATTGACAACGCGCGAGGACACCGAGGCTACGCCTTTGCTTTCCAGCTTTTCCCGCGACACAGTCAGATAGCCCGCCAGCGCCGACAAATCCGATGCAATCATCAATGTGCCGTGATGATAGGCCGCATGTGCCGTTTTATAAAACGCATTGCCCGAAAATTTGCGCCCAGACGCCGTGATATCGTTGCGGCCTGATTTTTCGGCGCGAATGCCCAGCGCACGCACCGCTGCCAAAATGGTGTTGAGCTGTTTATCCAAATTGTATTCGCTTTTGGGCATCACAAAGGTAAAATTAAGATTGCCCATATCGTGGTACACTGCGCCCCCGCCCGAAAGGCGGCGCGCAATGTGGCCGCCGTCCTCGGCCAATGCCGCCAAATTGCATTCAACCCTTGCATTTTGGTTGCGCCCGAGCACCACTGTTTTATTGTTTTGCCAAAGATATAAAATGCATTCGTCCTGTGCAACAGTGGATAAAAGCAGCTCTTCTATGGCCTGATTATGATAAACATCAATGCTTCCGCTAATTAAATAGGATAGTTTATTGAGCATCAAACACATACCTCAATTTTGCCTTGCGCGCCGCTGTTACCTCGTCTGGGCGCGAAATAGGCGTGGTGATAGGCGCGGCATGCAGCGCGGGTGCATCGGTGCGCGCTTTTTGCAATATCGCAATAATTTGCTCGGCTGCAAAATCCAGCGTTTCTTTCGATTCGGTTTCAGTGGGCTCGAACATCAGCGCTTCGTGCACAATAAGCGGAAAATACATCGTGGGCGGATGGATGCCGCAATCCAGCATCGCTTTGGCAACGTCTAGCGCGCTTACGCCTGTTTCTTGCTTGATGTCTGCAAGGCTCATCACAAATTCATGCATGCACACGCCCTCGCATGCCATTTGGCAATACGGGCGCAAACGCTCTTGCAGATAATTGGCGTTTAGCACCGCTGTTTGCGATGCCTCGCGCAAGCCCTCGCCGCCCAATGTGAGCATATAGCATAGCGCGCGCAGTGTTACAAGGAAATTGCCGTAAAACGCCTTTACGCTGCCGATGGTTTGCGCGGCATCCTCAAAAAGATAGGTTTCGCCCTGTTTTACGGCGTGTCGGTTTGGCATAAACGGCGCTAAAATTTGCTTTGCGCCTACCGCGCCAGAGCCCGGCCCGCCGCCGCCGTGCGGCGTGGCCATAGTTTTGTGCAAGTTCAGATGCACCACGTCGAAGCCCATATCGCCCGGACGCGCCATGCCCATAATGGCATTCAGGTTGGCCCCGTCGTAATAGCAAAGCCCGCCCGCCTTGTGCACAATATCGGTGATGGCCAAAATGTTTTTATCAAAGATGCCAACCGTGTTTGGATTGGTGAGCATTAAGCCCGCCGTGTCGGGGCCGACAGCCGCGCGCAGCTTATCCAAATCCACGCTGCCATCCGCCGCAGAGGGAATATTAATCACGGTAAAACCGCACATGGCGGCAGTGGCAGGGTTTGTGCCGTGCGCGGAATCGGGCACGATAATTTTGGTGCGTGCAAAATCCTTGCGCGCTTGATGATAGGCTTTGATAAGCAAAACGCCCGTAAATTCGCCATGCGCACCCGCCGCAGGCTGAAACGTAACGGTGTCCATGCCAGTAACCTCGCACAGCATTTCTTCGGCTTTTACAATCACAGCAAGGCAGCCCTGTGCACTTTCGGCTGGCTGCAAAGGATGCACGGCGGTAAAGCCTGGCCAAGAGGCAATTTCCTCATGCACGGCGGGATTGTATTTCATTGTGCATGAGCCAAGCGGATAAAAGCCGTTATTTACGCCGTGTACGCGGCGGGAAAGCGCAGAATAATGGCGCGTGATATCAATTTCGGCAAGGGCGGGCAAGCGCAAGGGCGACTGGCGCGACACAGCGGCAGACAGCGTATGGCGCGGGGCTGGCGCTTGCGGTAAAAGCGTACAGGCGCGGCCATTTACGCTTTTTTCAAACAGTAATTCCATATCATATATCCTTCCTTTCTTGGGTGGTTTGCGTGGCAAAAGGGGCTTTTGTGTTTGCCACGTTTTGCCCTTTGATTGGGCAAGAAAAGGCCTATGCAAAGGGGAAAAGCGCTATTGCACCAGCGCCTTTGCTATGCGCAGCACGCTATCCATTTGCGCTTTGGTATTTTTTTCGGTTGTGCACCAAAGTATGCCATTTTCAAGCGGCAAACCGCCCAAAATGTCGGCTTTATCCAGCGCGGATAAAAGCGCGTTGGCAAGCGCTGTATCGCATTCGGTAACAAATTCATGGAAAAACTCGCCGCTATGGGCAAGGCGAAATCCCGCGATGCGCGAAAATCCATCGGCAAGATAATGCGCATTATCGCAGCATTGCTGCGCCGCATCGCAAAGGCCGCTTTGGCCCATTGCGGCAAGATAAACGCTGGCCGTCATGGCGCAAAGCGCTTGATTGGAGCAAATATTGGACGAGGCTTTCTCGCGCCTGATATGCTGCTCGCGCGCTTGCAGCGTTAGCACAAAGCAGCGCTCGCCTTTTGCGTCCACGCTTTCGCCCACGATGCGCCCTGGCAGCTTGCGGGTAAGCGCCTGCGTTACCGCCATGAAGCCCAAATACGGCCCGCCAAACGAAAGCGGCATGCCAAGCGGCTGCCCCTCGCCCACGGCCACATCTGCGCCGCACTCGCCTGCCGATTTTAAAAGCGCCGCCGCGATAGGATTAACACCCATAATCAGCTTTGCGCCCGCTTTGTGCACAATATCGGCAATGGCTTCGGCATCTTCTATCAGGCCAAAATAATTGGGCTGTGCAAAGTAAAACGCCGCATCGGTATCTGTGAGCATGGCGGCAAGGGCTTGCAAATCCGTTTTGCCGTCTTTCAGCGGCACAAGCGCCGTTTGTGCATCTGCGCCCGCCGCATAGGTTTGCATGGTTGTGATAACATCGGGATGTGCACCGCAAGACAGCAGCGTGCGCGTGCGCTTTGCCTCGCGGCACACGCCCATTGCCTCGGCAGCGGCTGTGGCACCGTCATATACAGAGGCGTTTGATACCTGCATGCCGGTAAGCTCGCAAATCATGGTTTGATATTCAAAAATGGATTGCAAAATACCCTGGCTAATTTCGGCTTGGTAGGGCGTGTATGCTGTAACAAATTCCTCTTTGGCGGTGACGCGCTTTACAATGGAGGGAATATAATGGTCGTAAGCGCCGGCCCCGCGAAAGCAAGCGGCATACAGCCGATTTTGCTGCGCATAGCCTTGCATGGTGCGCATAAGCGCAAGCTCGGACATGCCATTTGGCAAATTGAGCGCCTGCAAACGGATGGACGGCGGGATATCTGCAAACAGTGCATCCGCGCTGGTTTTGCCTAGCGTTTGCAGCATAGCCGCGCGCTGGGCCGCTGTGGATGGAATATAAGTACCCATTGATAGAACATTCCTTTCTGCAACATTTATGCGCTTGAAAGTGCACAAATGCTGTATTGTTAATACGATTTGCAATGGTTTTTGCGCGAGCGCATAGAGATAAAATGTAATAAGGGCCGCAAAGGTATCACCTGTTTGCCATAAAATTTGTGATACGCTCCGCAGCCCTATTGTATATGACAAACGCGCACCTAAGCGCTTTTGTGTAACGGCACATGGTATTATATGCGCGCCTTGCCTTGCAAGACATTGCGGGCAAGGCCTTTGTGCTGCTTATCCCACGTTATTGCCCGCAGATTTGTGCATAGGCATCGGCATCCATCAAGCCGCCAAAATCGCCAACCTCGGTAAGCTCGGCAATCCAAGCGTCATAAGGCGATTCGTTCATTTGCTGCGGCTCGTCCATCAGCGCTTCATTGACCGCGCTGACAACACCCGCAACCGGGCTGAGTATATCGGAAACGGCTTTCACGCTTTCCACATCGGCAAACACCTCGCTTTGTGCAACGGTGTTGCCAACGCCAGGCAAATTGATAAACACAATGTCGCCAAGCTCGCTTTGTGCGTAATCGGTAATGCCTACACGCACGGTGCCTTCGTCTGTTTTTTGTACCCATTCATGGGATTCGGTGTAAAGTAGGTTTTTAGGGATTTTCATACTGTATTCTCCTTTTTTTATGATCCATGCGCACGCAAATTTGCCGCGCGCATGAGATGTAGTTATTATTAAAGATGGCTTGCAAACGGCTTTTACGCGCGCTTATAAAACGGCAGCGGCACAATTTCGGCTTCTACCGCACGCCCGCGCACCAGCACGGTAACGGCAGTGCCCACGGCGCAATGCGCGGCATCTACATATGCCATTGCGTACGCACCGCCAAGATAGGGACAATGCGTGCCCGATGTGGTAATGCCAATTTCATTGCCGTTTATCAAAACCGGCTCGTGCTCGCGCATGATGCCGCGCCCCGTGGCCTTTAAGCCAACGCGCACACGCTTTGGCGTACCCTGGGCAAGCAAAGCCTGTTTGCCGATAAAATCTGCTTTATCCATTTTTACCGCAAAGCCAAGCCCTGCCGCCAGCGGCGTAATATCGGGGCCAAGCTCATGCCCGTAAAGCGGCATGGCAGCCTCTAAACGCAAGGTGTCGCGGCAGCCAAGCCCGCAAGGCACAGCCCCTGCCGACAGCAGCGCATCCCATATCACGGGCGCAAATTGCGGTGCCATATAAAGCTCGTATCCGCATTCGCCTGTATAGCCCGTGCGCGAAACAAAGCATTCCACGCCCGCCACCAGCATGCGCGTTGTAAAGGTGTAATTGTTCTGTGGCAGCTCCTCGCTTTTGCAAAAATGCGTCAGCACACTTTGTGCAAGCGGCCCTTGCAGCGCAATTTGCGCGATATCGTCTGATAAATCTGTAAGGGTAACATCGTCCTGCAAATGCTGGCGCATCCATGCGATATCCTTTGCCGTATTGGCTGCGTTTAGCACGATAAAAAAGCTGTCCTCGCCCGTGCGATAAACGATTAAATCGTCCACCACGCCGCCGTTTTCATACAGCATCAGCGCATAGCGCGCAGCGCCTACAGGCATTGTGTCGAAGCGGTTTGTTAAAATGCGATTTAAATAAGAAAGCGCATTTGCCCCGTAACAGGAAACCTCGCCCATATGCGAAACATCAAAAATGCCCGCCTTTTCGCGCACAGCCATGTGCTCGGCAATCACGCCGGACGGATATTGCACCGGCAAGAGATAACCCGCAAACGGCACTATGCGTCCAAAAAGCGCTTCGTGTTTTGCATATAGCGGTGTTTTTTTCTCCACTTGATTGATACCCCCTTATGCGTATTGTAATAAGCCTGTGCTTTTATGGTGCATACACAATATCTAGCACCGTCTTTGCACTCATTATACCAAATCTATACGGCAAATGCCATATGCGATATGCTTAAATTTCGTTTAAAAATTTGTGTTCTTGTGCGATTTGCAAAAGCAAAAGCCCACGGCAATAACCGTGGGCTTTTACTATATCTGGGATAAGGAGAAAAGACGTGCAGCCCCAAATTACGGCCATGAAAAAACCGTAAAGGAGGAGGAACTGCACACATGAAAAAAATTGCACTGGCTCTGTAACCTTCTTGCAACTAAATTGTAACCCTTTTGATACTTTTTGTCAACTGCTTTTATAAAAAAACTTGTGAAAAATGTGTGGATTGCATATATAACAAAAAATCATACGATACACCGTTTGTTTTGGCGTATCGTATGATTCGTTTAAAATATTTTCTTTGTGGAAAAACCCATCTTGATTAAAAAGATATTACGCAAAATACAAATTGGCTTCAAAATGGTTGGCGGCATCACTGATGCCCGAATAATAAAACGCCGTATCCGACAAAGCGCCTCTATTCACTGTAAAGCGTTTGCCCAGTGGCACCTCGCTGTGATACGCAATGACCGCTTTTTGTAAATATGTATGGGCAAACAGCGCTGCATCCGTGGTATCGCAAAGAATGTCGGCGTAAACCGTGTTGTTGATATGGCCGTTTTGATCGCACATGGTGTAGCGCGCGGTGATATCCGCAACAGGCAGAATATCGGCCGTTTTTTCGATGGAGATATCCGCAGCCTTTGCCTCGTTTTGTGCAAAAAAGCGTGCGATATCATCGGGCGGGCGGCGCATGATGCGGCGCGTGTTTGTATCCACCAACACCCAAACGCTATGCGCCTGTGCCAATGTTTCGCCGTGCGCATCGCAAAAGCTTACTTTGCGCAAAAACGACGCGCGCACCGGCGCATACGCCTCGGTAATCAGCGTGATAGACGTGTTTACCAAAATGGGCTGGTGGAACACAAGCTCGGTTTTGGCCAATAAAAACACCGTGTGGGTATCAAGATACACCTGTTCGGTTAGGCCGTGCGCGGTGCAGTGCCCCGTAGAAATTTGCTGCACGCGGCGCAAGGCCGCGCCGGGCGAAAGGCGGTTTTGCATATCGCATTCATATTGATGCACGCAAAAAGCATCTTGGAACTGTGCTTGCAGCATATTAATGGCCATCCCTTTCGTGAAAAGTTGCTTTTTGCAAACGTTCAGCAGGGCTTACGGTTTTGGCTTTGTGCCAAATTTGTATTCTGTGCCCGCGCAAAGGCGCTTAATATTTTCGCGATGCATGTAAATGACAAGCACCGCCATAATGCCCGAAAGCACGGTGCAAACAGCAAGGGATGCAAGCGGCATTGCCTTAACAAAATGTAAATACGCGCAAATAGCAAACGGATATACCGCCGCGCAAAGGATGGACGCAAGCGAAACAATGCGTGTGCAAAACACCACAATGGCAAACAAAAGCGCCAGCGCAAGTACCACCAGCGGCTCCAGCGCGATAATGGCACCCGCCGCCACCGAAACGCCTTTGCCGCCTTTAAACTTGAAATATAGCGGAAATAAATGCCCCAAAATGGCGCAGATGGCCGCAATGTAAGCCACAAACGGTGCCGACATGCCCAAAAAGCCTGTAAAAAGCCATTTGGCTAAAAGCACACTCAGCGTGCCTTTGCCGATATCGCCCACAATGGTAAGCGCCGCGGCGCCCTTGCCAAAGGTGCGCAGAACATTTGTCATCCCTGCGTTTCCCGAGCCAAAGGTGCGAATGTCTTTATGGTATAAAAGGCGCGTGACAATGATGGCAAAATTAAGCGAGCCCAGCAGATATGCCACAAGCGCCGCCAAAATGGTAAACATAATAACGGTAAATGACAAAACAGTTCCTCCTTTTACACCTTTTCACCGCGCTCGCGCGATATCAAGCGAATGGGCGTGCCCTCAAGGCCAAAGGTTTCGCGAATTTGGTTTTCGATATAACGCTGATACGAAAAATGGAACAGCTCGCGCGAGTTGATAAAGCAAACAAAGGTGGGCGGACGCGTAGAAATTTGCGTCATATAATAAATTTTGAGGCGCTTGCCTTTATCGGACGGCGGCTGCACACGTGCGGTGGCGCGCGCCAATATATCATTGAGCATACCTGTGGTTACGCGCAGGGCATTTTGCTCGTCCACGTATTTAATCAGTTCAAACAGGCGCTCTACGCGCTGGCCTGTTTTGGCAGAGATAAAAATAATGGGTGCATACGACATAAAGCCAAAATCGTTCATCAGCTTTTTGCGGGCAATATCCATCGTTTTATCGTTTTTATTATCCACAGCATCCCATTTGTTGACGGCAATGATGCACGCTTTGCCTTGCTCGTGCGCAAAGCCCGCCACCTTAGAATCCTGCTCGGTAAAGCCATCAACGGCATCCACCATAATCACGCACACACGCGCGCGTTCCACCGCGGCAAGAGAGCGCAGCACGCTGTAGCGCTCTACCCCGTCCTCCACTTTGCCGCGTCGGCGCAGGCCTGCGGTGTCGATAAATGTGAATTTGCCGTGCGCATTGTCTACCTCGCTGTCCACAGCGTCGCGCGTTGTGCCCGCTAAATCGGCCACAATCATGCGGTCCTCACCCAAAATATAGTTTACCAAACTGGATTTGCCCACATTGGGGCGGCCGATTACCGCAACGGTAATGCGCTCGGAATCTTCTTCCGAGCCATCGGCCGCGGGCAGATATTTGCAGATTTCGTCCAGCAAATCGCCTGTGCCGTGCCCGTGCACCGAGGATACGGGAAACGGCTCGCCAAGACCGAGGGAGTAAAAATCATACAGTTCCAGCGGCGCATCGCCCAAGCTATCTACCTTATTGACCACCAGCACCACGTGCTTGCCTGAACGCATCAGCATATTGGCAATTTCGGTGTCTTGCGCGGTAACGCCGCTTTTTAAATCGGTGATAAACAGGATTACATTGGCGGTGTCGATGGCAAGCTGCGCTTGCGTGCGGATATGGCGCAAAATGCTATCGTCGGAATCGGTTTCGATGCCGCCCGTGTCGATGAGCAGAAAATGTTGGCCTTGCCATTCGCAATTGCCATATAAGCGGTCACGCGTGACGCCGGGCTTGTCCTCCACGATGGCGAGGCGCTGCCCAATTAGCTTATTAAAAAAAGTAGATTTGCCCACATTGGGGCGGCCTACCACGGCCACAATGGGTTTTGACATGTGATTTTTCCTTTCTATTTAACAAGGCCTTTCAGCATTTCGGCGCCGTCCAGCGAAAGTATGCGCACCTTGCATTTCAACGCGCGTTCCACGTCTTTAATCGTAACATCGTCTAAAAAACGGTCTTTTTCTTCACGCAGCATGTTTTCGGGAATGGCGAGAACGCGGCTTTTCATCTTGCCAGACAGCTGCCGAATGATATCCGTGCCTGTTACAAGGCCCGACACCGTAACATTGCCGCCAAAATACTCGTTTTTTATAGCGTGCACCTGCACAGACACGTTTTTGCATTTTTTTTGCAGCTCCTTGCACAAGGCCTGTATCAGCGGATATGCCAGTTCCCCCGTGGCGATATCCACGGCGCGGGGCAGCACCACGCGCGGCGGAACGGCCAGCGCGGCCATAAATTCGTCATGAAACAAGCGCCACATGCCGATGCCGTTTTCAAGCTGCTGAAATTCCTCGTAAAAGTCGCTCATGGGAATCGGGTTTTGCGCCAGCAGATACCATTCATCGGCAGGATATACAAGGCGCGTGCCAAAGCGCTGTAGATATTGTGCCCCGTATTCTTCTAAAATTTGCAAAACCTCGAGCGCGCTGTTTTTATCGTAGGGTTCCAGCGGATACAGCCCCTCGCGGTATTTGGTAAGGCCGCTTGGCACCGCCGCGATACTTTGCACCGCGGGATAAAGCGCCGAAAGCTTATCCAGCGTTTCGCGCAGGGCATCGCCATCGTTTACGCCGCGGCACAAAACCAGCTGACAGTTCATTTTAATATCGGCCTCGGCCAGCTCGTCGATATAGCGCAGCACGTCCCCTGCATTTTTGTTGGCAAGCATGCGCACGCGCAGCGCAGGGTTCATCGTGTGCACGGAAATATTAATGGGCGAAATATGCATCTTTTTGATGCGCTGCACTTCGTGGTCTTTAAAATTGGTGAGGGTGACGTAATTGCCAAACAGAAAGGATAAACGCTCGTCGTCATCTTTAAAATAAATGGTTTCGCGCATGCCCTTAGGGTTT
>RRZU013141331.1_pt1 | contig 11902 bp, 15 predicted proteins | sample 2165561 | NCBI WGS metagenome assembly RRZU01 (sample SAMN10456909, study PRJNA506462) | wastewater metagenome | isolation source: wastewater sludge | place: USA: Moscow, Idaho | reverse complement strand
TAGGATAAAGCTCAACATTATAAATAACTACAAAGAACCTAAAATCTCTTAGCGTTGTCCTTCACCCCATCCGCGGACTGGACCCAAATAAGAACTGTAGATAAGAAAAGGCTAATAACAAAACTTGGAGAAGTAAAGGATGAGTCAATTAAACAAGATATCATAGATGCTTTATCTTTTCAATTAGGAATATAGCAAGTTGATATTACAATGAAAATCAACTTGCTGTGTGCAAGTATATATAATGTGAGGATATTCTTATCCAACTAAGGGAAGGATACAGTTTCAATGGTTTGACGTGCTTAAAATTCCTTAGCGTTGTTATTCGCCCCTTTCGCGGGCGAGACCCCATATAGGATTAAGTCAATGGCTTTTAACCTTAAAAAGGCATGTTATTCTTTTTGATGGGGATAAGTCTGCTCAAATTAATGTTTTTTAACAGAGTTGGGCAGAAGTGAAGTTTGTATGTATAGTACATTTACAGCTTTTTTATAAAAAAATACAAAATATTGATACTTTTATAAAAAATGAGTTTGTGCAAAGGTCTTAAATTATATATTTTGCTAACTTAGAAGCAGGGGGAAATACACAAAATTTGTTACAGGCTCAAAATGTAAACAGGCAGATAACTCAAAACTGTTTAGTTTTAAAATTACCTGCCTGTTTTTCTATTTTTTAACTATTTTTATCAACTAAAAAACTTGAGTTATTAATTTTCAGAATATTTTATACTAATAAAATATTTAATTGTATCTTCTGCCTCTTCAATAGAGTTAAATATTATCGGATAATTTACCGCAGGTTTTTTTAGCATTACAATTTCTATATTTTCCAATTTAGCTGACTCTATTTTTTCCAATTCGCCGCCTGAAATACCGCTCTCTTTCGTAACTATTATTTTTATTTTCAACTCTCTGATAACAGCTTGGTTAAATTCAGTTGAGAATGGTCCTTGAATTGCTATTATATTTTTTCGTCTTATGCCTGCATCAATACATTTTTTTATTGATGCTTCATCGGGAATAACTCTTGCATAAACTCTATCCATATTTATTTCTGTATCAATATATTTATCTATATCTTTGCTCCCTGTTGTAAATAGTATATTCCCTTCACTATGCTTTATATAATTTTTTATATTATCAGCAGTGTCAAAACTTGTTCCATACTCTTTTTCAGCTCTTTCTCTCTCTATTCTGATATATTTTATATTTTTATTTTTAGCTGCACTAATACAATTTTTAGAAATTTCTACAGCAAAAGGATGACTTGCGTCTATAATAATATCTATATTTTCTCCGTCTATAAAATTTTCAATTTCCTCTAAATTCATTCTTCCGCATATTGTTCTAATATATTTATACTCATCTAAACTATCTTTTCCATATGTAGTTGCACAGCTTAAAATAGCACATATCTCTTTTTTTTCAAAAAAATCTGCTGCTTTTTTCCCTTCAGTTGTTCCCCCTATAAGCAAAATCATACTTTATAACCTCTTGGTGTTATGATTTTATTCTGCCAAATATAGCTCTGAGAATTTCCTATTATAACAGTTGAAAACATATCTATATCATGATTAGTCATAAATTCTAAAGTAGTTATCACTAAACTTTCATCTGCTCTCTTGGCATTTCTAACTATTCCAACAGGTGTATTTTTATCTCTTACACTTAGAAAAATCTCTTTTACTTTTTCTATCTGCCAAGTTCTCTCCATACTTTTAGGATTATAAATTGTAGTTACAAAATCCCCTTGTGCAGCATAGTTAACCCTCTTTTCAATCAGTTCCCATGGAGTAAGAAGGTCGCTTAAACTTATAACGGCATAATCATGCATTAAAGGTGCTCCAAGTATTGAAGCTGCTGCAGTAGAAGACGTTACTCCACATACTACCTCTATTTCTATTTTTGAATCTCTTCTTTTGGCAACTTCATAAATCAGACCTGCCATTCCATAAATTCCTGCATCTCCACTGCTTACTATTGCCACTTTTTTCCCTTGTTCTGCAATATCAAAACAGAGCTCACATCTTTCAATCTCTTTTTTCATTCCTGAAGAGATAACCTCTTTATCTGTAATCATCTCTCTTATTAATTCTATATAACTTTTATAACCAACAACACACTCCACGTCATTAAATATTTGGATTGCTTCATAGGTCATATTTTCTTTTCCACCCGGTCCTATTCCGATAACATATATTTTTCCCTCTTTATACATTTTATCTCCTTATTCTTTAATTGATATTTCATCTTCCCATACAGCTGCGGTTATTCCTTTAAACTTTCTTTTGCCTGTTAAGAATCTTCCTCTTTTGCTTCCTGCAATATATGCTGACGGCTCGGCAACACTATATACTCCTATTTGAGATTTTACAAAGTCAGACTTTTCAAATTTATCTTCAACTTCCAGTATATCTTCATTGATAACTACTTTAAATTCTGCATTAAAAGCTTCTGCTGTTTTTATTATTCCTGCTTCATTTCTTTTCTTCTCACATGTAGCAACTGTTTTTACCGATTTTTCTTCCAAGTTCAGCTCTTTCAAAATCTCTTTTACAAAATTTATAATATCAGCAGAATCTGTACCTGCTTTACACCCTATTCCTAAAACTATATTTTTTGGAATTATTTTTGCAATCTCTATATTCTTTCTATTTGATATGATTATACAGCTTTCAGTATTTTTATTTTGATTGAAAGTTACATTCGCAGGAAGTGCAATAAAGCTCTCTTTGCCTTCAGCTATTAGAGCTGTTACTGTCTTAGCCGACTCCATACTCTCTATTTCGCCTTTTATCTTTTCCGCCAAGACATCTACCGCAATACTCCCTTTAACATCTGTAGCCGTTGTAATTACAGGTATTGCTCCGATTATTTCAGCTATTTCACCTGCAATCTTATTTGCTCCGCCAATATGTCCTGACAGTATAGGAATTACAAATTTTCCCGTTTCATCTATAACTATAACTGCAGGATCCTGCAGTTTTGAAACAGGCAGTCCGCTTATTGCTCTTACTGCTATACCTGCTGCAGCTACAAATATTATTGCTCGATAATTTAAAAACTGAGACTCTACCTCTTCTGAAAGTTTATGAAAAGTTATACTGTCAGCTGTTTTGTATTTTTCCATGGTAAATATATCTGATTCTATATTTTCTCTTATTCTCTCTGCAAGAGTTACTCCATCTCTGCTCACTGCAAAAATAGCGGTTTTCATTCTATCCCCTTTCTATATCCGTGTGAAAATTTCTCATCATACAGTTTTGATAGCTCAAATTTATTTCCTAAAAAGTCACCTACCAATATTTGAGCCATTCTGCTTATATCTTCTCCCTTTAACTTCTCAACAATATCAGACAGTGTCCCCACTATTATTTTCTGATCTTTCCATGTTGCCTTTTTAACAATTGCAACAGGGGTAGCTTTTTCATATCCGCCTTTCAGAAGACTCTCTACAACTCCTTCTATCATGTGCACAGATAAAAATATTGCCATAGATGCTTTATGTGAAGCAAGTTTTTCAAGCGACTCTTTCTCCGGAACCTCTGTTCTACCGCTCATACGAGTACAAATTACTGTCTGAGTAACTCCCGGAAGTGTAAACTCCATTCCAAGTGCAGCTGCCGAAGCTGTAAAAGAACTTACCCCGGGTATTACCTCATACTCTATTCCCTCTTCTTTTAATATCTCTATCTGCTCTCTTATCGCCCCGTAAATACTCGGATCTCCTGTATGTACTCTTGCTATAATATCTGCAGAGTTACTCTCTTTTATTACCGATATAACTTCATTCAGGCTCATACCTGCACTATCATAAACAACAGAACTCTCTTTTCTTTCAGAGATAACTTCAGGATTAACAAGAGAACCTGCATATATTATTTTATCTGCAGAGTTAATTATTTTTTTTCCTTTTAATGTTATTAGTTCAGGGTCACCAGGTCCCGCACCTATAAAATATACCTTCATATTAACCCTCTCTTTTTTACTATTATTGTTGTGAAGTAATTTTGTTTTTCTTTTTCAATATCAGATATTTGCTTAGAACTTACCTCTTCTTTAAATCCGCACTGAGATACCATTACAAAATTATTCTCAAGTCCGCTGTTTTTTATCTCTTCTGCTACCCGTTTATTGTCAGATGATACCTTTAAGAATACTATATTTTCATTGCTTTGTAATTTGGATTTTATATCAACTGTTTTATTTACAGGGACTATTGTAAGTATCTCTTCTCCTTGAACAAGAGGGATATTCTCTTTTGCCGCAATTGCTGAAAATGACATTATTCCAGGTATTGTATTTATCTCTATCTTTCCTTTTAAATTTTCCAGCAGATAGGTATAAGTGCTGTACAGCATCGGATCGCCCAACGTTAAAAATGCCACTTTTTTCCCATCTTTTACCTCTTTTTCTATCTTTAAAGAGTTCTCCTTTCTCATATTTTCACGTTCGGCAACATCTCTAATCATTGGAAATGTAAGCTGCATTATTTTTATTCCATCTTTTAAATACTCTTTTGCAATTTCATAAGCTAAACTCTCTTTTCCCTCTGCACTTTCGGGAATTGCTATAACATCTACCGTTTTCAGTATATTTACAGCTTTTAGTGTAATCAATTCAGGATCTCCCGGTCCTACTCCTACTCCATAAAATATCCCCTGCATTTTATCCCCTCTCTTTTTTCATTGTCAATATATATATAGGATTATTTGCGATCATCATTGTTCCCGTTCCAATCTCCTTTCCTGCAGATACCTGCATGGATATAACTTCGTAACTATATCCCGACTCTTTTAGCTTATTTAAGCATAAAAGTAAATTTTCCAAAACAATAAAACTCATAACCAGCATTCCGCCGTCTTTTAAAATATTTAGAGCTGTATCAACTATTCTGACTATCTCTCCGCTTGATCCGCCTATAAATATTTTATCTGCACTGTACCCTCTATCTTTTATTATATCTGGAGCTCTTCCCTCTATTATTTCTATATTATTAATATTAAATTTTTTTATATTCTGCCTAATTGCTTCAACTGCCTCAGTATCACATTCAACTGCATACACTTTCCCTTCATAAGCGTAGAGTGCAGATTGTATTGAAATTGAGCCTGTCCCCGCACCAATATCAAAAATACACTCATCTTTTTCTATTGAGAGTTTAGCCATTATTACTGCTCTTATCTCTTCTTTTGTCATAGGAGTTGAGTTTCTTATATATTCACTATCTTTTATAAATCTCATCTTTTTATCCTTTCTATAATAACAGCATTGATATTATACTCTTTTTTTAATTCAGCTATTTCAGATGCTTTTCCTGAAGAGATACACTCATCTTCATATGACAAATTTTCACCGATATAAATAACAGCATCATTCTCACCATTTTCAACAAGAAATTTGGCTATTTTTTGAGGATTATTCTCCTTATCAGTTAAAAATGCAGACAGTTCTCCGTCAAATACCCTTCGGATATTTTCAAACTCTTTTCCATGCACACTTGAAATAACAGCACTGTCATAGCACTTTCCTATCTTTGAAAACATATATTGGATTGAACTTATTCCATTTAGTATCTCCATCTCGTCAGATTTTATATATCTGCTCAGAAAATTCAGCATACTGTAAAAACATGAGTCCCCGCTTAACAATATTGCAATTTTACTCTCATTTCTATTTGCAAGTATAAATTCTACACTCTCTTTTAAATCAGCAGATATAAAAAATAGCTTTTTACCTCTTAAAATATCAGCTAAATGCAGAGCTCCTCTCTTTGAAGTAACAACTATATCTGATTCTTCTATCTTTTCTATTGATGCAACAGTCATATATTTTTTACTTCCGGGACCCATTCCAACTACAGCTACCTTATGCATTTAGAACCTCCTTCAAAATATGGTCTGCTGCTTTACATCTTGCTATTTCCCTGTCTTTACCGCTGAAAATTATTGTACCGAACTCAATTTTACCGTAACTTCGCTCGGATGCTTTTGCAGATATTTTTTCTGCAAGCAGATTAAACAACTCAATATTTTCAATATAATCTATACTCTCTTCAACTGTATTACTTCTCAATATTTTTAGTATATTCTCCTGCTTTTCACCGCATAAAAATGCATTTGCAGCCATTATTTCAAGTTTTGCATCAGACTCTCTGCTGTGAGTTTGAAATATCCCTCCTGCAACTTTTATCAATTTCCCTATATTCCCTGTTATAATTACCTTCTCTATTTTTTCCTCAACACATTTGTCGATGATATATCCTACAAAGTTGCTCATTACTATGATTTTCTTCTCATCTACTCCAAGTTTTGTTATTGCAAAATCTCTTCCGTAATTTCCCGGAACTATTACTACCGAGTTAAATCCATACTCTTTTTTTGCAACAGAAATATCAATTGCAAGTGACTCTTTGTATGCCTCTTCAGACATAGGTTTGACTATTCCCGTAGTACCGAGAATTGAAATACCGCCTTCTATCCCCAGTTTTGGGTTAAATGTTTTCTTTGCTATTTCTTCTCCGTTTGGAACATATATTTCTATATTAATTCCGCGTCCCTCTGCTATTTCTTCAATACTTTCTCTTATCATCTGCATTGGAATTGGATTTATTGCACTCTCACCTGTGGGGACTTTCAGCCCTTTTTTAGTAACACGGCCAATCCCTCTTCCTCCGACTATATTTATTTCTTGGCTGTTGTTCCACTCTGCTCTTGCAAATATCTCAATTCCGTTTGTTATATCAGGATCATCGCCGCTGTCTTTTATAACTGCAGCAACAGAAAAACTCTCTCCTATTTCATGTTTATTAATATTAATTTTAAGGATTTGTCCTGACGGAGTTAATATTTCAGCTGTTTGCAGCTTAATACCTTCTGCAAGCAGTATAACAGCAGCTTTTGCTGCTGCTGCTGCACAACTTCCTGTAGTTATTCCGTTTCTCAACTTTTTTCCGTTTATTTCAACAACTCCATATTGACTGTCTATAATTTCTCACCTCTTTTGAACAATCAAACAATCACTTGGTCGTATTTGCTTCCAAATAATAATTAATTGTACAACTAATTGTTTTCATGCCTCTTAGTTAATTGGTACAAAAGAGCATTTACTATAGAAACAGCTACAGTACTCCCGCCTTTTCTGCCGTTTGTAACTATATACGGAATATTTGTTTTTTTTAGCTCTTCCTTAGATTCAGCTGCACCTACAAATCCCACGGGAACACCTACTACAGCAATATTTTTTACTTTCTCATTTGTAACTGTCTCGCAGATTGTAAAAAGTGCTGTTGGAGCATTTCCAATTACAAAAATCTTTGTATTTTCTCGTTGTAGAGCTTTCTTAACCCCTGCAATTGAACGTGTTATACCAAATTCTTGTGCCTCTTTTTTTACCTTTTCATCATTTATAAGGGTGTAAACAGATGTATTCAAATTTGAAAGAGCACTCTTATTTAAACCGCTTTTTATCATCTCTGTATCGCAATATATGTCACTACCTTCAAGAATTAATTTTTGAAAAGTCTCTATAAATTCGGGAGATATTTCAGTTATCTCTCCATATTCAAAGTCAGCTGTTGTATGAATTACTCTTTTTATTATGGAGTCTGTCCCATTTGGAAATATTTTACCGCCAAGCTCTCTTGTTATAATTTCAAAGCTTTTATCTTCAATCTCTTTAGGATTATTTATATATTTCATCTTTACCCCTCTTCTATTTTTAAATAAACTCTTCAGCTCTTTGTAATAATATCTTTGCAATCATAGGATCTGCTCCAATAGGTCTTGCCATTTTAAATTTTAACCCGTCGTATTTTTGTTCTATTTCTTCCAATATTTCAGGAATATCCTCTTTTATATGTACTCCTTCGTATAAAAAGTAAGGAAGAGCTATTATCTCTCTTACTCCATCGTCATAATAGTTCTTGCTGACTGTCTCTATAGAAGGTTCTGCAAGTTCCATATGGGCACCTTCAACTTTTAATTCAGGTCTGTTTTCTTTTACCATTGCAACTATTTTATTAAACTCTTCAACTGCACTTTCAGCTCTGCTTCCGTGTCCTATTATCAATATTCCTTGTTTCATTATTTAATTCTCCTCTTTTATTTTTTTCATAAAATCATCTATACTTATTATATTTCCTTCACGCTTTCCTAACTCATCTCTCAATACATCATAAGCTTTTTTAATTAACGGAAATTCCAAGTTATACTGTAATATAACCTCTTTATCTGAAAAAATCGATTCAGGAGTTCCGTCCAAAACAATTTTTCCATTTTTCATAATATAAATGTAATCTGCCCAGCTGTATGCAAAATCTACATCATGAGTTGAAACAACTACACCTTTTCCTTCTTTTGCAAGAGCTGTCATTTTTTCTATTACTGCTTTTTTATGATACGGGTCTAACCATACAGTCGGCTCGTCAAGTATAATAAAATCTCCGTTCATAGCTAAAATATCAGCAATAGAGACTCTCTTCTTCTGTCCGTAACTTAAAAAGTGAATGCTTCGCTCTAATAGATTACATATATCACACTCAGTTGCTGCTTTTTTTACTATTTTTTCCACTTCTACTTCATTAATTTTAAGATTTCTTGGACCAAAAGCTATTTCTTGAAAAACTGTAGGTGCAAAAAGTTGTACATCAGGGTCTTGAAAAACAATTCCTACTTTTTCTCTCAACTCCTTAAAATCTTTCTTCCCTTTAATCTCTTTGCCGTTTAATACAATTCTTCCGCTGCTCTGTTTCAATACCCCTCCAAGCAGCAAAAAAAGTGTGCTTTTACCTGCTCCGTTTTCTCCTAAAATTACTACTCTTTCTCCTCTTTTTACTTTAATATTTATTTTTTCTATTGCTTTTATTCCTGATTCATAACTATATTCTAAATCTGCAGCTTCAAGCATTTTACCTCCAAAACTCTATTATAAACAATATTATTATCCATACTGCAATATAAATATAACTATACAGCGAACTCTTTTTTCTTATCCCTCTAAAATCTATTTGTCCGCTGTATCCTCTTGCCTCCATTGAAGCAGCACTTCTTTTAGCATGTACAAAACTTTTTATTAACAGAGATGACATAAGCATTGCCAATGAGTTTAATTTCTGTTTATAACTGCAATATCCGTTTCTTGCAGTTTGGGCACTATATATTTTTTGAGACAACTCCATTATAAAAAATATATACCTGTATGTCAGCATAATTATCTCTATTACGGTTCCTGAAACTTTTAGTTTTGAAAACAGATATTCGGTATCAGGTATAGTGGTATTTAATATAAACAGATATACTGCAGACAGCATTGCTACTGCCCGGCTGAATAAAAAAACAGAGTAATGTATATCACTTTCCAAAATATAAATTTTTCCATTTTTTATTGATATAAGAATTGGAATTATTGAAAAGAGTATTACAACTATAGGCATCAGATAAAGTTTTACAGTATCTCTTACCCTTATTCCTGCACAATAAACAGTAACAATATTCAGCTTAAAAAAAATAAATAATATAACAACATTATTTTTACTCATCAGCAGAAATAGTATAGTTATAAATGTAAATAAAAATTTTTCTATTGGATTTATATCTTTTAATCTGCTGTTATGAGCAAGCACATCTATTCTCATTTTTTTCCTCTTCCCTTAAAATATCCGATTATGTATCCTATAACTATACCTCCTGCTGCTGCCTCTAATGAAAATATCAGAGTCTCTGTTTCACTTCCCGGCGGTGACCATAAATTTTTAAACCACGGCTTATAATTCGGGTTAATTTTCTCTATTTCTTCTTCGGCTTTTTCATCTGCACCTGAAAATTCACTGTTTTTTACAATCAAAATCGGCAGAATAGTCAGTACAGTTAATAAAGTTACCAAAATTATAGTTTTATATCTTTTTTTCATCATTTAACACCTCTGCAGGAATCAAGTTTAATACAAGTACACTCACTATTCCCTCTATAACCGCCAGAGGAATCTGCGTTAATGCAAATATCCCCAGAAATTTCAAAACAGTCATGATAAATCCGTTTTCTCCGTTGGAATGTGCCGCTGCAATCTGTATTGCAGTTATGCAGTATGTTGTCAAGTTTCCAATTGCAGCAGCAAAAAATACTGCATAGCGCTTATTTATTTTTTTTATACTTAACTTATAAATCATATACGAAACTAACGAACCTGCAATTCCCATGGAGAAAGTATTTGCTCCCAAAGTTGTCAATCCGCCGTGTGCTAAAAATAAGGCTTGAAAAATTAATACAACAAACCCTATTACAAACATAGGCTCCGGTCCAAAAAGTATTGCTCCTAAACCGATTCCAGTAGGATGTGAAGAACTGCCTGTAACTGAAGGCAGCTTTAAAGCAGATAGCACAAATACAAAAGCTGCTGCAAGAGCAAATATCATTTTTACCTCAACACTTTTTTCAGATAATTTTTTTATTTTTTTTGTTCCAAAAGCAATAAACGGAATTATTAATGCCCACCAAAATACAGCATGTTTAACAGGCAGAAATCCCTCCATAATGTGCATTGAATAACTAGGAATACTCCACAATGCCAAAACAGAAATTATAAAAATTTTTTTCATAATAAATATTAGACCTCTTTCTAAAGTTATTTTTTTCACTCTTGGTTTTTCTGCATATGTACGATTTGATAAAACAAATCTCTTCTCATCATACTATTACCTCCCTCCGAAGTTAGAATTTTAAAGTTTCTTATTTTTTAGAAACTTTTTTCATATTTTATCAGATAAGTCTTCTGGCTCAGCTTCATCCTCTCCCTGTCTTCCCGAAGTTTGCCTTCAGTGACTTTATAGGGTTTGTCAGCTTTACAGCAGCGGGGGCTGCGCCGGGTTTTCACCGGACTTCCTTTTCAATACACTTCTTTATATTGTTGACCTGATATACTTTACTTTATCAAATTTATCGATTTATGTCAAATTTATTGCCGTATAATTACTCTACTAAAATTTAAGATAACTTTTTCATATCTTATTGATTTTTTAAGCAAACAAAACAGGTAGCTTCAATTATGAAACTGCCTGTTTTTATTTAATACTCTATTTTAACTATTTTTTTACTCTTTTTATCACCTGTAATACTTGCAGCAAATTTATTAACTTCATCTACTATCTTAAAATCCCAATAACCATTCGCTTTGAAAATCTCCTGTGATATTTTCTCAAATACTGTTTTTTCTGCTATACTATTCTCATTATACTTTACATAAAATATAGGATAATTCCCGTCTAGCTCTACTTTTTCTATTTTAAACCCATTATTTATCAATATTGATTTTGTCTGATGTTTCCACCCTTCTATATATCTTATTATCTCCAATAATTTATACTCTTTTTCTCCTATTTTTATAATCCTGTATTCGAGTCCTCCTATTTCTAACCTATACTCATCTTTACCAATTAATTTATTTAAATATATGTGACAAATAATATCATCTTTTCCAAATTTTTTAAATTCGGATATATTTCTCAACTTAATATCTTTTTCTAATCTCTCTATATCTTTATACTCTTTCAGTATTGCAGCTTCAATCATTAATCTTAATTTTTTCTCAATATCATTTCCATCACTATCATCTCTTCTTTTTACTTCAATTTTATCAGTAACAAACTTATAATTCCTGCTGTCCCACCTATCTATTTTTTTTACTTCATAAGGTACACGGCCCCGATTCGTGATTTATTCCCTCGTTTACTTCAAAAGGTAGGAGTTTTGAGACACTATTAAATAGTATCCCAAAAGTATATTATTCATAAAAATATATATCTCAAATATAACTAGTTGCTTTATGAGACAAAAATGATATATTAAAAATTATATAATTTTTGTATCATAAAGAAAATATTTATATTTGATATAAATATTTTTTTA
>RRZU012365369.1_pt1 | contig 11903 bp, 7 predicted proteins | sample 2165561 | NCBI WGS metagenome assembly RRZU01 (sample SAMN10456909, study PRJNA506462) | wastewater metagenome | isolation source: wastewater sludge | place: USA: Moscow, Idaho | reverse complement strand
TGACATCGAAGCTAATAATATCATAGGTACAGCTTCTTCGGCAAATAAATTGGCACAAGCAATAAAGCTTCTTTTTACTGGTTCGGTTACTGGATCAGTTGAATTCTTTGGAGACGAAGGTACAAAAGAAGTCGCAATGACCATTAATCCTGCGACGTCTACGTCTTTCGGTACAGTTAAAGTTTATAACTCTATGCCGAGTTCAGCTCCAACTGAGACAGCTTCAGTCTTCGGTGCTCAATTCCTGTACGAGATGTTGAATGATTTGAGTTTAAATTATGCACTCTCGTCATCGGTGACATTAGATTCTACTACTACGGTCGCAACATCGGCAGCTGTGAATGCGGCTTATCAGGCTTTCGTAGATTTTAGACAGAAATATGACTACCAAGTTTATCTTCAAGAAAAAGCAGCGGAAGCAGCTAGAAAGAGCACACCTCAAATATTCGGTTACTATGAAACTAGCATTCAATTTGATCCAACAGTTACACCGGTTGTTAAAGGTATAGGGTACGATAAACGGAACTATGATAGGAACGTTACTGCAGGAACTTCTTTTCTTGAGTACTGGGAAGCTTCAATGAAGTTCAAAGTTAAAGATCTCGGAGGAAGAGTCGCGTTATTCAATGTCATGAGTAGAATGACCGATCTAGAAAAAATAAGTATACCTAAGATAAATAAAGAGGCTATGGACGGTTTCGTTTTCGGTACTCAGTTCACGTTTGAATTAAGAGAGTATGCGGATGCCACGACTTCAGCGTATACTGTGGTTGAGACTGGTTCGGCTTATGAGATGGCCGACAAATACTCAGAATTGGATTACATAGATGGAGCCGGTTCTTCAATAATATATAAAAGAAAATTCGCGAATGCGTTTTCTTTTGAAGATATCGCATCTAATCCTGTTCTAACTAATATAGAGGATTTATATGATTATGGTACAGGTAGAAAAGTAATAGTTACACCTAATGCTTCCACTGCATCAGTTTACGTTAAGAGTGGGTATTTAACTGAGATAAAAAGTGTAGCTGGGCCATTCTTCACTGACGCAAATACTAGAGACGTCGAAACAGTATTACAAGTTAATTCGTTTGAGTATTCCACTGGAATAGGGTTGAATCTTAGTATGAATACAGGTCAGAAGGTTAACACTCACGCGTTCGCGATGGATATATCTGACTTCGATAGAAGTAGAGGTATGGTATTCGCTACCTACTTCAAGATAACTAAGAAGTATTCTAGCACTTATAGAAGCACCGGATTAATGGAAGCGTATGTTGCTTATTCTAAAGCTACATCATCTACGTTGTGGTCAGCCGTTAGCTCGTCTTCAGGAAAATATTACTTGTTAAAGGATACGGATTTAACAAAAGCACAATGGAATACTTTAGAAGTAGATAAGTGGTATCTACTTGTGGCATTCTTAGGGGATGAAGATAGTGAATTCCAAGATGCTACAGGTATCAGAGGAATATACGACGTGAACGCTCAAGGAACAGTGACAAAAGTCCTAGAATTAAAGAATACTACTATGGCGTATCATGCGGCTTCGTCGGAAGCAATAAACTCTTATACATTCAATATGAATGTTTGCGGAATGGATATTCAATTCGCTTCACCTATTGTTGCTGAATGGAATACAGCTAAAATATCTAAGGACACATTGACTACGTTGAATAAGATTGCGTTGTTTAAGACGGCCGTATCTACATCAGGATACGTTAGTGATTTTAGTACAACTCAAGTTGACCAAGATAAGTATTACTCCATAGAGTGCGTTTCTAAATCTTCAGCAGGGTTTAAACCGGATAGTATACCGTATGTTACCAGAACTACCTTCGGTTCAAATGCATCTACGGTCGATGGATTGTACCCTGAAAACGTAGCAGAAAATGGAGGTTTCGTTTACGAACTCATGAATGATGCAGATAGCAACATTCAATTGCATGTTACGCAAACAGCTGAAACCTTGGATTCTAGTGTTCAACCGGATACATGGTTAACTTCTGTCGGTACAGTTTCAGTCATGAAAGCAAATTATTTTGCTCCAGTGACGAATAATACGATCATTGTTAACGCTGATAACTCACATGTTGACGGTAATGGTGTAGCGAAAACAACAAGGTATTACTACAATGCTTCAGTATTAGATGCTACCGGTAAAGCTGGTAAATGGTTGTATTTGGATGACTATGTGGATTATACGTGGATGGCTCCTGTGGCTAATCAAACCGAAATAAATAAGTATTACGGGGTACCAGCTAATGGTTCTTTAATGAAGATAATTTCTGACGAGAATAAAGGCGGATTGATGACGTATTACTATAGAAGAAACGGAGCTTGGGTATTTTTAACGAGCACGGGAAGTACTGGATTAACGAGAGTTACGGATTACGCTACTAAAGCATCTATAGAAACTAATCAATCAGCAGCAGCAGATTATTCTGTATCCATAGAAACAACAAACAACATCATCTACATAAAGATTGGAGGAGTATGGACTGACTTCGGTTCATTAGCTGGACCATGGAACGTCAGAGGTCAAGCTGATACGTACTTACAATTCACTGAAAAGTACATAGAACCTCAAGCGAATTACGCGGTTAAAACTACAGCTGACACGCATTGGTGGGTGTACGATGAGACTGTTGGTTGGTCTGATAAAGGAGCGTACGTAGAGTACACTCAAGTTTCAAAACTTATACCAGTCATATTAGCTACAACTGTCGATACTGTCGATCTAGAAATAAAAACGAATTACACTAAACCGTCTACTGGTAATCTGTGTAAAGTAGACATAGATACTGATCACGGAGGCAATACTACGTATTACGCGTACATGAACGGAGCGTGGAGTTACAAAGGGTTATACAGTGACTACGTTGAACCTATTCAAAATAAAATCCTTTCAGGTTCATTAGTTTTAGGGGAAGGAATACTCAGACATAAGATGACTGTGAGATATCAGTTCTGGGTAGCAGAGGAGGAATAATGATAGATGTTTGCTTTTCGTTCAAAGAAGGAGTACTTCATACGTGTGGCGTGCTAGAGTACATGAACTTGAAAGTTCTAAAGAAGAGTACTTTGGTTGTAGAAACAAAAATGGATGAGCTTGTGTGGGAAGCTTTCTTTAAAGATCCTACTGTGCATTTTAAATACGACGTCTCTTCTCCGACTTACATTGATGTTTATCAGGAGGTTTCGCCGGAAGACTCAGAAGAGAATCTCCAACTGATTTCTAGGTACAACACGTTGACTTATGAATTAGAACCAGTATAAAATGGAGCCCCTAGGGGCTCCATCATTACAATGCTGTTATGAAACTCATTGCTGAGTCATAGACCTTCTTACTTCTCAAATCTTCTAAAAACTTTAAACGCTCACTCTGTACATCTTCGTACAATGCCAATTTTAAGTCTGTAGTAGAGTTTCCTAAGTTGATTTGATCCATGTACTTAAGCTCATTATCTAAAATGTAGCTAACTACGTCGTAGTATGCTAGTTGTCTAAACGTAGCATATTGACCTCCGGTTAGCGTTTTAAGATTTCTAGGATGCATGAAAGATACACGAATCTTATACTTATTATTAGAATTCATGATGCCGTAACCATTATCCACTACTATCTTATTAGGAGCCTGGAACGAACACGTATACCTAGGAATCGCGAAAGCAGCATTCATTGCTCTGTATCCTTGAACAGGTATATTCATAGAAGAAGAATCCAGAGAAGTATAGTTAAGCATCCCTAGTCCTCCAGGAATACCTGTTCCTATCGTATTTGCCCCAGGAACTTCTTCTAGGTGACCTATGCTGTAGATAGTCATTCCATTTCTAGAAACCTCACGTAGCTCTTTAGGGATAGCATACACTACTTTAGATGGTCCAGAATTCTTGAGGTCATCGTTTTCTAAAATGTCTTCTGTTCTGAATGACACTATCATTTCTTCGACGAAAGGTAAGATTCTACTGTACTCCGGTAAAGTATGATCTAAAATGTATTCCTGAATGTCGAACGGTGTCATAGAGTAATACACGAAGTCATTCTTCATTCCAGCGAGATTCATAACTTCATCTACTATTTGATTTATATTAACCATAGTTCCTCCAATTCTTATTTATAAGAATAATTTCTTTTTGGTATTTTGCATAATGTCAGAGATCATAGATTTAGCTAACTTAGCTTCAGCGGTAATTGTTCCGTTTGCAAAGATGGCAGTTCCTATACTTTCGTTTATTATTACGTAATCATGTTCTCCTGTACCAAAATCGATACCTGCAGATTCAGAAATATTCATGATGCTTTCTTGAATGCTACTTTTACCCTTACTTCCTAAATCTATGATTTTACATCCATCTCCTCCATTCAAGAGGTATGATTCTAAAAGATCTATTCTTTTTATGTTTTTCTTGTTTAACTCTTCTAGATGTAGTATAGAATTCATTTTGAATTTTGTTATTCCTTCAACATCTGCTCCCATCGCATGTGCTAAATCCGTGTTTATGCTTTCAGTGATTTGCATGTTTAATTTCGAAGGAAGAGATCCCCAACTCGCTTCATTAGAAGGTATCCATACAGCATCATACGATGTGTAATGAATGTTCTTCATGATCTCACCGTTAACACGCATCGCTGAAGCGTGAGCTCTCAGTGACACTGCTATTCCAGCATCGTCTTCTACCATATACGCTAAGATCTTACCAGCTTGTTGACGTGTTGTCTCCATTATGAAACATAGAGCCTTGTGTTCACCTTGTTGTTCTTTAAAGAATTCTAGTATCCTGTGACTGAGATTGTTCAGATTAACAGATCTCAATACTAAAGGATCCTTAGAAGCAGGGTGATTCATCTCACAATACAACGCATTATTCTTCAATCTTTTTTGAACAAACGGACCAGCTACCATGTTGTCTAGTTCGATTTCGTTCAGTTTTAAACCGTTTACACTGACTTTATCTATTGTTGTGCCGGTCATCTTGAACGTGTATCGAGGTGTTCCATCCGAATCTATTCTTTTCTTTATAGAGTTTCTGTCCATAGGACCGCCTTTTTCCATTACACTCTCGGCAATAGATAATCCGGACAGATCTACTACGACTTTAAAATCCATTTCTTTCATGCTAAATCCTCCTCTTTATTATTTAATACATCAATGTTCAAAAAGTGGAAGAAACATGTATCCCGAAGGATACATGTTTAGTTACTAAATGTGTAAGTTTGTTAATTTAATTTCTGCTCCCATGTGCCCATATGTTAAGATATCAAAGTTATCAATATCTATCATTGCAACTTGTAAAGGATTAGAAGTTAATCTGTAGTCTGGTCTATCTGTTTGTTGCCATATAAACCATTGGAAGAATGCCTTAGATTCAATGTTTTCGTCATTGAATAAAGGATATCCGTTCATTACTACACCAGGATCAGTTGTACCTTTCTTAGGCATAACATAGTTATCTTCTCTTTCAGAGATTACAACTTTCATAGGAACACCACCGTGTTCGAAGTAGTATACAGTGTTTATAGGTTTAACTCCACCTATTGAGCTTTCAGAACTGATAGCTCCTTGTTGTTTTGATACGAAGATTGCAGCAGATGAATTTATACCCCAGTTAGTTACAATACTATTAGCATGTGTGAACTTTCTGAAATATAATGAACAGTAACCCATGTGCTCAGTTAGTTTTTCGAATTTACTAGGTTGTCTGTCTTGTAAGTATCTCGTTTTATCAGTAGCAGCATCATAATCTAAACTAGTTTGAATGTAACCGTTAGTGATTGCTCCAGTGATAGTAGTGTTTACTGAACTGTCGTTTCCTGTTATTTCATATAACTCTCTCAAGATAGACATGCTGTCTTGAATATCTCTAAATACTGCAGCATCCTTATAGTTTATTTTGTATTCTTGGAATGCTAAAAGAGCTTCATTACATATATCTAAACCAGCAAGATCTTCCCATAAAACTTTAGTTTCAGGGTTGTAAGTGAATGTAGAAATACATTTTTTAGTTATTTTTCTATCAATGTATTCTATTTTAATTTCTGGTTCTGCAGCTGTTGCCTCGATACCAGCTCCTTCTTGCCAAATTGTTGGAGTGATTTCTAATACGAATCCAACTAATCCCCAAGTAGTTGCAGCTGTAGTGAATGATTTGTTTTCTGAATCATACTCAGCAATAAAGTTACCAGTTTTTCCGAAAGGTGATTTTATACCTTTCATATTTATTAACTTATTATATCCACCTAATTCGAATGTTTTACCATTAGTATCATGTCCTGAAGCAACAATGATATCTTTAGTTCCATCCGTATATTTAAGGTGAGTTACTTTAGCTTGTGACTTTAAAGTCAATCCAGCTACTAACTCTGACGTTTCTGTTACAGTGTAACCTTGATAATTTTTAGAGTTAATCGTAGTTTTTGCAGCATCAGCTTTAACTTCAATAACTTTATTAGTTTCAAACGAAATTTCTCCGTCCACAACTTTTGTTAAGTCAATAAATACGTGTTTAGCGTTTCTAGCATCAGTTGATGCTTTTGCTAAGATTGCTGCATTTCTAAATGTCTCAGCAGAAGAATATACTTTATCACCGAAGTGGTAATAAATAACTTTGGCTCTTCTTTTTACATCTTCTGTAGCTGTTGTTCTGTACGGCATCTTATCTTTACCGCTTGAGCTTAGATAAGTTGTCATTAATGTGGGTAGCACTACAGCTCTATTTAACTCTAATGCTCCTGATGTGTTTGCCATAGACTCTAGCATATCTAAATGATTGTCAATTAAATTATTTAGATATATTCCAGATTCATTAATTTGCTCGTTTTTATAAAGAATATGAGCTTTAGTAGAATCTCCCTCTGATCTCAACGTAGCAGCAACCTTTGCGCTCTCACTAATATCTGTTGGAAGATTTCCAAGTAACGCATTTTTTACATTTTCTTTTGAAACAGGGTCAAATAATGTGCTACCCCATACCTTTTTAAGTTCTTTACCAGCATTCTTACCAGCGGCCTGATATCCTCTGATACTATCTCTTAATCCTATCATCATTGTCCTCCTTGATTTTATATAATATACTATTATGTTAAAATAGAGACAAAGTAATGTGAATCCCGAAGGATTCATATCACTTTTATTTGTTTAATTTGTTTTCTTCTTCTTGCATGTCTTTCTTTATGATGTTCAGTATGATCTTATCTATTTCAGATAAGATCATTTTGAAAGCACTCAGCTTCAAAGCCACAATGGAGTATGTGCTTCTATCTCCTGCTACGATGTAATCATTCAGAGATTGTAAAGCCATTTTGAATTCTACCACGAGCAACTCTAAAGAATTCTTATGAGGATTCTTTTCGTCGTTCACTATGATGCTATAACTGTCACTTAATATGAGTGTCTTGTAAAGATGTGTATACTTCATCTGGAGCTCATCTAGTTGATTCAGTGCGAAGTTTAGTTTTATGTGTTTCTCATCTTCTCCACCCTCATCTGTGAAAGTAGAAGAGTTTTTAGTCGCATTATCGATATCGTCTGCTGTGACTCCTCCATATTCTCCAGAGTTCTCATTGTCGTCATTGTTGTCGTTGTTATCATTGTCATTGTTTGCGGTGTCTGTTGTTTCATCGCCGTTCTCATTTTTGGTTTCTAATTCTTTTTGAGTCTCGTCAGCTGCATCGTCTAAAGACTCATCAGTTTCTGCTTCAAGAATATTTATATTGATCTCGTCGATACCGTAAAGATCTCCTCCGAAGTATTGTATAGACTCCATTATCTTCTTCACAACCTCAGGATCTCTGAGTTTCTTCCACTTCGGATCCTTCTCATCGTATCCACTACTCCTCATGAGTACAGCTAATACTTCTGTCAGATCTTTTATCTTCCTTGCATCTTTTTCTTTGTCCAACGACGCGATTGTTTTCTGTATCCTGTCTATCTCTTTAACGATGACTAAACGAGTTCGTTTCATATCACGTATTAATGCTAAGGTGTTTCCTATTCCTGCGAACGTACCGAGTACCGCCGTCACTGGTAACAAAACAACAAATCCGATCATACATAGTAAAGAAATAATTATTGAACCTATCACCATGAATGAAATCGTTTTCGTAGTATCTCTTTTGAAGTTTTCTAGTGCCAGGATATAAATAGGTAATCTTTCAGCCAAAGTGACGTCTATGATATGCGTCGCTTCAGTCTTTGTGAGCATACGTACGTCGTCTTTCTTCTCATCGTCTACGTCACTGTCATTCAACCACGAACCATGTTTATCTTTAGCTAACTTCACGGATTTAGAGAAGTCTTTAGCCATTGATAGTATCTCGTTGAATCCACTAGTTTTCCTACCTTGAATGACGAAGAATCTAGAGCACAATTCTTCAATCTCTTCATCCGTCATTACTTCCTTTATTTCTTTAATGTAATTCGTGGTACTCTCTTTGGTTTCGTGCGTCCACTCTTCGTCATATTCTCCGACAGTACTGTAATCGTAATCGTCTAAAGAGTCTTCTAGAGCGTCAAACCCGAACTTCACGTTTTCAAAGTCAAAGACAGGAGCATTGTTTATGTCATTCGTTAATTCAGAAATATTTTCATTTTCTAGAATTACTAAATCGTCTTCATTCTTTTTATTTCTAACTATATGAAACATGTCATCCTCCTTATCTAGCAGCTTTACTTCCACCAGCTATCATTTTAGCTCGTCTACGCTCAAGCTGTTTCTTGATTTGTATTAGTTGTCTTTTTGTAGCGAAATCATTCTCATTCCTAGCGTCTTCTATTTCTTCTTCTAAAAGTGAAATCTTATCATCTAAAATTTCATTGATTCTACGTCTGTCTATTCCCTGCTTCCAGTGCGACGCAATGAACGTAGCTACACCTAAGAGAGCACCCATCATTGGATTCATTATGTTTAATGCTACTACACCATACGTTACACCCACAGATAAAAATAGTTCAAAGAAATCGTCGAAGATTGGAATGAACTCATCATTGTAAACTTTCTCTCTTAGATCATCATCGTTTGCACGTTTAATGTGAGCTATAAGACCACGAATTCTTCTATTCATTCCTTTTATGTCTTGTGTAGCTTTAACAGGTAACGCGGCTACTTCATGAGCGTTGTCTTCTATGTTTGCAGCTTTATCTATACCACGTTCAATTTTTACAGCATTAACTTTATCAACTGTATTTTTTCTTAGAGTTCTAGCTACGCTCTCTTGAATATACATGCTTTTTATTTTTCTAGTTAATGAAGTTTTATCAGCGATGAAGAATTCTTCTAAGATGTCGTTCTTCATGCATTCAAGTACGTTCACGTTTTTAGCTTTCTTGTTACATGCTAACAGAATGTCAGTATAGACTCCGTCACCATCACAGTTGAAATCAGAAACATCTATCTTTCCTAGAGCCGTAGAATATCTCATCACGCCATATCTACCGGAAGGCATTTGATTCATGGCTATTCCGACATTCGTATCTTTAGTTAATTCCTCAGAATCTACTTCTTCTCCTGTCTTTTCTTTGAATTTTTTAGCATACGTTTCAGCATCAATGAATCTTACAAGTTCGTCTTCCGCTTTACGTATATTCTGGAATATTTCTTTAGATGAATTGAGAGCTTCTTTCCTTTCTTCATCATCGAGTTTACTTGCGTAGTCGTTCCATTCATTGCTACGTACAACTATGTACGCACACGTTTGACACGCTGAAATGTCTTCTGGTACACAAAGGTCGATGGTTCCTTTCTGAGGAGATTTCAGAGGTATAGCCACGAATGGAGTACCCTTAACATACATCGTCAACGCGAACATCACGTTTCCGTTGTCAAGAACGCATTCGTGTATGTCACAAGGAACAGTCACGTGCATCAACACATCCTCTTTCAATTCGTTGTAATCGGTATACAATCTTGGAGTTTCTTCGATAGGTTTAGAGTCCCCACACACGTGCTCCTTTATGTCTTCTACTGATGAATCGCTACGTTCTAATCCAGCGTACATCGTGTTAAAAATTATAGCTTCTAGTAACTTATTCATTATTATCCTCCTCTTTTGTGATATTCTTTATAGATTAATGTTCTTCTAACATTATTGTAAGAAGAATATAATGGAGGGCAGATTATGAATTTTAATAATTTTATAAAATTAATATTGGTTGACATGTTAAAGAATGATACAATTCTGCACGATTATGCGAGTATGAATGGAAGTGATCGAATTGATGTGACTATTGGTAGACTTATTGTGTTTCCTCATCCGAGAACGGAAGCTATACTTAAACGTATAGAAGAATCGAATGAGCCGATAAATATAGAGATTCCTATGAATGAATATCACTACGGATTTGTTTCTAGAGAATCTATCTCAGTTCTTGACAGGTTTATGGAAGTTAGGGATGATCACTATAGCTATAATCCTGATGGTGTCAGACACATACTACGTGAAGCGACTACGCTCAGTAGTCTCGACGCGTTCAACAGCATGTCAAAAATAGCAAAAAACATAAGGACATCTAAGGACACGAAGATCAACGTGAGAACTTGGGATGATTCATTTTTGAATTTAGAAATATCTGATTTAGTAAAAGCTAAGTTGGAGATAGAGATGAACAATGCTCTTTTCCATATGAAAGACGATTCAGATGACATTATTGCTTTTATTAAGAAAAATCAAGAAGATTTCGTCATGACTTCGGCGTTGTTGAATGATCTAAAAGTATCGGAATATTTGTTGACGTTGAATGCTAGAAAAAGAGAAATTATAGCGTTCTTATCGAGTGATCATATGCGTACTCGTATGAACAGATATTTGACTGCGGCATCAACTAACTTAGATGAAGTAATTAATACATCTTCGGAAATATCTTTTTCTAAAAAGCCATACGTTGCTTTTAAAAAATCGTTAGTTATGTTCGCTTCGTACATGTGTTTGTATCCGGACATAACATGTAGACCGGGTTACGCAGCGATGAGTCTGCCTGCGATGAGTGAGTTCATGAATGGTATGTTGCACGGTTACGCTGTAGGAGATACGTTAAGCGCTGTTCTTCAAAGAGTACAAGGTGTTCTAGTGAGAGATACGCATCTTATTTCTGTATTGATGCAGGTTATGTACAGAGCATCTTTAAATAACATGGAACTCTTCGACGCTGTAGCCGAACTGAACGACATATTTATAGAAGACGCAAGAGTAAGTATGCTGATACGAGGGAATGGTACGTCAAATGATCGTGTTATACCAACAGTAGAAAAAGAAGAACGCAGTAAAGTAGAGTTTGTTATACGTGAAGAAGTAACAATGCAAGATTTTATAGACGGTAACGTTTCTTCAGAAGCAATAGGAGATTATTGCGCGATGTATCTAGCTGAAAGTATAGGTCATGCTTCAGATGAAGATGATAAGATGTCCGTATGGGAAACCATAAAATATAAGACTAGAAGTTTTAACATCGATAGAAAAAGGAAGAAATATCATGTTCTTCTGAATGAGATAAGTAAAGATATTTCTTTAGTGGAATCTGGTACAGCTGAACTTTTAACAGTTATTGAGAAAAATAACTTAATAAGAAAAGCTTACGCTTTAAAAGCCGAAATTATAAAAACTAGAGAAAATGCTAAGTCTATAGAGGACGAAGATTTGATGGAGTTAATAGACGAACGTTTAAACTACGTGGATTCCGTTATTGCTAAGATACAAGGAAGAAACGTTAGACAAGAAAGAAAAGGTATATCTTTCCATTTGGAAAAAGATATGACAGATGTACTTAGAGCTTCTCAAGGTAAGTCGTCTGATAGTAATGATACATACGAGTAAAAACTGACTCCTTCGGGAGTCGTTTAGCTCATTAAGGAGGTAAAATTGAATGGCGTCATTAGAGAAATTCAAAACATTATATAGCGGAGAGACTG
>RRZU011327382.1_pt1 | contig 11903 bp, 6 predicted proteins | sample 2165561 | NCBI WGS metagenome assembly RRZU01 (sample SAMN10456909, study PRJNA506462) | wastewater metagenome | isolation source: wastewater sludge | place: USA: Moscow, Idaho | reverse complement strand
CCTGACCTTTCCACTTCATCATACCACTTTGCAAGCCTTGAAAATCCGACACCTTTGTCTTTTACTGTGTGGTAAATTTCCCCTAATTTCATTGCCAGATTGTATGCCAATTCCAAATCTGGATAATATCTAAAAAGTAATTCGGCTCTTCTATGCTGGGAAGGTGTCCATTTGTTTTCACGTTTAAACAGAATATACCTGCTTCGTGCAAGTAATTGTTTTAGAGTGTCTCCATTTTCCAATACATCAGGAATATATTTCTGTTTCGTACTTTTAGCCAGTTCAATTTCTTTGTTTTCCAGTTCAATGGCTTCCCAACGATAGGCAATACGCATTTCCTGTACGGCATCATAAGCTAATTGCTGCACATGGAACCGATCGGTCACTATGGTTGCTTTGGGAAAACTCTTCTTAGCTATTTTCACCATAGTGGGAGACATGTCAAGGGTAATCTCTCTAACAGTAAATCTTTTACTTTCTTTTATAGTTTTCAGTCTATCAATGATTTGGTCTGCATCTATACCTTTTAGGATAGCTACTAATGCACCTTTTCTCCCTTTTGCCTGCTTGTTAGTTATTATGGTGTATAATTCGCCTTGGGATAGACTTGTTTCATCAATACTTAAATAGGGACCGATATTTTCAGGAAACAATAACCAGTCTGCGGCATGTTCTTTTTGATTCCACTCAAAATAATCACTCAGGAATGCGATATACTGCTGTTCTAATCTTTTTCCATCTACACAGTAGTATTTGCCTAAACTTTTTGCACTGATAGGCTCAGTATCGAGATATTCCTTTTAAAAAAGTCGCAAATTCTTGTGTCATTCGCGTGCCTTTTGCCACTAATTCCCAATGACGAATGACAATATCACCTGTATCTTTATCAATCCACCTTCTTCGGCGTACAATCAGATAAACAGCTTTCCCTCTTAATGGGAAATCTTGTACTTTACTATCTTCATAAAAGCCTTTTGACTCTAATCTTCGACCAATATACTCTTCAGGAATTATGTTTTTTTCCTGTAAAAAAATAGATGTTTCTGTTTTTGATTGATCTACTTTTAATATCTCAAAGTAATCTAAAACTCCTTCTGGTAGTAATAACTCAAATCCACTTATCTGCATTAGTTTTTTTTGCAAAACTAATATTTTTATCTACTCCCCACAACTTTTTGACTTGATCCAAAAACAGAACTAAAAATGATTGAACTATGTTAATCAATCAGAGAAGTAAAATTAATCTCAAAAAAATAATACAATGAAAAAAAAATTTTTTACTTATTTATGTATAGCATCCTGTTTAACTACAGTGACTGATTTATACGCGCAGAATCAAATTAAAACGGATTCAACAAAAGTACTGACTCTTGAAACTTCAAACAAAAAAGAAGAAAAGAACAGGAATGTTTTATTAAATGCTGATGCAGCAACAGGTCCAAGAAGTGTAAATATTGGTTTGCCATTTCAGGGTGATATCGTTATTGCCGAAAATGGAGTTCCTGTTGTTTATAGCTTTTTCCCAACTTCTCCTCTTATGGCCTGGAACTATGATAACAGTTTAGGAAAAATGGGATTGCTATCCTTTGATGAAGGAGCTATTTTGTGGGGTAAGGTTGGATATGCAGTTTCATCAGAAGACCGTTGGGCAGGAAATAAATTTAAAGGTTTTGTTTCTGTAACTACAAACAATTATGGTGCTATCAGATATGACGCAACTTTAGCTGGACCATTGGGTAAGAAAGGTTGGGGTTATATGTTATCTACATATCAGAATTTCGATAAAAATGCTGTAAATTACATGTACACGCCACTTTCGAATAGAAATCAAATGTACAAAGTTGCTATTCAGAAGAAATATAACAAAGGAGATATTCGATTGTTATTTAAATATGTGGATTTCGTAATGACAGCTGGAGGTGGCAATTATCCTTTAACTTACTTAGGTAATGGAAAAACAGCTCCCCTTTCTAATTTTGGTTTAGGTACTGATTCATATACAATACGTGATGGAATTGTACCGGCCTATGATCCGTATACAGGTAAACAGGTGTCAATTAATTTGTCAGACGATAAGTTTAAACGTTCTCAATCCTACAATCTTTACTTACAGGGAAATCATAAGTTTGATAATGGTTGGAAATTAAGCTATTCATCTATGCTTCAATACATGAACTCACCCATTGCGGTAAATTTTCCATTAAGTCTTAATATTATGGCAGCAAATCCGGCAAAATTCTTTCTTGCAGGTTCTACCGTACCATGGGATGGTCAGACTCAAATGGTTATAAATCAAATCTACCCACAAACAGACAATAGATCATGGTTTACCCGCGTAGAAGCAACGAAAAAAATAGCTGATCATGACCTTCGTATTGGAATGACTGAAATTTATTACCATAGAAAAAGTAAGTACTATGGTGGTATGTTCCTACAAACCGTTGAACCTAATCCCCGTTTAGTGGATTGGTATGCTGCCGGACTAAGTATGCCAGCTTATAAGCTGACGAATAATGGTTTGATGGCTCCCTCGGCAGGTGGGTATGGTGCTATGGGTGATGATGCTACCAATAGACTGGCATTGTATGTATCTGATGATTTCAAACCAACAAAATGGTTAGAGATAGGATTAGCTGCTCGTATTGAGCATCAGGATAAACATATAGTGAATAATCCGTATTATATGAGTGAAGAATTTATTGGAGATAAACCATTACAGTCGGTAGACTTTAATAACAAATGGAATAAAGTTGGAGTTGCTAACGCGACAATTAAATTGACGAATAATTTTGGACTGATGGCAGATGCGTCTGTTAACTCATGGAATGATTATTATTTTGATTATTCTGCTCGCGATGCAAATGGTAACCCGGTTGCAGCAGCTGGAGATCCTTATCCAAGATTGAGTGTTGGTAAAAATTTAAATATTACGGTGACAAATCTGAATGGTGGTATTTATTGGAACTTAGGTAAATACCTGAGCATTGTATCTAAATTGACAAGTATCTCTAAATCGAATCTTAAAGGCGGTGGTACAATCACAAACCCAGCCAATGCCTCTGAACGAAAATCATTTGATCCAATCTTATATGATATTAAAACATTAGGCTGGTCGACTGATATTGTTGCGACTCCATTTCAAAACTTTAATATTCACTATTTGTTGACTTTACAGAATCCACAATATAAAAACTATAAATATTCAGCATTTAATGTGACATATGATTACAGTAATAACTCAATTCCAGACCTTTCACATGTGTTGATGGAAATTGATCCAAGTTATACAATGTTGAAAGGTCAATTAAGAGCATGGGTAGGACTTCGTTATTACGGAAAAGCCTATGAAAATCCTACAAATGCATTCTTTTGGAACCCACGTTGGGAGAATTTTGGTGGATTAGATTATACAGTAAGTCGTAATGTGACATTGAAACTGAAAGTGATTAACTTCTTGAATGAAAAAGGGGTAAAAGGTGCCATCGTAGGGGCTGATCAGATAACTTCTGATGCGAATTATATTGGCAAAACTGTAGTTGCAAGTGCCATTATGCCAAGAACATTAGAAATAAGTGCAGATATTAAATTTTGAAAATAATTTTTTAAACTTAAGAAGAATATGAAAACAATGAAATTAACCTTAGTGTTGGCATTTTGTATGATAATGTCAATTACCCTGCAGGCTCAGGACAAGCCTAATGATTATTATGTAGGTAGTTGGAATGTATTGGTTGAAGGTACACCTAATGGCGATTCACATATGCCTTTTGTATTAACACGTGTTGATGGAAAATTACAAGGTGGTATTGTGGATGCTAAGGGAGTTATAACTATAAAATTCACTAAAATTGATGAACAGGGAGATAATATAACACTGTTTTTTACAGGTGGTGGTTATAATCTCTACATGACATTTGATAAAAAGGATGAGAATAAAGCAATTGGTAGTTTGAAAGATATGTTTGATGCAACTGCGACTCGGGTCGTTGAAGCAAAGGATACTACTACTACTGGTAAGTAACAATAATGAAAAAAGGGTGGCGTAAAATCCACCCTTTTTAAACTGTAAGCTGGGATTGACTTTAATTTAAGTGGCTGTTGCGTAAAAATACGCGATTTTAAATTTTAGGAACTCAAGTGAAATCGTTGGTCTTACTAGCGCATATCAAGGTGTTTTTTATTATGTTAGATGACTTTCTAAACATATTTCTTTATTGATTGTAACCTGAATCAAATCTGGGACAAGCCTTATCTACCATCCAATATTTGAATAAATAAGACTTCTCGAAAAGAAATTGACATTTTAAAAGGTTATTTGCCCGATAATTTCCACATCACAAAATGAAAAGCAACCTATTTTCTATAATCTTATTTTTCTAAATTCAAATAATAACTAAATTCGAATGACAAAACACATTCTTTAAAGGACACCAGCTTTGTTTACCTATAAATTAAACTTATCAGGTAAAGAGTTTTGGATTAAAAATATAATCATAAAAATAAAATAGTGTAAACAAGTTCCTTCAGATGGGACGAGTTCCGTAATACCTCTTAAAATATATTATCGAATGAAATCACAGATTGTAAGTTTAGTTATCTTTCTTTTTCTGGGCATGTTCAGTTATGGTCAAAAATTCAAAACTTCAGATCCCAAAGACATTGCTCTTTTTCCTCAACAAAATGATTGTCGAAATACATTAAATATCTCCGGTATTTGGAAATTCAAGAAAGACTCATTGCATGTTGGCGAAAAAGAACAATGGTTTAATGGTTTAAAAGATTTCCGCTCCATTGCTGTCCCAGGCAGCTGGAATGACCAGTTTACGGATTCTCGTGATTATATGGATATGGTTTGGTATGAAACCGAATCATATATTCCAAGTAATTGGAAAGGTCAAAGTATCTTTCTTCGTGTGGGTTCGGCGGTTTATGCCACTAAAATATGGATCAACGGCATTCCATTAGGCCAGCATGAAGGAGGTCATTTACCCTTTGCTTTTGAGATCAATTCTTCTATAAAATGGAATGCCAAGAACCGTATCACCATTCAGGTAGAGAATATCATGAAGACCAATCGTGTACCTACAGGAAATGTAACACAGGGCTCATTTCAGAACTTTCCCGCATCGAATTATGACTTCTTCCCTTATGCGGGTTTAAATCGCCCGGTTTGGCTTTATTCGGTTCCGGCTGATGCTTCTATTAGGGATGTTACTGTAAAAACTAACTTTCAGGGTTCTACTGGTGTTATGAATGTGAAGGTGGAAGAAAAAGGGAGTGTCTCAAAAGGTAAAGTTATAATAACGGGTACGAATACTGTTATTGAGACTTCGATTACTTTTAAAAATGGTGTTGCATTAGCGTCAATTAAAATTCCGAATGTTCGTCTGTGGTCAACAGAAGATCCATATCTCTATTCAGTAGTTGTAACGCTTGGCGATGGTGCTATAAAAGATCGTTATGCTCTGGAAACTGGTGTGAGAACGATTGCAGCTGATGATAAACACATACTGTTAAATGGAAAGCCTATCTTTTTAAAAGGATTTGGTAAACACGAAGATTTCCCGATTTTTGGTCGTGGTAGTGCTTACCCGGTTATAGTAAAAGACTTTGCGCTATTAAAATGGATTGGTGCTAATTCATTCCGTACTTCTCATTATCCTTATGATGAAGAATATTACAATATGGCTGACCGTGAAGGAATTTTAATTATCGATGAGATTCCGGCAGTAGGTATGTTCTTTAACGGAGATTCGACCGAGGTAGAACAAAGACAAGCACAATGTAGAAGGGATGTAGAAGAAGTATATAATCGGGATAAAAATCACCCTTCAGTCATTATGTGGTGTGTAGCTAATGAACCTTCTCCGAATGCAGCAATTGGATCAAGCTCAGATGATAATAAATCAGAAGATCTGGGGTATAAATGTTTAAGTGAGTTGATTCAAAAATTTAAAAAGGTTGATGATACGCGTCTTACCATTTTTGTAGGAGTTATGATGGGTCCTATCAACTGGTTAAGTCTTTCGGATGTGATATGTGTCAATCGCTATTGGGGATGGTATACCAATACAGGTGATATAAAAGGTGGTGCTAATATATTGAGCAAAGAGATAGATCGTTACCATAAAAAGTTCCAAAAACCGGTTATGGTTACTGAGTTTGGAGCTGACACTTACCCCGGAATGCATACAGAACAACCTGAAATGTATACGGAAGAACTTCAAGTTCAGTTTATTAAAGCTTATCTTGATGTCGCAGATTCTAAGGATTTTGTAACAGGAATGCACGTTTGGAATTTTGCTGATTTCAAAACCAGTCAAAACCTTATTCGTTTTGGAGGGTATAATATGAAAGGTGTATTTACAAGAGATCGAAAACCTAAGGAAGCAGCTTATTACCTGCGTTCAAGATGGAATAAAGATGCAAAGGAATAATTGGTTAGTAATTAAATTGTTGTGATTTTGAATCAATTTAGAGAATATCTAAAGTTCAAATTACAGTATTACTGCTTACTCTGTTTCTAAAACAACAAATAACCTACAGACTTCTATTTTAACCATAGAGGTCTGTAAACCACAGAATCTAGTATTATGAAACGCCAACTTTTTATCATATCGATGATGCTCTTTGTGTCATTCGGCATGGCATTCTCTACTCCAATAGACAGAAAGGGATTAGTTACAAGGAACTTCCCTCATGTAAATTCATTCGACCGTTTTAGCTCATTATCCGTCGGAAATGGTGAGTTTGCTTACACGGTTGATGCTACCGGATTGCAAACTTTTCCCGAACTGTATTCGGGAGGTGTACCGCTTGGAACTCAAAACCAGTGGGGATGGCACAGTTTTCCTAACAAGGAAAATTACAAACCGGAAGAAGCTTTCCAAAAGTTTAATTTTAAAGGAAAAGATGAATTGTATGCAGCTGAATCTGATTCTCCTGGTCGAGCCAAAGATGCTGCCAACTGGCTCAAAGCGAACCCACATAGAATCCACTTAGGATTTGTAGGATTTGAGATGAATGACACATTACAGATCTCAAAGGTTCATCAAACACTTGATTTGTGGGATGGTATCATTAATAGCCAATTTATGTACCAAGGGAAACAAGTTAATGTACAAACCGCTTGTCATTCTACCTCAAATACAATTGGGGCACATATAATTTCCGAAAATCATATTGGAATTAAATTTCGGTTTACATATCCTTCGGGAAAATATCATGATGACTTATGTAACTGGGATAATAATGATAAACACTCAACAACAATTGTAAAACAATCCACCGGTTCTGTCGTATTAAAACGTGAACTTGATGCTACCACCTACTTTGTGAAAATTAATTGGGTTGGTAAGGCAGCTTTTGTCGAAAAGCAAAGAAATTATTTTATTTTAAACCCTCTGTCAGATGATATTGAATTTACGGTAACGTATAGTCCCGAATTGAAGGATGGTGATAAAGTATTATCATGTCCTGAAGTAATCAAATCTTCAACTAAATACTGGAATAACTTTTGGACCAGAGGTGCAGCAGTTGATTTTTCTAATTGTAAAGATAAAAGAGCACCTGAGCTGGAACGCCGGGTGATACTTTCTCAATATCTGTTGGCTATTCAGTGTGCAGGTTCTGCTCCACCACAAGAAACCGGGCTTACCTACAATTCGTGGTATGGTAAGTTCCATTTGGAAATGACTTGGTGGCACGAAGCACAGTTTGCCTTGTGGAATCGTTCCGAATTACTGGAGAAAACATTGAATTGGTACTTCAAAGCATACCCTGTAGCCAAAGATATTGCCAAGCGTCAGGGTTTCGATGGTGTCCGTTGGATGAAAATGACCGATCCTTTTGCCAATGAATCACCTGATAATATTGGTTCCTTCCTTATTTGGCAACAACCTCATTTGATTTATATGGCCGAACTGGTTTATCGTGCAAATCCAAATAAGGAATTTCTAAAGAAGTTTTCGGGTTTAGTCGATGAAACGGCTAAGTTTATGTATTCATTTGCAACGTATGATTCAATTCAAAACAGATACATTTTGAAAGGATATATACCTGCACAGGAAACATTAAAAGCGAATGAAACATTCAACTCACCTTTTGAACTCTCTTACTGGTATTTTGGACTAACCGTTGCACAAAAATGGCGGGAACGATTAGGGTTAAAACGTGAACCTAAATGGGATGTCATGCTATCTAAACTTTCAAAACTTGCATCAAAAGATGGGTTGTATCTGGCAGCAGAATCAGCTCCTGAAACTTATTCTAATAACGAATTAACTTCAGATCACATGGCTGTTTTGGGTGCGTTGGGAGTCTTACCCGAAAGTCCATTACTTCGCAAAGATTATATGCAAAATACCTTGGATTGGGTTATGCAAAAATGGCATTGGAAAAGAACATGGGGGTGGGATTATGGTCTGACAGCTTTGAATGCAACCAGACTGGGAAATCCTGAAGTTGCCATTAATGCGCTATTAATGAGTTCAAGAACCAATTCTTATTTGCTAAACGGGCACAATTACCAGAATAAAACTTTAACTATATATCTTCCCGGCAATGGGTCATTACTTACGGCAGTTGCATTGATGTGTGCCGGTTGGGATGGATGCAAAACAATAAATCCGGGATTTCCTAAAAATGGTCTATGGGATGTTCGTTGGGAAGGATTGGCTAAAATGCCATGAGGCAAATAAGTAAGGAGTTATTTGATTAAAGTCAATTTATCTGACAAGCTTAGTCAAATGCACTTTTAGATGATATAGATACTCTTACATAAAATAAAACCGATAAATCAAAATAGACATGAGAAAAAACACGAGCATAAAATTGGTTCTTCTGATATTAATCATTAGCAATTCTTATGCGTGGGGACAGAAGCGTAATGAAAATCAGGAGATGAATCTATTCGTTAGCGATTTGTTGAAAAAAATGACTTTGGAAGAAAAGCTGGGGCAACTTAACCTCATCACTCCGGTTTCTAAAACCGGTCCTTTTGCAACAGTAAAAGCAACCTCCAAATTAAAAGATGGATCAGGCGGTAATGTATATGCAATCATGGGAACTCCATCCTATATTCATTCAAAGATTAGTCTTGCAGATAGTACCCGATTGAAAATTCCGCTGCTAAATGGACTCGATATTATCCATGGCTATAAAACGGTATTTCCAATCCCGTTGGGGCTTGCCTGTTCGTGGGATACAACACTAATTGAAAAGACAGCACGTGTAGCAGCGATTGAAGCCACTGCTGTAGGCTACAATTGGACTTTTTCCCCTATGCTTGATATTACCAGGGATCCTCGTTGGGGCCGCGTAATGGAAGGTTCAGGTGAAGATCCTTTTTTGGGTAGCTTAGTTGCTCGCGCCATGGTAAAAGGATATCAAGGTTCTGATTTGAAAAATGAAACTTCCTTAATGGCTTGTATCAAACATTTTGCTTTGTATGGTGCGGCTGAAGCCGGTCGGGATTATAATACTACCGATATGAGCCGATTGACTATGTACCAGAATTATCTGCCCCCTTACAAAGCTGCGGTCGAAGCCGGTGCAGGTAGTATAATGACTTCGTTTAACGAACTTGAAGGGATTCCTGCAACAGCCAATAAGTGGTTATTGACCGATTTGCTTCGCAAAGAATGGGGTTTTAAAGGATTTGTAGTGACAGACTTCAATGCAATCCAGGAGTTGATAAATCATGGTGTTGCTGGCGATTACAAGCAGGCGGCACAGTTGGCTCTTAATGCTGGAGTTGATATGGATATGGCCAGTGAAAGTATGATTGGTTCATTTCATCAATCACTAAAAGATGGAAAAGTGACAATGAAGAAAATAGATGATGCGTGTGGTAGAATACTTGAAGCCAAATATAAACTAGGCCTGTTCACTAACCCACAACGGAATTTTGATCCTCATAAAGCGGAAAAAGTTATACTGACTCAAGAAAACCTTAAAGTTGCAAAGGATGCTGCATTGAAGTCTATTGTTCTTCTTAAAAATGATAATCAAATACTTCCGCTAAATAAGAATGCTAAAATCGCCCTGATTGGTCCGTTTGCAGACAAAAAATCAGAAATGTTTAGTATGTGGTCTTTTGTAGGAGATGAAGATAGGGTTGTTACTTTAAATGATGGGATAAAAAAATACAATATCAATGTGCAATACACTGAAGGTAGTCAGATTACAGACGATATTTTTTATAACAAAAGAATCAATAGCACTTTTAATGCAGATAAACAGGGTCAAATGATTGCTGAAGCAGTTGCCATAAGCAAAAAATCGGATGTAATTGTGGTTATGCTAGGTGAAACAAGTAATATGTCCGGAGAGGCTAAAAGTTTTACAAATATATCTATACCTAATTGTCAGCTTGAATTGTTGAAAGCACTAAAGGCAACAGGAAAACCTGTCGTGTTGTTATTGACAAATGGTCGTCCCCTAACCATAGGAGACGATATGCAATATGCCGATGCTATTCTTGAAACATGGCGTTTGGGAACTGAAGCCGGAGATGCAATTGCAGAAGTGTTGTATGGCGATTACAATCCTTCCGGTAAACTTACAATGACTTTCCCTCGCTCTGTAGGTCAAATCCCTATTTACTATAATCATAAAAATACAGGAAGACCTTACACTCCGGGTGGAAAAGATGCTTTTGTCTCTAATTATCAAAACGAGGATAATTCACCACTGTTTCCTTTTGGATATGGTTTAAGTTATACCTCATTTAGTTATGGTAATATTCAGTTGAGCGATACACTTTTGAATGGCACCAATAAAATATTAAAAGCACGAATCAACATCATCAATACCGGAAAATATGCAGGAGAAGAAACTGTACAATTGTACCTGAATGATCCGGTAGCTTCTGTGACTAGATCCGTTAAAGAGTTGAAGAAGTTTAAAAAGGTATTCTTGCAACCCGGAGAATCAAAGGAGGTCGTCTTTACTATCACACCCGATGATTTGAAATTCTATAATAGTAATTTAAAATGGGATTGGGAGTCTGGCAAGTTTCTGATTTATATAGGAACTAACTCAGAAGATGTGAAATCAATAGAATTCATATGGAATAAGTAGTATTATTTAAGTACTAATTAAGAAAAATAGAAAATATATCCGGCGTTAACAGGACAATGTTAATTAGAAGAAAAAAAAGATTTATACACATGCAATAGTCCGTTAGAAAAATATAATAATTAAGCGGCTTTCGTGCCGAAATACAGTAGTTCTTTGACATGGTGGTGACTTTTTAGGGTTTTAGGTTTTATACCGAAAGTCTCAATAAATCGGCTTAACAGAAATGCATTGTGATACAGCAGTTTATAGTCGGCGATGGAGAATGGTTTTCCTTCTTTGTTTTTATCATTCAGGTGCATTATTTTTGAAATATTAATCGTAGTAAGCGATGTGTTAAAGTGAAAATAGAGTTTATCCAAATCTCTGGCTTGACAATGATTCAATCCGGTAGCCTGTTTGGCATCTCTGAAATTGAATTCCATTTGAAATCGACAATGATAATACCCCAGCACTTCAAGCGCATTCATTTTGGTGTCGGTGGAGAATATCAAGCGTTGAATTGTTTTTCCTCTTTCGTCGGTTTTTCTTTCGACAACGAGCAGAATATCTATTTTCAATGACTTGGAATTTACAATTGCATAGAATGCTTGGGTGTTGTCATTGATTTGAATTTGAGTAAATATATCCATGTTCAGATTATTCAAGTCGATTTTACCTGCAAATTGGGTTGGTCTTCCTGAACCGGAGTATTCACCCGTAAATTTATAACGTAGGTTTGCATCGTCTCTGAGTTTGGATATAACATAAAAACCCTCATTCATAAGCGGTTGGACAAATGTTATCTTTGAGAAAAACGCATCGGCTACAACTATTTTAGTTAT
>RRZU010028385.1_pt1 | contig 11903 bp, 6 predicted proteins | sample 2165561 | NCBI WGS metagenome assembly RRZU01 (sample SAMN10456909, study PRJNA506462) | wastewater metagenome | isolation source: wastewater sludge | place: USA: Moscow, Idaho | reverse complement strand
GCGGAATAACCATTAACGGAATAGCTTGCCGTAAGACCCCAGCAGTCCGTTCCATATCCTTTGTATCCCTTTGGATTCGCTACACAATAGGCATAGTCACTCATGGCGTGATTGTAAACGACTTTCCAATAATCAGCATACCTGTCGCAAAGGCCTCTGGGATCCAGCCCGATCCAGGAATAGTGTGCCCAAAATAAGGGTCCTCCTGATTCTTCGGCACCATTGTGCTTTAGTTCAAGTGGATATCCATAAGGTGCAGCTTTGCTCACGATATCGCCGTTGCGTGCCCAACCTTTAGTGTAACAGGAGGCAGGAACGGAATGGATAGGAGACGCAGCTGCCAGTATATATACGATCAGAGCTTCATTATAACCTTGAAGAGGAAAATTCATTGCCCATCCATAATCGGGCGACCAATGCCAATAGAGTACGTCTTGTCCTCCCCTTCGATACCAGTCGAATTCCATACCACGCCAAAGAGAATCAATCTTGCCGGCAAGTTCTTGCTCTGCTTTGTTGCCATCCTTGAAATATTGCCGGGTGCAAAGCAGACTGGTCATCAAGAAACTGCTTTCTACAAGATCACCGCCGTCATCTTTTGTACCAAAAGGTTTTACTTTTCCTGTTGGTCCGTAAAGCCAGTGTGGCCAAACCCCATGAAAGCGGTCTGCTTTACTTAAATAATTGACGATTTTAGTAAGGCGTTGTACTCCTGCTGTACGATTGATAAAGCCTCTGTCGATGCCGGCAATAATACCGGCAATACCAAAACCACTACCCCCTGTCGTGACGACATCACTGTCATTATCGGGATATATATTGTCCAGGTGAATACGTTCCTTAGCCAGACCAGAGGTCTGGTCACCACCTTCCCAGATATAATTGAGAGATACTTTTTGTATGTAATCCAAAAATTCATCATCATTAGAAAAAGAATCAGGACGGTCTGAAGATGTCCCGGTATTATTAACATTAGAAAGAGTGGTTTCCGACGAGGAGCAAGAGAGGGAGGTACTCAGCAATAATACTGCCAGTACCGTTTTAAAGCATTTGTTCATCTTCTTATTGTTTTTGTGAGTGTAGAATATCCGGATTCGCTCAAGGTTTGAATAGCAAAGTAATAGCTGGTATCTTTATCCAGTCCTCTGAGATTGTATAGGGTGTTTCCATTTACCGTAATGCAATTATAGAGCTTGTCCGGAGCAGTTCCATAATAGATCTGATAACCGTAAGCCTGATCTGCGGCTCGCCAGGATATCATGGCATCTCTTGGATCTTTTTTGCTTCTTGTGACATGAAAGTTTTCCGGTTTTTTCGGGATATTTCCTTGTGTATATCCGAATATTCTGAGCTCAGACAGACAGAATTTACCTCCGCCGGGAACATGAATGTTCTCTATTTTCAAATATCGGGTATGCAGAGACTTTAATAAAGGTATATAGTCATGTGGAGCATCAAAATCATTATTACCCTTATCTACTACCAGAGTCCATTGTTTTTTGTTGTTACTGGCCCAGATACGATATTGGTAATAGATGTCGTTGGCTCTGTTATACTGGACGGTACCGTTGTCATAGAAGTTTACCTGTATGGCTTTGACCTCTGTGCTATGCATAAGATCCATGATGGCATATTCACCGGCATTGCCTGTCGAGGCACTCCAAGCCGTACGGATATCTTCATCACTCAAGTTACTTGCCTTAAAAGTGCTGTCTGTAGAAGAAACCTCTATTGGTTTATGATAAGACAACAGCATCCATCCCCTAAAGCGGTCCTTTCCCGAATACTCTGCGTTTCTGGTAGGATAATCTCCGAATGCAGTAGAGCAGTACATGATGTTGTCCTGGTCGAATCCTGCAGGATAGAGAGCTATACGCCGTTCGAATTTATATTTTTGTGACAGCATGCATGTACTTACATGCCAGTAGTTGCCTTTCATATCTTGAAAGGTTCCACCATGGCCGGAGCCTTTGATGAATCCTCCCGGTTTGTAGCTGAAGGGGTTTGCTTTCTGGTAAGTAAAGGGCCCCAAAGGATTATCCCCTACATATACGCCGTCAGCATAAGTTTTAAATTCAGTGCCAGGTGCTCCATATTGGAGATAGTATTTGCCATTATGTTTTGTCATATAAGCACCTTCGACGAAGGGCTGGATGATGGAATCATCATTATTTTTGCCGAAGCGTTCCCATCCATGCTGTTTTGGATAAAGTTGAACGACATCTTTAATTTTGCTTATGGGTGCAAAGTCTTCTCTGCTCAATTGCACAGCTTTGATAGGATAGTCATTACTCGATCCGTAGTAGAGATAGAGTTTACCGTCATCATCAAGAAAAAGGCAAGGATCCCATGAAGGAAGAGTGCTTTTCTCTATGGCTCTGGCCCATCGTCCTGTTTCCGGGTGGGTAGAATACCATACAGGCAATCCTTCATAGGTAGAACCCGTATAAAAAAGAGTATCCCCAGAAACGAAGGCAGCCGGAGCGCACACATCGTCATCTGTGGGATAGCGTTGAAAAGTACTTTGCCGGAATTGCCAGTCACTGAGATTGTCGGAATAGAAATAACCACCTTGATTGGTTGCAAACAGCAGATATTGATTTTTATATATTAATGCCATCGGGTCTGCTGCAGACCGAAAACTCCCATGAGCTTTTACATTGTTATTGTAGGGCTCATAGTTGTATTCGATATTCAGCGGATTGCAATATGTTGTGGTATGTTTTTGTGTTGGATTATACCATGCTGTATTCAAGGCAGTTTCGCAAATTTTTACAGTTGGTGCTTTTCTCTTTATTAAGATGATATTAAGTTCTTTTTGTTCAGTCTTGCGATAGATATTGGCAAATTCCATTCCCGGGTAGTATATATATACATGATTATCTCCATCTGCTACTTCCAGGTGGTAATGACCTCTAGAGTCAGTATTGCAATGTCTGGGACTGGCGAAGATCATGACCGTAGCCCCTTCGAGCGGAGTGCCGGAAGAATCTGTAACAGTTCCTTCTATCTCCTTAATCACATTCCCTGCTGTTGCTGGGAATGTGAAGAAAGATAGAATTGCAAATATTAGAATTCGTGTATTTTTCGATACAACCATGTTTTATTCATCTTTAGGAGTACTGTTCAGTGTCGGCTCACTTTGCAGCTGGTCATAAGGAATCGGATAATAAGTCTTGTCTGTAGTCCATCCGTTAGGACCAAGTACAGATTCGGCCTTCCCCGTACGGACGAGGTCATTATATCGTTCTCCCCATTCACCGCAGAGTTCCATTCTGCGTTCGTCAAGAATTTCATCTACAGTGACATTCGTTAGTTCCGGCATTTTAGCTCTGTCCCGTACCAGGTTGAATGGTGCGTCACCGTTTTCTCCCAGTCTTACTTTTGCTTCAGCATTCATTAGGAGTACATCTGCATAGCGGAGGATACGGACATTATTGTTTTCGCCATAGTCTGTCCTGCCTGCCGTCATTTCGTTACTAGGGGTATAAGCTTTTCCGTTCCAGCAGTCTGTCTGTGTCTTGTTTTGTAATGGTCGGATGGAATCCCCGCTTAAGGTTTTTGTTCCAGCTTCAAGGAAAGAAGTACTGTAACGTACGGTCTCGCCCCGTTCCTTAGCCCATGTACGGAAAGCCTTATAATAGCCCAGGAATCCCCAACCGGAGATAACACCGTCGTTAGCCGGTCCTTGGCAGGCAAACCAACTGTTAGAAGAAATTATATCTCCTGAACTGTTGCCGAAATCAGTGCATTGGATCTCAAAGAGAGATTCATTTGAAAGTTTACCTGGAATTTTGAACAGTTCATAATAGTTGCTGTAGAGCGAGAATTTGTTGCTGTTGATGATATCGTCGGTAAGAGCTTTCACCTGTTTGTAATTGCCTTCATTCAAATAGATTTTTGCAGCCAGAGCCTCTGCACTGTAGGCCGTGACCGCTCCGGAATGTTCCATCTCGTTTGGACGAAGCTTCTTGCAGTAAGTCATGGAGTAGTTCAGATCTTCAAGCATATATTTCTCGACGGCAGACAGAGTAGAACGGGTCATATCAGTCTGGGCGTTACTTCTCAGAATCGTTACAGCTCCGAAGTTTTGTGTCAACCTGTAATAGGCGTAAGCGCGGAGAAAGCGCACTTCACCACAGTAAGAACGATAAGAAGCCATTGTAGAGCTGTCTGTAATGTTCGCTGCATAACTGTTGAGTGACTCGAGAGCAGCATTGGCGACTTTAATGATACCATAATATTCGGTCCATATTTCATTCAGTCCCCAATAAGTATTATCGTAGGTATAATTACCACAATCAACCAGAGCTCCCTGGTCGTCAATACGTCCTGACCACATGTCGTCGTCCCTTACTTCAGACATGAGATAAACGACCCAGTGTGTAGCATTGGTACGTATCTTTGCGTAGACTCCTGATACTGGTTTATACATGTTGTCAAGGTTGGTAAAGTCTACATCGCTTTCGTTGACACTGTTTTCAGGGTCTTTGTCCAAATAGTTGCAGGAAGTTACGGAAAAGCATGCTGCTGCAGCTATCGCTGTTATCATTAATTTAAGATGTTTCATTTTCTTCAAGGTTAGAAGTTGATTTGTACTCCGAAAGTATAGGTTGCAGTAAGAGGATATACGTTGGTATCCCAACCTTCTGCATCACTGATTTCAGGAGAGAAGGCGTGAGCAGAGAAAATTGTCAAAGGACGGTCGGCAGTCATACTCAGGCGCATGCTCGGCAGAGTGTAAGTGCCGAAGCGGAGGTCTTTCAAGGTATAGCCAAGTGTGATATTCTGAATACGGAAATAGTTGGCGCTTTCTACGAAATAGGAATTCGTTACTCCTACATTCCAGTTTTTAGTGAGGGCCTTTGCTGAAGGATCAGTATTGGTCGAATTTTCGCCTGTCCATCTGTCTTTGTATTGTGCTTCGTCAAAGTTATAATTGCTCTGTGCATATCTCAGGGCTCTCTTTCTGTTGTACATTTGCGCTCCGGCTTGTCCATAGGTAGTTACTTCGAAGTCGAGGTCTTTCCAGTTGAAACCCAGATTAAAGCCATAAGTGAAATTAGGCTGATAGGATCCCAGAGCCTGTCGGTCACTCCCATCAATCTTTCCATCTTTATTGACATCTTCATATTTGAAGTCTCCCGGTTCCAGATTATTAGCTACGGCAACAGGATCATTTTTTATTTCTTCCTCGTTCTGATAAACACCAACGACTTTGTAACCATAGAAACAGTTCATTTCTTCGCCTACAACATTAAAGGTTTCTCCACCTTGAATATAAGAAGCACCGCTCAGCGAGGTTACTTTGTTAGAGAGGAAAGACAAGTTGGTTCCGACATGATATTTAAAATCAGGTCCGATATTATCATTCCATGTAAGGGCAATGTCAAGGCCACGGTTCCTGATTTTTGCATAGTTGCCGGCAAGAGTTTCGCTGCTGAAAGGAAGACGGGCGCTGATAACGGCATTATTGGTCATACGATTGTAGTAGTCCAAATCCATATTCAGTCTGTTCTTAAAGGTCGAGAGATTGAAGCCCAGATTCAGTTCGTTGACAACTTCCCATTTCAGATAGCTGAAGTAGGTCGTGTTCTGATATCCTGAAAAGATGGTATTGCCAAATACTCCGGAAGCATCGTTGCCCGTAGCGATAGAAGCAAAGCCGTCACTGGCTGCGACATGGTCGTTGCCGAGCTTACCCCAGCTGGCACGCAATTTGAGATAGTCAAGGACATGCTGGTGTTTCATGAAGTTTTCTTCAGTGACTACCCAGGATGCTCCGACTGAAGGGAAATACCCCCAGTGTTGCTGATATTTGGAAGAACCATCAGCACGGAATGTGAACATCAGATAATATTTCTGAGCGTAGTTATAGTTCAGACGAGTGAAGTAACTCATTCCTCTATAGGTGTTACCATCATCACCAAGGGTGATTCCATCGCTGCTGCCTTGACTGAGATAGAGGTATTCGTCTTTGCCTCCAGGCACATTTGTTGCGTTCCCCCAAAGGTAACGATAGTTTTCCTGACGCATGGAGAAACCTCCCATAGCCTGGAAGTTGTGTTTGCCCCAGCTGTCAATGTAAGTAAGGGTATTGTCCCAAATAGAGTTGTTATATGTGGTCATACTCTTCGTCAAGGAACTGACGCTCTGCGTCTACCATGCACTGACATAATATTTGGGAATGTAAACATGTCCTTCTATTGTAGAATGGTCATAACCATAACTGGTTTGGAAAGACAATTTATCCGGAATGAATGTCAATTTTGCATAGAAGTTAGATAAGAACTGCTTGGTATTGTTTTTTGAATTATAGTAATCTGCAGTTGCTATTGGATTATAAAAATTAGCGGTGTAACCTATTGAAGCTGGAGAGGTGTAACTCGTAGGAGTCGCGGCTGTGTTTTCTGAATCATAAACAGGGTATAGAGGTGATGCATTGAAAGCCTGTTGCCATGCTGAACTGTTGGCTAATACTTGGTCTGCATTTGTGAAAATGCCATTGTAGCCTACTTTCAGCCAGCTGGTAGCATCGTAGTCAAGGGAAGCCCTGAAGTTTAATCTTTTATAATTGTTATCCGTTTTCATGATTCCGTTCTGGTACAGGTAATTCATTCCGACAGCATAGTCAGCTTTGTCGTTACCTCCGGAAATATTGATACTGTGGTTGGTAATGATGGCATCTCTTAACAACTCTTTATACCAGTCGGTATTGCTGCCATAAGTCCAGTTATGGAAATCGCTGTCGGAATAACTTCCGCCATAGCGATCTATGCTGGCTTTGGCTATAGAAGCATAAGCATTGTAGTTCGCTTCAAGCAACATGGTAGCATATTCGTTGGAATCGGCCATTTTCAAAATGTTAGTTGCTTTCTGCACTCCGACATATCCATCATAAGTGATCTTGGGAGCCTGGTTCTTCGTACCTTTCTTTGTTGTAATGATGATTACGCCATTGGCAGCACGTACACCATAGATCGCGGCAGCAGATGCATCTTTCAAGACACTCATCTCTGCAATGTCATTACTGTTCAGAAAGTTGATGTTGTCATAAAACATGCCATCTACTACATATAGAGGTGTAGAGTTGCTGAAGGAACCATTACCTCGAATGTGGACTGTTGGTCCTGAACCCGGAATGCCGCTGCTGACAACGTTGACACCTGCCACTTTACCTTGCATAGCTGTCATCGGAGAAGAAGAAGGGGTATTAGTCAAAGTCTCTCCTTTTACAACGGCTATAGGAGAAGTTAAGTCTTTAGCCTTGGCAGTACCGTATCCGATAGCGACAACTTCATCCAGAATTTTGGAATCGTCTTTCATCTGAATCCTCATAGTTGATGTTGCTTGCATCACCTGAGTTTTCATACCTACATAGGATACTGTAACTTTGGCGCCGGCAGGAACTTGATCTAAGATGAAGTTACCATCAATATCGGTAATAACGCCTATCTTTGTTCCGTCTACTTTTATCGTTGCCCCAATAACCGGTTCACCGGATGAATCGAGGACAGTTCCCTGGACTTTCTGTGTCTGGGCATTTGCCATACCCGTAAGCAACAGGGCGAGAATTAGTAATTTAATCTTTTTCATTTAGGTATTTGTTAGTTTGGATATTTTTCGATTTTGCAAAGATATTTTGGAATTTTTTAAAAACAAAATATATCAACACTACAAATATACGATATAATAAAAAAATACTTCGATAAAACTACTATTTTGTTTTTTAATTTGTTGTTAATTAGTAAATTACAGTCATAAAAAATATTATAAAATAAATTTATTTCTTATTTATTAAGTAATCTTTTACGCAGGTTTATATGTTGTCTTTCACCGGTCCATCAGTAGTAATTAACTTTTCTTTACAGGCGTAAGGCGATGATGTTATTCTACTCATAAATATATCAGAGAATTAAAATCTCTGGATAATATCCAGGATTATTGATATGATTTCAGAATTATTTCTTATCTTTGCATAATTCTTATGAAATATAGTCTAACTCTATGAACATTTATTGTATTCCATGCCGTAAATTAGTTCTAATATATTTCTTTCTTGTACTATGTCTTTGTGCAAGGCCGGCAAGTTTTATTCCCGTGATTACCAATTATTCCTCTACTGTTTATAATGGCGGTTTGCAAAATTGGTCCGTCACTCAGGGTGATAACGGCGAGATCTATATAGGCAACAATAATGGTGTCTTGGTATATGATGGTTATACCTGGCATAAATGGGCTATACCCGGCAATGCGATAGTACGGTCAGTGTTTTATAATCATGGGCGCCTTTATGTCGGCAGTCAGGAGGAGTTCGGTTATATGACCCGTAATAAAATGGGTGAAATGACTTATCATTCACTTTGGAAGCAATTGCGTGGTTATCAGCCGCATAATGATGAAATATGGAAGATTCTGAAGACGAAGGATAATAAGATCATCTTTCAGTCTTTTTGTTCTTGGTTTGAATATGACGGGCATCGTGTTCAGGCACATTATAATGCGGCGCAATTACCTCTTTATTTTTTTAATATCAAAGGGACTATTTATGTCCAGTTAGTTAACGGACCTCTTTGTATCCTTCATAATAATAAATATATACCTCTGGTATCCAGAAAGCAGTTGGGGGGTGACGGTGTCGTAGCAGCGATGTCTCTTGCCGGTTCTAAGATACTATTGTGTACGGAGTTCCATGGCCTTTATATTCTTGAAGGAAAGAAGGTCTCTGTATTTCATGTAGACAATTCATCCCAGCTTCTCCAGGCTCAGGCCAACAGAGCCGTGATTACCCGTGACGGGAAGACGATTGTTGTAGGTACTATTATGGATGGTATCTTCGGCTATGACTGTCGGGGACATCTTCTCTGGCATTATAACAAGCAAAATCGTCTTGGTAATAATACGGTTCTCATGCTTTACTGTGACCGTAATAATAATATTTGGGCCGCACTTGACATTGGCATTGCTCTTATTCATAATGGGGCGCCTTATTCCCAGCTTACAGACAATACCGTGCCGATGGGGATGGTATATGATATCTTTCTGTCTCCGACAGCAATGTATCTGGCAACCAATCAAAATGCTTATTGTTTCAGTCAGGGAGTCTTTCAGCCGATAGCAGGAACCTCCGGACAAAACTGGCATGTTTCTTATTTAGGGAATCAACTTATTGTGGGGAATAATCATGGGGCAAAACTTGTCAGAGGATTATCTGCTACACTTATTCCCGGAAGTGACCAGGCCAGCAGTACCGCTATCCGAAGGTTATCAATGACAGATAAGACTACTGACGAATATCTTATAGAATCGAGCTATACAAAATTCCGTGTTTATGAAAACAAGAATGATCATTGGGTATACCGTAATGCCCTGGAAGGATTTGTTGCTCCGGTACGTCAGTTTGAAATTGATAACAATGGCGTTATTTGGGCGGCAAATATGACGAGAGGCTTTTATAGGATAGAGTTAAGTTCAGATCTTTCACATATTGTCCGTTCACAGTATATCCCGGCTTTGGACAAGTCAAGGGTAGCCTGTAATATACATATCACCCGTGTCTTCGGTTCGATCGTCTTCAGTGATGGTAACCATACTTATCGTCTGGGGGATAATGACAAGATCGTGCCTTATCCGCAATTGCAGCAGATCACCGGCGGTGATATCAGCTCCTCAGCCCGCTATGACCAGAACAGATACTGGATTGCTACCTCGCGGGGATATATCTTGATAGCTAAAGTGAATCGCCTGTTGCGACAGTTACTGTATATACCAGCAACTTTTTTCAATACAGAATGCAGTGATAATATGAATAAGGTATATGTCTCTGGAAACATGGCTTATCTTTGTATGGATGACGGTGTCGGACGTGTAGATATGAGGCGTATAGGACAGACGGTGTATACTTCAAAACTTCAGCTGGTACATGCTGAATATATTAGTTCAGGTAATGAGACTGTTTCTGTCCCTGTTGATGATTCTGATCCGTCGGTAAGGGGTACGATGAGAGTTTATTTCTCTTACCCTAATTACAGTAATATACCGTTGCAGTTTGAATATCAACTCGAGGGTGCAAGCAGCCTGGATATCAGGTCGGATCGGCCATTTGCATCTTTCAATGATTTATCCTATGGAGACTATGTCCTGACGGCATCCGTTAAAGATATGAATGGAAAAGTCCTGGATGTGATGACTTATCATTTTCACCATGCTCGCCCCTTTTATCTCAGTTGGATAGCTTTTCTTTTATATTTTCTCCTTTTGGGTATGACCGTTTATTTGTATATTCGATGGAAGACCATGAAAATCATTCGCAAGAATAAACATATTGCTGAAAATGAACGGATAAGACAGAACTTGAAACTGACAGAGCAGCAGCGTATCATTGAAGAACAGCAAAAACTTATTTTGGAAAAGCAATTACAGGATAAAAGCAAGAAAATTGCCAGCCTGACTATCAATAGTTTGCGGCAGAACCAGCAGGTAAAGGAAATGAAGGAAGAACTTAGCAATAATCATTCCGGCAAACTGACCAAAGAGAATATCTACCGGATGTTGAATCATATTACTGATGATATCGACAATGACACTTATTGGGATATGTACCAGAAGAATTTCGACCTGATACATAAGAATTTCTTCCGTAATCTGCGTAAGATAAATCCGGAACTTACAGCTACTGATCTGAAATTTTGTGCGCTCTTGCGCTTGAACAGAAGTACGAAGGAGATTGCCCTGTTTACAGGGTTGACCACCCGGGGGGTGGAAGGCGCCCGTTATCGGTTGCGGAAGAAACTGGATATTCCTAAAGGTCAGAGTATTGTTCAGTTTTTGCTTACGATAAATTAGATTGGATTTTATTAAATAAATAGGTGACTTGTAATAATGAAAAAGCTATTAGTTATTTTGCTCAATATTTGTGTGTTGAGTGTGTATGGACGGAATTTACCGGTGAAAACATTTGAATTTGAACCTTTCTTGGGTACAACGTATGGTTTGTCTTCTGAGGCTGGAAGTCGTGAGATAGGGCCTGCTCTGGGAATGGAAGGAAGATGGAATCTCCGGAAATGTCCCTTCGATGTGGGTATGCAACTCTACCTAGGTACGGCAGAGACTTCTTTTCATGGATCTGATGTGAGTTGTAGAACTGCTTCTTTCACGATAATCGGAGATTATAATTGGAAACGTGGTTCGAACTTTTCTCCTTTTGTAGGTCTTGGATTAGGGGCTAACCATTATGATATGATTGATTCCGGATCGTATGATTATAAGTATAATGACGATGATGTGTCAGGATATGGTCTCGTACCGAGAGTCGGTATTGAATTCTTTCGCCATTTGAGGATTACTCTGACCGGACATCTGGGCAAGAAAATCTATAATACGGCAGGACTGACTATCGGCTATGCCTTTGGAGGAGGAAAAAGGAAGTAAATGCTTCTAAGGATTTCCTATATTATGATTCTTTCTTAAAACAAAGGCTGAAATATAAAAAATTAGATTATGGCAAAACGGGAATATATAGAAGTAAACCGGAAATGGTTGGAAGAAAAGGCTAGGGAAGAGGGTGTGCAGGCTCTTCCGAAAGGTATTTACTACAAGGTGCTGAAGGCTGGAGAAGCAAACGGTGCCCGGCCTTCACGGCGGAGTATTGTAACGGCACATTATACCGGATGGACCATTAACGGGAAGAAGTTTGATTCCAGCCGTGGCGGAGCTCCGTTTGCCATGCGCCTGTGTGATCTTATAGACGGATGGATTATTGCGATGGAACAGATGCATGTCGGAGATCAGTGGGAACTCTATATACCTGCTGAGATGGGATATGGAAAATATTCACAGCCCGGTATTCCCGGTGGATCGACTCTCGTCTTTGAAGTGGAACTGCTGGGAGTGGGATAAGACAG
>RRZU011418444.1_pt1 | contig 11904 bp, 13 predicted proteins | sample 2165561 | NCBI WGS metagenome assembly RRZU01 (sample SAMN10456909, study PRJNA506462) | wastewater metagenome | isolation source: wastewater sludge | place: USA: Moscow, Idaho | reverse complement strand
GGCGGCCACGCCATCATCGCCTATCCGGGCGGATTGCTGGGCATCGAATATGTCCATGAGGCGATGGCCGAGCCGCTGATCCGCGATTTCCTGAACAAGGTCGAGACCGAGGAAATCCTGCCCATCGTGCCGCCGGTGCCCGGCACCGATCTTGACGCCTACAAGACGCTGATCATCGGGCGCTTCTCGAACCCCGAGGTGGCCGATACCGAACGGCGGCTGTGCCTTGACGGCTCGAACCGGCAGCCGAAATTCATCATCCCCTCGATCCGTGACAACCTTGCGCGCGGGGTGATGCCGCTGGGGCTGATCCTTGAAAGCGCGCTCTGGTGCCGCTACTGCGCCGGCACCGACGAAAACGGCGCGGTGATCGAACCGAACGACCCCGACTGGGACCGCCTGACCAAGGTCGCGCAAGAGGCGCGCAACCGCCCGGCCGCGTGGCTGGAACAGCGTGCGATCTATGGCGATCTGGCCGACAACCCCGACTTCGTTGCGGCGTTCGGCAAGGCGCTGAACGATGTCTGGGCGAACGGCACCGCCGCCACGATCCGCGCCTATCTGGGCTGATTTCGGGACCAGATCGCAGGTCCTGACTCTATAGTCAGGACCCGATCAAATTTTCGAAGCCGCTATATGCCTTTGTTGCGCTCTGGTTGAGTTTTGGAGGAGCGCGTCAATGTTCTCAGGGGTTTCGGCTTTCAGACGACGCCTGGTCGGGCATTGAGCCGTTCTTGCCGAAGGGCCAGCCCGGCGCGCGGCGGATGAATGACCGGCGGTCATCAGCGGCATCATCCATGTGCTGCGCACGAGATGCAGCCGGCGGGAATGCCGGTCCGGCCGTGGCCTCGCGACAACCATCTGCAAGCATCGGTGTTGGTGGCGAGCACATTTCGTAGGTGTTCAATGGCACGGCGGGGGTCCGCGCTCTCGGTTTCATACCACGCCTCCGCTGAGGCCCTTCGCCGCGCTGCGGGCGTCAGAGGTGGCAATCCCTCGAAGGCCCGCGAGACAGCCGCCTTGGCTGCGCCAGCAGCCTCTTTGGCTCGATCACGCCATTCATGGAGTTTTGCTGTGGCAGCGCGTAGTGCGGCATCTACGAGGCGTTCAAGCTCGCCAATCTCTGCTCCAAGTCGGTTTTCTTCCTTCTCAAGCTCTCGATATTCGTTTTTTTTTGAGCCAGCGCCTCATCAAGACGCTCCCCTTCAGTCGCCTTTAGCCCGTTCGCCTGGTCCAGTTCCCGCCCCGCTCTGGCCAGCTCCAAGTTTTCGTCGCGGATTCCGTCCTGCAACTCACGCAGTCGGATCAGCTCGGCCGTGATTTCGTCCAGTTCGGCCTGTGCCTTGTGTGCGCGGGCCTCATAGACCTCAGCGCGCTTTCGGGCCTTCTCTGCCTTGTCCCCCTCTGCTGCTGCTTCTGTTCGCGCCTTCGTAAGGCGGTCGAGGTTCGTTTGCAGCTTGACCTTGACCTCACCGAGTTGGGCTTCCTTCGCGGCAATCTCGGCGGGTAGCTCATCGTGGAGCTGCGCCACAGAGCGGTTGACGACTTCGGCAGGGCTGGCTCCTGCCTTGAGACGATCCAACTTCGACCGGCCCCGCTCGATGCCTGGTGCATGGCGACACATCACCTCGGCGGTGATGGTCTGGAGGTCGCGCAACGCGCCGCGCTTGGCGGTCTCACTGATCGGATGTCCGGTCAGGTCATAGGCCGGAAGCTGGAAATGCGCGTGAGGGGCGCTTTCGTCGCCATGCGCCACCAGCCCGGTCAGGGTGGTGTTCAACCGTGTGGCGATGGCCTCTGCCGTCTCACGATAGGCTGCGTCCTGCTGCTCGGGCGTCAGCGTCTCGAAGAACTTCTGTGCCTCGTGGCCGAAGGTGATGATGTCGACCATGCCCACGGCGGCGCTGGACTTCATGGCGCGGGAGGTGGTGCGCAGCTTGCGGCGGTCTTCACAGACCTTGCGGAGCTGCGTTCCCGTCAGTGGTGTGATCAGCACCCGATTCAGGTAGGCGCGGGCGGGATCGACATAGTCCGGCTGTGGCCCGATGCGCAGATCATGCGCCCTCTGCCCGCCAATGGCTCCTGCACTCTTGCCCTTGATCCGGGTTTGGGCGGCGCGGGTGTTTCCGCTCTTCTCGGGCATGAGAATGTCGTCGGCCATGGTCAACGGTCCTTACAGAGAATCCTTATTCTCTAACTACTAGAAATAGCGTTGCTATCTCGTAGGCAAAGGGAGGATGCCACAGCATCCCCCCTTTTGCCCCCCCCCCACGCCTTCTGCTGGACCAAAAGGGGCATAGCCCCTTTGGAAACCCCATCTCCGGCCCAACGCGAGCGTCGATCCTGCGCGGCCCCCAGCGAGGCCTTGCCGGTGGCGCTTCGCGCCGCCCTCCGGCATCCGACGCTGCGCATCGGCCACCTGCGCGGGGTTTGCGACCTTCGGCCAGCACCCCTTGCCAAGCCGCCTCCGGCGGCTGCGTCCCATCTCTTCCGCCTCGATGGCGGCCGGTCTCAGGGCGCGGAGCCAGCCCCGCCCCGCTCCCTTCATGCGGGGCCGTAGGGGCGGGGTTGGCGGCGGTGATGCCCATGGTGCACGTCACCTGCTTCGGTGCGATCAGACTGCCGTCCTAGTCGCACCTGCGCGGGGTTTGCGATCCAGCGGACCAGCAGGGGTCGTTTGCGGGAGGGGGCGGAATCCTACGCTAAGGTTTTGGCCACCGATATTCTCCGGTGAGATTAGTGTGCTCCCATCCGAGCGGTGAGACATGGGCCAGCATTTCAGGCGATAGCAGTTTTCCGTCGCTTTTCTGGTTGGCGACGACTTCGCCCAGCTTCATTGTATTCCAGAAGATGATGATGGCGGCGAGCAGGTTCATGCCGGCGATCCGGTAATGCTGGCCCTCTGCCGATCGGTCGCGGATTTCGCCGCGCCGGTGGAAGCTGATGGCACGTTTCAGCGCGTGATGGGCCTCGCCCTTGTTGAGCCCGATCTGGGCACGGCGTTGCAGTTCGGCGTCCAGAATCCAGTCGATCATAAACAGCGTTCGTTCGACGCGACCGACCTCGCGCAAGGCGGTGGCCAGTTCATTTTGTCGCGGATAGGAGGCGAGCTTGCGCAAGATTTGGCTAGGCGCGACGCTTCCAGCCGCAATGGTCGCTGCGATGCGCAGGATATCGGGCCAGTTGCGCTCGATCATAGCCTGATTGATTTTTCCGCCGATCATGGGCCGCAAGTGGGCTGGGGCCGCCGATGGATTGAACGCATAGAGCCGCTTGGACGGCAGATCGCGAATACGAGGAGCAAACCGGTAGCCGAGAATGGCGCATGCGGCAAAGACATGATCGGTAAAGCCGCCCGTGTCGGCGAGCTGCTCGCGGATATGGCGGCCAGAATCGTTCATAAGCAGGCCGTCAAGGATGTATGGAGCTTCGCTCACCGTCGCAGGGATCACTTGGGTTGCGAACGGTGCATATTGATCCGAGACGTGGCTATAGGCTTTCAGGCCAGGGGTATTACCGTATTTCGCGTTGACCAGATTCATGGCCTCACCATGCTCTGTGGCGGCGAAGAATTGGCCATCGCTCGATGCTGAGATACCCGCGCCCCAGAATTGGGCCATCGGTAAGGCCGATTGTGCCTCAACGACCATCGCAAGCGCCCGGTCGTAAGCTTCGCCCTCGATATGCCAGCGCCCAATTCGGATCAACTCCCAGAAGGTGTGGGTGTTCGTCGCGTCAGCCATTTTACGCAGGCCGAGGTTGATCCCTTCCGCGAGAATGACGTTCATCAGGCCGATCCGGTCGGCGCAGGGCGCTCCCGTGCGCAGATGCGTGAACGCTTCGGTGAAGCCAGTCGCTGCATCTACCTCCAGCAGGAGGTCGGTGATCCGCGTGGCAGGAATCTGCTTGTAGAGATCAAGGACTAAATCTTCGGCACCTGTTGGGGCAGCAGCTTCGAGCTTCTCGATATGTAGAACGCCGTTTTCGATCGATCCGCCGGGAATCGTGCCCGCGCGTGCCGCTCTGCCAAGCTCGCGCAACCGGATGTCGAGGCGAGCTTGCCGGTCTGCCAGCCATTCCTCCGGACGCAGTGGCACGGCGAGACGACCACTTTCCGCGACAGCTTGCGCCGGCACGAGTGCGTGTTTCAGATCGCCATAGCGCCGGGATTTGGCCAGCCAGATATCCCCGGAGCGGAATGCATCGCGCAGATGGAACAGCACCGCGATCTCCCAGAGGCGAGTATCGCTAGCTGCCTTGGCCCGAAGATGGCGATGCCATTTCGAGCTCGGCCGCAGGAAGCCGGTATGGGCAGAATCATTCAAACCGGTGCGCAAAGCCGTCACCGCTTCAAGAAGCGAGAACGCGACAGGTGCGCCTCGCAGATCCAGCAAGCGCAACATGCGCGGAGAGTATCGGCGGAAGCGATGATAGCCGTCGAGCACATGATTGAGAGGGTCATCCGCCATGGCGGCGGTCAGCCGGGTTGCCATTGCAGTAATGGTTTTGAAGCCTTCCCACCCTGATCCACTCGCGATGACGTCGCCCAGCGGCTGGCCCTCATCCTGTGCACCGATAAGGGCGCCGCCGATTTCGGCGAACGATTTCAGCGTGGCGCGCACCGCGCTCGCTTCGTCGGCGATCTTCGCCTGGCTTATGCGCTCGGACGCCCGGTAGAGCCTGCCGACAATCCGGTCATGGGTTTCGACGACGGCGTCGGCGAGCATCGCTTGCCATTCCGACGCGCAAACGGCCAGAATAGCAAGCCGCCTGTCTTCCGGAAGATCGCGCATGCCGTCGGCATAGTACCTTTCGCCTTGCCTACGCAGACGTGTCACACGATGAGCAGGAACACCGGCCAGCAGATCCTCGGGGAGATCAATACGTTGCAGGTATTCGAGTCGGTCGAGCAGCCGATTGGCCGATAACGAGTTCGATCCCGGCTCGAATTGGCGCAACCACACGAAGCGGGTCACCCGGTCGTCGGCCGTGTCATCGAGCAATGCCAGCAACTGTTCCCGTCTGAGCGCGGGCAGCCGACTGGCGATCCTCGTCTCGATCCGCCGCTCGGCATCGACCAGGGCCGCGGCGCAAAGCCGCCCGACCGTCGATGTTGCCGGGAGAACCGTGCGGGTGCGTCGGCACTCCGCCACAAAGCGACGAGCGATGTCTTCGTTTGACACCGCCATCTCGGCTTCCCGGAACAGCCAATCCTTCAGCTCGCGCGCACCACGTCCGGAGAAGGTGCGGAATCCGTAGAGCGCCCGCAACTCGGCAAGATGCTCGTGCCGCGTCTCCTCACGGGCGGCATAGTCAATCAGATCGTCGGCACGCAGGCCGAGTTGCGCCCCGATAAATTCGACGACCTCCGCCGGGATCGGTTCGCCAGGAGCCAGCACCCGGCCGGGATAGCGCAGGACGCACAATTGCAGAGCGCAGCCGAACCTGTTGTGAGCGCGCCGACGCTGCCTGATATGGCCGAGGTCTTCATCGCTCAGCGTGTAGTGCCTCAACAAATCCGTCTGGGAGGTCGGCAGGCGCAGCAGCGCGTCCTTCTGTCGATCGGTGAGCGTGACGCGACGCGGCATTCATGTTCCTTTTTCAAAATCCAATGATGTTCAAGAAGCTTTGTTTATGAAGCTGGTTGAGATACATTTCCAGCGAACAAATCATTCGTGGCCGCCGCGCCGCCTCAAACCAACGTTTAAGAAACATGCTGATCGGATATGCCCGTGTCTCAAAAGCCGATGGCTCGCAGTCACTCGACCTGCAGCACGACGACTTGCGCGCCGCCGGCGTCGAGCAGGACAACATCTATGAGGATCGCGCTTCCGGCAGCCGCGACGACCGGCCCGGACTGGCCGCCTGCCTCAAATCTTTGCGCGACGGCGATGTATTGGTGGTCTGGAAGCTCGACCGCCTGGGGCGGTCGCTTGCTCACTTGGTCAACACTGTGAAAGACCTGTCAGAACGCAAGATTGGCCTGCGCGTGCTGACTGGAAAAGGCGCCCAGATCGACACCACGACCGCATCCGGCCGCATGGTGTTCGGGATATTCGCCACCCTGGCCGAGTTCGAACGTGACCTGATCCGGGAACGCACCATGGCCGGTCTCGCCGCCGCCAGAGCGCGCGGACGAAAGGGCGGGCGAAAATTCGCCCTCACGAAAGCGCAGGTGCGTCTGGCGCAGGTCGCCATGACTCAGCGCGACACTTCCGTTTCCGAGCTGTGCAAGGAACTCGGGATCGAACGCGTCACTCTTTATCGATATGTCGGCCCGAAGGGCGAATTGAGGGATTACGGAAAGCGCGTTCTCGGGATCGGATGATCGCAACCACGAACTTTTCCTTGGAAGGGCCTGCCATGCCTTCGATACCGCTCCCGTTCGTCATTGCCCTTCTTCTCGGCCTTATCTTTGTGCGGATGATCCGGCACGGAGGGTTGAAACTCGGGCTGTTTCCTCTCCTCGTCGCTACTTTTGCCGTTCAGGCGATTTTGTCGGGACTTAACTGGAATGTCGCGTGGCATCCCGCTCGTTTTATTCAGCCAATTGTAGCGGCCATCCTTCCATCGCTCTCTTTTGCAGCCTTCAATCAACTACGCCGCAATATGCCAGCAAGTCTCAAAAATATGCTGCCGCATCTGTTGCCGGCGATCCTCGTCGCAGTCTTCGTCGCCTTCTGGCGCGCGCCGATCGATATCGTTTTATTTGCCATCTATCTTGGATACGGTCTTGCGCTTATGCGGATCGCCCAACAGGGGTCAGGGACTCTTTCCGCCGTCCGCATCGCTGATGAATGGACCGCACATAGAGCGCTCACCGCAGTATCGGTTATGCTTGTCGCGACGGCCTTTATCGATGCGGTCGTGTCGCTCGATTTTCTCTTCGGGGATGGCGAGCAAGCTCGAACCATCCTCGCCGTTGCGAGTGTCTTATGGTTAGCGGTTGCCGGTTATGCCGCCACCGTTGCGGACGATGCCCGCCCCGATAATGAGGCAAATACCTCTACTGAAGACTTAGCCTCCTCGGCACTACCGGGATCTACAGTCATGGAGGATGACCAAGCTGTAGCAAGCCGAGTCGATGCTCTGATGTTGGAGCAGCATCTCTATCGCGACCCGGACCTGACATTGGAGCGTCTCGCACGGCGTGCGGGCATCCCGGCACGCCAGATTTCCGGTGCCCTGAATCGAATTTATGGCCGCAACATTTCTCAGATTGTAAATGAATACCGGGTTCACGATGCCAAACGGCGGCTGGCCACGACACGCGATCCAGTGACGGTGATCATGCTGGAATCGGGCTTCGGCACAAAATCGAATTTCAATAGGGAATTCTTGCGCATCACCGGTATTACCCCGAGCAGCTATCGGCGTGCTGCCCCCGAGGGGACCGCCGATTCAGATGGACGTGCGAGAAGCGCCCGTCTCAATAATCCATAGCACCCGATTTACGTCACCAGAAGAAACGACCTGAATCGCGATCTCGGACGTTCGAGATCGCGTTCGAGGGCGCGCCACGGTCTATTTTCAGCAAACTTTGGGCCAGTCCACCCCACGCCCATGAGGAAAATGCCATGAAATTAATGACGAAAATCGCGGCAATCTTTTGCAGCACGATCACTCCGATGTTGATGGTGCATCAATCCGCCGCTGCCAGCGAATTTGTCGGTGTGCGGCAGATTGCAGCGCCCTCCAAAGAGCGAGGTGGCGATCTGGCCGTGACCCTCTGGTATCCAGCGGACGAAGGCGGCAAACCCGTCACGCTTGGTGAAAGTGCATTTTTTGTGGGCACGGATGCAATGCTTGAAGCCCCGATCTCACGCGGAAAATATCCGCTGATCGTGCTTTCCCATGGTGCGGGCCTAGGAGGAACCCCGCAAGCGATGAGCTGGATTGCCACACCCCTGGCGAAGCAGGGTTTCATAGTGGCGGCTCCCACTCATCCTGGAAACGGAGGGGAAAACAGATCAGCAGCAGAAACGATGAAACTTTGGCTGAGGCCTTCGGATATCAGCGCGACCTTGGATGCGGTGGAACAGCAGCCACCCTTGAAAATGCACCTCGAAGGGCAACGAGTGGGAGTACTCGGGCTTTCCATGGGCGGCAGTACCGCCTTGGCGCTGGCTGGTGCTCGCATTGATCCAATCCGCTTGGCGAGTTATTGTGACACCGACGCTCTGAACCCGTCCCTTTGTGAATGGATCAAACAAAGTGGCGTCAACCTTCACGCCATGGACATGCATCTAGCTGGTCGCGACAATCTCGATGCGCGGATCGAATTTGCGATGGCGATAGATCCTGCCCCCGTGGACGTCTTTCAGGTCAAAAGCTTTTCTACGGTCAAAATCCCTGTCTATATCGTGAATCTCGGCAAACCAGGAGAAATCCCCCAAACCGCGCTTGCCTCAGGGATTGCAAAGGCCATCCCCAAGAGCACCTATTCCACGATCGAGGATGCCAGCCACTACAGCATGTTTGGGGAATGCAAACCTGGTGCGCCCGAACTCGCCGTTTCCGAGGAAGTTGGCGATCCAATCTGCTCGGACGGTGGTAGACTATCGCGCCTAGAAGTCCACAAGCGGCTGGTCACCATGGCTATTGAAGCATTCAGCCGAGCATTGAAACCAGCGCTTTGATGGATCGGTAACGCGTCGGCTCCTATCTGCTTAGCGTAGGATTTCGCCCCGTCCCGGAAACGACCCCAGCACCCCTTGCGAAGCCGCCTGCGGCGTCTGCCTGCACGATCCGCCCCAGCCGTGTGGGGGCGGTCGGATCGTGCAGGCGTCAGGTCCCGTTGCCGGTTGCTGTAGTCCGGTGTCGATGACGTAGCGGTGCCGGATTATCGGTTCCGCGATCTCTGCATCGTCCCGACTCCGACGCATGGATCGACCTGGTTCGCTTATCGTTCATATCCGGCACCATTCCTACCGCCTTCGCAGCCGACCGAGAGCGGGCCGCAGCCCATTCCAGCGCCGCCCCAAGAGGGCGGCAAGCCCACCCCGCCCCCTTGTCGCCCGCGAAGCGCGGGCAGGGGGCAGGCCGGGGCGCTGGAACCTTCGGGCTGCTTTGACGGCCAGACGGCCCCGCCGCGCAAGCGCGCCAATCACCGCCCGTGACCGGGCCGGGATTGGTAAAGCATGTGGGGGCAGTCCAGCCGTCAATCCGCGCTCCGCACCACTCGGCCGAGAAGGCTGCCCGATGGCAGGGTGGTGTCGCTTTCGTGGAGGCGGTACTTCAGGCTTTCCGGCGGTCCTTGCGCGCCTGGTTCGCGCAGATGCTGCGGATCCTGCTGGGGCTGAGTCCGAAGTCTCGACCGAGATCAACCAGCGTTTCACCAGACAGGTGGCGTCGGCGAGACCGGGCGATCCGGCTCCGCCTGGATAGACGAAGAAAACGAGGCTACTGAACAGTTCGTGGAGATAGGTCAGCGCGACCGCCAGCAGCATCATCGTGAGGATCAGACCAACCACCATGAAGAAGGGCCGCATGAAGACGCTGAACACCGCAAGGAGCACCTGCTGGAAGTTGCCCACCAAAGTTGCATCCCGAGACGGGGTGAAGAGTTGCAGAATGGCCAGCGGGATCGCGAACATGAGTTCGACGATCTGGAAAAGCCAGTTCAGAACAGCCGTATAGAAGTAAAATAAGGGGATGAGCGGCAGCACGATCATCATCGCCATTCCGGTCAAAACTACCGTTGTGCCGATGCTCACCAGCGACCCTGCGATGCCGTCCACCACATCACCCGTCCCAAAGATAAAATCCGCAGCTCTACCGATCATCGAGTCGTTCGCGACGTTGATCGTTGTCCCCACTGCCAAGGCCCCAGCCCCGCCGAGGGTTGCTTGCGATGCGGACGGCCTGACTTTATCAGCCAAGGCTAAAGCCAATTCCGAAGCATCCACTCACCGGATCGCCCTCATTGGCTGGCTCTATCGTCTTCGTCGGCGAACTCAAATCGGGAATGACCGGAAAGATCGCGCGCAACGAGTTCAATAAGCCAGATAAGTTCCGGTTCTTCGCCGGGCTCTGTCAGTTCCGCCGTCAGCGTTGCATACTGCCGAAGCTTCTCTTCGGAGATTTCCTCGCCAAATCTAGACTGAAGAGTGGAGATCGCATTGAGGGCCGCGATAGCATAGCTGGCCCGCTCTTTGCGGGGCGTCGGCACGGGGGAGCCGGTGAAAAGCTGGTGCAGGTCGCAGTCGAAATGTCCGTGCAGGAGGACGACCACATCGCTTGGGATTGCACGCTTGCCGTTCTCGAAGTCCTGATATGTTCTGCGGCTAATCCCTAGAAGATCAGCCATCTCTGCTTGGGAGCGCTGGTGGTCCTTCCTGATCCTCTTCAGCCCCTCGTGCGGCTTGCAACGCGCTATGCGATGGTCGCGTTCTTCTTGTTGGAGCTGTATTTCGTGCTCCAATTCCAGTTCCGCCTCTGAGGGGCGGTCAGGTCCGAACCTGTAGGATGTCGAGTTCGTCATATCCAACTCCTGTTAAAGTGCGCAATATATGACGCATTGTGGGAATTGTGAACCCTTTTTGACGCATAACCTTGAGGAAATGCAAAGTTGCTGCTATAAGCAGAATGACGCGGCAGGGAGCGGTGCATGGAAAATCTAGTCGAAACTGGGCAGACACCCGAGCAGTGGAGCGCTGCCTTGCTTGCACGAGGAATCCGACTTTCGCCCCGAACTCTTCGGGAGAAAGCGCGAAAGTACGGCACATACTATGCAATGGGTCGAACAATGCTGCTGCTAGGGGAACACATTGAAGCGATGTTGAAAGCGGAAGCGCAACGTGACGCGGCAGAACGAGCAAAGTTCTCAGCCGAAGGGCGGAGCACTGACTGATGGCGAACCCACGCACCACTCTCAAGCAGTCAGACCTCACCCGCTACGCCAAGGCGCTGCGGGCAGCAGGGATTGCGGAATGGCGCGTAGAAGTTCTGCCCACCGGCAAGCACATCATAATCGCGGGGAAGGTGGTCGATGCTGAAGGTGGCCCCGACCCGGATGAGCTGCTGAAATGACCCGGCGCAAGAATCCTTACCCGGGCGTTCGCAAGAACATCGTCAAGGGCCGGGTCTACTGGAAGTTCGAGGCGGGTGATTTCAGGTGTAACATCCCTGGACCTTATGGAAGCCCCGCGTTTCTTGGTGCCTATGAGGCCGCGCTGAAAGGCGCGAAGGCTCCGGCGTCTACTGCTGTTGCGGGCACCGTAACATGGCTGATCGAGCAGTATCTGGGAAGCCTCAAGTACCTGAGCCTTTCCGCATCGCGCAAACGCAGCATTCGAGGAGAACTGGACTGGCTGCGTGGCGTCGCTGGAAAGTAACACTTTGCGCGGCTTGAGGTGCGCCATGTCGAGGCCCTGATGACCAAAAAGTCAGGGCCGCAGGCGCAGAATACCGTAAAGAAGAACATGTCGATGCTCTTCAACTTTGCCGCGAAAAAGCTCGGCTATACCGGCCCTAATCCGGCGAGGTTTGCAGAACGGGTGAAAACCAACCCGGACGGCTATCATACTTGGACCGATGCTGAGGTGGACAGGTTCTTGTCCCGGCATCCTGCTGGATCAAAGGCTCGGCTGGTGTTGCTATTGGCGTTAAACACGGGGATGGCTCGTACGGACCTCTGCCGAGTAGGTTGGCAACATGTTGCCCTGAAGGACGGCAGGGCGCGGATTGCTTACAAGCGCACCAAGACTTCGGTAGCGGCTGACCTGCCGATCCTTCCCGAACTCGCGGAAGAACTGGCGAAGCTGTCAATCGGCATTCAAACGGGCCCCCTGATCGGCGTCCAAAAGTGACCCCTTTGGCGGGCGGGTGAGCAGGCCCGTGGCGGCGTAGCTTTCCAGCTGGCGCAGCCGACGCGGGCCTGCGTTTTGGAGGGTGTTCAGGCTC
>RRZU012212107.1_pt1 | contig 11905 bp, 9 predicted proteins | sample 2165561 | NCBI WGS metagenome assembly RRZU01 (sample SAMN10456909, study PRJNA506462) | wastewater metagenome | isolation source: wastewater sludge | place: USA: Moscow, Idaho | reverse complement strand
CGCTCGGTTAAGATCCTTGCGATTCGCTGCCTCGCCAGCATCCTTCCGCCCTGGTCCACCCCTTCCTTGGTCCCCCTTCCCGCTCTGTTGATAGAAGCCCACGAGTTGGTCGGCATTCTTGATGAACTTGATCATGACTTACTCATCCGCTGCATCCAGCCCCGGAATCTTCTTCAGCGCCGCGCCCAGCTTGGTGTAGTTCACCTTGACGCCATCATCCAGATCCAGCGGAATCTGACGCGTGGCCAATGGGTAGAGCGTGTCGCGCTCGTAGTCATCCAGCTCGACCAAAACCTTCTTCAGCTCCTCGATCCGCTTCAGCGCCTTGGTTTTTTCGCCCTGGCTGGCTGAGATGCTGATGCTGACTTGGGTCTGGTGGTCGCGATCGCTGACCAGCTTGCTGCGGAAGTCGCGCAGGTATTGCAGGACGATGCTGACCGTATCCGGCCGGTAGCGGTGCAGGTAGATCAGCGCGTTGAAGCTGCCTTTCGGGCTGCTGAACAGCCAGTAAATCGGCCGCTTCTTGTAGCGCTTGACGTGGTCGGTGTAGAACTCCTTGAGGAAGAAGTCGCGGATCGGTAGCGGCTTGCCCTTCTTGCCCAGCGCGGTTTCGATGAAGCGCAGGTTTTCGTCGTAGTGCTCGTCGCCAAAAGTGACGCGCAGGAATTCGCGGAAGCGGCCGGTGATGTCGTCGGTGAACCAATCGCCATCGAGCAGCGGAATCACGTTGTCGGCATCCGGCGTGAAGCGCGGTTCCGATGCCTGACGTAGGTAGTCCTCCAGCGTTTCCCCCTGATTGGCGAGAATCAGCCCCGGTTTGTCGAGGCTGTAGCGGCCGAACATGCAGCCGACGGCGTAGGAAATGAACTCGCGCATCGTGTCGGCGCGCAGCAGGTCTTCCAGTTCCTGCTCGGACTTGTCTCCGCCATAACGGTAGTGCGGGTTGCAGGTCAGGGTGATTTCGGAGAGCGGGACATCGGGGGTTAGCTCGTCTTGCAGGCCGTAGGCTTCGATGAAGATGCGGTTGTTTTCTTCTTCGAGGCGCTGCATATCCTGAATCATTGAGCGCCACCGCGTACAAACTGAACCATATGCCCTAGTGATTTTCTGCTGGGGATCCGCGATATCTACAAGGGGGTGGGCAGTGAAATGCCAAGATGTTTCGGCTGAGTCCCAATCCTGTTTACCAAGTGCAATAAGTTTCTGGACGTTGTTGGCTATGTCATTCGACCGTTCGCCAGGGTAGATGTATGGAACTCTCGCCATATCACCAACCTGAAACGTTGATGTCGGATTCAGGATTAGCATGAAGTCATGCATTAGCTTGCTATTCATCAACCCCATTACTGGCTTTAGATCCTTAGCACTAGGGAAGCCTGATGAACCTTTTACATCAAAGATAAAGCCTGATGCTGCATATCTGGCCGCAAACGAATTTGTAGTGATGTCGGCCCAAGTGATCCCTTCCTGGAAGTAGTAGTCCGTATTTTGTGGGCGCGACCTGACTTTCCCATCCGCGTCCTTGAAGTCGCGAATACGAAGGCCATCATCTTCCCAATCGACCACATATTCATAGTTTCCATACCACTTTCTCCACTCACCTCCTTTGTTGTAGGGAAACCAGCGAAGCCCTGATTTCTGCGCAACTGCCCTTGAGGGAAGGTCGAATCCAATTTCTCGATTAGATACCTCATGCCATTCACGCAAAAATAGCTCGTTACATCCGGTAGCCAACCCTTGCTTTGGGGTCGATATCTGTCCAAATGAGCTCCCCTTTTGAAAAGCTTGGCGCACAGACTCACTTACCCAATATGCAATTGGCTGTCCCGGTATCCTCTGAAAGTCGGCGCTGGCGGCACGGTGATACCAGCCGCAGTCCCGATCATGAATGGCTTTTCGAATCATCCGATCCTTCTCGGTCTCGGATAAACCATCCACCAAGCGTAGAAAATCGCCTTTCCGTTCCCGATAAGAGGCATTTTCAAGAACAAACGCTGTGGTCGACACCACCTCGCCGCCGATGCTGTCAAAAGCTCGTGGCCCTAAATGAGCCATAGCGGTCAGCGTCTTGTTATTAAGCAAATTGGTGCGTAACTTTTCGTAGGATGACAAGAACATCCAGCTTTGCATGGTGATCATGCCGACAGCGCCCTGTTTGACGACGAGATCGAGATTACGCTCGATGAACATCGCAAACAGGTCAGCCTTGCTGTCCGGGTAGTTGTCCTTGGCCCAAGCGCCCAGCCGCCCGTTCATTCCCTTGCCACCCATATACGGCGGATTCGCCACCACCACCTGATAGCGTTGGCTCAGATATTCCGCCTGCTCAAGCACGCGCAGCACATCCCGATGCACATGCTCCAGCAGCAACTGGTTGCCAATGCCTTTCTCAGCCAGCACCCGGCGAATTTCGGCGTAGTCCATTGCCACGGGACGGATTAGCGAACCGAAGTTGTCGGCTTCCTCGAACTGGGTCAGCAGCGTGCGTAGGTTGGCGGTGAATAGGTCGCAACCGACTTCTGCTACATAGGCATCCAGATCCTGCGGCGCGATCTTGATCGGGCGCAGTACGCAGATATTTGGTTCGACAAGCTCACCACGAGCGGCTTTGCGACGGAAGAAACGCTTATCCCGTTGCTGTGCCTTCATGGTCAGCGCAAGGGCGGCCAGTTCGGCGGCGCGTTCGTCGATCTCGATGCCGTAGAGGTTGTGGGTGAGGATCTTCTCGGGGATCTCGGCCGGATCGGTGCCTTCTTCCTCATAGATGGCATAGAGCAGATCGAAGGCGTAGGTAAGCATGTGGCCGGAGCCGCAGGCTGGGTCGCACAGCCTGATGTCTTCGGGCTTGGCGATGCGCAGGAAGTCGGTCACCGGCTCCTGTGGCGCGATGTAGTAGTCCATCTGCCCGGCCAACTTGGAATTTGGCCGGTTTAGCAGCCAGAGGCGGCCGAGGGAGTTTTCCACCAAATAGCGCACGATCCAGTGCGGGGTGAACAACTGTGTGGCGGCGGGGATGTTTTCCGGGGTGATTTTCTTGTTCTTCTTCAGCCCTTCGAAAACCTCGTCCTTCTTTTCCGAGATGTAGAACTGGTAAAGCCAGCCGATGACTTCGACGTCCTGGCAGGCATCCGGCGTCATGGCCTCGCGGGTGTAGGCGAGGATGGAATTGCCGGAGAGCAGGTCGTCCGGCATCAGCAGTTCGGTGTAGTCGGCAATGGCCTCGAACAGGAAGGGCATGGCGCGCTGCCAAGTGTTGCAGGCTGCGACGACAAGCAGTCGGTAGGCTTCCTGCTGCGGGTCGGGGCTGGGCGCAGCGCCATCGAGCAGTGCGCGTACCTTGGCTTGAATCGGCGCCGGCACCATTTCCTCGTCGATATGGCCCATCTTGGCCTCGGCGAGGATCTCGGGCTGAAACTGGCCGTCGAGCGGCGAGACAACGCTGATGCGATTGACGCGGTTCACGTCCATGTAGCGCAGGGCGCAGAAACGGTTGAACCAGGTGTAAGCAACCCGATCGATAACCTGCTCGCGACTGCTATCTCGAATTTGCGTTTCGAGTTGCTTGACGGCTGCCGGGGCTTCACGGCGGGCAGCGCTGTCAGATTGCAGGACGAGTTGCAGGCGGGTTTCGACCAGTTCCAGTAGCGTGCGACGGGCGTATTGGGCGAAGCGGCGGAGTTTGGTGGTTTCCATGAAGCTCATTACGCCCCGGCCAATTGGTTGAACTGAATGTGGTGGGGCCAATTGATCTTGAGCAGCTTGGTTGGGCTGTCATGTTTTTCCGCAGTGCGCTCAACCCGAGTTTTCCGTTTGGGAAGGGTCGTATGCCCAATGCTCACGTAGCGATGTTTATAACCATGAAGAAAGTTAGCTTCATCCCAGAACGTCTTACCAATGTCGCGGCAGTATTGAACAAAGCACTGTGCCCCCTTGAGTTGCTTGACAATGTCTTCTAGGCCATCGCGGGTGCGCTTGATCTCGATATAGATAATTGTGCGGATCTCCGGGCTGATCAGCACATAGTCGGCCCTTTTGCACTCACCATGCTCTCCCTTGAAAATAGCATCGGGGGCTGAGAAGGTATCTACCTTGATGGCCACCGTATCGGCAGGCACACCACGAACGGTAACCAGCGAATCGGGGGCTTGAACCTCACGCAACGTCAGGCATGGCTTGCCATATTCTTCTTCAAGAGGAACGGTTGCAGTGGCTTTGATCAGTTGTGCCAAAATTTCGGCATCATCTTTCATGCCTCGCCTCCCCAGACGATTTCATCCTGAATGCGGTTCATTTCTTCGATGGTTTCGTCAAAGCTTCTGGCCTCGATGCCTGTTTCTGCTGCTACGTTAGCCGGCACCAAGGTTTTGCATGTCACCTTCTTCTTGCCGCCATCCAGTTTGATTTTGCTTTCTTCTGCGATGTAAACCCTAACCCGCTTGAAATCGAGCAATTCATCCTTCCGATATCCCTCCCGTTCGGTCAAGGCTTGCAGGCGCGCACTCTCTTGATTAAGCAGAATCAGCGTATTGAGTTCCTTGATGATGTAGTCGCTGTGGGTTGTGATAAACACCTTGATGTCTAGTTGCAGTAGGCGGGCAAATAGTCTCGCCACTCGACGCTGATTGGATGGATGCAGGTTGAGCTCAGGTTCATCCACAATTAACAGATCACCTGGCGCAGCAACGTGGCGCAGGTAAAAGCCGATGTCCAGTAAAGAACGTACGGCGCTTGAGCTTTCGTCCATGGTCAGCTTGACCTTGGCGCCTTTGGGGACGTAATAAAGCTCATCATTGCGTGTGACCTGATAATCGCCACCAATGATGTCTGAGAAATTAGCCAGGATTTCAGGATGCTGCTTGGCTACGAAGCTTTCTTCCTTTGCAAGGCTTTCTAGCTGGCGTGTGAAATCGACATTGGACTTAACCGGCAGGGCGTAATCAGAATAGACCTTGGACATAAGTTCAAATGGGTTGATCTCAGTCTTGATTGCACCGATTTCTTCAAGTAGACGGTTTCTGGAGAAATTCAGTTCTTTTCTGAAAATGGCCGCCCCCGTCCTTTCAGCGCTTGCAATAAATGGCTTGGGAAACAGATTCCCAAAGATAATTTCCTCAATTGCCGCACTGATTTTTTCTTTCACTGCTGCGGGTGGGACTCTCACTTTGCCTTTGTCGATTAAAAGAGCGATACGTAACTTGGGGTCCCCTGCATGCTTCGATATCTTGAACAGACTGTCCTTTGCTGTACCGATCGTCCTTTCGTAGGTATCTGCAGGATGAATATCCTGCTCGCTGATATCTATAGAAAACTCGCTATCGGCAAAATATTTCTCGGAAGATGCAAAAACCCGTGAAAGGTTCTTGGTATACGAACGACATCCGTCATTGACGAATTTTTGAGCATTGGTGATATAGCTGCCTACATCTAACTCAAATGAGCCATCCTTGAGCAGCGACTCGACAACCTGATCCGGCACGGGAACTTTGAGTGTGTCACGCCAAAAAGTCAGGAAACCAAACAGTGCGTAGGTGGCGTAGGTTTTTCCTGTGTTGTTTCCGCCACAGATGATGGTCATATCGCCGAGCTCAAACTGCGCCTGCCGAATAGCCCCCAGATTTTTGACAGTGATTTTCATCTTGTTTGCTCCTATTATTTCCCTGCGTGGCCAACCCATTGGATCATTTTCGTGACGGCACGAAAATGATCCTTGTTCGCTTCAGTGTTGGGTTTCATCAGATCTGCACCCTCGTTCCCGCCTGAATTTCCTTGAGCCACTCCTGCCGCAGTGCTTTCAAGTAGCGGTCCAGATCGACTTCATCAGCAAGCCAGGCTTTGTCGAACGGGATGGCAATCGACCGAGCTGCTACCAGCTTCGGTGGTTCGGGCTGCTTGGCATTGTTCGACTGCTCGGTGACATCCAGTTGCGCCAGCAAGCGGGAGTAGTCCTGTTCCTCGAAACGTCGCCTCAAATCGCGAATCATTGCGATGCGCTTCTGATTTTCGATGCTGTCGGACACTGCCTTGAATTCCTTGAGCAGTGATGCCTGCTTCTCGTTAGGCAATGCCGTGAATTTGGCTTCACCACGCATTTTGGCTTCCAGCGCCTGGATGGCCGAGGTGGCAGCGCTCGCTTCAAGGTCACGTTGCTCAGTGATCTTCTGGCGCAGAGCGTCCAACTGAACTTTCAGTTGTTGCAGGCGATTCCCCTTGTAGCAATTGGTATCAGCAAGGGTTGCCCTGATTTGCGCAACTTCGTCTCCCTGAATGTAAGAAAAGTTGTCCTCCTGCGCCTGTACGAAAGTTAAGGCTTCGATATACAGCTGGGCCTGCTGCCCGGGCTTATCCGCAGTCCCCATGAACTTCCGAAGGGGGTCGATGAGCTGTTCCTTGACGTCGAGCAAGGTGTCTTCTTGGCGCGGAAGCTCAGTGAGGAACCAACTGGAGTTCTTTGCAGCAGTTTCCTTGAGGGTCGTCAGCACGGGAGCGAGGACACTCAAGAACGGAAATTGACCCACCTGCGCATGAAGCTCAGCCAGCTCATGCTGAAGCGCTGAAAAGGCTTCAGCCGTTTCGCGCGCCAGTGACTTCGCTTCGGTAGCCTTGGCTGGGCCATCGAAAAATTCCGAGTAGAAGTCTTTGAGTGCCCTGACCTGAGATGCCGTGTATTCGACTTGCGGCTCCAGCACCACATTGGCATGACCATGGGTATTGCGTAGCGCCCGCTCCAAGACATCATCTTCGAGTACGTTGCTGTCGCTGCGCAATTCCAGCTTGCCGCGAGCGCACAGCAGGGAGACGTTGCAGAGGATGGCGGCGTAATACCAGCCGTAGGGTTTGCGTTCAAAGCGTTCAATTAGACTTTTTAGGGTGGTGCGTACCCCGCCGCGGGCATTGCTTTGAACAAAGGCCAGTAATTCCTGTTCGGCCTCGGTCAGGTTAGTGGCATCGTTGCCGAGCAAACCCTCTTGCGAATGGCGCAGGAAGTTGCCGACATCACCTTCGCTGTAAGCCACACCGCGCAACATGCGCAGGTTGGGATAGCTGTATTCGATGAGCTGGTGAAATCCGCGCAGGATGCGTGCTTGAGGATCGTCGCCCGATACCTCAATATCGCCGCTGTTGATAATTAGCTTGGACTGGCTAAGAAGATGAGCGAGGCGGTTTTCGATTTCGACCAGGCGTTCGCGGTTCTGGAAGCCTTTGTCATTGAGAATTCGCTTGACGATTTCCTGCTGCGCAACAGAGACGTTTTGCCGGATGTATTTTTCGGTGCGTTTGTACATCAAGAGATCCCGCACCAGGCGTTCGTCCTCAGGCAGCACAACACGTAGCTCGTCGCGCCCCATGCTTTGCATGCGTTGCACGGTTTCGTTGCCGGCACTTTCACTGAATGGCGTGATGACATGAATGGCCAGTTCATGTTCGCGCCCCTGCAACCGGTCATCCATTTTTCGAGCGTATGGATAGTCCTGGCCATTTTCGTAGCGGATTTTTCGCTGTTTGATGACATGATCGAATACCAGTCGTTCAAGTTCAGCGACAACATCGGATGATTCGACCTCGGTGTTTTTGATCTCCTGCTCGATGTCCTTTTCTTCATCGGTCAGGTACTCGTACACGTCGCCATTACGCTGGATGTAGGTTTGCTGCTCCAGTAAATTGAGTGCGGCTTCGATTTTTTTGCGCAGTGCAGGAATGTCCTGATCGAAGCGGTCCAGCATCAATACACTGAGGTTGCGCAGGGTTGCCTTAAATCCTTTGACGTACTTGACGAGGAACAGTGCCTTGAGCAGGCGCACGGCAAATTCGTCGCCCAGATTCTTCTCTGCAACTTGAATGGCGCTTTGAATTGCCGCTTTGAGCGAGGTGCGGATGCCCTCGAACATCAGGTCAAAGGTTGCAAGCTGGCCGACCGGACGGGTTGCGATGGCAATGGCGACCTCGCGGAATACACCGAGCATCGAGCGCTCGCCGACCGAGCTATGTTTGCCTTCAAAACCGTTATGTAGCGAGATGCCCTGGATGGCAGTTTGAAACAGGTCGAACTGGTAGGGAATGAAGGGGTAGGCACTGACAAAATGGTCGGCATCCCTGAAATTGCGATAGGTCGTCGCTCCATCAGCAAAATCAAACAGGGTTTTGAAATTGTTTGACTGCTGGTTATAAATTGAGGCCAACTGCTGCTGACCAGAACTATTTTTGAGTAGCAGGCGCTTCTGGATAACCTCAGCCACATCGGCGCTGGTGAGCTTCATCCGGTTGGCAAAGCGTGCCTGGATCTTGGTGAAGTCGTTGCTCTGCTGCTTGCTCATCTCGCCGATCACTGCCTTCATTTCCTCTTGGGCAGTAACGATGACCCATGCGCGTCCATTGCATTTCGTTGCCAGACTTTCGGCAACTGTCTGCAAGTTGGTCATGAGCTTGGTGTTTTCTGCAACGTACTGACCAACCTCATCGACGAAAAAATTGAGTCGCGCATTGTTACCCAACTGCGGGGCCTGCCGATCCAGCCATTCCTGGATATGGTGAGCAAAATCCTCAATAGAAAGCCGGTAGTCATGCCGGAACTTGTCGAGTACCCCTTCGGCCTTTTGCCCCGTTACGCTGTTGAAGGCTTGATCTATAAATGATGCCACGCGCGCCGGGCGGGCACGCCCCCAATCCCAGTCATTGCCTGCCGCCGCCTGAAATTTGGCCTTGAACTTGTCAAACAGGCCGTCCCGATCCAATTCGCGCTCGAATTGGGCAATGTACGGCTGCTTGCCGTAATAGCCGCACGCTTCGTCGAAGACCTTGACGAAAACTGCCAGAAGCGCATCCGACTGCGTTTTGCTGATGATGTCGGCCTTCTGGTCGATGTTGAACAGGATGCTCCTGGAAGGTATCGACACTGCTTTTTGGAGCGCCGCCGCAAGAATCTTGTCTTCCTGGATTTTTGGCAGGAATAGGTCGAGTGCATGGGTGCCATCCACCGCGCGGTTTTCCAGCACAAGGGCCAGCATTTTTAGCAGGTGCGATTTGCCGGAGCCGAAAAATCCGGAGACCCAGACACCGTTGGCACCGTGGTAGTTGTTATAGGCGTCCAGGAACTGATCCAGTCGCTTGGCGACCTCATTGGTGAGGACGTATTCCTCCAGTTCGTTTTTCAGGCTGGCCTCGTCGTCGGCCTTGATAACGCCTTCAATGGGGCGATTGACATCACGTTCGAAGATGGCTTGTAAGTTCATGGCGAGGTCAAACCTGATAGTCGTAGATATTGAAGGCTCGGTAGTATTTGTCATCGCGCAGGCGCCCAAATAGTTCCAGAGAGGCTCCTGATTCCACCGAATGAGAATAGCTGCCGGGGAAAAACATCACGGTTGGTTGGCGCTTTGCGGCTTTCTGAAGATTGTTCAGGACGTTGTGGGAGCGAATAAACGGAAATACCTCTCCCACGCCTGAAATAAACAGCACATCAAAGGAATCTTGATCCATCCGATTAGCCATGGCAGGGACCAGCACGCCTTCCACATCAAGAATGGACTGAATGTCTTCCAGCAGCTTGGCTTTGGGCATTTCTTGTTCTTCAGCCAGGTACCATTCCCAGTCACCCCCAGCCTTGAGGATTTCGACTGACAAGTCGTACAAGTTGATCTCAAGAATTCGGACGCCTTGTTGATTGAGACGATTCGCCAGCTGTCGTTGCATTCTCGTCATTTCAACAGCCTCGGTAGGCTTGAAATCACAGATGAAGAATGGCACCTCATTGCCCAGCCCCTCCATGCGCAGGAAACGCTGGCTGCCAATGACCTTCAAAAGGTGATCGAAACGATCTGCAACCGATTGCTGGCGAATGTTTCGAGTCATCGAACTCTTCCAGGCTGGAGCCATTTATCAATTTCAACATCGGCCATGGGGAAGATCAAAAAAGCATTACGACCGTGCTGTGAAAGGAGCGTGGCGACCCGAGGGGTCATCATCGTTGGCTGAATCGCGCATTCGGAAGAAATCAGATCCGCCTCGCGCATCATCCGGAATAAATTCTGGCGAAGCTTGTTCTGCGTGGAGAGCGCTGTTTTATCGAGCTCTTCATGCCACATTGCTTTGCCATTAAAGAAGGCATCGAAATCCTTGAGATTGATCACTTGACGCAAGGTGATGAAATATTCACGCAGGATTTCTACCGCAAACTCGCGGATGAATTCATAGCGTCGGCAGATTGCTGTCCAGAGGACATAGCCCTGCTCTCGCGCAGAACTGTCTCGGACGCATTCCAGTTCGGCTATTGAAAGATGCTCAAGCCGGGCAACGACCTCTTTGCTAATTCGGACGGCCGCCGCGGCTGTCCTGACCTGCAAGAGATTTTCTGTGCGAACCTGGTTCCGGGATTGCTGCCAATCACGGGTCCGCAGGTAGATTTCAGCCAGCATGGCCGACTCCTGCGCAAAAATTCCGCCAGTAGTGAAGGAAAGACGGTATGGCGTTGCCGTCATTGCTTCCCTTCGCTACTATCGGCCTCATCATTGGCTCCGCCAACTTTCACCCAAACATCGACTTCAGCCTTCTGAAACTTCCATAAACGCCCCACTCGATGGGCAGGCATGTTTTTCTTGGAAATCCAAGCGTAAACAGTGTCCTTGCTGACACCAAGGTGTTCGGCGATTTCTTCAACGGACAACCAGCGATCCGACATGTGCTTTTCCTGATTGAGGTTATGTCATAGCAATCGCGCATGGTGTCACAATGGCAACGTTGAGTAAATAGGGTTTCTTATGATTAAGCATGAATAGCTCCGCTTTTATAGGCGGCGCATGGGGTGTGCTCGATTGGATATTTTCAAGGCATCAAAGCTCATGGCGTGAGCCTTGATGCCGGATTATGGGCAACGGTGCTTTGATTAAGCGTCGAGCGATTTCGTGGATATGATCTTCTCGAACTGCTCCAACACCTCCGGTTGGTGCTGCCGGAGATACTTGGCCACCAGCTTATTGGCCAGTAGCTTTTCCAGATAGCGTTGCGCCAGGACGAGATTCAGGACATCCTGCCCGTAGCTCTGCTCCACCAGCTTGTATTGCCCCTGGGCGTAGGCATCGCCGGTCGGCGTCCATCCGACTGCCTTGCAAAAGGCGTGCGGTGTGAATTCGACGTAGTTGCCCAGCGGGATTTCGGCTGCGAATTTCACCAGCTGCAGCCAGACCGTGGCATCGTCCTGGCGGAGCTCCTCGCCGCGGTAGGTGATTCGGCCCTTGCCGAGCATGGCCAGCACGACGCCATCGAAGTAGCGCCGTGGCTGGTTGCGATTGCGTGCGTTGAACAAGGCGCTGCGGAGAAATTCATTCGGCGCGCAGCGTACCTCCGCTGGCCAGAAGGGAAGCTGCTCCCCGCGTTGGACATTTTTGAAGCGTTCGTGCGCCGGGAGATGTTTTCCGAGTGCCCCGCCCGCAATTCTTTTGGACACGAAATTGGGGTAAATGGTCGTGTCTAGAAAAGGAGCGGGAAATGCTGAATGAGATGGAGGTAGCAGGGGTTGTGCTGGGCGCGCTGGAAGGAGCGCGTAGCGCGACTGGAAGCGCGCCCAGCGCGGCGGCCGAAGTGAAGCGCTGGTCGGCGGGCCGCAAGAAGCAAGTCGTGCTGCGTCTGCTGCGTGGCGAATCGGTGGACGCGCTCTCGCGCGAGTTGGCGGTACCGATCTTCCGGCTGGAAGAATGGCGCGACCGGGCGCTGACCGGAATTGATGTCGGCCTCAAGGAGCGTGAGAACGATCCAATCGAGCAGCAACTGAACGACGCCAACCGGCGTATCGGCGAACTGGTCATGGAAGTCGAGATCCTGCGCAAGGAAAGGCAGGTGAAGCGCCCTTTGGTCGGCAGGAGGTCGTCGCGATGAGTCAGACGACCTCGCCGGGAGTCGGCAGGCCCTACGGCCT
>RRZU012246236.1_pt1 | contig 11906 bp, 7 predicted proteins | sample 2165561 | NCBI WGS metagenome assembly RRZU01 (sample SAMN10456909, study PRJNA506462) | wastewater metagenome | isolation source: wastewater sludge | place: USA: Moscow, Idaho | reverse complement strand
GTTCATCGCCCGCACGTAGTAGAGCGCGGGTTCGGCGTCGACGCCCCGCGTGCGGTAGAGCATCATGGCGTAGAGCAAGGTCTGGAGGATGTTCGAAAGCCGCTGTTTGCCCTCGCCGCGGAAAAGGCTCTCCATCCCGGCGAACTCCAGGTGCGGCGCCCCGGTCTTGTAGTCCACCACGCGCAGCGTTCCGTCGTCCAGCGCGTCGATGCGGTCGGCGATGCCCGCGAACTTCATGCAAAGGGGGCGGCCCGCCGCCGTGAAATCGAATCCGTATGCCACTTCCTGCTCCAGCCCCGTGACCGTGAAGCCGTCGTGCGCCGCATCGTAGGGCATCACCCCGCCCCGCAGATAGCGTGTAACGATGTCTTTGACCAGCAGCAGGTTGCCCGTATAGTCGTCGGTCGTGGCCGCGGGGTCCTGCAAATAATTCTCGTTGATCGCCGCCTCGACCGCCGCGGCGATCTCACCCGTGCGGATCATCGCCCGCAGGGTCTCGCCGGGGTGCGCCTCGCCCACGATCCGGGCATAGAGTTTCTGCACCGCGGCGTGAAGGATCGTGCCGAACATCGGGGCGTCGACCTCCTCGGCGATCTCGTCGTCGGCCTGGAGACGCGCCACGGAGTGAAAATAGAACCGCAGGGGACAGGCCACATAGCGGAAGAAAGCCGTCGGCGAGAGCGTGGCCTTCGATTCTGGGTCGGTGAAGCGTCCGAGACGCTGCATGATCCCCTCGTCCTTGGCCACCTCGATCGGATCGGTCTCGGCGAGGTTGACATCCACACCCACCTCGACCTTCCGGACGGGAAATCCGCTCTCGTAGTCGAGCTGGTAGATGTAGCGGCTCGGTTCGCCCGTCGATTTGTCGTCGGCGTGCGAGCAGTAGAGCATCCACACCCGCCGGGCGCGCTGCACGAGGCGGTAGAAATAGTAGGCGTAAACCCCCTCGTGGTGCTCGGGCGTGGGCAGTCCGTAGGCCGCCCGCAGGTTGTAGGGCACGAACGACGCCTGCGCCATGTGGTTGCCCGGGAAGTTGTCGTCGTTCATCGAGAGCAGAACGACGTTTTCGAAATCGAGGTTGCGGGTTTCGAGGATGCCCATGACCTGCACCCCTTCGAGCGGCTCGCCCTCGTAGGGGATGCGCACGGTCTGCAAATGGCGGCGCAGCAGCGAGGTGTAAACCTCCGTCGTCAACTCGATGTCGCACTCGTCCAGCGAATTGCGGAGTTTGGAAATCTCCTCCGAAATCACGGCCAGAAACTCCACGCGCTGACGCCGGTCGTCGCCCTCGTAGGGCGTCCGGGCCACGGCGGCGACGACCCGCAGCAGCCAGTCGGACAGCTCGCGCCACGCGGCGGCGGGCGAAAAGATCATCCGCAGCAGGTCGTTGCGTCCCAGCCATGCGGCGTCGACCGAAATGCGCCGTTCGCGCACGATCTCGTCCTGCATGGCGCGGGTCTCGCGGGCATCGCTGTCCGCGACGTAGGGGTGCGCGAGAATGCCCACGGCGTCGGCATGGTAGAACGTGCATCCTGCGCCCTTCGTGCGGCGGTGGGCCTGCAACTCCACGAGGCGTTCGACGAAGGTGTAGGCCAGGCTGGCCCGCAGCGGATAGCCCATCGTGACGTTGACCTTCCCGATCTCGGGCGGCAGGGCGTAGAGCAGCGGCAGGAGCAGGTTTTCATCGGTCAGCACCACGGCGGTGCGCTTGTCCAGCGGCCCCCGTGCGGCCAGTTCCCGCAGGATCGCAGCGGCGTGCTTGCACTGCACGGCGTTCGACACGGCGGCCACGGCGGTCAGCTCCTTCGGACGCTCCATGTTGTCGTGCGACACGTCCCCGCGCGGCGGGAACTGCACGACGTTCTCGCGCACGAACATCCCGGCCTCCTGCTCGGGGCGGTCTTTATAATAGGAGTCGTAATCCCAGTAGAAATCGGTCTCGGCAGCCGTCGAGAGGAAGCGGAAAAGCTGTTTCTCGCACTCCGACAGGGCGTTGAATCCCGCCACGACATATTGCCGCGCCTCGGGAAAGGCATACCCCTCGCCGCGGATGCGGTCGGCGGCGGCCCGCTGGACCATGCCGTTGTAGGCGATGCCCAGCTCGGAGAGCCGTTCGCGGAAGCGGGCGTAAACCGGCCCCAGGGTCTTCCAGATCGCCAGGAAGCGGCGTTTCTCCTCCGAGAGATCGGTTTCGTCGGCGAGCGTCGACCTGAAACGCAGGATTTGCAGCTGCGCGGGCGGGAGGGACGAAGTGTCGGCCTCGATCTCCTTGATCTCCGAGATGTTGCGGAACAGCATCGCGGCGTCGATCCGGTATTTGTCGATGGTGTCGAAATCCGTCAGGAGCATGTCGCCCCAGAAATAGAACTTGTCGAACGGCTCGGCGTGGTATTCCGAATAGATTTTGTAGAGTTCGGTGATCAGCCGCACGCGGTCCCCGGTGCGGAGTCCCGAAATCTCGGTCGTCAGATCGTCGACCGTCACCCACCGGGGCTGCCACATCGGACGCCCGGCGATGCCCGTCAGGGCGTCGACGAAGAACAGCCGCGCACGCCGCGACGGAAAGAGGATCGCCCTTTCGGAAAGCCCTTCGCCGTAACGGGCATAGAGGTCTTCGGCAACTTCGTGGAGAAAGGTTTTCATATAATGCAAAATTCACAATTCACAATAATTTAGTTTGCAGACGTTCAAAACCGACTTCAGCAAAGTCAAAATTGTGAATTATGAATTATGAATTGCGAATCACTCCACCCTTGTGATGTCGCCGCCCATGAACTTCGCGCCGCTGCGCACAATGGGCGGAGCGCCCTTGTAGGTGATCTTGCCCCCGGTCGAGGTCTTGCCCTGGAAACGGTCGGTCACCCACAGCGCGGCAACGCCCGAACTGGTGACGTTGGCCTCGGCGGCCATCACCTCCAGCCCCGCTGCTTCGAGTTTTCCGGTCGAGACGAACAGCGAAAGGTAGCGCACCGCGCCCGTCAGCGTCGCCGTGCTCTTGCCCGTAAGCTCCATTTTCAGGTCCTTGACATCCATCCGGGCCGTCACCTGCGCCATGCCGCCCACGGTCAGGTCGAGGACCGTGGCCACCAGCGTGCTGTCGAACGTCGCCACGGCGTCGGCAATGGCGACGCGCTCCAGCGAATTGTAATAAACCGTCACCGAAGTGCGGTCGGGCCGGCGGGCGTCGGAGCGTTCCGTGATGCGCAGCACCTTGTCCTTCACCTCGGCGCGGAATTTGGTCGTATAGGAACCTTTGGTGTCGTAGACGATCTTGGGGGCTTCGGTGTCGGGAACCTGCACGAATTTGACGTCGAGCGGCGCCGACACTTCGACGGCTGTAAACGACGTGAGCCATTCGCGGCGTTCCCCGGTTTCGGCGGGCTGCTGCGCCCGGCAGAGCGCTGCGGCGGCCAGCATCACGGCCGTCAGAATCATTTTCTTCATAACAAGATCTTGTTTTAGCTCCGCTAAATTACAAAATTATTGCGAAGTTCGGGATTTGTTTTGTATTTTTACCCATTAAAACGAAATTTCGGACAGTGAGAGCGAAGATTCTGAATGCAAGCGCCGGATCGGGAAAAACCTACCAGCTGGCCTACAAGTACGTCCGCGACGTGATCGACCAGCCGGGCCTCTACCGCCACATCCTCGCCGTGACCTTCACGAACAAGGCCACCGAGGAGATGCAATCGCGCATCCTGAAGGAGATCCACCGTCTGGCCTCGGGAGGCGCAAGCCCCTATCTGGGAAACCTCTGCCGCGAGCTGTCGCTCGACGAGCGTTCGGTGCGCAAACGCGCCGCCGAGGTGCGTTCGAAAATCCTGCACGACTACTCGCGCTTCACGGTGCTGACGATCGACACCTTCTTCCAGCGCATCCTGCGGGCCTTCATCAAGGAGCTGGGCATCGACCTCAATTACAATGTCGAGATCGAGACGGCTTCGGTGCTGTCGAAGGGCGCCGACACGCTCATCGAGCAGATCACCGTCGACCGCGACCTGCAACGCTGGCTCACGGAGTTCGTGCAGGAGCGCATCGACGAGGGCCGCAAATGGGACATCCGCGACGGCATCCTTTCGCTCGGCGGCGAGTTGTTCAAGGAGAAGAACAAGGACGCGCTGTCGGTGCCGCGGTCGCGCGAGGAACTGGGCCGGATCGTATCGCGCGCCGCGGCGCAGGCCGAGGCGACCAAAAAGCAATTGCAGCAGACCGCCGCCCGGGCCGTTGCGATCATCTCCCGGGCCGGACTTACGGCCGCCGACTTTTCGGGCAAGAGCCGCAGCTTCGCCAATTATTTCTTCACCGTCGCCGCGGGCGAACTGAAACCCTACGGCGCGACGGTGGCCAAGATGGCCGCCGCGCCCGAGGGCTGGGGCGCCAAGGGATCGCCCGCGCAGGCGCTGGCCCCCGAGCTGCAACCCCTGCTGCGCGAAATGTGCGACATCTACGACGCCAACCGCAAGAGCTGGAACACCTGCGACCTGCTGAAGGAGAACTACCGCAGCTTCGCCCTGCTGTCGGACCTCTACAAGCGGGTGCAGCAGCTGTGCGACGAGCAGAACATGATGCTCCTCTCGGAAACCAAATACGTCCTCTCGGAGTTCATCGGCCACAACGACGCGCCGTTCATCTACGAGAAGGTGGGCAACCGTTTCGAGCGTTTTATGATCGACGAATTCCAGGACACCTCCCTGAAGGAGTGGGAAAACTTCCTGCCCCTGCTGCAAAACGCCATGGCGCAGTCGGAGGAGACCTCGGTGCTGATCGTGGGCGACATCAAGCAGTCGATCTACCGCTGGCGGGGCGGCGACTGGAAAATCCTCCACGGCGAGGCCCAGCAGGCGCTGGGCGCGAGCGACACCCAAGTCGAGGTGCTGCGGGAGAACTGGCGGAGCCTCCCCGCGGTGGTCGCCTTCAACAACCGCATCATCGAACGGATCGTCGCCGCGGACAACCGTGCGCTGAACGAAACCCTCGCAAAGGCCTCCGAGGAGGGTTCCGTCGATCCCGCGGAGGCCGCCGCGCTGCGCGACACCCTCGCCGACGCCTACCGCGGACATGCCCAGCTCCCGCGCCGCAAGGCCGAACACCCGGGCTACGTCTCGGTCGAGACCTTCGCCGAGCGGCCGCCCGTCGTGGAGCGCATCTGCGCGCTGATCGACAAGGGATTCCGGCCGTGCGACATTATGATCCTCGTGCGCGGGGCCACCGACGGCGCGAAGGTCGCCGCCGAACTGCTCGACTTCAAACGCCGCAACGAGGACCCGCGCTACCGTTTCGACGTGATGACCCAGGAGGCTCTGATCGTGGGCAACGCCCCCGTCAGCTCGTTCATCGCCGCGGCCCTGCGGCTGGCGCTCAACCCCGACGACTCGCTCTCGCGCGCCGTCTACAACCACTACCTCGGCCGCCCGTTCGACCGGCCGCTCGACGATTCGGAACGCGATTTTTTCCGCTCGGTGCGGCTCCTGTCGCCCGAGGAGGCGTTCGAGCGGATCGTCATGCGGCACGCCCTGCAAGGCGACCGTCGGCAGACGGCCTACCTCCAGGCCATCCACGAGCAGATCATCTCGTTCTGCGCGACGAAAATCGCCGACATAGCGCTGTTCCTCCGCTGGTGGGAGGAGACGGGCAAAAACCGCTCGCTGTCGGTCGAGGAGAGCGCCACGACGGTCGAGATCACCACCATCCACAAGGCCAAGGGGCTTGAAAAGCGGGCCGTGCTCATCCCCTACTGCTCGTGGTCGCCGGACCCCAAGTCGAGCGGCACGGTGCAGAACATCGTCTGGGCCGAGGCCCGCGGCGACGGGGCCGAAGCGATCGGCCGCTTCCCGGTGAGGTACAAGAAGGCGATGGCCGAATCGGGCTTCTCGTCGGAGTACTACCGCGAGCTGGTCTACGCCCACGTCGACAACGTCAACCTGCTGTACGTGGCCCTCACGCGCGCCGCCGAGTCGCTGCACGTCTTCATCCCGCAGAAGGGCGGCCGCACGGTCGGGGGGCTGCTGCTCCAGAGCATCGCAACCGACGGCGACAAGGCCCTGCTGGGCGACTTCGAAGGCCGCTGCACCATCGACGAAGCGGGCGAACACTTCGCTTTCGGGGAGTTCGCGGGCCCCGTCGCGGGCGGTTCGAAACGCTCCGAGGCCGAGCACGTCATTCTGGAGGAGTACCCCACGGCGCAGGCCGACCTGCGGCTGCGGCTCCCCTCGCAACGCTATTTCGAGGACGGCGGCGAGGTCGAGCTCTCGCCCCGGAACCTCGGCATCCTGATGCACAGGGCCTTCGAGCAGGCCGACGACGAGGCCGGAATCCACGAGGCCGTGCGCGGCATGCAGGCCGACGGCACGCTGTCCGAAGCCGATGCCGCGACCCTGCGGCAGATGATCGCCCGGGCCTTGGAACACCCCGAGGTGCGCGAATGGTTCGGCGGAGGCTGGGAGCGCGTGCGCAACGAAAACGAAATCATCATCCCCGGCAGAGGGTCGACGCGGCGTCCCGACCGCGTGATGATCGACGGACGCCGGGTCGTCGTCGTCGACTACAAGTTCGGCCTGCGCGACGCCGAACGCCACCGCCGGCAAATGCGCGAATACCTCCGCCTGCTGGGCGAAATGGGTTATGCCCCGGCCGAGGGGTATCTGTGGTATGTGAAACTGGGTAAAATCGAAAAAGTGGAGCCATGAGAAGCATCCTCCGAAGCCTTCCCGCCGCATTCCGCCGCCGGGGCCTCCGCATCGCCGCGACCCTCGTGCTGCGCGCCGTGCTGAACCTGGCGGGACTCGCGGCCCTGCTGCCGGTGCTGACGCTGGTGCTCGACCCCGCGGGATTCGAGGGCGACGGGCCGCTGGCGACGGTCTACGTCTGGTCGGGCGTCGCCTCGCCGCGCACGTTCGCTCTCGCGGTCTGCGGGGCCGTCGTGGGGTTCATCGTCCTCAAATGCGGCGTCAACTTCCTGCTGGCACGCGCCGAACGCCGCTACATCTACGACCTCTACCGCACCCTTTCGCGCCGCCTCTACATCGCCTACCACGACCGGGGGCTGGCCTTCATCAACAATTCGAACTCCTCGGTGCTGGCGCGCAACGTCAACGTCGTCTGCCTGGCATTCGCCGCCGGGGTCCTGCGCCCCGCCGCCGCGATGATCGCCGAGGCGATGCTCTTCGTCCTGCTGTTCGCCTCGCTGGCTCTCTACACGCCCCTCGCGGCGCTGCTCTCCGTCGTGATCTTCCTCCCCGCGGTGTGGCTCTACTACGCGCTGGTCCGCAACCGCATCAACCGTTACGGCGAACAGGAGAACCGCGCCCAGCGCGAGAAGTCGCGCCTCGTGGCCGAGACCTTCCGGGGATACGCCGACATCGAGTTGAGCGACGCCTTCCCGGGGATGCTCCGCGCCTTCGACCGCACGATGGACGAAGTGGTGCGCACCCGCTCGCGCGAGGCCGACATCGGCCAGCTGCCCCAACTCTTCACCGAGATCGGGCTTGCCGTGGGCATGGCCCTGCTGGCGGCCGTGAGCTTCGGCGGCGGGCAGTCGCAGCTGCTGTTCGGCGTCTTCGCCGTGGCGGCCCTGCGGCTGATGCCCTCCGTGCGCGGCATCATGTCGGGCTGGGCCACGATCCGCTACAACCGCTACACCATCCCCATCCTGCGCGAAGCGGCCCTCCACGAGCCGGCCTCCGCGCACCCCGGGGTCCCGACGCGCGAAACGCTGCCCTTCGAGCGCGAAATCTCGGTCCGCAACCTCTCGTTCCGCTTCACCGAAGAGAGCCGGGAGCTTTTCCACGGCCTCACGCTGACCATCCGCAAGGGCGAACGCATCGGCATCCGCGGGGCGTCGGGCGCAGGCAAGACCACCCTTTTCAACCTCCTGCTGGGCCTTTACGAACCCACGTCGGGAGAAATCGCCGTCGACGGCACGCCCCTCACCGCCGCAAACCGCCGGGCATGGCAGAACCGCATCGGCTATGTCTCGCAGCGTCTGTTCCTCACCGACGGAACATTCGCGGCCAACGTCGCACCGGGCGTCCCGGCCGCCGAAATCGACCGCCGCCGGGTCACCGAAGCCCTCGAAGCGGCCCAGCTGGGCGAATTCATCGCTTCGCTGCCCCTGGGGATCGACACCCCCGTCGGCGAATGCGGCAGCCGCCTCTCGGGCGGACAGCGGCAGCGCATCGGCATCGCACGCGCCCTCTACCGCCGCGCCGACGTGCTTTTCTTCGACGAGGCGACCTCGGCGCTCGACAGCCGCACCGAAGGGGAGATCAACCGTTCGATCGCCGCGATCGCCGCACGGAATCCGGGCCTTACGCTGCTGGTGATCGCCCACCGCGAAACCTCGCTCGAATACTGCGACCGAATCATAACGCTGGAAAAATAAGATGAAGAACCGGAAGCCGTCCCTTATTCCCATCTGCCAGCCGCGACCCACTCCCAGCGAGGGAGAGGGCCTACGATTCACCCGGCTCGTACGGCAGAGTATATCCTTGCACCGCCGGCGCGAAAAAAAATGAACGCTAACAACCGCTTTATGAATTATACGATCGCCAATATCCGCGTCTCCCTGCCCGACGCCTGCACGGGAGAGCATTTCACCCGGGCCCTGCGCCCGTTCCTGACACTCGGCGCCGGCCCTGCGGACCTCGCGCTGGAAATCGTCCCCCGGATTCCGGCCGAAGCCGATTACCGCGAACTCGACATCTTCGAGTTTCCCGACGCCGACGCCGACTGCCGTTTCGGGACCGACGCGGCGGGCTACCTGCTCGAAATGACGCCCCGCGACGGCAGCGCCCCGGCCCGCTACCGCATGGCCTACGGCGCGGCGGCGGCCCGGAGCGACATCACCCCCGGACACAATCCCGCGCTGTTCCGGTTCGGGGTCTGGATCCTTTTCAACATCGCGGCGCTGCCCCTCGGAGCCGTGGCCTTCCACTCCTCGGTGATCCGCTACCGCGGCCGGGGAGTGCTGTTCCTCGGCGAATCGGGAACAGGCAAAAGCACCCACACGCGGCTGTGGCGGGAGCATATCCCGGGTGCGGAACTGCTCAACGACGACAGTCCGATCATCCGGGCCACGGACAGCGAAGCCCTCGTCCACGGATCGCCGTGGAGCGGCAAAACGCCCTGCTACCGCAACGAGAGCTGCCCGATAGCCGCCGTCGTACGGCTCTCGCAAGCCCCGCACAACCGCATCCGCCGCCTGCGGCCGATCGAGTCCATCGGAGCGTTGCTCCCCTCCGCACCCCCGGCCTTCGCCCGCGACGAACGGCTTTCGGACGACACCTGCGGCCTGCTCTCCCGGCTGATCGCACAGGTTCCCGTCTACCACCTGGAGTGCCTGCCCGACGCGGCGGCGGCGCAGCTCGCCTGCCGAACGGTTTTCAACGACGCGACGCTATGATCCTGCTCCCCAACCAACTCTTCTTCGCCGAGGTCGAGGCGATGCTCGCCGAAGGCCGCGAGGTTCAGATCCGCATGAAGGGCCACAGCATGCGGCCCCTGCTGCGCAGCGAGCGCGACCAGGTCGTGCTGACGCCCTGCACCGACCCCGCGCGCCTGCGACCGGGCGACGTGGTGCTGTTCCGCTGCTGCGGCCGCCACATCCTCCACCGCATCGTCCGCCGCGACGGCGAGCGCCTCACACTCGCGGGCGACGGGAACTACCGCATCACGGAACAGTGCACGACACGCGACGTCGCCGGCATCGCCGTCCGGATCATCCGCGCCTCGGGCCGCGTCGTCGGCTGCGACTCCCCCGGCTGGCAGCTCCGATCGCGCCTCTGGCTCGCGATCCCGCCCTGGCTGCGACGGCAGGTGCTGCGCGTGCTCTGGCATTCGGGCTGGAAATGAAAAAGGCAGGGCTTTCGACAGCCCTGCTTTTTTACGGCAGCCCACGGAAGAGACCGGGAGAGAAAATCCCCGGACGGGTAACGCCGGAGTGCGTCCCGTCCGGGGATTTCGAGGGATGTGCGGAAATATCCGCCGTGGTTCCTGCGGAGAACCGCAAATGGCAACAAAAAAACAGACCGGATCGCTCCGGTCTGTTTTCATATAAATCGGCTTGGACTATTCGCCCAGAGCGAACCGCTTGTAAGCCACGACCGTGGCATCCTTGTCGGCCTTGTGGATGTAGTCGGCGATCGACTCCTTCTCGCCTACCACCGGCTGGGCCAGCAGCGTGTTCTCCTCGAAGAACTTGCGCATCTTGCCTTCGGCGATCTTCTCCAGAATGGCCTCGGGTTTGTTGGCGTTCTTGGGGTCCTGCTTCATGGCCTCCACGGCGATCTTGCGCTCGTGCTCCACAACCTCTGCGGGGCAGTCCGCCTCCGAGATCGAAACGGGAGCCATGGCCGTAGCCTGCATGGTCACGGTGTGTGCGACCTCGGCGGGAATCTCCTTGTTAAAGCCCAGGATCGTACCCAGCTTCTTGTTGAAGTGCACGTAAGCGGCGCAGTAGGGAGCCTCGATGCGGCCGTAGTAAGCCAGCTCGATCTTCTCGCCCGTCTGACCCGATTTCTCGGTCACCATCTCCTCGACGGTGCGGCCCTCTGCGTTTTTCGCAGCCATCAGCGCATCGCGGTCGGCAGCGTCGTTCTTCACGGCGACCTCCAGCATGGCCTCGGCCGAAGCCGAATACTCGGAGTTCTGGGCCACGAAGTCGGTCTCGCACGCCAGGCAGAGGATGTAAGCCTTCTGGCCTACGATCTTCGTAACGACGACACCCTCGGTAGCGGTGCGGTCGGCGCGCTTGGCGACGATGAGCTTACCTTTCTCGCGGATAATGTCCTGAGCGCGGGCAAAATCACCTTCGGCTTCGATGAGGGCCTTCTTGCAGTCCATCATACCGGCGCCGGTCATCTTGCGGAGCTTCATTACATCAGCAGCTTTGATTTCCATAATCTTGTCCTTTCTCTATAAGGTTCGTAAATACAATTATTCTGCCTTTTCCTCGGCGGTCTCGGCTGCTTCAGCAACAACTTCGGCTGCTTCTGCGGGAGCGGCAGCAGGCTCCTCGTAGGGAGTCTCGACAGCGGCGACAACCTCTGCCACGGCAGCCTCCTCAGCATCGATCGCAGCCTTCACGGCCTTCTTGATGCGGGGCTTGCCCTCCTTCTTAACGGTTGCACCCTCGGCGTCAGCCTCCTGTGCCTCCTTCTCCTTTTCGAGCTTGCGCTCCTCGGTGCCCTCGGCGATAGCGGCGCACATGGCTTCGAGAACCACGGCGATCGACTTGGTGGCATCGTCATTTGCAGGGATAACGTAATCAATGTCGGTCGGATCACAACAAGTGTCTACCATTGCAAATACGGGGATGCTGAGGCGTTTGGCCTCCTTCACGGCGTTGGCCTCCTTCTGTACGTCGACGACGAACAGAGCCGCCGGAAGACGCGTCAGGTCGGCGATCGAGCCGAGGTTCTTCTCCAATTTCGCGCGCTGACGCTCGATCTGACGCTTCTCGCGCTTGGAGTAATTGTTGAATGTGCCGTCGGCGGTCATCTTGTCGATGGTCGCCATCTTCTTGACGGCTTTGCGTATCGTGGGGAAATTGGTAAGCATACCGCCTGCCCAACGTTCGGTAACGTAGGGCATACCGATAGCCGCCACCTTTTCGGCAACAATATCCTTGGCTTGTTTCTTGGTGGCTACGAACAGCACGCGGCGACCGCTCTTGGCGATCTGCTTGATAGCCGCAGCGGCCTCATCGATCTTGATCACGGTCTTGTGCAGGTCGATGATGTGAATGCCGTTCTTCTCCATGAAGATGTAGGGAGCCATTTTGGGGTTCCACTTACGCTTCAGGTGACCGAAGTGTGCGCCGGCCTCCAACAATGTATTAAAATCTGTACGTGACATTTCAATTCGTCTTTTTTAATTTTAATTCTCTTTGTATCAACTCCCCGGTAGTG
>RRZU010997635.1_pt1 | contig 11906 bp, 6 predicted proteins | sample 2165561 | NCBI WGS metagenome assembly RRZU01 (sample SAMN10456909, study PRJNA506462) | wastewater metagenome | isolation source: wastewater sludge | place: USA: Moscow, Idaho | reverse complement strand
CAACTAGCCACGGCCCCAATTCCCCTTGCAAAATCCCGTCAACCACGTTCAGCTGGGTTACCCGATGCCAAACCGGCTCAGTATTCCATTGGTTGCCTTGTGCGAAATAATGCGTGTCCTGACTGCGCTGGATGCTAATTTCAACCTCTGAACCGCCCTTCCAGTTCGCTGCAGAAAATTGGGCGTACCCTGGTCTGCTTTCTTTTAATTCGATTCTTAACATGACTTTGTACTCCAATTTTTCTAGTTGATTGCCGAAGTGCTGAAAACTGTCAATACGTCGCCCAATTTGGCATTTTGTGAAGCATCGATTTCACGCCCCGCACTGTGTCCCGCATTACTTTCGGCAAACTGTCCGAAAGCGACGAACCAGTCAAATAAATAATTTTTCATAAAATTATTGGTACGCTCATTGAGTTTCGGCAGATTATTGATTTTTTCGACCTCTTTAAATTCAAACACAGCCGCACCATTTACCGCCCGGCTTGCAGGACGCTGATTTAACGGTTGGCTAATAAAATCCAGCCATGCGATAAAATCGGCAATCAACATATTCATTGAGAAAACCTGCCGTTCTACCAACTGATCGCGTTTGCTACCGGTGTTTTCATTTTTAAATGCGATTTTTGACAATTTTTCTTGCAGTTTCAATCGATTTGCTCCGGTCACTAATTCGCCCACCAACGCCTCGGTATTTTGTTTGCTGAAACCGAAGAAATTCATCAGATGGTCATTATTGGAGATGCCGCGCAAATGTTCAATCCATGCTTTAAACACCGCTTGAGCAAAACGTGATTCGACAATCGGCTCAACAATCGTTTTTTCTGCACTAATCGGCATATCTTGCGGATCAGCGAAAAGATCAAAACCATCATCAAAACCGAAGCCGCCACCAAAATCGTTTGCCACGGCCTGTTCTTGGTTTTTGTTACTATCAAGTGCGGTTTCGTCCATATCACTAAAATATAACGAACGGATAGTATCTTCTGGCAATTGCAAACAGCGCAAAAACTCCCCGACCAGCATTGCTTTTTTCCCCAATTCGTTGGCAACTGCATTGGCCAACTGCCGTTTTTTGCTGACTTCCTCCGCACCATCACGTTGGTACCAACTGGAAAAACGGTTTTCTACAATATGATTAACCGCTTCATTCAGTTGCTCTTTAATCCGCTGTTGTTTGACTTCAGGCAACGCGATGGTTTGCAAATAGTCGCTGATTCGCTTCATTCCACCGTCATTCAATAACATCATTGCATCCCATTTCTGCTCAGGGTCCGCGACATAAGTCTTTATATCGGGATCCGCCGCAAAAGTACGCCGCATCAAGGCGAGCTGCCCTTGTTCACGTTCGGCGATCTCTTTTCCGTTTTCAATCTCTAAAAACGGAACTGGGAAACCAGGTTTCCGAACCAAAAACAAGTTGTCAAACGGTTTGCCATTTGACCAGTCGCTGATCCAGTCATAGTTGCCGAAACGCTCTAAAATGGTTTGTTGCAGCAATCCGCCTGCTCCCCAACTCTGTTTCAACATACCTTCCGCTTTGGCAAGATCGGATTGAATACGGATATCGAATTTGGTAATCGCCCACAATAATCCCGGCTTGCGTGCACTACGTTGTTCGGCCGTATCGCCTTGCGTTTTTTTGATCCAACGTTCCAATACCGGACCGACTTCATTCACTTCCGATTGTGCATTCGACGGCGTACACATAATCAAAATATTCATCTCTTGGCTATCCGTATAGCGCTCAAATAGATACGCCACTTTTCCCCGCAAGATAATCTGAGGAATCAGCTCTTTTTCACTCACTTCCGGCAGCGATTTAATCGACAAACGTCCCCTATAACCGGGAAAATCAAGTAGATCCACATTTTCAAAAGTCGGAGAACGTGTTTTGTTGATTAACGGAAACACCAATTCGGCAGTCAATGCGGTCAATTGGGCTAAGGAAATGCCGACGGCGTCGTTTAATGTGCCGTCATTCAGACTCGGACGAACCTGGATATTCTCGTCTTTTGCCGAACCCAATCGATCCAGCATATCGACATTCATGATACTGTCGGCTTGTGATAATGCCCCGTCAACCTCTTTAACAACCGCACTTAGCGGCGCATATACCTTCTCCGGATGCCCCAATCTGGCTAACGCATTGGCAAATTGAATATAGGTCGATGTCAGCTCCGAAACTTCGCCCCATAAAATAGAAAACAGCGCAGCACGATCCTGAATATCAAGACGTGGTGCAAGTGCGGTCGCTTTTGCCCAGTAGTTGCCTTGTAAAGCGGCAAGGGATTTACCAAAACTATCGGTAGCATAATCCTGCAAATCGACCACATCGTCCGCAGTGATTCCGTCAACATATGCCGCTTTTGCCTGCTGTGTCGCCCTTTTTATGAGTTCATTGATTTTCTGCGGTTCGCACTGATAATCTATTTTCTCTTTATCAAAATCATTAAAATAAGAATTCAATAAAATTTTGGCAATTTCAATTTCGCTGAATAAACGCAACTCCAACGGAAAACCGTTAATCCCGCCTTTTGCAGTACGACTGAACCGTGTAACCAACCCGGTGGCTTCTTTACCACCTCCCGGCGGGTTGATATGTTCGATAAAATCTAACTGCTTGCCGTCGAAAGTCGTTTCCAATTTACCGTTTTCGCCTGCCGCTAATGCAGAGATCAAATAGGATTTCCCCGCTTGCGACAAGCCGAAAAAACCGGCCGTCATAGGGCGGGAAGAGACTGCCCCCAGACGCTTTGCCGTGTTGCGTAACCGTCGCAACTCTAAAATCAAACTGTCGGCTTCATTATTCAAGCGCGCAACATTCGGACGGACATCGCTGACCCAATCAATCGCTTTTTGTGAGCCGTTAAAAATATTTTGCCAAGATTCGGTTAATTTCGTTGCTATTTCGCTCATCTTTTCACGCTTCCACTATCCAACCAGTAATCAGTATCACTCAATCCCACATCCGTCATGGTATTCAGTGCCAACTTAATATCTTCATTACGGCGACAACTCGCACCATCGCTTGCCGTAACCGCTTTTACATAGAAGTTTTCCGCTTTTTCTTTATTGCTGGAACGGCTGCTTTTCGTTTTGACACCCAGTGTTACCGTCAAGGAAACTCCGTTGGCGACACGCTGTTTGACGCCGGAATTGATAATATCCAAGGTATAAAGCGGGGAGGCGACCCAGCGCTCTACATTTAACTGACGAAAGCCCAAACGGGTAAATCCGCGCACTTCAAACGAGGTATCAGGAAAATCGTAATCGTCATTATCCAGATCAATTTCTTTATAATAGACATTGCTGTCCTTGATCACATTATTATTATCCAGCAATCCGATATACTTCACCGTTGAATACGAACGCATCGAGGCGGAACGGAAATTAAAATTCGGCAACCGCAAATGCTGGCTTAAAAAGCACAGCATGGCACCCACCGCCGCCGTTGTTTTCGGGTCTTCAATCCGCCCTTGTTTATTGAACGGATACCAGCCTCCGGTGCGATAATGGTGCAACGGTAAAATTCTACCCACTGGAAGCGGCACTCTGGATTTAAAGAAAGACTGGATTCCCGGTAACCGTGACGGACGTCCGGTCAGCAATAAAACATCACACTGATAGCTGTTAATCACCTCGCAAAGTGCGGTAAATGTTTTACAAATGTCATAATAATCGCCTTTGATAAAACGCTGATGAATCAAACGCAGATCCACTTTAATCGGCAATTTCATAATATTGAAATCACTGTTTCTCAATAATCGGCGAATAGGTTCATTAATGTAATTCAAAACGCTCTCCGTCGGATATTCCGCCTCCGACAGTAAATCGGCAAATGTTACTCCGCTCAACGTATTTTCGAAAGAGTACGGATTGTATTGCTCGTATTCTTTCAAAATTCGCAAGCCAATCGGACTGAACACCTGCAATGTCAGTTGCTGTCGCAATAAAGCATCCTGGACTTTTAACGCCTGCTTCCCGATCAATTGGGACAAAATAGGTTCCGGATCAGCTAGGCCGAGTACTTTTAGCCCGCTGGTTAGCGAACTCAAAACCACATCGCGCACAATATCCAATAAAATATCATCGCCGGCGACTTTAAACCCGTCCCGAAAACGTTGCGTCGGTACCAGAAACGCATTGCTTCCGCCGGAAAATTCGCTATTTTCACCGTAATCCAACGCATAATCATTAATGACCAAATCCGTTGTGCCGCCACCGATATCCACCGAGGCAATGGTGATCCGCTCTTTTTGGGCTTTATCCGGGCGAACCATTGTCGCAATAAACTCCTCCGGGCGACCACCGTAATTATTTTGCGTTTCATTAAAGAAATAAACCACTTGTCCGCAAGTCGCTTCATCCCATTGGATATAAACCTCAGGTAAAATCGGCCAATATTTATACCGAGCAGCTTCCGTAGAAAAATCCAAATCATCATCGGATTTATCCCAGCCCAGACTTTTCCATACCAAACCGATTGCCTGATACATACTGTTTTTGAAAATTTCACGTTCCGGTTTCGGCATTGCCGGCGGAATGGTTAAGATAATCGAACGTAAAAAACGAGGTGTGCGGGAATGTTCCAGCTTGCCGCGCTGTGCCGGACTGTTAATTTGCATCAATGCCTGCATCAACACTTCGGACAACATAAACATCATCAATGAACTGCGGGAATATTTCGGTTGGAATACTGGCATTTTCCGCTCAAACTCTTCCTCAACATCATCCCGCAAGCTATGCAACGCTTCGCCGAATTCATTGATCAATCCCGATAACGGTTCGGCGGTGGCATAGGGTTCATAATCGGTTTTGACATAAGATGAGTTAAAACGCCAACCTTGTTCGTATTTTTCAATATCCCATAAATATCGCTTCGGACTGGATAAACCGGTCGAACCTTCGTTGCCTTCCCGACGGCTTGCCAAACGCGCCGCTTCCTTGCCGACGCGGGCAATAGTCGCCCATTGGAAAGCATCCCGCCGTCCGCTTTGCACCGAAAAATGATCTTTACCAAAAGAAGCTTGGGCAAATTCAACCCGACTTTCGAAAGGTTCATGATAAACCTGCTCCGGACGGTTTAAATCCCGCAGTTCCAACTCATAACGTTTTTTCAAGCCGTCTTTTTCTTGCTCGTGATCTTCAATCAAAATCCCACAAGTACGCGAATTTCCAACATCCAAAACCATATCAACAGGAATCGCCTTAATAATGTCATCCGTTTTATTCGAGACGATTTTAATTCTCGGCAAGGTCAACTCGGTGCCCAACATTGCAAGAATATTGAGAAAATGCCCTTGATGGGCTTTGTGCTCGATTTCATACTGCAAATCTTCAGCATGCAGTTTTAATCGTGTCGGTTGGGGAGCCAATTCGTTAAACAGCTCCAATAACCACTCATTGATCCATTTGAAATCTAAAAACCATGACATTTGATCAGATTGAGAAGCCAGCGCAAACGCCACACCGGAACGGATATCTTCGGCAGTCGGTGCCAAATATGCCGTATCTTGACTGTTTGGAAAAACCTTTGTGTCAAAAGCAAAAGTAATACGATGCGTATTACCGTCTTGATCAGGCTCGGCAAGTTCGACAATCCGCACCCTTGCCCAGTTATAAGGCCCCTCATCAAAGCGATCCGGCGGAACGGTTCTTAAAACCGGAATCGGCAACCACACTCCATCAAACAGTTTAAAAGATTGCTCTACACTAATTTCCTGTTCTGGACGAACCAGCATCCCCGGGCGGCTCGGATCATAAAAACCGTCACCGTTTTTATCTTCGAGCAAACGGCGCAACGGTCCATTCACCGCTGACGAAACAAAGTTTCCCGTCGCTTTTTCACGCCATGATTTATCTTTCCAATTTATATTCAGTGCAAAATCAATAAACTGAATTCCGCTGTTCATGACCAGAGACAACTCTCGATCAAATTTATTTAATTCTGGAAGCATATTTCATTTAACCTGTTTTTAAATTGTCGTTATGGTGTTTTCATTGAAATCGGAAATTTGCTATTACCGTAAATTCCTTCACATTCCGCCGTGCCGTTGGTATTCGGCTTACAGTTAATCGTCGGCAATTGGTAAGTCGAGCCGTCACTACATTGTGCTACGCCCTGATTATCAATATTCAAGTTACCGCCACTGACGCCCGCACCGACATTTCCCGTACACTGTACACCGTCGCCACGCTCGACTTTCACCTGCCCCTTGCCATCATTAAATTCATAATTCAAACGAAGCGGCTTACCGGTAGTTTGATCCTGAATACCAGCACCGGCATTCCATTTGCCGTTTAAAAAATTCATATTACCCGAATTTAGACTTTCCGCCGGAATATTAAGATTTTGCTGCGTATTTTGCGGATTATTTGTTTGCGAATTACTTGTTTGCGGAATATTCGATTGAGGCTCCGCAACCGCACTTTGAGCATCTGTTTTATTTTTTTCGGACTCATCCAAACTCGGTGGCGGTAATGCCGATGTTTGTTCATTTTTATCGCTTGGATTAGTTACTGCATTAGCATCTGCAGTTTGAGCCTCTTTATTTTGATTCATCTCCGTTTTATTGTCTAACGCATCAGTGGTAGGAAGAATGGAATCGCCGCCATTTTGCACTGCATTAGGTTGAAACGCGTTGGGATCAAGTGCTTGCAATTTGTCTAACACCGCCGCATCCTTAACAACGGCGCCATTAGAATCAACCCATTGATTATTATTGTAAACATATGGGAATTTTGCTTTAATCGGCTTACACAACGCCTCTTCGGTGATAATTTTACCATCAATAATACAAGCCACTTTTTTCTTCGTTGCATTCTTAGTCAGTGCGGTTTTATCAACTGCGGTTACTTCATTTTTTACCGGCTCAGGCACAACAGTTAGCGGTTTCACATTGAAATAAGTACACCAAATCCACCATAACAATAATCCTAACAACCCTAACAGCGGCAGCCAAAACCACCAGCGTTGCCACCACGGTATAACTTTCACTGTAAGCGGTTCATTTATTACAGTCTCTGCAATTGCTGCCTGCGGAACAATAGGCGCAGCCGCTTGTAAGGGTAAAAACGGACTGCCGTAAACATTGGCATTTTTCTCAATAAATCCCCAAAAAGTGATCACCGGACGATCATTAACCAAATAAACATGTTCGGCATTTGGGAATCTGAGTGCTTTTAAACTATTTTGATCGGCATGGTCAGAGTCGCCACTGAGTAGACGGGAGAAAAGGAGTTGATCACCTTTAAGATTGGGATTTTTTGCAATCTCATTTCCGAGTTCCAGCATGGTTTGCTCAAAAACGTGTAATTCGGCGAGGGCCTTTTGTTTTTCTTCCGGCGTTGCCGACGACCATGGAATGATAAAATATTTACCGTCCGTCTGATCCGACTCAAACGGGACATACCAGTCAATTCGACTCCCTTGATCATTACGTTGCGGCGCAGCAAGATAATCGGAAAAAATCCGCCCCCGTTTTAACCGTATCGTATCCCGTAATTGAGAAGCGATTGAATAGACTGCTTGCCCGTCTTGGCCTAACGCAGTGTAATCCTTGACATCTCCGCTTCTTAATAATGCACTTAACATACTGCGATTCTCCTCAGAGATAGATTGGAAGATAATTTTCCAGCGCTTAGCCAGCCCTAGCTATGGTTATAATTGATACCCATACAAAGATACATGATATTACAGAGATTTTGGGGAATAAAGGATAATTTACGGTTTCAAATAAAATTAATGACGTTTTGTCCCTCTGATAACATTAGAGCTTTCAAAGCAAGTAAAGAAGGACATAATACCAAGTACGAACTGCTTTTCGGATTGCAGCAGCCGTGCTTTAAATTGGGTTAAAACAGGCGTACCCATATGAGAAAAATTGCTGTGTTTATCTTATCATTCTTCCAGCACCACTTTACCGATATGCCCTAAATTACGGTAACATTGTGCATAATCAATACCAAAGCCGACAACAAATTCATCAGGAATTGCGAATCCGACCCAATCAACCGGCACTTCCACTTCACGGCGTGACGGTTTGTCCAGCAAAGTACAGATAGTCAATGAAGCAGGTTCGCGCAATAGTAAAATTTGACGAACTTTATCCAAGGTGTAACCGGTGTCGATAATATCTTCGACGATTAAAACGTGCTTCCCTTTGATGTCGCCGTCCAGATCCTTGGAAATTTTGACATCATGGTTGGAATACATGCCAGTGCCATAACTGGTAGTCGTCATAAAATCGATTTCAGTGGCTATTTCGATTTTTCTCACCAAATCCGCCATAAACATAAATGATCCTTTCAGCAACCCGATCACCACGATTTTATCCGCATTTTGATGCTGGTAAAAACGGGTGATTTCTGTGCCGAGCTCTTGCACTCTGGAGCTGATTTCTTCTGTGCTGATCATGGTTTCAACGTGATGTTTTTTCATTGTATTACCTTTAAATAATCAAATTAAACGGAGCTATAATAGCATGAGAGGATTTACTATTGACAGAAAAATAGGGAAAGAGCGGAAAAACAGCAGCCGTAAAAAACAGTAGAAAAAACAAAGGCTGGAGCAAGCTCCAGCCAGTGACCCTAACGAATTTACTTTTTACTCTACATCTGCTCGACTGCTATCACAATCTGTGCGGACATTTTGCTGCACTCCTGCAACTGGCAATCATCATAACAGATGCAAAAATGCTGTCAATGATAATTATTCCCATTTATATTAATTTCCAGAAATTTTCATTTGCTCTAATAAAATTGATCCGGTTTGAATATTTGAGCGCTGTTCAATATCGTCTGCAACCGAAACAATATTCGCCAACATGGTTGGCAGCTGTCCGGCAATGGTGATTTCATGCACCGGATATTGGATTTCGCCATTTTCGACCCAAAATCCCGATGCTCCGCGCGAATAATCACCAGTAACCGGATTTACGCCATGCCCCATTAAATCGGTTACCAGTAAGCCTGTTCCCATTTGTTGTAACAATGCCTGCAAGCCACCGTTCAGATTCGGTTTGATTAACCAGTTATGAATTCCGCCAGCATGTCCCGTGCTGCGCATTGCCAATTTTTTGGCACTATAGGTGGTCAATAAATAGGTTTGCAAAATGCCTTGTTGAACAATCTCGCGATCCTGTGTTTTCACACCTTCATTATCAAACGGTGACGACGCCAACTGTCCAAGCAAGTGCGGTCGTTCACTAATTTCAAACCAGTCGGGTAAAATTTGGCTGTGCAGCTTATCCAATAAAAAGCTGGATTTTCGGTAAATACTGCTACCGCTTGCCGCACCAACTAGCGTACCGATTAAGCCTGTCGCTACATCATTAAGGAAGATCACCGGTGCAGTACGGGTCGTTAATTTTTGTGCCAACAAACGGGCTACGGTTTTTTCTGCACACTGCTGCCCAACCCATTGCGGCGATTGCAAATTTTGAAAACGGCGGGCAATGGTATATTCATAATCCTGTTCCATTTGCTGCTCGGCTTCGGCAATCACACAGCAAGAAAGGGAATATCGACTGGAAAGATAGCTGTTCAGCAATCCGTAACTATTACCATAAACCCGAATGCCGCTGTGCGCATTAAAACTCGCCCCTTCACTGTTGACAATCCGCGTATCCGCTTCCATTGCCTGCTTTTCCGCTTGTAACGCTAATTGCACTACACTATCCACTTCAATTTCATACGGATGATACAGATCCAAATCGGGTGGTGAAAATTCCAATAGATCTTGATCTGGTAAACCGTTATACGGATCTTCCGACGTGTATTTGGCAATACTTAACGCCGCTTCAACCGCACTTTGCACCGCACTTGGTGATAAATCAGAGGTGGACGCATTGCCTTTGCGCTGCCCTAAATAAACTGAAATCCCTAGGGCGCCATCATTATTAAATTCAATATTTTCAACCTGTTGCAAACGGGTTGAAATTGATAAGCCTGAACTTTTACTTGCTCCCACTTGCGCCTGAGCGCCTGCCTGTTTTGCTAATTTTAGCGCCAATTCAGCCGCCGCCAATAACTCGCTTTGTTGTTGTTTTAATAATGCTTGTTGTTGTGTCATGCTTCTATCTCTCACTTATCTCTCGCCGCTATTTTGAATTTGAGGCGCTATTCTATCCTATTTTTTATCTTTTTTTCCAACTCATCATAGCTACAACAATAACCTCTCACTGGAACATCATGGTTCAGACCTTTAGGCATTAAGTTGACATAAAAACGCTGTTTTTATCAGCATAGAGCGACTATTTAAAACTAGAAATTTCAATTTGATGAAATCATGATCCCATTTAAGCAGACTAAAGTGCGGTAAAAATTCTCTGCCACTCTTATCTCAAATCTATGCTATCATTAGCGACTTTATTATATTCATGAAGATAAAAATGATGAACAAAGATCAAGAACTCGACTTTTTAGCAGATGATGAACAGCAAGATGAAATCATCTGGGTTAGTAAAAGCGAAATCAAGCGCGATGCCGAAGCGCTGAAAAAATTCGGTGCAAAATTGGTGGCGTTGACCCCTAATAATCTAGAAAAAATTCCGTTGGATGAAAAATTAGCCGATGCCATTGCATTGGCACAGCGTTCACAGCGTGGCGCTTTACGCCGTCAACTACAATATATCGGTAAACTGCTGCGCAACACCGACGTCGAACCGCTACAAGAAGCGTTGGATAAACTGGAAAATAAACACAATCAACAGCAAGCGGTATTCCACCGTTTAGAACACCTGCGCGATCAATTATTAGAAAGTGATAATAATACTGCACTTTCGCAACTCATTGCCCAATACCCCGATTTAGATATTCAGCATTTGCGTAATTTAATTCGCGGCGCACAAAAAGAGCAAGCGACACAAAAACCACCTAAATTTTATCGCGAGATTTTTCAATATTTAAAAACATTAGAAACTGAATAATAACCTTACAAAGTATCACAATAAATATAAACTAGTTACGCAGTTGACTATTTACTTGGTCACTGTAATCACATAGAATTCGCGCTCTATGTTATACAGTAAAAAAACCTCAAATGACTAGCTTAGTAACTTTTCCGACTGCAAAAACTATGTTTCCTTTAGATGGGAAAAAAATCACAAAAATGGCGTTGATTCGCTCACGCTATTATTTCCATTATGCTCGCAGTGCTAAATATTGCCACCACTTTGTTGACTTTTTGAATCATCATTCGGTGTGGCAACAACTGTTCACAGAAAATCCATATCGCTTCAATGCGATGTTATACCGTTTTTGCGATAAACGTTTTAAACCGAGACAGCGCCTGACCGCACTTCAATATAATTTTGAATTTGCCGAAAAAGCGTTTACTCATTCATTATGCCAAAATTTGGTGGCGCAAAATTCTATTGCAATTGCTGCGCTAAATAATGGCATTTCCGCCTATCTCAATATTAATACTATCGATCCACTTGAAGGGTTTTTCTCAGTTAATTTGCGTGACGAAAATAACAACCGTTTATACGATTTATCGTTTTCATTTATCCCCGATAATCAATTATTAATCACCTCGATTCAGGGCCCAAAAGGGGAAGATGCACAAGATTTAGTGCGAATGTTGACTAAGCAACTACATGGAATTCGCCCGTCATATATGTTGATCACCCTGATGAAGATCATCAGTCAGCAGTTGGATTGCCACTTAGTGGGGATCAAACACAAAAACCAAGCCAAATACCGCTGGAACGATCATTCCCGTTTACTATTTAATTATGATCAATTTTGGCAGGAAAATGGGGCTGAATTTAATCACATCTCCCAATATTGGATGCTTTCCTCTGAAATCGAACGGCGAGAGTTGGAAAGTGTGCAAAGCAAAAAACGCAGTATGTATCGCAAACGCTATGAAATGCTGGATCAACTGCAAAGTGCGGTTG
>RRZU012526975.1_pt1 | contig 11908 bp, 13 predicted proteins | sample 2165561 | NCBI WGS metagenome assembly RRZU01 (sample SAMN10456909, study PRJNA506462) | wastewater metagenome | isolation source: wastewater sludge | place: USA: Moscow, Idaho | reverse complement strand
ATGGATTACCTATTCACTCTAAAAATGAAGGAGATTTTAATATCAATCCAAATATAACTACAATGTATAGTGATAATCTATATAAATTAATTAAATTATCATTTCCCCCAGAATTTATTGTCAATTATAATAATATAATTTTTAATGAAATAGATATTCAATTTGAAAAAGCAGATGGACAAATTGTTAATAAAAATGTTGATATTGGTGAGATTGCTATAATAAATAGAATAAATGAAGAATATAGTGAAGATAATAATATAGAATTTAATTATGGTGATACTAATAAATTATATTCTATAAATGAAGCTATAAAAATAGAAAGTATTGAAGAATATATCAATTCTCAAATAGCTGATATTAAAATAGATAATGAAAACTATAAGGATATTGTAGGAAAAGAATATAATATTGGAAAACTACCTGTATCTATTGATATTAAAGATAATAATTCAGAAATCCATCTTAGGAAAAGAATTCACTATATAGATGAGCATGGTGAAAAAAACTTTATTGATATTAAATATCATAGAATTTATAACGATATATTTAATATGGATCAAAAATCCATAAAGGAATATATTGAAAAAGTTGGTGAAATATAATGTATGGATATTACAATCAAATATTTATTGGAATGCTATTGACTATTATTAGTGTTACTATAAATGATTTTAAATTTTTTCCGGAATTTATAGGATTTTCTATTATATTTTTTGCAATAAATAAGCTATACAATAAAACAAAATCCAGAGATTTTAAACTCTCTTCAGTATTTTTATCTATTTTTATTGTTATAAATATATTTGAATTCTTATCTAATTATAATTTTACATTATCTAACAATAATTTATTAAATATAGTATTTAATATAGCTACTATTTTTCATCTATTGTATTTTTTCTATCTTGTAAAAGCTTCAATAAATTTATTTGATATTAATAGAAAGAGAATTATAGAATTATTAAAATACTATTTAATATTAAAAATAATAGGAAAATCACTCTTTATAATCAACTCAATATTTCTATCAGAATTTATCTTAGTAATAACTTCAATACTTATAATAACTTCCTTAGCTATTGAAATATATATAATATATTTTTATAGAAAGATTTCTAAAGAAGAAATAGATAATTAATTCAAAAAGAGAAACCAATCGGTTTCTCTTTTCTTATTCTATAGTAAATGGTATTTCAAATATAATACTATCTGAAACATCTTTTAATCTTTCTTTCATCTCTTCATTTATTTTCTTAAACTCTTTTTCACTTACGGTTTCCATCTTGCCAAATGCATTTGCCACTGCCATTCCACCATTTTGTATATCTTTATTTAACTCTACAATAAACTTATATTCTCCCTTTGGAAGACTTTCACTTCTCCAGTAAAATTCTGCAAATTCTTCCTTAGAGCTTCCACCTACTCCAAATAATTTTATTTCTTTATTATCACTATCTAATATGCTAATTCTATTTCCATAAAATTCCATCATGGAATATCCTCTATCATTCCAGAATTTTATCTTATATTGATTTCCTACATTATCGATTGATAATTCATCAATTTTAGCAAAAAAACCTTCATTCTCAACTATAAAATCATTTTTAATTATCTTACTTTCTATTTTTTCTAATGGAAAACTAAATTTCCAATTTGCTTTTGTTGTTTCATCTGTTTCACTGTTGGTTATACCAGTTATTTTAAAATCTGCTACTAGTTTTTCATCCAATTTTTCATCCGCAAAAAATATCATATCTATATATCCTACATAGGTATTATCATTAATATATGTTATTTCACTACTTCCTGCTGCTCCTGATATGTCCATATCTTTTATATTTAAATCTGTATCAATATATAATTCTTCCCCATTAAATTTATCTGATTTTATTTTATATGTTAGTGCAACTTTATCTCCCGTATATATTCCTTCTTCCACAGTTATAGTTATATCTTTTTTCGTTATTTCTTCGTTTATTCCTGTACTAAAGTTTTGATAATTTTTCATATCAAATATATTAAATATCTGTGAATAGACTGGTAAATCTTTTGTATAACTTGGCACTGTAAATCCAAGTAAAAACACACATACACTTGCTATAACAATATTTCTAAAAGTTTTTTTCTTCTTTTTCATATATACTTTATTTTTTATATTTTCAAGTTCTTCTGGAACTTTTATATTATTAAGTTTATCTAAATTCATATTAATCCTCCTTTAGTTCTCTTCTCAGCTTTGAGAGAACTCTTGAAAGTCTGCTTTTTATCGTACCCTCTTTTATCTCCATTCTCTCTGCTATATCCTTAACTCTTAAATCTTCAAAATATCTAAGATATAATAATTCTCTTTCACCATCTTCTAAACTATCCAATGTTTTTAACAAATCTATAGTATCGTCTATATCTTTATCTATAGATTCAATTTCAATCTCCTCGTCATATGAAAGGTATTCTCTTTTCTTTCTTAAATTATCGTTACATGTATTTATTAAAATTCTTATAATCCATGTATCAAAATAACTATATTCTTCTAATGTTTCAAATTTTATCAATGCTTTTAATAATGTATCTTGTACCACATCTAATGAGTCGGATTCATTCTGCATATAGGAAAAAGCTATTCTATATAATTTTTCTTCTCTATTTAACATTAATTCATGAAATATTTCATTTTTCTTCATCTCTTTCCTCCTTTCATATATTAGACGATTTAGAGAGCTATTTCGTTCCATTTATTATATTTTAATTATAGCAGAATTTTCAGTTTGCTCAGAATACTTTAATATAGTAAAATAATAGTAATATATATTGGGGGAGATAATATGGAAAAAAGAATTTTAGGTAGAACAGGATATGAAGTTTCAGTTATTGGTCTGGGAGGAATCCCTATTCAAAGAGTTGATAGTGACACAGCAATAGCAATAGTTCAAGAAGCACATAATCGTGGAATTAACTTTATAGATACTGCGAGAGGATATAATGAAAGTGAATCCATATTAGGAGAGGCACTAGAAGTTGTAGGAAGAGATAAATTTTACATAGCGACTAAATCAATGCAAAGAACATATGAGGGAGTGTTGGAAGAATTAAATATTAGTTTAAATAATTTAAAAACAGATTATATAGATTTATTTCAATTTCATAATGTAAGCAAGGAAGCAGATGTAGAAATATTATTTGGTGAAAATGGAGCATTAAAAGCTATAAAAGAAATGAAAGAAAAAGGAATTGTAAAAGAAATAGGTATCACAAGTCACAATGTTAATTTAATGGATGGATTTGTAGATACAGATGAATTTGCTACAATCCAATTTCCATATAATCCTGTTGAAGATCAAGCTAAGGATGTTTTCAAAAAAGCTAAGGAAAAAAATATTGGAGTTATAGTTATGAAACCCCTTGCTGGTGGAGCAATACCAAAAGGAGAACTTTGTTTAAGATATATTGTTGAGAATGAAAATATAACTGTGGCAATCCCTGGAATGGATAGTGTTGCACAAGTAAAAGAAAATACTTCTGTAGGAATAGATCCAAGACCATTGACTCAAGAGGAAAGAGATGAATTATATAATGAAATTGAATCCTTAGGAACAGAGTTCTGTAGAAGATGTGGATACTGTGCACCGTGTACTGTTGGAATAGATATCCCAACTCAATTTTTAATGGAAGGTTATTATACAAGATATAATCTGGAGGATTGGGCTAAGACTAGATATGACAATATGGAAGTAAATGCAGGAGATTGTATCCAATGTGGAGAATGTGAACCAAGATGCCCATACGATTTACCAATAATAAAAATGCTTGAAAGAGTGGAAAGTGTTTTAGGGTAATTGTATCTAGAGTATTTTAATATTATAAATTTTTTAAAAGATAAAAAATAATCATATTTTAAAACACCTATAAAATATTTTATAGGTGTTTTTTATAGATTAAATATTATATTCATCTAGAAGTTCAGATAATGGACGAGAAATAGAATTTTCTAGATATTCTTCATAAGCTAAGTCACCTACATTAGCATCATAAATATCTTCTAAGGATTCTAATGTATGTGTTTTCATTAATTCAGATAAGCTTTTATTTTCAAATTTAGCTATTCTGTCAAGAAATTCTTTTTCTTCTGAAGTAACACGAACTATTATTGTACTCATTTTAATCTCTCCCCTCTTTTCTTAATAATAGTATACCACGAACACAAATGTGTTCACTTCTTGAAGATATTACTAATTCTCATGTTGAAATATTTTTATTTGATTGCATTTAATCTTAATATCTATTCTTAAAAATTGCATTAAAAAACTATAAAGGAAATGAAAGAAAAAGCTAGTCTTACTTTTTTAATCATTAGCTTTAGAATTTAATAAATAGTAAATTTAAATTTAATTTCATTGTTTATTTACTTCAATATGCCAAGTTTTATATCCATCTATATTATCTGGATTTTCATCTACAATTGGTGTTTTATTATATCTACTTAAAATTTTATAATCATAATCATTTAGAGCTATGTTTTTATCATAACCTATGTAAATATTTAAAAAGAATTCATCTAGTCTAGTGCCTTTTCCATATTTATCACCAACTTTTTTCATTAAATCAATATTAATTAATTTTTTAAATTCATTTTCTAAACTTTTCAATTTCTCATCATTTAATAAGTCTGTATAATATAATTTTGCATATAAAGTTCTTCTATCGTAGTAAAAGCTTAGATCTTTTACATTTTCATCAAATTTATACAATGATTTTGTAAATTTCTTTACTTCTGCTAGTTTTACTTTTTTAGGTCTAGCACATCCAGTTAATATGAATAAGCAAATAATTAATAATATGCTAATAAAAAAATATCTTTTTTTCATAACAAGACCTCCTCATAGGATTATTAAATAGTATATTAATCTTATTGTTATTATAATTTATTTTTTAATTCCTCAACTTTAGACTTTAAAACATCTATCTCAGACTCATATTGTTTTATGCCTATCTCATATGAAATTAATTACTTTAAATATTTGTTTCTTTTATAAAAAAATAGTCTAGTGTAACTGGAATAGTATTTATTAGTATATGTGTAATAATACTAAGCCATAAAGAATGAGTTAAAAAGGTAAGTAACCCAAGTAGAAAACCAATTGAAAATAAAAATATAACTCTTTGCCAGTCAATGTATTGTATTCTAAAATCTTGATAATAGTTAATATGAAAAATTACAAATAATACACTACTTATTATAACAAATATTCCGTTATCTACCTGAGGATACCTATCTAAAAATGTCATTAAAATAATTCCCCTAAATAATAATTCTTCAAAAATGGGATTTATAAAACAAAAATAATATTTTGAAAACTTATTTCCAAATATTATATCAATTGGCTTTCTGTTAGTAGAATTGTTTATATTATTAAAAGTGAAAAACAATATCATTCCCAATAAAGGCTTAATATGGACTTTAAAATCTACAATAGAGCCAAATAGTTTATAATTTTGTAAATTATTTGGTAACAACAAAATCAAAATAATCCCCCATAAAAATGTATGGAGGTTCTCCCAAAGCATCTGATCTTTATTTAATATATGCGTTCTTTTTAAAATTTTTTCTAATATTGTATAAGAAAACAAACCTATAAATATTTTCATTTTCCCCCTCATTTCTATTCATCAATTAAAATATATTACATATAATTTAAACATGCCTTCAACATTCAAAATGATTCAGTAACTTTTTTTACATATAGTTCTGAATATTCTGCTATATTCTACATCTTATCATAATAGTAAAAACAATTCATTAACAGTTATGGTAATAATTATAATCATTAGATGTTTTAATTGTACTATTTGTATATCCTATCCAGTATTAAATAAATACTAATATAACCGATATATAATATACTCATCATTTTAAATAAATTAAAAATATTAAAGATATTTTTAGATATTTCTAATTATTAGTAAAAGGAGGCAAATAAAATGAACAATAAAAATATTTTATATTACTATAATAAAAGAAAAACTATGATATTAACATTGATTATATGGATTATATTTATCCCATTAAATATTTTATTTTTTAAAAATGGTATTTATGGAGAGATAATTGAAGTTGATTTATTTTTTATGTTTAAAAGAATGATAATAGATATGTTCTTTTATGATATAGTAGCATTAATTATATTAATATTTTTAGTTATTAAGTTCATTAAAGAATTATTAAATAAAGAAAATGATAATATACTTATAACAAAAAGAGATACTTTTAAAAACTATCTTCAATTTTTCCTTATTATAATAGCAAATATTATTTTTTATTTCATGTTTTCAGAGCATTCTGCACTTTTTAATTTTATCTGTATCTTTGGCTTAACCTATATCATTATATTTGAAGGGATAAAAAACTTACTATAAAAAGCTTCCAAATAAAAAAGCCACTACATAAAATGTAATAGCTTTATATCTTTGGTTCTAGATAACCTAATTTTAATGCCTTATCAAAGGCTTCTATACCATTGTTAACTTCCAGCTTTTCATAGATATTTTGTATATGATTATATAATGTTCTCTCACTAATATATAATTTATCTGCTATATCTTTTCTTGATTTCCCGCTACATAATTCTCTTATAATCTCAATTTCTCTATCTGTAAGAATTTCATCTTCTCCTTCAAATGGTCTTATAATATTTCCTTTATTAACTTTTATTATTGTATTTATAAGTTCCTTAAAATTAATTGATTTATTTACAAATGCACTAGCACCATAGTTATATGCTAATTTTTTATAAACTGGTAGATCATAGGAAGATAGTATTATTATTTTAATATTTTTATCTGATTCTAATATAGATTTCATTAAATCAATTCCATTTTCATTAGAATTATCCTTTAAATTTATATCTAATAATATAATATCTATTTTTTTATTATTTAATATCTGATAAAATCCTGACTCATTATTTACATAATAGCAATTATCTATATTTTCATCCTCTTCTAATAGTTTTTTAATACTCTCACCAAATAATATATGGTCATCAAAAAGTAGTATATTCATCTTTACCTCCTAGTGATATCGACACTATTAATTTATCTAAAATATAGTCAATATCTAAAACACCATTATATTTTTCAATCATTAACTTTAAAACTAATAATCCATTTTTAGATTTCATTGCCCTTTTATAATTTTCTAAAGTAACTCCATTATTTTCGCAGCTAATATATATTTTCTTATCTACTGTATATATTTTAAAATCAATATATTCTCCTTTAGGATGTTTAAAGGCATTATTTAAAAGTTCCTTAGATATTTTTAATATAGTTATTATTAACTCACTATCCTTTATATTTCTTTCAAAATCATCTTCTATATCAATTTGCAAATCCATATCTTTATCTGGATATATCTTCCTTACAGACTCTACAATACTTTCAATATTATTATACATACCTAGTTCCAAGAAAATAGCTGTATTATAAAAATCCATTAAACTTCTCAATTTTTCTTGTGATGATTTTAATATTGCTTTAGATTTTTCTATATCTGGTTCATTATATTCTAATAAATTATATGAAGAAATTATATCCTGTAATATTTCATCATGGATTATATCTGCAAAGCTTTCCCTTTCTTTAGAAATATATTCTGAAATTATATATAATTCTTTTATATCCTTATAATATTTTTCCTTTTCAGATCTATATTCTTCTAGATTTAATATTATAAGTAACTCAAATATTATTATAATAAAATTCATTAAAATACTTGATTCAATAGAGTCCAAATCAAATATATATATTAAGAATGCAAATAACAATATTATAAATACAGTAAATACTCCTGTTTTTTCATTTGCTATTGGGATTATATTAAAGTTTTTAAATCCATAATTTGTATTTATCTCTACTATTGTAGCTACTGTTATAAGTAATGTAGAAAATATTATTATATTAAAATAAATTCCTATTGAAGAAATTAAATATAATATTGAACTTAATAGACTGTATTTGTATTTTCTTTTCTTTAAAGATATTGTCAATGTATACAATCCATATGCAAAACATAATATCCAAATATCTGCACTCTTTTTAAATAACAATGTAGATATTATTATAATTGGTATTATTATATAGGACTGTTTTTTTAATATATCTTTTAAATTTGAAGACATGACGAATAGATATATTCCATTTATAGAAAGTATTATCAAGCAATAGGAAATAATATTTATTATAAAGTTATTATCAATAACAGTATGGTATTTAAATCCCAATGACCATAGTAAAACTATTATAATATGTGCTATTGTTGATAATGAAAAATATCTTTTCATAGACACCCCCAATTAATAAAAAGCTGTTACTATCTTCTCCTTGGATATTTTAAAATATGATATTACAATATAAATAAATATTATAGTTATTTTAAAAATATTTGTGAATATGGTCATATTGTATATTATATCTATAAATAACATTATAATATTTAATAATAACAGTTTTAACAATATCATTTTAAATCTATTCATATCTATTGTGTTTAATATAAGTATATTGATTAAGAAAGAATATAATAAACTATATAATAGAAAATTTATTATATTATAAAGCTGTATATCTACTATTATATATGAAAATAGTATTATTATAGGAGATACAACCATATTAGTAAGAATAAAATTGGCTAATCCATAGTTTAATACTAAATCAAGTATTTTTATTTTATTTGAAAGAAACCACTCTAACCTTTTAGATTTCTTCTCTTTCTGAAGTGAATCTTTACTAAATTCATATGCGAAGAATATAAATAAAAAACTAAAGCCATTTAATATCATTCCAAAGTTTTCACTATTTATTATATTCTGTCCACCTGCAAATATTGATATATAAGAAAATACAAATAATACTATTATTTTCAAGATGAAAGATATATTAAGGTTTTTCTTTAATTCTTCCTTACATAATTTTAATCCCATAGTGATTCACCTTTTACAATTAACTCATTATCTAATTTTTTTAATCTTATACCTACTATTATTAATATAATAATTGAAGCTAATATATTTATGAAAATTATAAGATAAGGTAGGAAAATAGAGTGTATTCTTAAAAATTCTATTATATATTCAGATAGATTTGCTACAAGATATATTATGATAAAATTTCCAAAAAATAATATATCTTTAAATAATTTATGCTTTTTTATAGTTAATGCCAATGTATTTATTAATAATAAAATAACATATGCCAATATCATTGTAGTTATAAATATTGTGAGAATCTCTATAAAATTTATTGATATATTGGATTTAATATTAAAATATATAAAGATAAATATGGGCACAATTATGGATATTTTAAATATCTCCTTAGTATAGGATAATATTATATTTTTTAAACTAATATTATGAGATAAGAATAATTCTAACCGTCTATTTAATTTATCTTTTACTGTTAATTCCATAGCTAGTGAATTTTCTTGAATTACCATAAGACCCAATACCAATATATAAAAGACTAATATTATATAATCCACTCCTCTAACTTCCATGGTATTGGACATCAGGACAAATGTAAATAATAAAGCTATAGGTATCATAATTATATTTGTTATGATAGTGTCTTTATTCTTTATTAAATAATAGAATGCGCCTTTATTTATATTTTTATTCTTCATCATTTCCCCTCCTAATAAAGACTTCCTCCAATGATATATCTTTAAATGCATCTATACCTTCGTTAAATACAATCTTTCCATCTTTTATCATGGTAATACTACTAGCTATTTTTTCTATTTCATTTAAATCATGGGAAGTTATTATAATGGTTTTATTGTCATCTTTCATCTCTGATATTAATTTTCTTATCTCTACCCTTGATATTGGATCAACTCCTGAAGTTGGTTCATCTAATAATATAATATCAGCATCTATTAAAATAATAATTAATAATGATAATTTCCTTTTCATTCCCTTTGAATACTCACTTACTTTTTTATCTAAATGTACTGTCAAATCCAATTGATCACTATAGTTTTTAAAGCTATCATCGACTTTATATCCAAAATATTTCCCAAATAATTTTAGATTTTCCATACCTGTCATATTTTCATAAAGATAATCATTTTCTAATAGCATAGAATGGCTGCCATTCACTTTTATTTCCCCATTATCAAGATTATATAGGGATGTTATACATCTTAATAAACTTGTCTTCCCAGAACCATTTGGGCCTATAATAGCATGGATATCTCCTTTATAAATCTTTAAATTAAAATTATCAAATATTACCTTATCCCCAAAGCTTTTTGAAATAGTCTTTATATTAACAGCTATATTTTTACTCATATAATCAACCCCTTTCTTAAAACAATTATATATTTTAAGAAAATACAATTCATGAGTAAAAACTGCAAAGTTTTAAAACAGTTGAGAGCTTCAAAAGCAGTTGACAATTGACAGTGTACAATTAACAGTTAAAACCTACTCTCTTAAGCCGAAACTTTTAAAATACTTGACCCTTATATTTATCGTTTACATATCATTAAATCATATAAATTAATACTTATAAGCGAGAGGCTAATATTATGGATATATTTCCTATATACAATACCTAAAAGAAAAATAAAACTTTATGGAGAAAATATTATTACAGCGGATATCTTATGTAATATTTTTCTAAATTCATTTTCTTTAGTAGCTAATATTTTATCCATAGTTTACCTAACGCCTTAATTATATTTTTGGAATAAATTTTATTTTAATCTCCAACAAAATAAAAATACAGTTGATAATTGAAAGTGGATAGTTGATAGTTAAAACCCATTCCCTTAAGCCGAAGCTTTTAAATTTATCGTATTAACTGCAAATTAACTTAATTTTATATAACTACTTAGTTTAATAACTAAAAAGCGAGAGGCTGATATTATGGATATAGTTTCTATATACAGTATCCTATTTTATCTAAATTTAACTAAATAAATATATATTATGGAAAAAGCATTGTAAGATTTTGACCATAAAATCAAATGAAATCTTGAAAAGGCTTGGCTATGAAATAGCCCTTGGAAAGATGAATTTAGATTTTTTCCAAAATTGAAACCGCTTTTGTAATAATATATATTTTATTCAATTTAATAATTCCGAAGGACTTTAAATACAGTTGAAAGTTAAAATCCATTCCCTTAAGCCCAATCTTTTAAAATATTCGACTTTTAAAAAATATATTTTATAACAAATTCAATAGATTTCCTAAACATATAAATTGATAAAGTAACCCACATTCAACTATTTTATAATACTTTTCCATCTCAATTATCTTTAATAGAGTATACTTATCCATAGTCAACCTGATACCTTAATTATATTCTTAGAATAAATGTTATTTTTAAGGCAGTTGAAAATTGATATTTCATAGTAAAAGATATTGTAAAACAAGAGAAAAAAGGGCTACTACATATTATGTAATAGCCCTTCTATTATTTAAGATTAAAACTTAAATTAAATATTAAATTTTGGAAAATCAGTATTATATTAAAACATATTGTCAGCAAATAATAAGATTTAATACTCTCTTTATTATAAAATACTAAAAAATATAATATAGATATATTTAAAACTATATTTAATAAAAACAATATGGTTTTAGAAAAATTCTTATTAGATTTAATATATCTTAAAATATTTAATATTATAAATACTATTCCTAGACCTTTAAATATATTCAAATAAATAGCCATAGGATATTTACTCTCCCATTTATTATTTAAATACACCATATGTCTTAACATTCCCATTTTTGTTTTTGTATAATGATTTATTAAAAAAATCCCTATAAACATTCCCATAACAATTATTAAAGAAATAAATATCATAATTATTTTTTTCTTATTTTGCTGCTTTGT
>RRZU011560194.1_pt1 | contig 11910 bp, 10 predicted proteins | sample 2165561 | NCBI WGS metagenome assembly RRZU01 (sample SAMN10456909, study PRJNA506462) | wastewater metagenome | isolation source: wastewater sludge | place: USA: Moscow, Idaho | reverse complement strand
GCTATTCCGAACGCCACGGGCGTGTCTCCGTCGGAGTACACGGTTGAGTCAACTGCGAGGATCGCAGTGCCGGGTTTGGCTTGCAAGAGGTGTGCCATGGCTGGGCTTGGGACCTCCACGCGTGCCAGGAGATCGTTGCGGCTCATCACTACCTCGTAGGCTTGCTCGAGGTAGTCGAAAAGGGACCCGCTTGAGAAGTCGTGCGCTAAGACTCCCGGGTACTTGCTTGCAGGCAGGTAGGTTTCAACGTGCTGGTGTAGTGCGCCGTTCACATAGCGGAGCCGTTCCAGCACAATGAGCTCATCGGTTGGGTCCAACTGCAAAGCCTGCGCCGCCTCCGCGTTGACCGCGATTCCGTTGCGGAGAACCTGGGTGGTGATGTCATGGCCCAAGATCGACTGCTGCCTGTAAAAGCCCGTGACACGCCCCGCGAAGGTTTCCCTGACCTGTTCGGTGAAGCGTGGCTCCGTGACGAATGTGCCGCGGCCTTGTTCTCGGGCCAGCAGACCGTCTTGGACGAGGTCATCTACGGCGCGCCGCAGTCCCTCCTCTCCGTTTCCGGTATGTCGCAATGGCAGGTGATCCTGTGGGGATCCATCATGCAGGGCGTTTACATGGTGGTGTACCCAGCCTTGGTGCAACCGTTCATGCGCAAGGTGACCGGAGGCGACCAGGTTGCATTGGGTCACACCGGCAACACAGGAATCGCGCTCTCCGGCCTCGTCGCCACCTTGACGCGTGGAAAGGGAACGTCGAAGTCAACGGAGGACTTGAACTTCCCTAAGGGCCTTGGCTTCCTGCGTGACACCACGGTTGTGATTGCCTTGTCGATGGCTGTCATTTACCTCATCGTTGGCCTGTTCGCAGGACCGACCTACATTTAGAGCGAGCTCTCTGGCGGACAGAACTTTGTGGTCTACCTGATCATGCTCGCCGCAACCTTCTCTGCTGGCGTCTTCATCATCCTCGCCGGCGTTCGAGTTGTCCTTGCTGAAATCATCCCGGCATTCAAGGGCACTTCGGAGAAACTGGTCAAGAATGCAAAGCCGGCTCTGGATGTTCCGATCGTCTTCACGTTCGCTCCAAATGCGGTGCTGATCGGTTTCCTCTCCAGCTTTGTTGGTGGAATCGTCGGTATGGGTGTGATGATTGCCCTTGGGAACCACCATCATCATCCCTGGCGTAGTTGCACACTTCATGACAGGTGCTGCTGCCGGTGTTATTGGCAACGGTGCTGGAGGACGGCGGGGCGCGATCCTTGGTGCCTTCTCAAATGGCCTGCTGATCACGTTCTTGCCGCTGTTCCTGCTGCCCGTCCTCGGCGACATGGGTCTGTCCAACGCCACGTTCTCAGACTCTGACTATGGAGTCGTCGGACTCTTCCTTGGTGGGCTTAGCTCAGTAGGCGGCCAAATCGCCCTCGTCGTTGGGATCATCCTCTCGGTTGTCCTGCTCTACGTTCTGACATTCCTGAAGAGGAAGCAGAAGGTAGTGGAGACAGCGGAGGCTGCGACGGCGACGAAGTAGTATTTCGCATCTGCTTCCCCCTTGGTCGATACGGTGAGTTATCGGTCAAGGGGGAACTTGGTCTATGCCGCCGGCGCTCGGGGCCACCGCTGCCACCGTTGCCTCGGCCCGCGCCACCGTTGCCGGCGCCACTTCCGGCCCCGGCGTGTCCGCCTGCGCCGGGAGTCGTTAGCGAGCCTGCTAGGGCACAGCGAGCCGACTGGGCTTGCATAACAGTGTGATGTAGGCTGTGTTGGGTCTGGCTGGCTCTCTATGTCTGGTCAACGATGGGTCTGGCTGGCTCCGTATGTCCTACCTGGCTCCGTAGTGCTGTGACACTCCGTAGTGGTGCGGGCCCACCACCTCCGATCGTGGATATTCCTGTCTTCATCGCGGGAGCTTCCGTCCCATGGCGTGAAATGTATACGTGGGGAGCCGAAGTAACCCTGGGGTACGTACCCCAGACCAACATCAGCGCCCAACGTATACATTTCGCGAATCGGGGATGGGGGCTGGTGCGCGAATCGGTGGAGGGGCGGCTGTTGCGTACGCGGGGGAGGGGTGGGCTGTTGCGCGAGTCGGGGGAGGGGCGTGTCTCGCCGGGTTTCGCTACGGCCTCGAACTGATCCTCTGACGCACCTGGTACGCCACCAGCAAGAACACGATCCACAGCGGGCCGATGATTGCTGCAAGGCGGAACGAGGGAGAGAAGAACATCAGCACGAACAGCAGCGCCAAGAAGGCCAGAATCAAAACGGTCGCCGCGCGTCCTCCCGGCAGTTTGAATTGCAAAGCCGCGCGTTCACCAGAGGTCAGTCCACGGCTGAACTTGTACTCCGTCATGGTGATCATGAACCACGAGGCCGCCACCGCGAAGGTCGCAAGACCCATAAGGAACGTAAATGCGAACTCTGGCCACACCATGACTACGAAAACCGCAGCGACCGTCACTATGGAGGAGGTAAGGATCGCAGCCCACGGTTGCCCGCTCGACGACATTTTCTGAAGGTAGGTGGGGGCGTTCCCCTGCTGCGACAGGGTGTAGAGCATGCGGCCGTTCGCATACAGACTTGAGTTGTAGACCGACGCGGCTGCCACGATGACCACGAAGTTGAGGATGTGTGCGGCACTCGCAATTCCCAGCGTGTCAAAAATCTGCACGAACGGGCTCATGGAGCCATCGATCGTGAACCAGGGGATGACGGCCATGATGACCGCTAGCGCACCCACATAGAAAATGAGGATACGGAGGATGACCTGGTTGATGGCTTGCGGAATCGTCTTCTCAGGGTTTTCGGCCTCGCCCGCCGTCACCCCCACAAGTTCGGTACCGCCGAAAGAAAACGCCACAACCACCAACGCAAGAAGGAACCCTGTGACGCCGTTAGGGAAGAAGCCACCCTGATCGAAGAGGTGGGAGAAAGACGGCGTAACGTCCGCCGAGGGCGTCTTCAGTCCGAGGACGACAATCACCACACCAAAAACAATCATTCCGACAACCGCGAGCACTTTGATCAACGAGAGCCAGAACTCCGTCTCCCCAAAAACCTTCACCGAAGCCAGGTTCGTCGCGGTGATGACCACGAGGAAGAAGGCGGCAGTCACCCACTTTGGCACGCCGGGTAGCCAGTAGTTGACGAACTCGCCGACCGCCGCCAGTTCCGCCATCGCAACCGCAATGTATGTGAACCAATAGTTCCACCCCGCGACGAAACCAGCCCGGCGACTCCAGTGCTTGTATGCATAGAACGAAAATGCCCCCGATACCGGTTCCGCAACCGACATCTCGCCGAGGGCGCGGACAATGAGAAACACAACGGTTCCACCAACCAGATACGCCAGAAGGATGGAAGGACCAGCAAGTTGAATCGCGGCTGACGATCCGTAAAAGAGTCCAGTCCCTATCGCGCCGCCGAGGGCGATCATCTGGATGTGGCGGGAACTCAGGTTCCGCTTGTATCCGGCCTCGGCTTCCCGGTCGGTGAGGACGCCGGAAGGCTTCGTCTTTAGGCTCATTGTCGGGGCGGGATTGCCTAGATCAATCCCAGGTCTGTGAACGCTTTGTGTACCCCGCCCTCACGGACACTGGTTGTGACACGGTTCGCGCGGGCCTTAACGCCCTCGTCGGCACCCGCCATGGCGACCGCTTCGCCACAAATGTCAAACATCTCCACGTCATTCCAGCTGTCCCCAATCCCCACGGCATCCTCAGCAGGTATTCCCACGTGTTCGAGGACGGCCTCAATGGCCGAACCTTTGGAGACACCCAGCGGGGAAATCTCTCCGTCGGCCCCCTGAGAAATCGGCATGGAGCCCGGAATGATGTGGAAACGGTCGCCCAGGTTCTCCTCGACGTCCGCCATGTCGACGGGTGCATTGGAGATGAAAAGGAGCTTCGCCGCGTTCTCCATGTTTGAATCGTTGAGGAAGTCGAAGCCTTCTATGAACTCGGTGAATGTCTCCGCCGGTCCCTCCACAAAATCTTCTGGCTCCGCAACGGCCTCCATGGCCTTCTGCTGGTCCAAGAACCGCGCATACTCACTCATGAGGGCGTGAGCGCCGGGGGTCGTGTACGTTTTCTCGTGTGTCTGCACCAAGATCGAGACCCCACGACTCTCAAAGTAGTCGATGAGGAACGCCACGTCTTCCCTAGCCATCGGCCGGGACAAAATCAGCTCATCACCAACTTGCGCGAAGGCGCCACCGTTGGTGATTTCACCATCAAACCCGATCTCTCTGACGCCACGGGGGATGTCTGTCGCTCCACGTCCAGTGGAAATGTAGACCAGGTGTCCGTTGTCACGGGCGCTTTTTATGGCGTCAGAAGCCGAGCGGAGCACGGGCGAGGCATGGTCGATCAGTGTGCCATCGATATCAACGAAAATGATGCGCTTGCGGAAGTCTTGCTGGGAACTCATACCCCCATTGTCCCAGCGTTAGCATGATGGCACTAACGCCTGTGGGCAGACTCTCCATCCTGAGGATCCTCAGAGCTCCGGAGAAGTGCATGCTATGGTGGACCGCGGTTCCGGACATGGTTCCGGGCTCGACCGACCCTTGAAGAAGGGCAAGCTACCCAACTTTCACAATGCCTTCTGCGCAGCAAGCATCAAAACAGCAAGAGAATCAGCAGTCCCTCAAAGACCTAGTAGGTGCCAACGGAGCTTTGCATCCGGCACTGCTTCCAGGTATTTCAGTTGACGAGGACGCCAAGAAGTTCAAGGTTGATTGGTGGGTGTCGGGTACAGCCCTTGTCGTCGTGGTCGCCCTCGTCCTCCTGGGTATTTTTGACGCAGAGGAACTGGGGGAAGCCGCGGCTGCCGGAGTTCATTGGGTGTCGTTGAATACCGGGTGGTTCTTCACGATCCTCACAATCACGGTGTTCGCGTTCATGCTGATCGTGGGGTACTCGTCGAAGGGCAATATCCCTCTGGGAACCGATGACGAAGCCCCGGAGTTCTCCACGGGCTCGTGGATTGCCATGCTGTTTTCCGCTGGCATGGGGATTGGGCTGCTCTTCTTCGGCTCATACGAGCCACTGCATTTCTTCCTCAACACGCCCCCGGGATTCAGTGCAACCCCGGGGAGCCCCGAAGCGATGAATGCCGCAATCGGACAGACACTGCTGCATTGGGGACCATTTGCGTGGTCCTTCTATGCGCTGGTTGGGGGCGCCATTGCCTACTCCGCATATCGCCGAGGGCGTTCCCCCCTGATTTCTGCGATCTTCACCCCCATATTCAATGAACGTCTCGCGATGCCTCTGGGGCGCGTCATCGACACATTCGCAATCCTCGTGACACTATTTGGGACCGCTGTATCCCTGGGTCTTGGTGCACTGCAGATCGGTCGGGGAGTAGAGATAGTCTCCGGGATCGGGCCGCTTGGTAACGGGGCAATCATCGGACTGATTGTCGCCCTCACCATCGTCTTCATCTTCTCCGCTGTTTCCGGCGTCAAACGCGGCATCCGCATCCTCTCAAACATCAACATGGTGGTCGCCCTCGCCCTTGCACTATTCGTGTTCATTGCCGGACCCACGCTGTTCCTCTTGGACTTCATTCCCTCGGCACTTGTCGCATTTGTGGGTGGCCTCCCGGCCATGCTGAGCGTCTCGGCCTCGTCGTCAACGGAAGCCGCAGCGTTCATGGAGAGCTGGACGACCTACTACTGGGCATGGTGGGTGTCATGGACGCCGTTCGTCGGCATGTTCATTGCTCGGATTTCGCGAGGACGCACGCTGCGAGAGTTTGTCACTGTCGTCATCATCATCCCCTCCATTGTCTGCCTGCTGTGGTTCTCAATAATGGGCGGTACCTCCATGTGGATGGAGATGAACGGCGCCGAAATCTCCGCTGCGCAGTCCAGCCAGGAGTACCTGTTCCGCGTCCTCGACAACCTGCCGTTTACGGCTCTGGCATCCGTCGTTGCCATGTTCTCCCTGACCATCTTCTTTGTGACGAGCGCCGATTCCGCCTCACTTGTCATGGCGACTACCAGCCAGAGCGGGAAGAGCAATCCCGACAAGAGACTCACTGTGGTCTGGGGTGTTTCCCTATCCGCAGTTGCCATCACACTGCTGGTTGCCGGGGGAGAAGAGACAGTCAGCGCCCTGCAGGCGCTAGTGACCATTGCAGCGCTGCCGTTCGCCATCATCCTGGTTTTCCTCATGGTTGCCTGGTGGAAGGACCTTTCCACGGACCCACTTGTGTTGCGCCGCAAATACGCAACCGTTGCCATTGAAGAGGGCGTGCGCAAGGGAATCCGCCAGCACGGAGACGCCTTCGCATTCTCAGCCGGTGTCACCGAACCCGACAGGGGAGCCGGGAGCTGGCTCGACCAGAAGGACAGTTCGCTGACGGACTGGTACGAGGACGTGGCGCGCGACAGGGACGAAGACGCAGACCAGAAGGCGGCCGACGAGGCGGAATCTGCCAAGTCTCTCTAGGGAGCAACCAGGGGGATTTCAGGGGGAACCCCGAGCCGTTTCTGAACCCGTGCGTGGAATGCTTGAATACATGAGCAACATCGAGCCGCGCCACCAGAGCGCACCAACCGATCCAATTCCACCAGCAACAGCGCCGGGAGGTGTGGTTTCCAGCCTGCGGGGCGTCAGTCGCCTCTATGGCGAGGGCGAGACCGCAGTCGCAGCCCTTGATGGAGTGTCCGTCGATTTCTACGCGGGGCAGTTCGCCGCAATCATGGGGCCCTCGGGCTCAGGGAAGTCCACCATGCTCAATGTTTTGGCTGGTCTTGACGCCATCACTTCCGGCTCTGTGAGCCTTGAGGGCGTGGAGTTTCGGGGCCTCTCGGATGACAAGCTCACCAGGCTGCGCCGCGACCGCATCGGGTTTGTGTTTCAGAGCTTCAATCTGATTCCAACCCTCGACGCCAAGGCCAACATCCTTCTACCCAGCCGACTAGCGGGTCACAAGGTGGACGAAGACCTCTACCAAATGATTGTTTCCAGCCTGGGAATCACCAACCGACTCCACCATTTCCCCTCGCAGCTCTCCGGAGGCCAGCAGCAGAGGGTCGCCCTCGCCAGAGCACTGGTGGCCGCGCCCGCCATCATCGTTGCTGACGAACCCACAGGCAACCTTGATTCGGCCTCGACAGATGAGGTGCTGTCGCTGTTGCGCAGTGCAGTTGATGACCTGGGACAAACCATCATCATGGTCACACACGACCACCATGTCGCCCAAAGGTCCGATCGGGTCATTGTGGTACGTGACGGCAGGATCGCTGCCGACCTGTGGAAGCCCAGCGCCGAACAGATCAAGCAGGTGGCCTGATGGGTCCCCTAATTCGAGCAAATTTGAAACACCACGCCAGGCGCTACACCGCGACGGTGGTAGCGGCAGCGATCGCCGTGGCCTTCGTAGCCGCCGCCCTCGTCTTCGGGGGTGCCCTCAACCAGGGAATCCGTGACCAGGTCGCGGGCCAGTACACGGGGGCAGCAGTCGTGGTGTCACCCGACTACGAATCTGCAGAGTGGCCCGACTTGAGCGAGGCCGTCGGGATAGTTGAAGACGTCCCAGGTGTCACGGAAGTCTATGCGGCGTCCTATTCCGGAATAGAGTTGGATCGCCCCAACAACCCCTGGCTTTCAGCGGCAACGATCGGTGGGCAACGCCTCCACACCCAAACCCTAGAGTCCGGCACCAACCCAACAACAACCACGGAGATTCTCGTCAGTGACGGGGTGGCACAGCGGTACGAACTTGAGGTTGGTTCAGTTCTCACCGCGAAGAATAGGGAGGGCAACCCTCTCGACCTCACCGTCACCGGAATAGTCCAGACGAAACAGCAATCAATCATGGTGTCGGTTGCTGACGTCTTCTTCACTAACGAGGGGCTCGCGGCCGCTTCTCCGGGCCTGCAACCAGAGGAACTCCTAGCCGCCGGGGACAAGGCGGAGCTGTCCTCCGAGGAGCAAGAAGACCTCGCTACCGCAGTACAAGCAGCCTTGGACGAGGGCGGCATTGAAGGCGCAGTCGTCACGACCGGCCACGATGCAACTGAAGAGTCTTTGAAGGCGATCAACACCTCCAGTGCAGCCCTGACACTGATGCTGCTACTATTCCCGGTCATTGCGGCGACGGTCGCGATGATCGTTATTGGAACGACCTTCCAAGTCATCTTCAGGCAACGCGAACGCGAACTGGCACTCCTTCGCGTCATTGGGGCCACGGGCAAACAGGTGCGTCGACTCATGGTCATGGAGTCGGTTGCGGTGGGCCTGGTCGGCTCTGTGATCGGCATTGTTGTGGGGGTGCTCGGCGGGTCTGCCATTGCATCCGCAGGCGGCGTGGTTTCCAGCTTTGCCGTGGCCCTGACATCAGTGAGCATCACCCAGGTCTTGGTGCTCCTAGTGATCGGCACGCTGCTAACGACGCTTGCGGGCTTCCGTCCCGCCCTCCGGGCCTCTCGGGTTGCACCGGTGCAGGCTCTGGCTGGCAGGCCTGAGTCCGTTGCGCAGATGACACGCAAACAGGTGGTGACTGGCCTGGTCAGTGGGGTTCTCACGGCAGGCCTGGGCGGCGCCACCGCGTACCTCGCGTTCTCTACGACGGATCCGGATCTAAAGATGGAGAGGTTCCCAGCCGTCCTCGGACTTGCGGTTCTCACCGCTGCGGCACTGATAACACTTCTATCTGCCGTCCTACCCCTAATCACGAGGGCGGTCGGGAAATGGGGCACGTCGGAGTCATACAGACTGGCAGCCGTGAATACCGTGCGCAACCCGGGGCGAACTGCTGCCACTGGAATCGCGGTGTTCATTGGCGTCACGCTTATTTCAATGGTGACTTTTGGGGCAGAGTCGCTGCGCGCGACCTCGGCCGCAGCACTGGATCGATCAGCGCCTATTGACCTGGTTGTTTCTGCACCGCCTGCGGGATTCACAGACAAGCAGTTGAGCGATTTGGAAGTGATTCCTGGGCTTGCCACATCAGTGGTTGTCGATGGTGCACCTGCCAGAATTGAGGTTAGTGAGGGGTCTGAGGTCTTCGGACCTGAGGGGACACTGGTGGTTGACTCCGGCCTCGACTCCGTCATGCGTGGCAGTGCCGAAGCTCTGAGTGATGGAGAGGTGCTTGTTCCAGCGTGGCTGGTGACGGCTGCAACTGAAGGATCTGTTTGTGTTGAGGACACTTGCGCTGACGTCACCCTCATCCCTTCGGAAGGAACCGCGGGTGATGATCGCTTCGTTGTAACGCCCCCGACGGCAACCAACATGGGCGTAGAACTTGCCCCCACTCAGGTGTGGATGCAACTGGAAGATCCCGGGCAGTATGCGGACATCATCAGCCAGATCCAGGAATCAGGTTCAGACCTACAGATTGAGGGGGCAGTGGCCCTACGATCCGCAATCGACCAGATTGTCAACATTCTGGTGATGGTGGTTGTGGGACTGCTGGCAGTTTCCGTCCTGGTTGCCCTGGTTGGCATAACCAACACTCTGTCGCTGTCTGTTGCAGAACGAAGTCGGGAGAATGGGCTGCTGCGTGCTCTGGGGATGACCCGCAAGCAGGTGCGGTCCATGCTCTCTTGGGAAGCGCTGCTGATTGCGGTTACTTCCACGCTGCTGGGACTCCTGGCCGGAGCGTACTTCGGGGCAGTCGGCTTCATGTCACTACCGACAGGTGTCAGTGAGTCTGTGCTTGCGGTGCCGTGGGTGCAGTGGCTGATTATCGTGGTCGTTGCGATTGGCGCGGCGCTGGTGGCGTCGATTGTCCCGGGGCGCCGTGCTTCGAGGGTGTCACCGGTGGAGGCATTGGCGGCGGAGTAGTCGTTCGGGTGGGGGAGCCCGGCGCTATGCGCTGGCCCGAAGCACCAAGGTTGCTGGAATCATCGCAATCGCCGGGCTCTCACCTTCGATTAGCCGTCGCAGGACGGCTATCGCTTCATCCCCGATTTCCTGAAAGTCCTGGCGCACCGTGGTCAGGGCCGGCTCGAAATATGCAGAGCCATCCTGATCGTCAAAGCCAAAGAGCCGCAGATCCTCAGGGACCCGCACCCCGGCCTCGGACAGAGCCTTCAAAGCTCCCAGAGACATCTGGTCATTGGCAACAAACACCGCGTCGGGTAGGGGAGCGGCCAGGAGCTGGCGAGCTGCTGCGTACCCGGTGTCAGCATCCCAGGCCCCCTGTATACGGGCACCCTTAGTCATACCCAGCTCTGCCACGCCCTCTGCCCACGCGGCGTCGCGTTCCATTGCATCGAAGTCGCCATCTGGTCCCTTGATGTGAGCAACACTGTCGCACCCCAGCGACTTGAGGTGCGCAAGCGCTGCCCTCACACCGACGCGCTGATCAATTCCGATTCGAGCAATCTCAGAGTCGGAACTGATCCAACTGGACGCAATAACAAGCGTTGGAACGGGAATCGTCTGGGTTTCAAGTTCCCGAGCCATAGGCTCCACTGGTGCAATCACGATCAAGCCCGCAACTCCCAGGCTGAGCAGATCATCGACTGCCCGCTCCATGTTTTCCGCAGTGAACTCGGCAAGCGTTGCCACACTCACGAAGTACCCGGTTTCATTTGCCGCAAGCTGCAATGACAGGAGAGTTGTGGCTGGCCCCCACTCAACGAGGCGGGGAGTGACAACACCAATGAGTCGGCTCTGGCTCGATGCCAACGCCCGCGCCGACTCATTGCGCCGATAGCCCATGTCAGACATGATTTCCAAGATACGCTGGCGCGTTTCTTCCCGGACGGATCCCTTGTTGTTGAGGACGCGAGAAACCGTTTGGTGCGAGACCCCGGCAACAGCGGCAACATCCGCCATTGACGGGCGTCGGGCCGTTTTAACAGCTACGGATTGGCCCGGCGCAATCGGCTTCTGCGACATCGTCATTCTACTTTCTACAGCCCGTTAGCCAGGTGATAGTACGCGAAGTTCCAGCGTAGCTTGTCCTTGAACGCCGGGACGGTTGTCTCCTGGTCGATAACTAGTAGCTCAGTGCTTGCCATCTCCGCGAACAGTCGGAAAATGTCAGCACCCACCGACGTTGTCAGGACTGTGTGATGGGCTCCGCCGGACTCCATCCAGCATTCTGCCGAGACTTCAAGCGATGGCTGCGGCTTCCACACGGCGTGTGCGACCGGCAGGTTGGGCATGGGAGCCGGTGGCGTCACCACCTCGACCTCGTTCGCAGTCAGGCGGAAGCGTGCCCCCATATCTGCCATGGAAACCACGACAGCCGGCCCGGGGTCGGTGTGGAACACCATGCGTACAGGGTCTTCCTTGCCGCCTATTCCGAGCGGGTGGATCTCAACTCTAGGCTTCTGAGTGGTCAGTGACGGGCAAATCTCCAGCATATGTGCGCCAAGAATCAGCTCTTCGCCGCGGACCAGGTTATAAGTGTAGTCCTCCATTAGGGAAGCACCACCGGGCAGCCCCTCACTCATCGCTTTGACTGCTCGGACGAGGACGGCTGTTTTCCAGTCGCCCTCGGCGCCAAACCCATAGCCCTGTGCCATGAGGCGTTGTGCCGCGATGCCGGGGAGTTGCTTGAGGGCACCCAAATCCTCAAAGTTCGTGGTAAAGGCCCCGGCGTTCCGCTCCTCAAGGAAGCGCCGAATCGCAATTTCTTGACTAGCGGCGTAAACCAGAGAGTCGTGACGAGCCCCGCCTTCGCGGAGTTCTGGAACCACGTCGTAGAGGGACTCGTACTCTGCTGCCAACGCTTCGGCCTCGGCTGCAGTGACCTTGTTGATCTTTTCAACCAACTCATTTGCGGAGTACGTTGAGACGTTGACACCGAGGACGCGCTCGGCCTCAGTCTTGTCCCCGTCGGTGACCGCAACGTTGCGCATATTGTCGCCAAACCGCACCACGTTCAGACCATTGACGGCAGCCCACCCAATGCACGCGCGGGACCACAGGGCGATACGTTC
>RRZU011297560.1_pt1 | contig 11910 bp, 9 predicted proteins | sample 2165561 | NCBI WGS metagenome assembly RRZU01 (sample SAMN10456909, study PRJNA506462) | wastewater metagenome | isolation source: wastewater sludge | place: USA: Moscow, Idaho | reverse complement strand
GTAGAGGATCGCGAAGTCGCTGTACGGCCGGCCGCTGCGCAGGTGCTCGGTGAGGATCTCCATGGCGATGCGCTCGCACTCGGCCTCCTCGTTCTTGCAGCGGATCACGCGGATCTCGTCGCCGTGGCCCATCTCGCTCCACAGCTGCTTCTCGAACACGTGGGGGTTGTTGGCGATCAGCACGTTGGCGCATTTGAGGATGCGGCTGGTCGAGCGGTAGTTCTGCTCCAGCATCACCACCTTGAGGCTGGGGAAGTCCTCCTTGAGCTGCATCAGGTTCTCGGGGCGGGCGCCGCGCCAGGCGTAGATCGACTGGTCGTCGTCGCCGACCACGGTGAACTGCGCGCGCTCGGCGACCAGCAATTTCACCAGTAGGTACTGGCTGGCGTTGGTGTCCTGGTATTCGTCGACCAGCATGTAGCGCACCCGGTTGCGCCATTTCTGCAGCACCTCGGGATGGTCCTGGAACAGCTTGACCGGCTGCAGGATCAGGTCGTCGAAGTCCACCGCGTTGTAGGCCTTGAGGGTGCGCTGGTAGTGCAGGTAGACCACCGCGGCGGTCTGCTCGCGCGGGTTGCGCGCCTTTTCCAGCGCCTGTTCGGGGAGGATCAGGTCGTTCTTCCAGGCGCCGATCAGGTTCTTCACCTCGTCGACGCCGTCGTCGCCCTGGTACTCCTTCTGCATGATGTCGGCGAGCAGCGCCTTGACGTCCTGCTCGTCGAAGATCGAGAAGCCGCTCTTGTAGCCGAGGTGGGCGTGCTCCTTGCGGATGATGTTGAGGCCGAGGTTGTGGAAGGTCGACACGGTCAGGCCGGCGCCTTCCTTGCCGCGCAGCAGGCTGCCGACGCGCTCCTTCATCTCGCGCGCGGCCTTGTTGGTGAAGGTCACCGCGACGATGTGGCGGGCGGCGATGCCGCACTGCTGGATCAGGTAGGCGATCTTGCGGGTGATCACGCTGGTCTTGCCGGAACCGGCGCCGGCCAGCACCAGGAGCGGGCCGCTGATGTAGTTCACGGCTTCCTGCTGGCGGGGATTGAGTCGTGACATGGGGTTCGGATCGTTCGAAGCGGAGGCGCGAGTTTAACAGGCCGGCGCCGCACTGCCGGAGGCCGGGCGGGACAAAGGGCGCCGGTCGTCGCCTGTGCGCGACGGTTCATGCGGCGACAGGTGCGGAGGGGGAGGGGGAGGGTGTGCGGCAGGGGCTTGGGGCGGGCCGAGGAGCGGGCCCCGCTTGTGGCGGAGCGCCGGCCCTGGGCCGCGCCGCAAACCGTCCTGGGGATGGGGGCGGGCGCGCAGTCCCGCAACCCCGCGCCTCGCCCGGGCGGGCGAGGGGAACACGGGTCGGCCCGCGCGGGGCCGGCGCAGGGGCTCAGCCGCGCTTGGCCACCAGGGTGAGGATGTCGTAGCTGGCGACCAGCTCGCCGTTCTGGTTGGTGACCTCCACGTCCCAGGCCACCACGCCCTGCGGGGTGCCGAGGCTGGACTGCTTGCCCTGGTCGATCTTGCGCTTGCAGGTCAGGCGCGCCTGGATGGTGTCGCCGATGCCCACCGGGCTGACGAAGCGCAGGGTGTCGAGGCCGTAGTTGGCCAGCACCGGGCCGACGCCGGGGGAGACGAACAGGCCGGCGGCCGCCGACAGCACGAAGTAGCCGTGGGCGATGCGCTTGCCGAACTGCGATTCCTTGGCGGCGATCTCGTCGAAGTGCATGTAGAAGTGGTCGCCGGACAGGCAGCCGAAGTTGACCAGGTCGGCCTCGGTGACGGTGCGGCGGTGGGTCAGCAGCGACTCGCCGATCTGCAGCTCCTCGAAGTGGCGACGGAACGGGTGCACCTCGGTCTCGATGACCTTGGCGCCGCGCACGTACTCGCCGGTGATGGCGCTGAGCATGGTCGGCGAACCCTGCACCGCGGCGCGCTGCAGGTAGTGCTTGACCGCGCGCAGGCCGCCCAGCTCCTCGCCGCCGCCGGCGCGACCGGGGCCGCCGTGCTTGAGCTGCGGCAGCGGCGAGCCGTGGCCGGTGGACTCCTTGGCGGCCTCGGCGTCCAGCACGTGCACGCGGCCGTGCCAGGCGGCAGCGGCCGGCACCACTTTCGCGGCGATACGCGGGTCGCGGGTCACCAGGGTGGACACCAGGCTGCCCTTGCCGCGCGCGGCCAGGGCCACGGCCTCGTCGATGTCGCCGTAGCCCATCAGGGTGCTGACCGGGCCGAAGGCCTCGATGTCGTGGGCGCCGCCTTCGGCGTGCGGGTCGCGGCTCTTGAGCAGGGTCGGGGCGAAGAACGCGCCCTCGGCGACCTTGTCGCCGACGAACTGCGCCTCGCCGCGGAACAGCAGCTCGCTGCTGGCCAGCAGCGCCTCGACGCGGCCGGAGACGTCGTCCAGCTGGTCGTGGGAGGCCAGCGCGCCCATCTTCACGCCGTCCTTGCTCGGGTCGCCGACCACCACCTTGGCCAGGCGCGCGGCCAGGCGTTCGGCGACGGCGTCGAGGCGGTTGTCGGGAACGATGATGCGGCGGATGGCGGTGCACTTCTGCCCGGCCTTGACCGTCATCTCGCGGGCGACTTCCTTGACGAACAGCTCGAACTCCTCGTCGTCCGGTGTCACGTCCGGGGCGAGGATCGCGCAGTTCAGCGAGTCGGCCTCGGCGGTGAAGGGCACCGAGTGGCGGATCAGGTTGGGGGTGACGCGCAGCTTGGCGGCGGTGTCGGCCGAGCCGGTGAAGGTCACCACGTCCTGGCCGTCGAGGCGGTCGAGCAGGTCGCCGGTGCTGCCGACCACCAGCTGCAGGCTGCCCTCGGGCAGCAGGCCGGATTCGTGCATCAGGCGCACGCAGGCCTCGGTGACGTAGCTGGTCGCGGTGGCCGGCTTGACGATGCACGGCATGCCGGCGAGGAAGGTCGGCGCGAACTTCTCCAGCATGCCCCAGATCGGGAAGTTGAAGGCGTTGATGTGCACCGCCAGACCGCCGCGCGGCACCAGGATGTGGGTGCCGGCGAAGTGGCCCTGCTTGCCCAGCGGCATGGCCGGGCCTTCGTGGATCAGGTTGCCGGAGGGCAGCTCGCGGGTGCCGAGGCTGGCGTAGGCGAACAGGGTGCCGGCGCCGCCCTCGATGTCGATCCAGCTGTCCATACGGGTCGCGCCGCTGTGGTGGCTGATCGCGTAGAGCGACTCCTTGCGCTCCATCAGGTACTTGCCCAGCGCCTTGAGGATCTGCGCGCGGCTCTGGAAGTCCAGGCGGTTCAGCGCCTGGCTGCCGTTGCGCCGGGCGAAGCCGACGGCCTCGGCGAAGTCGGGGCGCTCGGCGTGGGTGTGGGCGACGATCTGGCCGTCGATGGCGCTCTTCAGCGCCTGGGCGGCGTCGGCGCCGATCCAGCGGCCGCCGATGAAACTTTGCAGGGTGGTCATCAGGGAGTCTCCCGAAGCAAGGCAAGACGGGCGGTCATGGCCGCCCGCGATTGTTCTGTGCCGCGGCGCGCCGGGGCGCCGCGGGTGTGGCGGGGGCTCAGAGCTGGTCGAAGTCCAGCACCACCTTGTCGCTGACCGGGAAGGACTGGCAGGACAGCACGTAGCCGGCGGCCACCTCGTAGTCCTCCAGGGCGAAGTTGGCGTCCATCTCCACCTCGCCTTCGATCACCTTGCACTTGCAGGTGGAGCACACCCCTGCCTTGCACGAGTAGGGCAGGTCCATACCGTGGGCGTTGCCGGCGTCCAGCACGCTCTGGGTGTTGCGCGCCAGCTCGAAGGTCATGCTGCGGCCGTCGCTGACCACGGTGACCTGGCTGACCGCGCCTTCGCTCTGCGCCGCGGCGCGCGCTTCGCGCTTCTGCGCGCTGGCGCCCGGGGTGCCGGCGGTGAACAGCTCGTAGTGGATGCGTTCGGCGATCAGGTCGTGGCGGCGCAGGGCATCGCGCACCGCCTCGGTCATTTCCTGCGGGCCGCAGATGAAGGCGGCGTCGAGGTTCGGCACGTCCAGCCAGCGGGAGAACAGCGCGTCGCACTTGGCGGCGTCGATGCGGCCGTTGTACAGGTCGATGTCCTGCTGCTCGCGGCTGAACACGAAGATCAGGTTGAGGCGGTCGAGGTACTGGTTCTTCAGGTCCTCGAGCTGCTCGCGGAAGATGGTCGCGGCGCTGGAACGGTTGCCGTAGATCAGGGTGAAGCGGCTGTCCGGCTCGGTTTCCAGGGTGGTCTTGACGATCGACATGATCGGCGTGATGCCGCTGCCGGCGGCCACCGCCAGGTAGTTGCCGGCGCGCGCCGGGTCCAGGGCGATGGAGAAGTGGCCGGCCGGCGGCATCACTTCCAGGGTGTCGCCGACCTTGAGCTGCTCGTTGGCGAAGCTGGAGAACAGGCCGCCGGGGATGCGCTTGATCGCCACGCGCAGGTCGTTGTCGCTCACCGCCGAGCAGATCGAATAGGAGCGGCGCACTTCCTCGCCGTCGATCCGGGTGCGCATCACCAGGTGCTGGCCCTGGGTGTAGCGGAAGCTGTCCCGCAGGTCTTCGGGCACGGCGAAGGCCACCGACACGGTGTCGCGGGTTTCCGGGCGCACTTCGCGGATGGTCAGCGTATGGAACTTGCTCATTTTATTGTTCTCCAGGCTCAAGCCGGCGCTGTGGGCGAGCCGTTCAGATGCACTTGAAATAGTCGAAGGGCTCCAGGCAGGAGCGGCAGCGGTACAGCGCCTTGCAGGCGGTGGAGCCGAACTGGCTGACCACTTCGGTGTCCTGGCTGCCGCACTGCGGGCAGCAGACCGTGTCCGGCTCGCCGAGCAGGCTGCGCTTGCTGCTGCTGCCCGACGGCGGGGCGATGCCGTAGACGCGCAGGCGCTCGCGGCCCTGGGCGCTGATCCAGTCGGTGGTCCAGGCCGGCGCCAGGCGCCGTTCGATGCGCGGGGCACGGAAGCCGGCCTGCTCCAGCGCCCGGGCGATCTCGCTTTCGATCAGCTCGGTGGCCGGGCAGCCGGAGTAGGTCGGGGTGACGACCACCCGCAGGTGGCCGTCGTGCCAGTCGACCTCGCGGACGATGCCGAGGTCGACCACGCTGACCACCGGCACTTCCGGGTCCATCACCTGCTCCAGCACCTGGCGCGCGCGTGGCAGGTCGGATGCGTCCGCCTCGCGCGCGCCGCCGTCGGAGGCGATCAGTGCGCTAGGCGCGGCACTGTCGGCGCGGGGGCCGAACAGGGCGTCGAGATCGGCTGCAATGCTCATGGCACCTCCGGTCGGCAGGGTGGGCAGGTCGTTACCAGGTCGCATCGGGGTAGGCCCGCTGCAGGAACTGCATCTCGGCCAGCAGAATCCCCAGGTGCTCGGTGTGCAGGCCGCGCTTGCCGTCCAGATAGAAGTAGCTGGCCGGCTGCGGCACCGGCAGGCTGGCGCGCTCGAACAGCTGCTCGACGCTGGCCTGCCAGGCGGCCGCCACGCTCTCGGCGTCGGCGGCGATGCCGGCGCCCGCGAGGCGCTGCTGGATCTCGTCGCCGGCCAGCAGGTCGTGGGTGAAGCGCCACAGCTCGTCGATGGCGGCGAGCATGCGGCGGCGGCTTTCCTCGGTGCCGTCGCCCAGACGCTCGACCCACTCGCCGGAGCGGCGCAGGTGGTAGGTGACTTCCTTGAGACCCTTGGCGGCGATCGCGGCGATGCGCGCGTCCCGGGAGGCGGACAGCGCCTTGAGGGTGTGCAGGTGCCAGGCGTCGAAGAAGAACAGCTTGGCGGTGGTCACCGCGTAGTCGCCGTTGGGCTGCTCGACCAGCAGGCAGTTGCGGAACGCGCGCTCGTCGCGGCGGAAGGCCAGCTGGTCGGCGTCGCGGCCATCGGCGAGCAGCTCGGCGGCGTACTCGTACCAGTTGCGCGCCTGGCCGACCAGGTCGAGGCCGACGTTCATCAGCGCCATTTCCTCTTCCAGCGCCGGGGCGCGGCCGCACCATTCGCACAGGCGCTGGCCGTTGACCAGGGCGTTGTCGCCGAGGCGCAGGAGGTATTCGATCAGGTCGTTCTTGTTGTCAGTCATGACCGGCGTCCTCACATGTGGCCGACTTCGTCGGGCAGCTCGTAGAAGCTGGCGTGACGGTAGACCTTGTCCTGGGACGGGTCGAAGAAGGGCTCTTTCTCGTCGCCGGCGGTGGCGGTGATCTGTGCCGAGGGCACCACCCAGATGCTCACGCCTTCGTTGCGGCGGGTGTACAGGTCACGGGCGCTTTCCAGGGCCATGTTGGCATCGGCGGCATGGACGCTGCCGACGTGCTTGTGGTTCAGGCCGTGCTTGGAGCGGACGAAGACTTCGAAAAGGATCCATTCGGACATGGTGGGGTTCTCCGGTCAGGCGACTTTTTGTTTTTGTTGGCGTTTGGCGGCGTGGGCGACTGCGGCTTCGCGGACCCAGGCGCCGTCCTCGATGGCCTTGCGGCGGGTGGCGATGCGTTCGCGGTTGCACGGGCCGTTGCCCTTGAGCACGTCGTAGAACTCCTGCCAGTTGATCGGGCCGAAGTCGTAGTGGCCGCGCTCCTCGTTCCACTTGAGGTCCGGGTCGGGCGCGGTGCAGCCGAGGAATTCCAGTTGCGGCACGGTCTGGTCGATGAAGCGCTGGCGCAGGTCGTCGTTGCTCATGCGCTTGATCTTCCAGGCCATCGACTGGGCGCTGTTCGGCGAGTCGGCGTCGCTCGGGCCGAACATCATCAGCGCCGGCCACCACAGGCGGTTGATGGCGTCCTGGACCATGTCCTTCTGCGCCTGGGTGCCGTGGCGCATCATGGTCAGGAGGATTTCGTAGCCCTGGCGCTGGTGGAAGCTCTCTTCCTTGCAGATGCGGATCATCGCGCGCGAGTAGGGGCCGTAGGAGGTGCGCTGCAGCACCACCTGGTTGACGATGGCGGCACCGTCGACCAGCCAGCCCACCGCGCCCATGTCGGCCCAGTTCAGCGTCGGGTAGTTGAAGATGCTCGAATACTTGGCCTTGCCGCTGTGCAGTTTCTCGATTTCCGCATCGCGGTCGGCGCCGAGGGTTTCCATGGCGCTGTACAGGTACATGCCGTGGCCGGCCTCGTCCTGGATCTTGGCCATCAGCTGCAGCTTGCGCTTGAGGGTCGGCGCGCGGGTGACCCAGTTGCCTTCCGGCAGCATGCCGACGATTTCCGAGTGGGCATGCTGGGAGATCTGGCGGATCAGGGTCTGACGGTAGGCGTCCGGCATCCAGTTCTTCGGCTCGATCTTGATCTCGGCATCGATGCGTTCCTGGAAGGCGCGCTCCTCGGGAGACATCTCCTCGAGGCTCTTGACGCGCTTGACTCCGGTTTCGACGAGTTGTGCGTACATTTTCTTGTTTTCTCCAGCCATGGTTGCAGGCAGGGCAGCGCCCGAGCGTTCGATATTTATATGTGATACACAAATCACATGCAAGAAAATACTTTCAGTGTCGCTTTGTGATTTTTCGCAATGAGCGGAGGGGTTTTCAGAGCCGCTGCGCCTGATGGCTCCCACGCTCCGGCGTGGGAGCCCGGGACGGGACGCTCCGCGTCCCTGGGCGCTGGAGCGCCCGTGGCGGCGTGCCCACGCAGAGCGTGGGCACGATCGGCGCAGCGGGCTTCTCGCAGGTAGAAAAAAGCCCCGCCGAAGCGGGGCCGAAAGGGGATGCGGCGGGCTCAGACGGCCTTGCGCTTGTCGACCACGTGGGAGGCCTTGCCTTCCGAGCGCTTGAGGGTGAAGCACGGGCAGATGTTGATCCGCGTGCTGATGCCGACGTTGCTCTTGATGTGGTGGGACAGCTCGCGGCTCACCGCCTGGCGCTCGATGTCGTCGAGGTGCTCGAACTCCGGCTTGAGCTCGACCAGCACGTCCATGCCGTCGAGGTTGCCGTTGCGATACACATGCAGCTCGTACTGGGCGGAAAGCTGTTTGACTTTCAGCACCTGCTCCTCGATCTGGGTGGGGAACACGTTGACCCCGCGGATGATCAGCATGTCGTCGCTGCGTCCGGTGATCTTGTCGATGCGGCGCATCGCGCGGCTGGTGCCCGGCAGCAGGCGGGTCAGGTCGCGGGTGCGGTAGCGGATCATCGGCAGGGCTTCCTTGGACAGCGAGGTGAATACCAGCTCGCCCATCTGGCCGTCCGGCACCGGCTCGCCGGTCACCGGGTCGATGATCTCCGGGTAGAAGTGGTCTTCCCAGATGGTCGGGCCGTCCTTGCAGTCGGCACACTCCATGGCCACGCCCGGACCCATGATCTCGGACAGGCCGTAGATGTCCATGGCCTGGATGCCCAGGCGGCTTTCCAGCTCGCCGCGCAGCTGGCCGGTCCACGGCTCGGCGCCGAAGATGCCCAGGCGCAGCGGCAGCTTGTGCGGGTCGATGCCCTGGCGCTCCAGCTCGTCGGCGATGTTGAGCATGTACGAGGGGGTGACCATGATGATGTCCGGCTGGAAGTCCTTGATCAGCTGGACCTGCTTCTCGGTCTGGCCGCCGGACATCGGGATCACCGTGCAGCCCAGGCGCTCGGCGCCGTAGTGGGCGCCGAGGCCGCCGGTGAACAGGCCGTAGCCGTAGGCGACGTGGATGCGGTCGCCCGGACGGCCGCCGGCGGCGCGGATCGAGCGCGCCACCAGGTTGGCCCAGGTGTCGATGTCGTTGGCGGTGTAGCCGACCACGGTGGGCTGGCCGGTGGTGCCGCTGGAGGCGTGGATGCGCGAGACGCGCTCCATCGGCACGGCGAACATACCGAACGGGTAGTTGTCGCGCAGGTCGCTCTTGCCGGTGAAGGGGAACTTGGCCAGGTCTTCCAGCGACTTCAGGTCGCTGGGGTGCACGCCCAGGGCGTCGAACTTCTGCCGGTACACCGGCACGTTGTCGTAGGAGTGCTGCAGGGTCCAGCGCAGGCGCTCCAGCTGGTGGGCGCGCAGCTGATCGAGGCTGGCGGTTTCCATCGGGTCGAGCAGGGCGGATTGCAGGCGGGCATCGTTCATGGCGTTCATGGCATCTCTCGTTGTTCTTGTGTGGAGCCACGGGCGACTGGCGAGGCCGCCCGTTCTTTTATTGTCGTGCTGCGGATGTTGTACCACCCTGGCCCGCTCGCCGCTGGCTGGCGCGACGGCGGGCAGGGCGCGGTCTTACAGGCGCTCGATGACCATGGCGATGCCCTGGCCGACGCCGATGCACATGGTGCACAGCGCGTAGCGGCCCTGGCGTTCTTCCAGTTCGTTGAGCGCGGTGGTGACCAGGCGCGCGCCGCTCATGCCCAGCGGGTGGCCGAGGGCGATGGCGCCGCCGTTGGGGTTGACCCGCGCGTCGTCGTCGGCGATGCCCAGCTCGCGCAGCACGGCCAGGCCCTGGGCGGCGAACGCCTCGTTGAGTTCGATCACGTCCATGTCGGCCAGGCTGAGGTTGGCCAGCTCCAGCACCTTGCGGGTCGCCGGCACCGGGCCGATGCCCATGATGCGCGGCTCGACGCCGGCGCTGGCCATCGCCAGCACGCGGCCGCGGGCCTTGAGGCCGTAGCGGGCGGCAGCGGCAGGGCTGGCCAGCAGCAGGGCGCAGGCGCCGTCGTTGACGCCCGAGGCGTTGCCGGCGGTGACGCTGCCGCCGTCGCGGAACGGCGTGCCGAGCTTGGCCAGCTGCTCCAGGGTGGTGTCCGGACGCGGGTGCTCGTCCTGCTCGACCACCTTGGCCGGGCCCTTGCGCTGGGGAATCTCCACCGGGACGATCTCGCGCGCGAAGCGCCCGCGCGCCATGGCCGCGCCGGTCTTCTGCTGGCTGCGCAGGGCGAAGGCGTCCTGGTCGGCGCGCGACACGCCGAACTGCTCGGCGACGTTCTCGGCGGTCTCCGGCATCGAGTCGATACCGAACTCCTTCTTCATGATGGCGTTGACGAAGCGCCAGCCGATGGTGGTGTCGAAGATCTCCGCCGAGCGCGAGAAGGCGCTCTCGGCCTTGCCCATCACGAACGGCGCGCGCGACATGGATTCCACGCCGCCGGCGATCATCAGCTGGGCCTCGCCGCAGCGCAGGGCGCGGGCGGCGGCGCCGATGGCGTCCATGCCCGAGCCGCACAGGCGGTTGACCGTGGTGCCCGGCACGTTGATCGGCAGGCCGGCGAGCAGGGAGGACATGCGCGCGACGTTGCGGTTGTCCTCGCCGGCCTGGTTGGCGCAGCCGAAGATCACGTCGTCGACGGCGCTCCAGTCGACCTGCGGGTTGCGCGCCATCAGCGCGCGCAGCGGCACCGCGCCGAGGTCGTCGGCGCGCACGGCGGACAGCGCGCCGGCGTAGCGGCCGATCGGGGTGCGGATGGCGTCGATGATCAGGGCTTCGCTCATGCCTCATTCTCCTGCTGGCGGACGGTGCCGCGAATCTTGTAGGACTTGCCGTGGAACACGGCGATCAGCTGGCCGTGCTGGTTCTCGATGCGCACGTCGTAGTTGCCGGTGCGGCCGCTGCGGCTGACTTCGGTGGCGCGCGCGGTGAGCACGTCGCCGAGGCGGCCGGGGGCGATGTAGTCGATGCTGCAGCCGAGCGCGACGCAGACGTCGTCGTAGCTGTTGCAGGCGTAGGCGAAGGCCGAGTCGGCGAGGGTGAACAGGTAGCCGCCGTGGCAGCTGGCGTGGCCCTGGATCATGATCTCGCTGATGGTCATCTGCAGGTCGGCCGCGCCCGGCGCCACGCGCAGGATCTTGATGCCGAGGTGGCGCACCGCCAGGTCGCGCTCGTTCATGGCGGCGGCGCAGGCTTCGGCCAGTTGCTGGGGCGTCAGTTCGTTGTTGTTGTCAGCCATGGAAACGCTCTCCGGCGCAGTGCAGGCGGCGCAGCAGCAGGGACGGGCGGTAGCGGTCCTCGCCGTAGCTGCGCTGCAGGTGGTCGAGCGCGGTCAGCACGGTGCCGACGCCGATGGCGTCGGCCCAGGCCAGCGGGCCCTTGGGATAGTTGACCCCGGCGCACATCGCCAGGTCGATGTCGGAGGCAGAGCCGACGCCCTGCAGCACGGCGTCGGCGGCCTCGTTGGCGAGCATGGCGACGGTGCGCAGCACCACCAGCGCCGGGCTATCGGTCACTGCGGTCACGCTGATGCCGGCGGCCTGCAAGAGACCGGCGACCGCTTCGCGGGCGCTCGCGTCGCAGTCGGCAGCGAAGGCCACGGCCAGACGGGTGGCTTTCGAATAGTCCAGCGCGAGGTCGAACAGCGCCAGATTGCGCAGGCCTTCGTCACGGGCGCGCTCGGCGGCCATGCGGCCATCGCTCAGCGCCAGCACCGCCTCGCCGACGCGCAGCAGGCCGGCGCCGTCGCGGCGGACGATCTCGATGCCGGCGGCTTCGATGCGCTCGATCAGCGCGCTGGCCGGGCCGAGGTCGCCTTCCACCACCACGCACGCGGGCTTGGCGGCGGCGGGCAGGCTCTGCGGCGCCGGGCGCTCGGCGCCTTCGGCGTAGTCGTAGAAGCCGCGGCCGCTCTTGCGGCCGAAGCGGCCGGCGTCGACCAGTTCCTTCTGGATCAGGGACGGCTGGAAGCGGAAGTCGCCGTAGTAGGCGTCGAACACCGAGCAGGTCACCGCGTAGTTGACGTCGTGGCCGATCAGGTCGGTCAGCTCGAAGGCGCCCATGCGGAAGCCGCCGGCGTCGCGCAGCAGGGCGTCGAGACTGGCGCAGTCGCCTGCGCCTTCCTGCAGCAGGCGCAGGCTCTCGGCGTAGAACGGCCGGGCCACGCGGTTAACGATGAAGCCCGGGGTCGATTTGGTATGCACCGGCTTCTTGCCCCACGCCTTGGCGGTGGCGTACAGGCAGTCGACCACCGCCTTGTCGCTGGCCAGGCCGGCGACGATCTCGACCAGCGCCATCACCGGCGCCGGGTTGAAGAAGTGCAGGCCGGCGACGCGCTCGGGGCGCTGCAAAGTGGCGGCCAGCGAGGTGATCGACAGCGAGGAGGTGTTG
>RRZU011055067.1_pt1 | contig 11910 bp, 9 predicted proteins | sample 2165561 | NCBI WGS metagenome assembly RRZU01 (sample SAMN10456909, study PRJNA506462) | wastewater metagenome | isolation source: wastewater sludge | place: USA: Moscow, Idaho | reverse complement strand
TGCCCTAAATTTATCAAATATGAGTCGTGAGGTAAAATATGCTTTGGTTCTATTTTTGCTTTTTCTAACTCTTTAAACCATAAATCTATCGTTTTATTCTCAAGTGCTTTTGCACTCCACTGGCTTTGATTTTTTGTAAAAAGTGCAAAAGCTTTTGCACCAATTTCAACAGCATTTTTAGGAGCATTAAAAACTCCACCACTTGCACTTACATGTGCTCCTACAAATTTCATTTTTTCTCCTAATTTATTTAAAAATACAATATTTAGATAGTATCTTATTATCAAATTTTAAGATATATATTATCACTATTTAATGTTCATTCTCATTTTTTAATGTTTGTGACAAACATTGTGAGATTCAGAATAATTTGATAATAAACTTTTCATAATATAAGTTCCTTTTTTAAATCATTTTATAATAGTTTTTATTAAAATCAATTTTATATGTGTACGAGAAAAATTGATAATATTAAAAATCGAAATGAGTCATAAAAGAATTAATGTTTATCTACTTTTTTGAGCTCATTCCACATTTCAATTTTTAATATTTAGTTTAATCTTTTGTCTGTTAAATCTTTAATATTATTCTGTAAAACTTCTAATAATGATAACATTTTTTTTATCTCTTTCTTACTACTATTATGTTGTCCACTTTGCCCATGAGACAGAGGATGCATAGTAATTTTTCTATAGAGTTTTAATGTTGTTAAAACATTTCTTATCTCATCTAAATTAGCAAGTTTAAACTTTGATAATTTATCATTTATTATATTTTTTAATCGACTTTCAGTAACTTCACTATTCAAAATATTTTCAATTATAGAAACTAATTCACAACAACCATTTCCTTTCTCATCTATATAAATCTTATTATTTATTAGAATATTTTCCAATATATAGTCTGTTTCTTCAACGGCACCAATAATGAGAAGTTTTGAAAATTCATATAATAATCTTTCAAATTTTTGTCTTGATTGGTTAGCAATTAAAGAAAAATTAGGACTTGAAGAATTTAATTGATTTCTCAAATCTTCTATTCTTATTATAGTACTTTTCATATATAGACGATGTTCATTTCCAATTTCATATATATTACAAAATTCCCATTTATTGCCTATTTTAAAAATATCATTTATTAAATACATAATTAAATTATAAAAATATACATTGTGCGTAAATATTAAAATTTGAAAATCAGTAAATTTTTCTAGTAAATACTTAATTATGAAAGTACGATTTACCATATCAAGACTTGTTATAAAATCATCTAAAATTAATTTTTTTTTCTTTTTAGAATCTTTAAATTCAAGAATAGTAGAAAATATAATTATAAGTATTACTAAATTCAATTTTGCTTCATTAAAATAATTTTTTATATCTTTTTTAAAAAATAAATTTCTAGTATTATCGCTAAATTTAATATAATAATCATCTTCTATATCAATTTTAATCGAAATATCCTCTAGAAAATCTTTTAATAATGTATTAACATTATCTTCTATAATTTGTGCTTTATTTAAAAAATCAGGAGGTAAATCTAAAAAAGCTTTTATTAATAATTTATCAAATGATAAATATTCTTCAAAAAAAGTAGTTTCAAAATTTAACATAAAAACTTGATAAAAATCATTGTTAAATTCTTTATAATTAACATTATTGATATTTAAAGTAAAATCTAGAATAGGTTCAACTGCATTATTATAACTACCATAAAATTCTTTTAATTTTTCATCATATTCTTCTGGAGTTATCTTTTTAGTAATATTATTTTCTAACTTTTCTCTAAAAAATATTAATTTAATGGCTTCATAAATCGAACTTTTACCAGCACCATTATCGCCGTATAATAAAAGATTTTTTGCATTATTCTGAAAGTTTATTTGCAACTCTTTCTTGTGTGCTTTGAAATTTTTTAGTAAAATATTTTCCATTAAATTTTACCTTGAAAGAAATCTATTATAATTTTTTTTAATTCTTCATTTCTTGTCTGAAAATTTTCTAATGAAAAAGAATTAGACAATTTAATACTCAAGTCTTTTACTTCATCTAACATAGAAGTATTATAATAATTAACTTTCTTATCTATTGTAATATTTTTTTTAGGAATATCTAAAACTACAAAATTCCCAATCTGGTTATCTATTTTTTTAATTTCTTCTATTGTCCATGATTCAGATAAATATTTTTCATCTTTATAAGTAACTAACTTATCTATATTAAAAGATCTTAATGCAACGTGTCGCTTAAGATAAAATGCCAATAATGCATATCCAAATTTTAACCCACCTAAAGAATTAAAATTATTTTCTACTATGTCTTCTACATAAGAATTGATTTCTTTTTTCGCACAAACGTCTTTTATGATATTATAAATTTCAAACTTGATAGTTGTTGTAGAACCCTGAAAATATGCATATCTAATCAAATTTTTTAAAAAATCAATTAATTTACTTACATTAATTCCTTCATTTTTATATATAACCAAAAAGACTACTAGTGCAATTTTAGGATATTGATTAGTATAAAGTTCTATCAGTTGTAACCATTTTGCAAGCTCTGTCTCTTTTATTTTTTCCTCTTTTATGAATTCTAAAGCTTCAATAATATGAAACAAATCTTCTAAAATTTCATCATAGTTTTTTAAATTAAATGGTGAATATTCCAATCTTGTAAAGAATTCTCTTAAATTAATTTCACTAGTAGTTTTACCTTCTTTCCCTCTAATTATATGAGAGTAATATCTGAATACATCATCTATTTCTATATTATTAAATTCGCAATTATTTCTTAAATCTTTCCATGCTGTTTTAAATCTATTTATTTCTCCTGCTTTTTCAGCTTTACCATAAAGCTTAGACTTAAAAATATCTGCATCAGTTAAGCTCATACCCCTATTATTAAGAGTTTCAAAGATTTTTAATGCTTTATTTCTTGCATCATCTACTGTAGTTCCTCCTAATTCAATCGGAAGTAAATAAACTCTTTGAAGTATAAATTTAATAAAATCTTTTAAATCGTTATTTTTATTTACATAAAAAGCTATCCAATTATAAAAAAACATAATATTTTCTTGAAATTTATTTTTACAGTTTCTTGTTGAGAAATCACCTTTTCTATCAATACATTTTTCCAATATCTTTTCAAAATTATTTTTTGTAAAAGATAACACTTCTTTTAATTCTTCTCCATCTTCTGATTCAAAAACTTTTGATACTAATCTTGGTTGTGTATTAGTATTTTCCCAATCTTCTTGCTCCAAACAACTATGAAGAACTTTAGTTTCAGGACTAAAAACAGATAATACTTTTAATAATAATAATATTGTCGTTAATCTTTGTTGACCATCAATTACTTCAAATTTATATTTATCTATATCATTTTTAGCAATTATTATATTCCCTATAAAATAATCTTCAGAATTGATATATCCTTCCATTATATCATTGTATAAAGTTAAACATTGATCATATTTCCATGAGTAAGGTCTCTGATACTCAGGAATAATATATTGTTCTTCAATCTTAAATATTTTTATTAATTCTTTTTGCTCTGCTGATAAAGATAAAGCCATTATATCTCCTTCTTAAATTTATGTTTATTTTACCAATTTTGTACTTCACAATTTAAATGATATTTCCTAATACAGGATAAATACCAAAATCATAAGCAATTTTTTATATTAAGTTGCTACTTTTAATTGAATAACATTATAAAAATAACTTTAAATAAATTATTTTAATTAGAATTAAATTGTATAAAATAATCGTGAGTGTACAACTTTTAAAGTAAACCAATAAAATATTCATTTGAAAAGTTTGCTCAATCATTATTATTATTAAATAGATATTCTGATTTTTTACATATATATAAAGATTCCATTATAAAAATATTAATATTTCTTATAATATTCTCCATAGTATCATCAATAATTAAATAATCAAATTTTTCAAGTTGATTTATATATTTCTCAAAAACATCAATAAATAATCCTATAGATAATTTCATATAATCAACGTTTCGATATACCTTCAAAATTTTGTTAAAATACTTATTAAATGTTTCTTTTGCTTTTTCATCATAATATCCATTATAATGAATAACTCTATTTCTTATAAAATTCATAAGTAACCAAGTTTGTTCTAAACTATTATAGCTAATAAAAAATTTACTTCTTTTATATAATTCAGAATTAAATTTATCTAATATTTTTTCCCTTACTAAAATAGCCTTTAGTGCTTTAGATATAACTTCAGATCCCTTTAAATAGTCATAATCAGAAATACATTTTAGTGAGTCTTCTAGAAGAAAGAAATAATTTAAAAATGTAGAAGTATTAAGGCTTTTTATTATCATTTCACGATTTGAAATTTTATATTTTTTGGCATCTTGAATAAATAAATCAGAAACAAATGTTCTTTTTTCATTTTCTTGTACAATATCTCCTGGATTCATCATTGCGCCAAAGCAACAATATCTATACAATTCTCTTCTCATTTTAGATTCTTCAGGAATATTAATTATGATATTGTTAACATTTTCATCTAAAAGTCCTGGTTCAATGTCTGAATAAGTTTTATAATGTAAAACAGATTGCGACACAAATGCACTAATTGTTATAGATGTGTATTGAGCTAAAAATTTATCATAAAATGAACTCTTATAAACATCTTCTGGAGATAAAATATCTATTAAAAAACTTGTTAGTAAAAGCATTGATAAGCTCTCCTTATTATTATTAAAGTATACAATATATTGAATAAATTTCAATAACTTATAATTGTTTTAAGTGGAATGACCCCAAGTTAGTAGACACTTTTTTATTCAGTTAACACCTTGGGTTGAGTAACAGTATCATTGTATCTTTTCTCAAATTCATTTGGACTTATAAAATCTAAAAAACTATGTCTTCTTTTTGAATTAAATGTCATTTTATATATTTTCCAAATCATCATTAAATATCTCTTGATTAATACATGCCTCTAAAAGAGCTTTTCTCAAGAAATTTTTATCTTTACACTGATTTTGTTCAAACAAATACATTTCATTTTTGACATATTCAGCATCTCTTTTTGAACAAGAATACCAATGATTTAATATTGTTGCACCAAAGTTATCTGCGTAAAAGAAATCAGTTCTATATCGTTCATCTAATTCAAACAATCTATTCCAAGTATCCACTTCTTCTTGCATAACAGATGAAATGAATGATAATTCTAATTCAAAGTCATCAGCAGAAGACTTCATAATATTAATTTTTATATTAAATTCTGGATTATTCCCAAAATAAAAAAACGCTTTTTTTCTGTTTGTGTCAAATAAAGGATCCTTAGTTTTTTTATAAAATTCATTACACTTACTACACATAGGTAATAGATTTTTTAAATTAACTGTATTAAATGGATATTTTTCTTTTGGTAGGTAATGATCATATGCTTCACGATGAACTAATGAATTTTTTTGTAAAGATACTAAGCCACAGAAAGGGCATATTGCTTGATTTGATTGAAAAAATTCATCATAATGCTTATTTATGTAAAATGGCTGTTGATTAAATACTTTTTCATATAAATTATTAAAAAAAACTTTAATCTTTTTTGCAAAAAGTGGACTAATTTCTGATGATAAATCATCATAAAAAACTGGATTAACTGTATTTATACATAATGCTTCAATATTATTATTAGCATTAAAAGCATCTCTTATATATGTAAGTTGTAGATCATTGAGTTTTGAACAAAGTTTAAAAATCTCATGTATATGTTTTTTTAATAATATACGTTTGGTTCTTACAATCTTTCTAAAATTATCTTCTTCTTTTATTTTATTAAGATTGAAGTTTTTTCCTTTTGCATTACACCACACATCTAAAACAATATGCTCAATTAATTTTTGCATTATTTCAGCATCATGATTGACAAAATTATATTTGAATAGCATTACTTATATTTTTCTCTTAATAGTTTTATAATATTCATTTTTTCAAAAGAATCGCCAAACTTTCTTAAAGCATCAATTGCTTGTTCTTTATTTAGTTCATTACTTTTAATTTTTGTTTCAATTTTATCAAGCTCATTTTTTGCAACATTGGAAATACTTTGTTGTTTTTGGAACACATTCCAATAAATCATTTCAATAGAAGTTCCAAATGTTTGAAATTCTGGATTTTTTACCTTTCTGACTTTTAAATTCGAATCTTTCTCAAAAATATACACATTTTCTTTTTGACAGTCAGAAACTATAAAAGGTGAATGTGTAGTTAAAATTAGTTCTTGTTCTCTTGATGTATTTTCATCAAATAATACATCATTAATTATACTTACAAATTTAGAACGCCATTCAGGATTGAAATGTGTTTCTGGTTCATCAAATAAGAATAATGTACCAAGCTTATCCATCAACAATAAAGTTCCAATAACATGTAAAAATTGGTGTTCACCATCAGATAATTGTTTATAATATACCGGTTTTATTATTTTATTTTTTTTGAATGAAATATCAGAGATATTAAATACTTTTTTAGATTCTTCATACTTAGGTAAAAGAGCTGAAATATTTATATTTTCTTTAAAATTTTTAATCTTATATTGTGTATCTCTTCCAATTAAATAGTTATTTAATAATCTTAAATAATAAAATGTTTTGAATAATTCTCTAGCACTTTTGAAATAATCTTTAAATAATTCTTTTGTTATATTATTAACATAAAAATAAAATTCGTATACTGTATATGGTTCTTTATTTTCTATTTTTATTTCATCAAAAACCGTAGAACATTTTTTTAAGTTCTCAATTGCAAGATTTAAAAAAGATGGTATTTTAATAGAACGACTATTATTATCTTTCAGCTTAATACTCAAACTAAAAGAATAAAGTTTTTCTAGTTTTAACTCTTCCTTTACAGTACTTAAATTAATTATACCCATTTGGGCATTTTCATTATCTCCTTTAAAAGACATATCAAATAAGAAGTTACAAATCGTAATTAATTTATTAGCATCATAATCCATAAAAAATAATCTATTATCTTCAATATAATCAAATAAATCTGCTTTATCTTTTGCAAATTTATCAAAATCATCTAAATACTGAAAGTCCATTTTGATATAAGGATTGCTTATCAATTCATTCATTCCTGACGAATAACCAATAATTTGAGAAGGTAAAGAGAGTGCATCTTGAACAAGTTCAATATCATCTATAAAAAGTAATTCATCATTAGAAAGAATTCTTAAAAAAGGGGTTTTATTACATTCTTTATAAATTCTCATTTGATAATTATCATCTGAAATTAAATTTCTATCACCAGTAGTATTTATTTGTTCTAAATATACTGATCTTGGCAAAATGTATTCTATTTCAAATCCAAATTCATAATTATATTTTTTTAAATCATTTTTATTTGCACTTTTAAAAGTCTCTAAATAATAAAATATCTCTGATATAACTTCTAAAACATTTGATTTACCAGAACCATTAAGACCAATTAAACAAATAGGATCTATAGACTTAGGATTAATTTTATTATTAGTAAATTCAATTTCAAAATCTTTTGCAAGTCCTCTAAATTCTGATAAAAGTTTTAGTCTTATAAGTTTCATTTTCTTATTTTAAATCCTATCTCTTTATTAAAGCCACTCATAATGTTTTCAGTTGTAATGACTATTTGTTCTATATCATTGTTTTCTATCAATTCAATAACACTTTTTTTAATATCATCAAATGAAACTTTATATTTAAAACTACGTTGTTTAATTCTATTCATAAGTTCTTCATTTGTAAGCTGACCAGCTTGATTGATTAACATTTTAACAAAATCTTTGCTAAAGATTGGATTATCATCTGAATCAACATAATCTACTTTAGTTTCAATTATTGACTCTTGACTTTCTGCAACTTGATTGACTTTTTGTATCAGTTCGATTTTACTTGTATCAAGCTTACCTTTAAAAGCTTTTTGAGCGATTGAACCAAAAAGATTATTTAGTTCATTTAAACTATTTTCATAAATTGTTTTTGTTTGTTTTAATTGAGTTATAATTTCTGAAAATTTATTTTGTAATTCTATTGGGGGATATAACAATGGTAACTCTTTTAAAGCACCTTTTGTAATAGACTTTGTAACAGCACCATTAACTTTTGAGTTAATTATCATTTGACCATAATCAGTTGAAAGTAGATAATATAAATAGTTAGTATTTAATTCTTTTAATCTAATCATCAATTGATTCAAGCCAAGAGAAACTGGTCTATTTAAATTTGGCATAATCCAAATTTTTCCTGCGCTACCAATTTTATTCATGATTATTTCGCCACCGTAAATTTTTGATTTTTTAAAATAATCATATGTTTTTTTTGAAACATACTTAATATTATTTTTAAAATCATTTGCATTTAGATTTACAGTTCTTATCATAATTGCATAATCTTCTGTATCAAGCATCTCAAGATTAGCAGAAATATTTGCATTACTACCATTTGAACCAATATCCCCAATATATTCTATATGCTCACCAAATTTTTTAATAGGGAAGTTATTTCTATTTATACCAGGATCCCCAAAAATATCCAAAAATGTACTTTTTATAAGTTCGTCAAGTAGTTTGATACTCTTTTCTCTTTTCTTTATCAGCTCTTCTATTTGAGTAAGTAGCTGTACTATTTTTTGTTGGTCTTGTAGTGATAAAAGTGGGATTTTTATCTCTGATATGTATTTTTTTGAGATATGTTTTAGTCCTGCACCTTTAAAACCATCTTCAAGTATTTTGATATTTGATTTTAGATAATAATAAACATATTTAACATCTATATCTTCACTATCTTGATTTACTACAAAACAATCTGTTGAAGTTGCAAATTTTTGATTGCAATAGTGAATACTTGCATTTCCACCACTTCCAAAGATTAAACTTTCATCTTCATAATTAAAAGTATCTATAAATTTTGATAATGTTGTACTAGATGTAAAAAATGGATATTTACCATTATCTAAGCCATCTCCAGCTTTTATCTTTGATTTTGGTAAAAACTTTAGAAGCTTATCAAATCGTTCAAAATGTATCTTACTCATACAAATTCTTTAAACTTTCAAGTTCTGTTTGAATCTTTTGTTCAATTCTATTTAGTTTCTTAATTATTGCTGATGGCTTACAATATCTCTGCTCAATATGTACCTTTTCTTTATATATACTATGACTTAAGTCGTAATTCATTTCTACTATCTCTTTTTTTGTTACCATAAAAACATTGCCACTTCTATTATTTGAGTTTGTAGCTCTCTTTTTGTAGCTTTTGATAATATCCTGTAAATCTCCATAACCTTCAAGCTTAACTCTTTTGTCATCTAAACTATATCCATCACTTTGCATATCATAGAAAAATACTTTGTCTGTTTCTCCACCTTTGGTAAATATCAGTATTGCTGTAGCAACACCTGCATAAGGTTTAAATACACCACTTGGCATAGTGATAACTGCTTTTAATTGAGAGTTTTCTATCATAATCTTTCTAGTATCTACAAATGCTTTTGCTCTACTAAAAAGTACCCCTTGAGGTATGATGATACCTGCTGTTCCACCATCTCTTAGCATAGAGTAGATTCTATCTATAAAAAGTAACTCTGTTTTTGTGGTGTTTAGAGTCAATGTATCATCTATCTCACCTTTGTTTAGATTACCTGTAAAAGGTGGATTTGCTAAAACTACATCATAAGAACCTTGCTCATCGCTGTATTTTTGAAAACTTTTACTTAGTGTATCCGTGTAATCGATATTTGGATCATCAATACCGTGCATCATAAGGTTCATAATTCCTAGTCTTACCATCGTCACATCGATATCATAGCCTCTAAAAAATTTAGCTATCACTTGTTTTTTACCTTCTGTAAGTAATGCACTTTTAGTGCTTCTTATAAATCCATTTTCATCTGTAACACTATGTTTTTTATCTCTATCCAAAGTAGTAAGTATGTACTGATAAGCTCCTAGTAAAAATCCACCTGTACCACATGCAGGGTCTGCTATCTTGTCCCCATATTTTGGTTCTACTAAATCTACAAGTAAGTTTATAATATGTCTTGGTGTTCTAAACTGTCCATTTTTACCAGATGATGCTATTTCACTTAAAAGATGTTCATACACATCCCCTTGGATATCTTGAAAAGCTTGTCCGTTTTCTAGTGAATCTTTTTCTATCTCTTTAAAAATAAGTTCTATAATCTTTATAGCTTCAACAAGTAATAATGGACTAGGAATAATAAAAACAGCATTTTTCATATGCTTTGTAAAGTGTGAATTTTTACCATTTAACTCTTTTAAAAATGGAAAAACAAACTGACTTATTAAATCAAGCATTTCTTCTGCTTTTAAATGGCTAAATTTACTCCATCTTAATTGTTCTTTTTTAATTCTAATTACTTTATCTTCTTCACCGTTTGCTATTTTTCCTTTTTCTTCTTCTGTTGGTTCAGGAAAGACTCCATCAAAAAGTGATTTATATTCTTCCCCATTCCATTCTGCATCTACTTTTCTTTTGAAGTCTAACTCATCAATTCTTTTCATAAAAATAAGATATGTAATTTGTTCTATGGCTGTAAGTGGATTTGAGATACCTCCACTCCAGAATTTATCCCAAAGTTTGTCTATGAGGTTTTTTAATTGTGAATTTAAATGTAACATTATGCGACTAGCTCCTATGTGATTTGTAGTATTTCTTCTATTTCAATAGGAGTGAAGACCCCTCTTATCCCAGATGAAAGTACACCGTTATCATCTTTGATATTTTGACAATATTGTTTTACTTGTTCATGACCAAATTCTGCATATTTAGATGATTTTTTTGCCTCCGCAACTGCTAAAGGCTTGCCATATTTTGCAAGTAAAACATAATCTACTTTTTCATTTGATGTTTTAAGATAGAACTCTTTCACAACTTCAGTATTGTTTGAAGTATCCCAATCTGATAACAGTAGCTTTTCTCGTGTTTCTTTTCTGTTTCCAATGTATTTACTCAAAGTTTAATCTTATTTTAAAATTTATTCATTTTATCTTTATTCTAGTATTAAGATATTGAATTTATAATTAAAATTTGATTTTTATCGATAATTAATTAAATTTATGTAGAATTATTGTTAAATTATCTATGTAGGGGTGTATTTTGTTAGAAAACATTAATAACATATTAAAAATAGATATTTCTCCTGAAATGTCAATCTATAATACATTAAAAAATCATTCATATAGCTTAGGTGGAGCGTTATCAGAATATATTGATAACTCTTTACAATCTTTTATTGATAATAAAAAAGAACTAAACGCAGATAAATTAAATATTACAATTACCATAGATGATAAAGATACTAATAATAGAAAAATATTTATTGAAGATAATGCTGGAGGTATAAGTCATACAGACTTAGAAAGAGCTATGAAACCAGCATATAAACCACAAAAACAAAATCTTAATGAGTTTGGAATAGGTATGAAAGCTGCTTCTCTTTGGATTGGTAGAAAATGGACCTTATTAAATAGTTATCTTCAGAGAGTAGATAAAAGCAAATCTGAACAAATTATATTTGATCTTGATGAACTTATTCAAAATAATGATACCACAGTACCAATATCTTATGTAGATAGTGATACCAATAAACATGGAGTAACAATTGTTATTGAAAAGCTAAATAGAGATTTTGATAGAGAAATAATAGAAGATGCTTTTTGTAGTTTAATAGAAAATTATCAATTGTTCATTTATAGAGATAAAATATTAGAATTAAATTTAAATTCAACTAAATATAATGATTTAAACATTACTTCAGAAGAAGATGTATCAATTCCTAATGTTTTGAAATCACGTAAAATGATAACAAAAGGGAAAAAATCATTTTGGATGGGTTCAGAAATAAAAGAATGGA
>RRZU012629682.1_pt1 | contig 11911 bp, 12 predicted proteins | sample 2165561 | NCBI WGS metagenome assembly RRZU01 (sample SAMN10456909, study PRJNA506462) | wastewater metagenome | isolation source: wastewater sludge | place: USA: Moscow, Idaho | reverse complement strand
TTGCTGGTGGATGCGCCCAACCACGTGGATGAAAAGCAATTGCGCGAACTGGGCCTGCGCCTGCGCACCAAAGCGGCGGACAACGCTTAATTTTATCCGCACGCTTTAAATCAAGGCTGCCTGAAAGCAAAGCTTCTGCGAAGCTAAAACTTTCAGGCAGCCTTGATTGCAACTGCAACAACCCAATCTACACATTTCGGCTTTTTATACCAATCATAAAAAATAACCTATTTTCAAATTCACCCGAATGAAATTGACTCATAGGATGCGCCTTGGCGCATCAAGCCTCAAAATTGTGAAAACCGATGCGCCAAGGCGCATCCTATGCCGTATTTTGCGTATTTAGTTTAAGGTTATTTTGTAGAATTGGTATTACCGCCGCCTTACACCCATCCATTCCATAAGGAAGCCCCCATGCAATTCGGTTTAATGATTATCGGCGATGAAATTCTGCACGGCAGCCGCCAAGACAAACATTTCGCCTTTTTCAAACCACTGCTGGAAAGCCGCGGCTTGCAGCTGGCGTGGGTGCAATACCTGCCCGACGATCGCGCCCTGCTCACCCGCCAGCTGCAACGCAGCTTTGCCGATGGCGGCGCAGTATTTATTACCGGCGGCATCGGCGCCACGCCCGACGACCACACCCGCCAAGCCGCCGCTGCTGCATTGGGACGGCCGGTGCAGCGCCACCCGGAGGCGCTGAGTTTTATTGAAGAGCGCACCTTGGCCATGGGCGAAACCCTCACCGGCTCCGGCCACGCTCAGCGCGCCAAAATGGCCGATTTTGCCGCCGGGGTTGATTTAATTCCCAACCCGTTTAACCGCATTGCCGGCTTTGCGGTGCAGCAGCATTATTTCCTGCCCGGCTTTCCGCAAATGGCGCACCCCATGGCCGAATGGGTGCTGGATACCCATTATTCAGCCCATTTCCACCAAACCGCACGCCGCCAATGCTCGGCATTGATAGAAGGGCTGCCTGAATCGGCCATCGGCGCCTTAATGGACGACATCGAAACCCGCTGGCCGGGCATCAAAACCTTCAGCCTGCCCACCATCCGCGACGACCAACCCAATCTTAGCGGCGCTGCCCGCTACCGGCTCGAATTCGGCCTCAAAGCCGAGGGCGCTGCTTGCGCACTGCTCAGCCAAGCCTGGGCTTATGCCGAGCAGGCTTTGCGTCAGTTGGGTGCCAGTGAAATCACGCCCCTAAACGACTAAAATCTGCCAATATCGGCACTGTCGGAAAAGCGTTTGCGTTTCATGCTGCAACGCACTAAAATCATGACAATACTGTTTCAGGCAGCCTTTTCATTTTAAAAGGCTGCCTGAAAACATACATCCCAACAAAAACACTGCAAAGGCCTGTTGTCACCATGAGCAATACCACCATCTATAATTTTTCTGCCGGCCCGGCCATTCTGCCCGAATCGGTATTGCGCACCGCCCAAAGCGAAATGTTCGACTACAACGGCACCGGCTTTTCGGTGATGACCATGAGCCACCGCTCCGATGTGTTTATGAGCATCCTCTACCACGCCGAGCAAGACCTGCGCCAGCTGATGGACATCCCCGACAACTACAAAGTGCTGTTTTTGCAAGGCGGCGCCAGCGCCCAATTCAATATGGTGGTGATGAATCTGGCCAACGGCTTTGAACGTGTGGATTCGGTGGTTACCGGCAACTGGAGCCAAATCGCCCACAGCCAAATGGGCAAATTGTCGCACGCCGATATCCATTTGGCCGCACACGGCGGCGAGCAATACAACTACACCGACCTGCCCTCGCCCGACACTTGGGATGTAAGCGAAAAATCCGCCTTTGTGCATTTTGTGATTAACGAAACCGTGCACGGCCTGCAATACCGCGATATCCCCAAGCTCGCCACCGCATTGCCGCCAATGGTGTGCGATATGTCGAGCGAAATCCTGTCGCGCCCGATTAACGTGGCCGATTTCGGCGTGATTTACGCCGGTGCGCAAAAAAACATCGGCCCCTCCGGTGCCACCATTGTGATTATCCGCGAAGACCTGCTCGAGCGCTGCTCCAACCACATCCCTGATGTGTGGAACTACCAAAGCCATGTTGAGCGCCAAGGCATGTACAACACCCCGGCCACTTATCCGATTTACATCTCCGGCCTGGTGTTCCGCTGGCTGCAATCGCAAGGCGGCGTGGCGCAAATGCAAACCATCAACGCACTGAAAGCCAAAATCCTCTACGAAGCCATCGATAATAGCGGCGGCTTCTACATCAACAACGTACAGCCGCGCGCGCGCTCGCAAATGAACGTGATTTTCCGCACCGGCAAGCCTGAGCTCGACGAATTGTTTGCCCAAGAATCCACCACCCGCGGCCTACGCCTGTTGCGCGGCTACAAAAGCATGGGCGGTATGCGCGCCAGCATCTACAACGCCATGCCCCTGCAAGGCGTGGAAGCTTTGATTGAATTTATGCAGGAATTTCAGAAGCGCTACGGTTAAAGGCAAAAGGCTGCCTGAAAGCCGTTTTTATGAAACCAAAACAAAACCCTGCATGAGTTGGCGCATGTAGGGCTTTTCTTTGAACTAACCAACCGTCAAAAAATTTAGACTAAGCTATATTCTATGCTAAGGAGCATTATGACAACCCAACTGTGGGAAGAACATAGTCGGCTACTTGTTAACGCATTTGAGGAATATCTTCATTTATTGAATAATACCAATTCGAAAAAATAACCTAACTGCGTTGACTCGCCTTGCCGTACTAAGTGTACTGTCTGCGGCTCGCCGCCTTGTTATCTTATTTTTTCGAATTGGTATAATAGTGAAAATGCCTTTGTATGCAAATATTATTCATACGATTTTAGCTATATCGAAGCAAAAAAATTATACAGTCTAAGATCTATGATAATCCAATCCGAACTTCTTGACTTAACAAATCTAATTCATAGATGGCAGAGCTGCTTGCAAGGATGGAATGTTTGGAATCAAGTACTATCCACCAAAAATGAAGATGATGCTTGGGAAATTAGATCAGAACTTGTCGAATCCCTAGTACACGAATGTTTGCTACGACCCAGCTCTATACGAGATGCTTTTATATGCATAGCCACAAATTCAATTCATCAAATTAAATTAACTATTGATAGCAATTATAAAGATAAATTTGAAAGTGATCCCGAGCATCCCAAACAATTTAAATTTTTCTCTCGTGCAAAAAAAGAAAAGCAACTCGAACGAATCGCCATTCAATGGCCAAAATCACAAGAGCTAATAAGCGAAATCAAAAAATTAGACGGAATTGAATATCGAGCACAGACCTATAATTATCGCAATCTCTCAAGCCACTCAATAGAGCCAAGACTTGAACAAGGATTTACCCGAACTATAATAAGATCTGTTGAACAAGCCACTGAACTTGTATTATCACCAAACGGATTTTATGTTGTTTCTGAAATCCCCAACAAAATGGCAGTTAGCTATAAATTTGGAGGCATTCCCCCTCTAAAATTAACAGATTCTTTTGAGCACAACTTACATGAGTTTTATATAGCTCGAAATTGCTATGAAATGTATATCGAACTACTTAAACAAGCATTGTTAGATGTTTAATAGAATACTGTAAGTGAACTAAAACTCCACACCTGCATAAAGTAAAGTCATTTACAAACTCTTTTATTCAGGCTACCTGAAACGCATAATTTGTGCAGCCTTTCCCCTTGGCGCAGCCGAACGGAGCATGGTTTTGGCGGGAATAAGGGCGGTCCGGAGCGCAGCGACTAGCGCCCGCCGCCAAAAACATGTGCAGTGAAGGGAAGTTTGGCGTAGCCAAACCTGCAACCGGGGTCGCCTTTCTTTTGCTTACTTTGCTTTGGCGAAGCAAAGAAAAGTAAGTGGCCGCGCGGCCATGAAGCGCAAAGTAAAATGACAAGAAATGAATACGAAATCACTCTTTTCTTTATAAAAAAAATCGATTTTTTAAATTTTTGCCAATAGATTGCCGAATCAAGTTCAGCCATAATGGTTCTACATTCAGGCGACTTTGAATTAGCACGCGGGTAATTTCAGTGGTTAATTGCAAATTAACAACTCTTATTTCCCAATCTAATACAAAATCAGGCTGCCTGAAAGCCAGTTTCTACACAACAAAACAAAAGCCCCGCACAATCCATGCGGGGCTTTTTAATGGCGGTTTGCCGCAGCTTAAGCCATCAAGCTGGCCACAAACACGATAATCACGCCAATCGGTGCTACAAAGCGGCTGATGATATGCCACAACATATAGGCACCGCCTTGCAAGCCCAGCTCTTTGCGGATGCTTTCCTGATTCATAAACCAAGCGGCAAAGATGATGGTGCCCAAGCCGGTGAGCGGCAGCATAAATTTGCTGGTAAGTTTATCAAGGAAGTCGAAGATATTGTTGCCCAGAATGGTAAATTCGCTCCACAGATTAAACGACAGCAAGCAAGCAATGCCCAGCGCCCAGATGGCGGCACCGGCCACCAAGGTGGCGCCTTTACGACCCAGCGGGGTTTTTTCTTCCAGCAATTCCACCGTGGGCTCCAGCAAGGAAATAGAAGACGTGAGCGCAGCAAAGGTGAGCAGGATAAAAAACAGCACGCCCAGCAAGGTGCCGCCGGTCATATTGCCAAAGGCAATCGGCAGGGTAACGAAAATCAGCCCCGGGCCGGCGGCCGGCTCCAGATTATTGGCAAACACCAATGGGAAAATCGCCATACCGGCAAACAAGGCAATCACGGTATCCAGAATCACCACTGTACGCGCGGTTTTCAGCAGGTTCACTTCTTGGCCTAAGTAAGAGCCGTAAGACATCATAATGCCCATGCCCAAAGACAGGGTAAAGAAGGCATGACCCAGCGCCGCCAGCAGCACGCTGCCGTTGATTTTGCTCCAATCGGGCGTAAACAAAAAGCTCAGCGCACGGCCAAAGGCGCCGGTGGCAAACATGCCGTAGGCCACCAAAATCAGCAACACAATGGCCAAGCCCGGCATCATCAGCTTAGAAGCACGCTCCAAGCCACCGGCCACACCCATGGCCACAATGCTGATGGTAAGCGCCATAAACACGGTGTGCCACACCAGCAGCTGCTCATGGTTGCCCAAAAAACTGGTGAAGATTTTGCCGGTGCCATCGCCATCCAGCCCCGCAAAAGTGCCGGAGCCGGTCATAAAGATATAATCCACCGCCCAGCCGCCAATCACGCTGTAAAACGACAAAATCAAAAACGAGCCCAATACGCCCACCATGCCGATAATGCCCCAGGCTTTAGAACGTTTGTTTTGCGCTGCCACATCTTCCATGGCATGAATGGGGTTTTTCTGACCACGACGGCCAATCAGCCATTCGGCCACCAAAATAGGCAGGCCGATAAGCGCAATACACAGTAAATAGGTGAGCACAAAGGCAGAGCCGCCGCTCACCCCGGTCATATACGGAAACTTCCAGATATTGCCCAGCCCCCCCGCCGAGCCGGTGGCCGCCAGCACAAAGCCCATACGGGATCCCCATTGTGCATGAGATTGTTTTTGGGTACTCATGTTTGTCCTTTTCTTATGTTATTCCTGATTGAGCGCCGGTTTGCAGCGAATATTGCCTGCTCCATAACGCTTATTGCGGCCAGAATCAGCCAAGTGCAAAATAATGCCAGTAAGCCACTTATAAAACAAGCATAAATTTTCGCAATTTAACTATTTGCTTATCTTGCTTGCCGTAAAACAGTCAAAATCACCAAGGCTGCCTGAAATCATTTTAATTTCAGGCAGCCTTGGATAGTTAAGCTCAGAGCAATAAGCGGTGTTGTAAAGCGGGCAATTTGCTGCGCACACTGGCCAGCACGCTGCCTTTTAATGTTGCTGCAACCACGCCCTCACCTTGTGGCAATACCGCCAACACTTCACCCCAAGGGTCGATAATCATACTGTGACCAAAGGTGCGGCGGCCGTTTTGGTGCAGCCCGCCTTGAGCGGAAGCCAGCACAAAGCACTGATTTTCAATCGCCCGCGCCCGCAGCAAAATTTCCCAATGCGCCTGGCCGGTGGTGTGGGTAAATGCCGCTGGCAGCAGCAATATTTCAAACGGCTGCTGGGCACGGAAAAATTCGGGAAAGCGCAAGTCGTAACACACGCCTTGTGCCACCGCGATATTGTCTACCCGCAATTGCGGCACCGACTCGCCACGGCTGATGGTGTCTGCTTCGGCATAGCGCTCACCCAAGCCGGTAAAGCCGAATAAGTGCATTTTATCGTAGCGCCCCAATAAAGCGCCGTCGGCATCATACGCCAACAAGGTATTGAGCACCTTATCGGTTTGCGGCCCTTGCAAGGGCACGGTGCCGCCAAACAGCACAATGCCCAGCTCGCGCGCCAAGCTGCTTAAAGCATCTTGCAAAACGCCCTGCCCCAAAATTTCCGCATAAGCCAGCTTGTCGGTTTCCCCCTGCCCCATAATCGGCCAATATTCAGGCAGCAACACCCATTGCGCCCCGCCCGCCGCCGCTTCCCGCACCAAACGGCGCATGGTGGCGATATTGGCCGCCACATCGGTACCCGACACCATTTGCACCACCGCAACCTGAAGGTCTTGCATGTTTTGCTCCTGATTTATTGGATTATTGGCCAAACAGTAGCGCGTATCGAGCGCAAACGCAACCGCCCGCCACGGTGTGTTGTGGCGGGCGGTGCGGTGCTGTTTCAAGATGCAGTTTGCGTAAACCAACGCGGCTACTGCGAAGCCTAACCCGGTTTACAGCGGCGGAATACGCAGCTTTTGGCCCGGGTAGATTTTGTTCGGATCGCTCAACATCGGTTTGTTGGCTTCGAAAATCTTCATGTATTTATTGGCATCACCATAGTATTTTTTGCTGATGGCAGACAAGGTGTCGCCGCTAACCACATCGTGGTATTGCGCCGCGGCGGTGCTGGCGGCCACGGCCAATTGGTTGTCTACACCAGACACGCCGGTAACATTACCGGCAGCCAAGGTGGCTTTTTCACTGGCTTCTTGTGTGGGCGCATTGCCGCCCAAAATCACTTTGCCGGTGCTGCCGTCAAACGCCACGGCCAGATTGGTCAAGCCCAAGTTTTGTTTTTCAATATAGTCTTTAATCGCCACCGCTGCCTTGGCATTCAAGTCGGCCGCATTGGCCTGTGCCGCCTGGGCGATTTCTTTTTCATCCTTGCCAAAAAGTTTTTCGCCGGCGTTTTTGATAAAACTGAACAAACCCATGTTTTACTCCTTAGTGAGTAATAAATAAACTGAGTAATAAAATACCCGAACCATTTCGGGCACCGCTGCTAAGATAAGCCTTCGGTGGCAAAAGTTCAAGCCTGCACACACAAAGATATTTGCAAATACCAAAAATAAACCCAAACACAAAAAAGGCTGCCTGAAATATTTCAGGCAGCCTTTTTAATCCGGCACCGAAGTACTTTATTCTACAGCAGGCACCACGGCAACGGTGATGTTGGCCACGGCATCGTGATGCAGCGCCACTTCAACTTCGTACTCACCCACGGCTTTCAAGGGGCCGTTGGGCAGGCGTACATCGCTCTTGGCCGCTTCAACACCGGCAGCACGGATGGCTTCGGCGATGTCGTGGTTGGTAACAGAGCCGAACAGGCGGCCGTCTACACCGGCTTTTTGTGCCACGGTAACGGTTTGGCCGTCCAGTTTTTCTTTGCGTGCTTGGGCATCGGCCAGAATTTCGGCTTGTTTGGCTTCCAATTCAGCGCGGCGCTCTTCAAACTTGGTCAGATTGGCGGCAGTAGCACGTTGTGCTTTGCCTTGCGGAATCAAAAAGTTGCGGGCATAGCCGTTTTTTACGGTAACCAAGTCGCCCAGATTGCCCAAACCGCCCACTTTTTCTAACAAAATAATTTGCATGTTGTGTTGTCCTTAATTATTTGTGTTGGTCGGTGTACGGCAGCAAAGCCAGGAAGCGTGCGCGTTTGATGGCGCCGGAAAGCTGGCGTTGGTAGCCGGCTTTGGTGCCGGTGATGCGCGCCGGGATAATTTTGCCGTTTTCGGCGATAAAGTCTTTCAGCAAGTCTACCGCTTTGTAATCCACTTGTTTGATGCCTTCGGCAGTGAAGCGGCAGAATTTTCTGCGTTTGAATGATTGACGAGCCATGTCGTTTAACCTTTATATTTCGTAAATTTGTTGTATATGCAAAACGGGACGGGGATAACGACGCCCTTTTTGAGCCAAAAATCCGCTTACGCGAACCATGCTGCCTTGCCGGTGTTGCCAGCTTAAGGCGGCTTCGCCCATTAATTTGGCTTCCATTTCCATTTTGGCCAAATAGCGCTCACCCAATTCGGTTTGCCACGATTCGTGGCTAAGCCATAATGTCAGCACAGGCAAGCCTGCGGGGGTGTAGCGTATGGGGTCTGCGGTTTTGATTTGGGCGCAGAGGCTGAGCTGGTTATCCAATCCGCCGCTTACGCTTCGGCGCTTTCTGCCGCAGCCGCGGTGCCATTACCGGCCAACAGGTTTTTGGCCTTCTCTTCTTTCATCATCGGAGAAGCTTCGGTAACCGCTTCGTTCATTTTCACGGTCAGGTGGCGCAGCACGGCGTCGTTAAAGCGGAATGCGGTTTCGATTTCATCGACAACGGCAGGGTTGCATTCCACGTTCATCAACACATAATGTGCTTTGTGGATTTTGTTGATGGGGTAAGCCAATTGGCGGCGACCCCAGTCTTCCAAGCGGTGGATTTTACCGCCTGATTCGGTAACCATGGCTTTGTAACGCTCAATCATGGCACCTACTTGTTCGCTTTGGTCCGGGTGGACGATAAACACGATTTCATAATGACGCATGTGTACTCCTTGTGGCTAATCAATCCTTTTACCATGCGTACAGTAAAAGGCAAGGTTGGAAAACTCGGCATTATAGCCTTGTTTTCAGTGGCGAACAAGATTTTATAAAACCCCCATGGCTGTGATTAACCGCTTTTAACTTATGCTGGCTTGTGGGACAGCGGTTTTTTTCTTACTATTTCGACTTGATTGGGCGCTGACCATGGCTTTTCCAGCCTAAATTTCAGGCAGCCTTGCAACCAAACAGCATGGCACTTATCCAATGTGTCCGGTAAGCGCGCCGCCATGCCGACTTTTATCGCTATTATTTAAAGAAATTTATGGCTTCATCTACCATTGACAAGCTGGCCGACAGCAGCCAAGAGCTCATCAGCACCACCCAATCCGATTTAATGTCGTTTTTCAGCAACTTGTTTGCACGGCAGGAGTTTACCGCGCGCTTGGTGGAACGCAGTTTCAACACCACCAGCGGCCTGCTGGAATTGGCCTTGTGCGCAGGCTTGATGTTGCTCACTTTCTGGCTTAGCCGCCTGATGATGCGCCGCCATCGTGGCGATATCAGCGGCAAGCGCCAATTTATCCACCATTTGATTCAGCGCATTTTGTGGCCGGTATTGCTGTTATTGGCCGCCATTGCCAGCATGTATCTCTGGCAAGCCACCGGCCACCGTGAATTGTGGCTGCAATTGCTGGCCATGGCCGCACGCTGGATGATTGCCATCCGCTTTGTATTGGCGGTTTTACACGCCATTATTCCCAACGGCCGCTTCAGCAGCCAGCTGGAACGCAGCTTGGCGGCGGTGTTGTGGGTGGGTTTTGTATTATGGCTTACCGGCTTGGATGACTTTATTATCAATGTATTGAAAAACATGGTTATCCCGCTGGGCTCCAGCAAAATTTCGGTTTACACCATCCTCACCGGCTTATTGTCGGTGTGTGTGGTGGTGGTGGCGGCCTTGTGGGTGGCGCAGCTGCTCGACAACCGTTTGATGCAGGTGCAGCGGCTGGATTTGAATTTGCGCCTGGTGTTGTCGAAAATCGTTAAAACCCTATTGGTAACATTGCCGGTGATGGCCGCCTTGCCGATGGTGGGCATCGACTTAACCGTATTGTCGGTATTTGGCGGCGCCTTGGGTGTGGGCTTGGGTATCGGCTTGCAGAAAATCGCCAGCAATTATATTTCCGGCTTTATTATTTTGTCCGACCGCTCCATCCGCTTGGGCGACCGCCTCACCGTAAACGACTTCACTGGCTATGTCACCAAAATCACTTCCCGCTTTGTGGTGCTGCGCAGTGCGGGCGGCGCCGAAGCGCTGGTACCCAACGACAATTTTATTTCATCCATCGTGATTAATGAGTCTTACACCGGCAAGGCCTTGTGGACCAGCTTGGATGTTCAGGTAGCCTACGCCACCGATTTACCGCAGGCGCTGGACATCATGAAAGCCGTGGCCGCCGAGCAAGAGCGCGTGGCTGCCGATCCGGCGCCCAACAGCTTCTTGGTGGGCTTTGCCGATTCCGGCATCAATTTGCGGCTGGGCTTTTGGGTGAACGATCCCGAAAACGGCTTTTTGGGGCTGAATTCGGCCATTTTGCTGGATATTTGGCGCCGCTTTAACGAAGAAGGCATTGAATTCCCCTTCCCGCAGCGCGAAGTGCGCATTCTGAACGAGGCCGAAGACAACAATGTCGCAGCCGCTTCATTGCAAGCAGCGGCACAGCTTACGCGGCAAAGCACCCAATCTAACGAACCGGCCAGCGCCGGTGCCGATGCTGCCGGCAGCTCGGGGCAAAGCGGTAGCAGCCATGACAAATAAGGCCGCCGCAACATCCGCTTATAAGCAACCGATTTCGGTATTGGTATTGATTTATGGCACCGATGGACGGATATTATTACTAGAGCGTGCCGACTGCCCCGGATTCTGGCAATCGGTAACCGGCAGCTTGGAAATGGGCGAAACCCCGTTTCAGGCAGCCTTGCGCGAAGTGGGCGAAGAAACCGGCCTGCAACAAACGGCAACACAAGCCCTATACGATTGGCAGCACAGCAGCGAATACGAAATCTACGCCCATTGGCGCCACCGCTACGAACCGGGCGTAACCCGCAACACCGAGCATGTGTTTTCGCTGCAAGTGCCTGCCGACAGCCCCATTTGCCTGGCCGCCAAAGAACACACCGCTTGGGGCTGGTATGATTTGCCCACCGCCGCGGCCAAAGTGTTTTCACCTTCCAACCGCGATGCGCTGCTGGCATTACCGCAACATTGGCTGTTGTCTGCCGGATTGGCCAAGCCCGAAAAACCGTAATGTGTTCTACCAATTCGAAAAAATAACCTAACTGCGTTGACTCGCCTTGCCGTACTATTTGTACTGTCTTCGGCTCGCCGCCTTGTTATCTTATCTTTTCGAATTGGTATTAATCCATAATCCGCATAGAATGATTTTCATCGCCAAGGAAACACCGCCATGAACAGCATTACCGTTGCCACCTACAATATGCACAAAGGCATGTCTGCACTCAATCAGCATGTACAGCTTAGCCAAATGGCCGATGCCTTGCGCCAGCTGTCGGCCGATGTGTTGTTTTTACAGGAAGTGCAAGGCGAAAATCTGCGCCGGGCGCAAAAGCTGGCCGACTTTCCACAGGCACCGCATCACGAAGTATTGGGCGAAGCGCTCACCTACCACCGCAGCTATGGCAAAAATGCCGAATTTCCGCAGCGCCACCACGGCAACGCCATTTTGAGCCATCTGCCGATTGCCACCAAAAACAATGTCAACATCAGCGTAAACAAACTGGAGCAGCGCGGCGTGTTGCATTGCGAAATTCAGCCCGACACTTGGGATTTGCCCTTAGTGTGCTTGTGTGCCCACCTTAATCTGCGCGAGCCGGATCGCATCAAGCAATACCAAGCCATTTACGACTACGTAAACGAGCACATCCACCCCGACAGCCCGCTGGTTCTGGCCGGCGACTTTAACGACTGGCGTCAGCGCTCGTGCGAAAATCTGGGCGAGAATCTGGGCTTGGACGAAGTATTTGCCCGCCAGGGCAGCCGCCCGAAAACCTTTCCCGCCCGCATGCCCATGC
>RRZU013031944.1_pt1 | contig 11912 bp, 10 predicted proteins | sample 2165561 | NCBI WGS metagenome assembly RRZU01 (sample SAMN10456909, study PRJNA506462) | wastewater metagenome | isolation source: wastewater sludge | place: USA: Moscow, Idaho | reverse complement strand
GTCGAGCGCACCAGGAGGGTCCCGCCCGTGACCGATCCCGCAGCCCCGTCCGGCCTTCTCGACGAAGCCGGCGACGCCCAACTCCGACGCGACATCCGCCGGCTCGGCGACCTACTGGGCGACACCCTGGCCCGCCAGGAGTCGCCCGGCCTGGTCGACCAGATCGAAGACATTCGCCGGCTCTCGCGCGAGGCTCTGGCCGGTGACCGCAAGGCGCAACAGGCGCTGACCAAGCGCATCAGCACCGCCGACCTGCCCACCGCCGTCCACCTGATCCGGGCCTTTCGCACCTACTTCCACCTGGCCAACATCGCCGAGCAGGTGGCACGCATCCGCACCCTGCAGGCCCGTCAAGAGGGCACCGGCTGGTTGGCGCAGGCCGTTGAGAAGGTGGCGGACGAGCTCGGCGCCCCGGCCCTGACCACGGCGTTGGCGAAGCTGCAGATCCGTCCCGTGTTCACCGCGCACCCCACCGAGGCGAGCCGGCGCACCACCCTGACCCAACTGCGCCAGATCGGCGACGCGCTGCTCACGACTCCCGGCGTGCTGAGCCCGCGGGCCGAGCGGGCGCGCGACCGGCAGCTCACCACGGTGATCGAGACGCTGTGGCAGACCGACGAGTTGCGGCTCGACCAGCCCACCGTCGAGGACGAGGCGCGCAACGTGATGTTCTACGCGGCCAGCCTGATGGCGGGCACCGTGCCCAAGCTGTTGGACGATCTCGCCGACGAGGTAGCCCTGCAGGGCGCCTATCTGCCGATCACGGCCGCGCCGCTGGCCCTCGGCAACTGGATCGGCGGCGACCGCGACGGCAACCCCAACGTGACCGCCGCCACCACGCTCGAGGTGCTGTACCGGCAGCACCTGGTCGGCATCGCCGTGTTGCTCACCGCGCTCGATGCGGTGATCGCCGAGGTGTCGACGTCGAGTCGGTTGCGCAAGGTCAGCGCCGAGCTGCAGCAGAGCCTCGAGAGCGACCTGGCCGACCTGCCCGAACTGGACGAGCACGTGCGCCGCATTCACGTCGAAGAGCCCTACCGACTCAAGCTGCACTGCGTGCGACAGAAGCTGCTCAACACGCGGCGCCGGTTGACCGAGCAGTGGCCGCACCGGCCGGGCCACGATTATCGGGGCAGTACCGCACTACTGGCCGACCTCGAGTTGGTGCGTGCATCCCTGATCGCCAACCAGGCCGAACTGCTGGCCGATGGGCACCTCGCCACCCTGATCCGCACGGTGAGCGCCTTCGGGCTCGGCGTGGCCACCATGGACGTGCGCGAGCACGCCGAGAAGCACCACCAGGCGCTTGGGCAGTTGTTCGACCGCACCGGCGAACTCGAGCGGCCCTACGCCGAGCTGAGCCCCGGCGAGCGCTTCGACGTGCTCAGCGCCGAGCTGGCGCGACGCCGTCCGCTCGCCCCCTCGCCCCCACCGCTGGACGAGGCCGGCACCCGCACGTTCGCCACGTTCGAGGCGATCGGTGAGGCGCACGAGCGGTTCGGACGGGCGATCATCGAGAGCTACATCGTGTCGATGACCCGCGGCCCGGACGACCTGCTGGCCGCGGTGCTGCTGGCCCGCCAGGCGCGCCTGGTCGACGTGACCGAGGGCTTCGCCACGATCGGCTTCGTGCCGCTGCTCGAGACCGTTGCCGAGCTGCGCACCGCCGGCGAGATTCTCGAGCGGCTGCTCAGCGACCCCAGCTACCGCCAGATCGTGCGGCTGCGCGGCGACCTGCAAGAAGTGATGCTCGGCTACTCCGACAGCAACAAGGACGCCGGCATCGCCACCAGCCAGTGGGAGATCCACCGGGCCCAACGGGTGCTGCGTGACGTGGCCGCCAAGCACGGCATTCAGTTGCGGCTGTTCCACGGCCGGGGCGGCACGGTCGGACGCGGCGGTGGCCCCACCCACGAGGCGATCCTGGCCCAGCCGTACGGCTCGTTGCGCGGCCAGATCAAGGTCACCGAACAGGGTGAGGTGATCAGCGACAAGTACACGCTGCCGGCCCTGGCCAGGGAGAACCTCGAACTCACCGTGGCAGCCGTGTTGGAGGCCAGCACGCTGCACCTGACCTCGCGGCAGTCCCCCGAACAGCTCGCCGAGTGGGACGCCACCATGCAGGACCTGTCGGACGCCGCCTTCGTCGCCTACCGAGGCCTGGTGGAGGACCCGGACCTGCCGGCCTACTTCTGGCAGTCGACGCCGGTCGATCAGCTGGGCGCGCTCAAGCTGGGCTCACGCCCGTCCAAGCGGCCCGACAGCGGCAGCGGCCTGGAGGGGCTGCGGGCGATTCCGTGGGTGTTCGGCTGGATGCAGTCGCGGCAGGTGGTGCCCGGCTGGTTCGGCGTGGGCACCGGGCTGGAGGCCACCGTCGCGGCCGGCCACGGCGACGAGCTGGCGCAGATGTACGACGAGTGGCACTTCTTTCGCACGTTCATCAGCAACGTCGAGATGATGCTCACCAAGACTCGGCTCGATGTGGCACGTCACTACGTGAACAGCCTGGTGGAACCGCAGTTGCAGCACGTCTTTCACACCATCGAGGCCGAGTACGAGCGCACCGTGCGGGCCGTGCTGGCGATCACCGGCGAGTCGGAGTTGCTCGAGAGCCAGCCTTTGCTCAAGCGCACGCTGAGCGTGCGGGACGCCTACCTCGACCCGCTCAGCTACCTGCAGGTGGCCATGCTGTCGCGGCTGCGCGCGGGTGATCGCGACCCGCAACTCGAGCGGGCGCTGTTGCTGGCCGTCAACGGCGTGGCCGCCGGCCTGCGCAACACCGGGTAGGGGCCTTTCGCGCTTGTCGAGACCCCTGCATCGGACATCCAGGCGAACGACTCCGTCATCCCGGTTGAACGACTCCGTCATCCCGGTTGAACGACTCCGTCATCCCGGCGAACGCCGGGATCTCCCCAAGCACCCCTGCCCCAGACGCGGGGCCCCCTGCAAACCCCTGCATCCGTCATCCCGGCTGAACGACTCCGTCATCCCGGCGAACGCCGGGATCTCCCCAAGCACCCCTGCCCTGACGAGGGGAACTGCGTCGGTCGAGCTTGTCTCAAGACCCCGACACCGCCCACCGAGGTCTCGACAGGCTCCACCGACCGCCACCTTCGTATGCCCCGGGGCATACGCGCACAGATCCGTCCCCTGGCGGACGATTCGGCGAGCCCAAATCGCGACTCTTGTGGCACGGGGAAATCACCCCAGGGGGAACACGGCACAAGCCACTCACGAAAGGAGTCGTCATGACCCTCGCGACCAAAACCCGGCGGATCGTCGCCGGAGCCATCGCAGCCGCCGCACTGCCCGTCGCCGCCGCCAGCAGCGCGTTCGCAGTCTCGACCTCGGGCTGCACGGCAACGCCGCTGACGCCGGAGTACGCCTACACCCAGGCCAACGGGGTGAAGGTGCTCAACTACAAGATCGCGGTCTCGTGCTCCTCCGGGCGCACCGCCAAGATCACCCAGGAACGGTGGGAAGAGGACGACTGGCCCAACGGGGATGACTTCCTGGGCAGCACGACCTTCTCGGTACGCGGCAGCACCACGCTGAACAACTACCGCACCCTGGTCGACGGCGAGATCGGCCAGGAGGAGGTCTACCAGAAGATCCGCTTCTACGTGGTCAGCGACAACGGCGTGACCTCGGGCTGGACCGGCTGGCACACCTCGGCGACCCGCTCGTTCTACAACTGAGCACCAGCCGCAAAGACAGTGTGAGTTTGGGCCTTGTACTCAAGGCCCAGACTCACACTGTCTTTTCAGCACCACCGTCACCGCCCTCACCCGAACCGGGTGGGGGCGGTGCGCATTGCCGGAACAAGCCCGCGCACTCACGAGTTGAATCGGCATGCGCGTAGAGATCTGGTCCGACGTGGTGTGCCCCTTCTGCTACATCGGCAAACGACGCTTCGAGAAGGCACTGGCCGACTTCGAACATGCGGACGCGGTCGAGGTCCTGTTCCGCTCCTTCGAGCTCGACCCGGACGCACCGACGCAGCCGACCGAGAAGGTCCCCACGGCGCTGGCCCGCAAGTACGGCATCTCCGTCGAGCAGGCGCTGCAGAACATGGCCGGCGTCGACCAGATGGCCGCCGGGGAGGGCCTCACCTTTCACCAGGCGGACGCTCCGCATGCGAATACCCGCGACGCCCATCGCCTGTTGCATCTGGCTGCGGCCGACGGGGGCCCGGGCGCGCAGGCAGCCCTCAACGAGCGACTCCTGCGCAACTACTTCGTGGACGCGCTCGACCCCGCAGACCACGCCCTGCTGCGCGAGTCGGCGATCGAGGTTGGCCTCGACCCCATGCGGGTGGACGCCGTGCTGGCCGGCCACGAGTTCGACGACGCGGTGCGCGCCGATGCCGAGCAGGCCCGCGCGTACGGGGCGTCCGGGGTGCCGTTCTTCGTGGTCGATCAGCGCTACGGCATTGCGGGCGCCCAGCCGGTCGAGGCGTTCAGCCGCACCCTGGAGGCCGCGTGGGGCGACCACGCACCGGGCCGGTAGCCGGCACGCATTTCTGCGCACCCGGGCGGACCGTGCCGCTCACCTGCAGCGATGGTCTGAGCAGCCCTCAGCGTTTGCGGCCCGTGCCCATCATGCCGCGGGCGATCTCACCGCCGACCGTGATCACCTTGTTCCAGAAGGTCGGTGAGCTGAGCACCTTCTCGACCCCGCTCTTGGGCGCCGGACGTGAACTGGTGGACGGCGCCCGTCCCTGCGCCTTCGCCTGGGCCGCCGCCTGCCGGTCGCGCTCCTTGGCCGCGGCGGCGTCCGCCTTGGCCGCCGCCGCGTCCGCCTTCGCCTGCGCCGCCTGTTCGGCCTCGGCCGCCGCAGCGGCTCGTCCGGCTTCGAGCTTGCGGGTGAGCATTTCGTAGGCGGAGTCGCGGTTGATGGCGGCCCCGTACTTGCGCATCATCGACGACTGCGCGATGCCGCCGGCCATCATGGCGCCGTCCATCGGATCCATGGACGCCTCGGGCGCCCGCATGCGCGTCCAGGCCACCGGGGTGGGGGCGCCGCTGGGGTTGAGCACGGTCACGATCGCCTCACCGATGCCCAGCCCCTGCAACACCTGGGTGAGGTCGTAGGCCGAGTTCGGATAGGTGACGACGGTCGCCTTGAGCGCCTTGGCGTCGTTGGGGGTGTGCGCCCGCAACTGGTGCTGCACCCGTGAACCGAGCTGGGCCAGCACGTCGTCCGGCACGTCCTTGGGGGTCTGGGTGACGAAGAAGATGCCGACGCCCTTGCTTCGGATCAGCCGGACGGTCTGCGCGATCGATTGCAGAAACGCCTTGGACGCGTCGGCGAACAGCAGGTGCGCCTCGTCGAAGAAGAACACCAGCTTGGGCTTGTCGATGTCGCCCACCTCGGGCAGGTCGTGAAACAGGTCGGCCAGCATCCACATCAGGAACGTCGAGAAGATCGCCGGACGGTCCTGCAGGTTCGGAAGCTCGAGCAGCGAGATCACGCCCTGACCGTCGCCCGTGGTGCGGATCAGGTCACGGGTGTCGAACTCGGGCTCGCCGAAGAACTCGTCCGCCCCCTGCGTCTGCAGCGTGACCAGCGAGCGCAGAATCACGCCCGCGGTGGCCGGTGACACCCCGCCCAGCTCTTTCAGGTCGGCCTTGCCCTCGGGCGCAGTCAGGTACGACAGCACCGACTTGAGGTCTTCGAGGTCGAGCAGCGGCAGGCCGTTGGTGTCGCAGTAGTGGAACACCAGGCCGAGCGTCGACTCCTGGGTTTCGTTGAGTCCGAGCACCTTGCTGAGCAGGATCGGCCCGAACGAGCTGATCGTCGCCCGCAGCGGCACCCCGTGCCCCTGGCCGCCCAGCGCATAGAACTCGACCGGGCAGCCGTGCGGCTGCCACTGCTGGCCGATCGCGGCGGTGCGCGCCAGCAGCTTCTCGGACGATGTGCCCGGCAGCGCCAGGCCCGACAGGTCGCCCTTGATGTCGGCTGCGAACACCGAGACGCCCGCGCGCGCGATCTGCTCGGCCATCAGCTGCAGGGTTTTGGTCTTGCCGGTACCGGTGGCGCCGGCCACCAGGCCGTGCCGGTTCAGCATCGACAGCGAGATACGAATCTTCGCCTCGGGCACCGGGTTGCCGTCGGCGACCAGCACACCCAGCTCGATCGAGTCGGTGGCGAAGGTGTAGCCCTTGATGATGTCGGCGGTGTCGGGGTTACCCATGAAGCCAGATCATAGGCCGCACGGCGGAGCGGGAGCGTCCGTGCGAAGCGTGTTGATTCGACCCTGGGGTGGTTGGATCCTCACACCTTCGGCGCTGGGGTGGCGGACGCGCACCGATCGCCGTGCACACATGATCATGAACGGGTGGAAGGAGAGACGATCCCGGACGGCCGATGAATGCGGTCATCGACTGCCGCGCATCGGTTCACTCCGTTCAGTACCGGACGTGGCGGCTTGATGAGTGGGCCGGTCGCTCACCGGACGGTAGACTCTGCCGGGTGATCTTCAAGCGTGTCGGCGAGGAGCGGCCCTACCCCGAGCACGGCTACGTGCAGCGGCAGTGGGCGGCGATCGCGCCGCAGCAGATCCGGCTCGACCAGCTGGTCACCACCAAACGCATTCTCGACCTGGAGCAACTGCTCGAAGACGATTCCACCTTCTACGGCGACCTGTTCGCCCACGTCATCTTCTGGCACGGCGACTACTACCTCGAGGACGGCCTGCACCGCGCGCTGCGCGCCGCGCTGCAGCAGCGACAGACCATGCACGCCCGGGTGCTCGAACTCAAGTAGAACTCAAGTACCCTGGTTGGAGGTGTAGGCGAGTAGAGGGGCAGTTCGTTGCGTGAAGTCGTTCGGGTGATCAAGACACCCGTCACGCTGATCGTGCTGCTCGCGCTCGTCGTGTTCGGCGGCTGGTGGGGTCTTCACAACGCCACCGCGGCCATACCGCCCCGTCCGCCCCAGCCGTGCGTCAAGATCGATGTGGGCGGCACGCTGACCCCCAAGTACGTGACCGTCCGCACCCTGAACGCCGGCCTGCGCGGCGGTTTGGCCAAGCGCGTCAGCACCAACCTGCGATCGGTCGGGTTCTACATTCTCAAGGTCAACAACAGCGCCGACCGCATGGCGCAGACCGTGATCGTCGGCAATTCCAAAGACAGCCCCGAGGTCAAGCTGGTGGCCGGCTTCTTCAAGAACGCCACCCGGCAGGGCGACGGCCGTGTCGACCACGTGGTGGACGTGCTGCTCGGCGACGATTTTGCAGGCATGGCCACGAACCCCAAGACCTCGATCGCGGTGAACGGTCCGGTCTGCCTGCCGCCGTTGCCGGCCGCCGAGGCCAGCGCGCTCGCCACCCCGTCCACCTCGCCCTCACCGAAGCCGTCCCCGACCAAGTCGTAGTTCGGCTCAGCGTTCCTCGTGCCACTTGGACAGCCGGCCTCCCCGTCCGATCTGTTTGAACCGGGTCTCGACCTGGTAGCGAAACCTCGACGGCACCACGACCAGCAACTCATCGCCCGACCTGATCACGTCTTTGGCGCCGGGGGCGAACGGGGTGCCGTTACGAATGATCAGCGACACCACGGTGCTCGGCGGTAGCCGCAACTCGAACACCGTCACCCCGTGCAGCAAGGAGCCCGCAGGCACCTTGATCTGCATGAAGTCGGCCTGAATCTTGTCCAGCGGCGCCACCTCGACCTCGATGTCGACCGCGTCATCGCCCGTGGTCACGCCCAGAGCGCGCGCCACCCAGCCCAGGGTCGGGGCCTGCAGCGTGGTGTACACCACGACGAACACGAAGACCAGGTCGAACAGGTCCTTGGCCTGCGGCAGCGCCGACGCCAGCGGCACCGTCGCCATGATGATCGGAACCGCACCCCGAAGTCCCGCCCACGACAGGAACGCCTGCTCGCGCCAGGGCACCTTGAACCACACGGTGCACACCCACACCGAGAGCGGACGGGCGATCACGGTCAGGAACAATCCGGCCAGCACGCCGGTGACCAGCACCTGAGTGCTGAACCGTTCCGGGTGGGCGAGCAGGCCGAGCATCACGAACAGGCCGATCTGTGCGACCCACCCGACCCCCTCGGCGAACGACTTCGTGGCGTTGCGGTGCGGCAAGTCACTGTTACCCAGAACGACGGCACAGATGTAGACCGCCGCAAAGCCCGACACGTGCAGGAACGCCCCGGCACCGTCGGCCAGCAGCGCCCAGCCCATGGCCCCGAGCGGGTACAGGCCTGAGGCGGGCAACGCGATGCGTTTGAGCAGTCGCGCGCCGATCAGGCCGATCACCAGGCCGACCGCCAGGCCGCCGAGCAGTTCGAGCACCACCATGCCCAGGATCACTGCCGGGCCCTCGGTGGTCTCGCCCAACGCCCACGCCGTGGCGGCGGTGACCAGCAGCACCACCGGTGCGTCGTTCAGGCCCGATTCGGCCTCGAGGGTGGCGCGGATCCGGCCCGGTATCGGCACCCGGCGCAACACCGAGAACACCGCCGCCGAATCGGTGGGTGCGGTGATCGCGCCCAGCAGTAGCGAGGTGGCCAGGTCGAGGCCCAGCACGACGTGGCCGAACCAGGTCATCGCGACGATCGATACGCAGATGCCGATCGTGGCCAGCATCGACGCCATGCCGAGTATCGGACGAATCTCGCGCCACCTGGTGGTGAAGCCGCCCTCGGCGAGGATCAGCACCAGCGCGGCGAAGCCGAGGTCATGGGCCAGCGTGTAGTTGTCGAACTCGACCAGCAAACCGACGCCGACGCCGAGAAACAGGAACAGCAACAGGGACGGCAGGCCGAGCGAGGTCGAGATGCGGGCGGCACCCAATGCGGCCAGCAGCACACCCGCCCCGGCCAACAGCACCATGTCGAGACTCAAAAGCTACCCCCTGGCAGCACTCTATTGAGCCCGCGTCACACGCAGGTAACGCCTCAGGGAACGAAAAGCTCCTTCGCCTTGGCTGCCTCGGCGACCGCCGCCAGGTCGCCCCCGACCTGCGCGGTGACCGACGCTGAGACCGCGCCCTCGACCAACGGGCCCGGGCAGTAGTGGACGACGTCGCCGTTCACCACTTCGAGCACCGCCTCCACGGTCATGTCGGCCGATCCGAGGTCGGTCAGCAGGGCCACCTGATGACCGGCCCCGGTGAGCTCTTCGACCGCGCCCAGGATCAGGTCGAACGAGGTGCCGATGGCGCCGGCGTCGGTGCCGCCGGCGGCCCGGAACTCGACGTCCGGCGCCATCTGCTGAGCCAGTTCGACCACCCCCTCGGCCAGTTTCGCCGAGTGCGAGACGATCACGAACGCGATACTCATGCCCTGCTCCGGCTCAGCCGACTGCGGCTTCGGCCGCGTCGGCAGCGGTGGCCAGCAGGTACGAGGTCGAGGTCGAACCCGGATCCTTGTGGCCGATCGAGCGCTCACCCAGGTACGAGGCCCGTCCCTTGGTGGCCCTCATCGGAATGGTCGCCTCGGCACCCTCGCCCGCGGCGTCGGCGGCCGCCCGCAACGCCTCGGCCGGCGTCCTACCAGCCTCGGCCGCGGCCTTGGCGGCGGCGATGGCGGGCGTCCAGGCGTCCACCATCGTCTTCTCGCCGGTGGTGGCCTTGCCACGGGTCACGATGCCGTCGAGCGCGGCCTCGCACAGGGTGGCGACCCAGGCGGCGTCCAGGTCACCCTCGGCGGCCTTGGCGGCCCGCATGAACGCGGTGCCGTACAGCGGGCCGGACGCGCCGCCGACCTTGGCCATCAGGGTCTGGGCGACCAGCTTGAACACCCCGGCCACGTCCTCGGGCGGGTTCGCGTCGATGCGTTCGACCACGAACGTGAAGCCGCGCGCCATGTTCTCGCCATGGTCACCGTCGCCGATCGCACGGTCGAGATCGATCAGTTCCATGCGGTGTTCGGTGAGGTTGGCGGAGGCTCGGCGCATCCAGTCCTTGGCCCACTCGACGTCGAGATTCGTCATTCAGATGCCCCTTCTGAGCGCCACAGTGTTGACCGGAGCGTCCCACAGTTGTGTGAGTTCGTCATCGAGTTCGAGGACGGTGATGCTGCAACCCTGCATTTCGAGCGAGGTGATGTAGTTGCCCACCAACGACCGGGTCACCTCGAGCCCCGCCGCCTCCAAACGCTCGCGGGCATGCCCGTAGACGATGTACAGCTCGGATTCGGGCGTGCCGCCCATGCCGTTGACGAAGAGCAGCACCTGACCACCGCGCAACTTCAGGTCGTCGAGGATCGCGTCGACGAGTTGGTCGGTGATCGCGTTGGCGCTCGCCATCGGCACCCGATGCCGCCCCGGCTCACCGTGAATGCCGACGCCCATCTCGATCTCGTCCTCACCGAGGTCGAAGGACGGCTTGCCGGCGTGCGGCACGGTGCAGGCGGTGAGCGCCACGCCCATCGAACGCACCTGTCCGATCACCTTCTCGGCGACGGCGGTCACCGCGTCCAGGTCGTCGCCACGCTCGGCGGCGGCGCCGGCGATCTTCTCCACCAGCACGGTGCCGGCCACGCCGCGGCGTCCGGCGGTCCAGGTGGAATCCTCGACGGCCACGTCGTCATTGACCACGACGGCCTTGACGTTGATGCCCTCCAGGTCGGCCAGTTCGGCGGCGGTCTCGAAGTTGAGCACGTCGCCGGTGTAGTTCTTCACGATGTGCAGCACCCCTGCGCCGCCGTCGACGGCCTTGGTGGCCTCGAGGATCGGGTCGGGCGTCGGCGAGGTGAAGACCGCGCCCGGGACGGCCGCGTCCAGCATGCCGAGGCCGACGAAGCCGGCGTGCAGCGGCTCGTGGCCCGAGCCGCCGCCCGATACCAGGCCGACCTTGCCCTGCTTGGGCGCGTCGGCGCGCACCACGTAGTTGGGATCGAAATGGACGGTGATCAGCTCGGCGTGGGCGGCGGCGAACCCCTTCAGGGTTTCGGGTACGACATCGGACGGATCGTTGATGAGTTTCTTCATCGAAACACACACTCCTGTGGCTCAAGACCGCGGACACCCCCGGCCGCGGACGCACCGATCGGCGCGAGTCCACTCTGCCGAAAGTTACCTCGCTAGGGAAGTGGCCCCATTCAACTTGTCTACACATGTTCAGTCAACTATCGGACGTTTCCCGGATCGGGCCGAGTCTGCGGAACGCCCGCCGGCCTTCGCGACGCGGCTGACGTCAACGATCCGGGGGGATCGCGGACGACGGGGCCGTCGAGGGAGGGAAGAGCTCGCTGATGGTGTCTCGGCCACCGTCCGGTTCCCCCTGATCCGGTTCGCGAGCGGTGCCGGGGTTCCGTCGTGCATGTGGTTGTCTGGTCGGCATGGATCAGGTGCGATGGGGAATCATCGGCGTGGGTGACGTCACCGAGGTCAAGAGCGGGCCTGGCTTTCAGCAGGCCGACGGTTCGGACCTGGTGGCCGTCATGCGGCGCAACGGCGAACTGGCGCGCGACTACGCGCAGCGGCACGGTGTGGCAAGGGCCCACGACGATGCGGACGCCCTGATCGCCGACCCCGAGGTCGACGCCGTCTACATCGCCACGCCGCCCGATTCGCACAGCGACTACGCCATTCGTGTCGCGCAGGCGGGCAAGCCGGTCTACATCGAGAAGCCGATGGGACGCACCGGTGCCGAGTGCCGGCGCGTCCTCGATGTGGCCGAGCGGGCAGGCGTCCCGGTGTTCGTCGCGTTCTATCGCCGGACGATGCCGCGCTTCGAGTTGGCCCGCGAACTGATCGCCACCGAACTCGGCGAGGTCGGCGCGGTGCTGGTCCGGTGCCAGCAGCGCGCCCACCCGCTGATCGATGGCGAGGTGCCGTGGCGGTTGAACCCCGCCGTCGCCGGCGGGGGGCTCTTCGTCGATCTCGGCTCGCACACCCTCGACTGGCTCGATCACGTCTTCGGCCCGATCCGCAGCGTCAGCGGGCAT
>RRZU012358011.1_pt1 | contig 11914 bp, 11 predicted proteins | sample 2165561 | NCBI WGS metagenome assembly RRZU01 (sample SAMN10456909, study PRJNA506462) | wastewater metagenome | isolation source: wastewater sludge | place: USA: Moscow, Idaho | reverse complement strand
AGACCGTCGATCCGAGGACTGCCGGAGAAAACGAATACAGACCGCCCTTGCCGACCGATTGTTGCCATGCCACACGGGCTGCAAGCGTTGTATCGACAGGCTGCAATTCGGCCATTTTCGGACCGCTATCGGCGAAGGGATTCAAGTCTTCCAAGGTTGAACACCCGGTCAACGCATACGCCAAAAATGACGACAGCAACGCGACCGAAAGGGACTTGCGCATTACTGTCCTCCGCCGATCGAATCCAGTTTTTGCTGAACCAGTTGCTGATAGATTGCCGAAGACTGTCCCGGCCGACCTTGCGATGAGGATTTTCCTGTCGCGTCGGTGTCGGACGCCTTGAGTTTGCCCAACGCAGACTGGTATGCCGCCGCAGCTTCGGCTCTCTTTTCCTGGGCGCTATAGATATCGCCTTTCATTTCGACGAAACGAACGTCAAAACTCGCAATAACACTCCCTTCAAGCTGCTTCAAGGCCTGGTCAAAGTTTTTCTCGTCAAGCAGCAATGCGGCCAGACGCAGGCGTGCCAGATCGCGCAGCTCGTCCTTGCCATTTTCGGCGACCCACGACAACTGAAGCTTTGCGGTTTTGGCATCATCTGCCTCAACAAAAGCTTTGGCTGAGGACAAAGCGCCCAACGACGCATAGCTTGTGCGGCCGAATTTCTCAAGCAACTCACCGCTCGCCGCCTTGACCTTCTGCATGTCTTTGTCCTGCACTGCCTTTTGCAGAACGCTATAGACAGCTGCAGATTGACCCGACTGGTTGCGCTGATACCAGTTCCACCCCTGCCAGGCAGCGAGAATCAACACCGCGGCCAACAAGGTATTGGTCAGCAAGTTTCCATACTGCTTCCACCAAGCCTTGATTTCGGCCAGTTGTTCCTGCTCTTCGAGGTCATAGGTCGCCATTACGCTTCTTCCCAATCCAAAAATGAATTCATGATTTCATCAGCAACCTGGTCGACGCTGACACGTTTCTGTTCGTTCTGAGCTTCGCCGCTGGAACGCAACGGCTTGAGCGTAACCTCACCCGCATTCGCCTCGTCATCACCGATAATTACGGCGAAGGTTGCGCCGGACGCGTCGGCCTTCTTCATCTGCGACTTGAATCCCCCGCCTCCGCAGTGAAAGAGAACGTCCACCCCCTGATCGCGCAAGCCTTCGGCAACGCGCGGCGCCAAGCGAGCAGCGGCTTCGCCTTGATGCACCAGATAAACATCTGGCCCGGGAATAGCCGGCTCGCCGCCCGACTCGCGAACCAGGGTCACCAGTCGTTCAACCCCCATGGCAAAACCGCAAGCGGGCGTTGCTTTGCCGCCCAGTTGCTCCACGAGCCCGTCATAGCGTCCACCTGCGCAAACGGTACCCTGCGCGCCAAGGCGATCCGTTACCCACTCGAAAACCGTCAGGTTGTAATAGTCAAGGCCGCGCACCAGACGCGGATTGATTTCGAAAGGCAAGCCAGCATCACGCAGAACCTGCTGCACGCCCTCGAAATGTGCCATCGACTCGCTGCCCAAATGTGCAATGAGCTTCGGGGCACCCGCGATCATCTCCTGCATCGCAGGATTCTTGCTATCCAGAATACGCAACGGGTTGGAGTGGAGGCGGCGCTGCGCGTCGTCATCCAACGCATCTCTGTACTTCTCGAAATAGGTTATTAGTTCAGCGCGATGCTTGGCGCGCTCTTCGAGCTGACCAAGCGAATTCAGTTGCAGCTTGACGTCATCGAGTCCGAGATCGTCCCAAAGCCTGGCTCCCATCAGGATCAGTTCGGCATCGATATCCGGACCGTCGAAGCCGAACGCCTCGACCCCCACCTGGTTGAACTGGCGGTAGCGCCCCTTCTGCGGCCGTTCATGGCGAAACATCTGCCCCATGTAGTAAAGACGCTGCGGATGTTGTGCCGCCAACTTGTGCTGAATGACGGCCCGGACGCAACCGGCGGTCCCTTCGGGACGCAGCGTCAGCAGTTCGCCGTTCAGGCTGTCGGTAAAGGAATACATTTCCTTCTCGACGATATCGGTCACTTCCCCGATGGCACGTTTGAACAAGGGCGTCGGCTCGACAACCGGCAACCTGATCGGTTTGTAGCCATAGCTCTTGAGCCAGGAACGAACGGTGTCCTCGAACAGCTCCCACAATTCTGATTCGCCGGGCAGGATATCGTTCATCCCGCGCACTGACTGGATATTTCGACTCATGATGTTGTAGTGATCTTTCTCTGATAAGTCCGCGCCACGTAACGGTCCACGATGGCGGTAAATTCTTCGGCGATGTGGTTGCCACGCAAGGTAATCGTCTTGACGCCATCCTCGAATACCGGAGCCGCAGGGGCCTCGCCAGTACCGGGAAGACTGATGCCGATGTTGGCGTGCTTGCTCTCGCCCGGGCCGTTGACGACGCAGCCCATCACCGCCAGAGTCATGTTTTCAACGCCGTCGTACTCAATACGCCACTGCGGCATTTTCCCCCGCACGTGCTCCTGAATGGAGTGCGCCAACTCCTGAAAAAAACTGCTCGTCGTGCGGCCGCAACCCGGACAAGCCGTCACCATCGGCGTAAACGCACGCAAACCCATCGTCTGCAGCATTTCCTGCGCCACCACGACTTCCTGCGTACGCTTCCCGCCCGGTTCGGGCGTCAGGGATACGCGGATGGTGTCCCCGATTCCTTCCTGCAACAACACGGCCATGGCTGCGGTTGAAGCCACAATACCCTTCGACCCCATCCCTGCCTCAGTCAAGCCGAGATGCAACGGGTAATCCGTTCGACGCGACAATTCGCGATAAATCGCAATCAGGTCCTGAACACCGGACACCTTGCAGGACAGAATGATGCGATCTCCCGAAAGACCCAGTTCCTCGGCTTTGGTCGCCGATTCGAGCGCTGAAGCGACCATTGCTTCGCGCATCACGCCGACCGCATCCATCGGCATCGCGCGCCGGGCATTTTCGTCCATGATGCGCGCCAACAGATCCTGATCCAGGCTCCCCCAGTTCACGCCGATACGCACCGGCTTGTCGTAGCGGGCAGCGATCTCGATCATCTGCGCAAACTGCTCGTCGCGCTTCTTTCCATGTCCGACGTTGCCGGGGTTGATCCGGTATTTGTCGAGCACCTGCGCGCATTCTGGATAATCAGTTAGTAGACGATGGCCGTTGTAATGGAAATCACCAATCAACGGTACATCGACCCCCATGCTGTCCAGATGGGTGCGGATTTTCGGAACGGCCGCAGCGGCTTCCGGCGTATTTACGGTAATCCGCACCAGTTCCGACCCCGCACGCGCCAGTTCGGCGCATTGAATCGCCGTCTTCACCACGTCAACGGTATCCGTATTTGTCATCGACTGGATAACCACCGGCGCTCCGCCACCGACCCGCACCTGCCCAACGGTGACTCCACGAGTCTTCCGCCGGTCCGGCGATTCACCGATATCTGAATTCGTTGCAGGATTGTTCATGGTCACTGAATTACTCAACTATCACTCGGGCCACATCATCCTTGCTGCGCTTGGACAGATCGACCGCAGCTCCCTTGTACTGCAAGGTGACGTGTGCCGCATTTCCAACCACGACCGAAAATGGGGGCTGGCCCTCAACGTCACGCTGGCTTCCGGCGGCATTCTTCTGCGAAAAGATGACTTGGCCATTTCCATCACGGACTTCGACCCATGACGGTTGAGCAAAGCTGAACTTCAGCACGTTAGCAGTCGGCGCCTGAACCTCGGGAACGAGAACCGCCGGAATCGGATCGACGGGTGCTTCGCTGGGAACGGCAGGTTGTTCCGGTTGAACGAGTTCGCTTTGCTCGACCGACGTCGCCGCCTCGACCGCCGCGGTCTCGGACAATGGGGATGACTCCAAAGTCACTTCATCCGCAACTTGGTTCGACTGTGATGCGGCCTTGAAGGCTTGCACCGTCGACTGCCAGAAATCGGCGGGAAGGAAGAAATACGCCAACACAGCGAGAATCAGAACCAGGACGCCGGCGAGAACCCGCAAGGTATCTCTGCGATCAGATTTCCCTTCCTTTGGCATGCTCACAGGTGTTCCAACCGCCCCTCGCAACTCGGGCGATTTTGGCATCGACAAGCCTTCCAGATCGGACATCAGCGCTTGCCCGTCAAGTCCTAGTAGCCGGGCATAGTTACGCACGAAACCACGAATCATCGTCTTGCCGGGCAAATTTGCCCAATCATCCTCCTCAAGAGATTCGACCTGGCGAGTACTTAGCTTGAGCGCTCTGGCAACGTCATCGACCGACATACCGCTGCGCAATCGCCCCGCGTGAAGTTGCTGCCCAACCCCTGGACGAGACGTTTCACGAAGCATCGACGATGCAGCCATCGCAACACCATCGCCATCATCGCGAGAGACACCCATTGAATCATCATTGATTCGTCCGGAAGAAAACTGCCCACTCATTCAAAACTCCCCCGCAGAAACTCCTGATACTCCGGAGAATCCGGGTACTTGCGGCGCAATTGCGCCGCAAGACTGTTCTCCGCCGAACTGTCACCAAGGCGACGCTCAACCCGCAAGTACAACCAGAGCACCTCGGCGCTGGGTTCACTCGAGCGAGTCACCTTTTTCAGATACTCCCGAGCCGCGTCATGGTTGCCTTTGAGATAAAGGATGTGTGCAAGCTGAAAAAGTGCCTGAGGATTCTCCGGCATCAGACGCAAACTCTTCCGGATATGCTCTTCTGCAGCTTCCAACTCTCCGAGCTTTATGTAGCAGGCACCCGCATTCAGATAGGCCAACCCGGGCGTCTGGTACAGCGGGTTCTTCATTGCCTTATCGAAAAACGGAATGGACTCCCTTTGCTTGCCTGTCTGGCAAAGAAACCATCCGTAGTTGTTATTGATCTCCGGATCACTCTCGGCAATGCTCAGCGCACGCTTGAAATCACTTTCGGCTGAAGCGAGCTCATTTATGTAGTACAGCACCAGACCGCGCGTACTGTAGGCGGGCGCGTAGTCCGGATTGATCGCTGTGGCAATCGTCAGCTCTTCAAGCGCAACAATAAGATTCCCGGATTGAAAGTAGAGCGCCCCCAGTTCGGTGTGTAACTTGGCCCGGGTCACGATATCCTTGGGCTTTGCCGAGGTCACAATGCTGTCGCCTGAAGCCGCGCCCGAATTTTGGTTCTGCCCCTGCGCCATCGACGCAGATAAAACGAGGCCAAAAAACAAGCACATCCAGACCGACAGTTTTCGAAGCGCTAGCGCTCTCATCGTGACCTGACCTCGCGTAAATCAATAACCCGATGCGCCGTACGCTTCGTCTTGTCGAGTACTTGCCCAGCGAGCTGACCGCAAGCCGCGTCAATATCGTCGCCACGCGTCTTGCGCGTCGTCGTCACGACGCCGGCCCCCATCAGAATTTCCGCGAACCGCCGTATCCGCGCGGCCGATGATCGGCGATAAGGTGAACCCGGAAACGGATTAAAGGGTATCAGATTGAATTTGCACGGCACCTCTCGCGTCAATTCAAGCAACTCGTGCGCATGCACATCCGAGTCGTTAACGTCTTCGAGCATGACGTATTCAAAGGTGACGAAATCTCGTGGGGCCTTTTTCAGGTAACGCTGGCAGGCACCCATCAGCTCACGCAAGCGATACTTCTGATTGATCGGAACGAGCTCGTCGCGTAACCGATCATTTGGCGCATGCAAGGAAACCGCAAGCGCCACGGCACACTCATCTCCGAGACGATCCATCACCGGCACCAGGCCAGAAGTTGAAACCGTTACCCGGCGACGCGACAACCCGTACGCGTTATCGTCCAGCATCAACCGCAGCGCCGTCACGGTGTTCTCGAAGTTCGCCAACGGCTCGCCCATTCCCATCAGCACCACATTACTGATGATGCGCTCACCCTTTGGATCGGCGCCGAGCGCCCGATTGGCTTGCCACAACTGCCCAATGATTTCTGCGACGGAAAGATTTCGACTGAACCCCTGTTTTCCTGTCGAGCAAAAGGAACAATCAAGCGCGCATCCGGCCTGCGTTGACACGCACAGCGTTCCGCGGTCGCCTTCGGGAATAAAAACGGTTTCGATCGCATTTCCACCACCGACATCGAACAGAAACTTGCGCGTACCGTCATCCGAAAGCTTGTCCGATACGATCTTGGGCGGCAGAACGATTGCGTCCGCCAAGAGCTTCTCGCGCAAGCTCTTGGCGATATCGGTCATGGCATTGAAATCACTTTGCCCAAAGCGATGAATCCAGCGCAAAACCTGTCGCGCACGAAACGGCTTCTCTCCCTGCGCAGCAAAGAAAGCGACGAGACCTGCCGCATCGAAGTCGAGAAGATTAGTAGTCACCGTGAAAACTCTAAGAACGGAACCCGATCAGCGCCCTGAGTAAACGTTCATTGCCGGGAAAAAGAAAGCAATCTCAACCGTCGCCGTTTCAGTGCCGTCCGACCCGTGCACAGCATTTGCGTCAATCGACGTGGCAAAATCCGCGCGGATAGTCCCCGGCGCTGCCTTGGCTGGATCGGTAGCGCCCATGAGATCACGATTTTTCGCAATTGCGCTCTCGCCTTCCAGAACCTGAATCATCACCGGGCCGGAAGTCATGAACTGAACGAGATCCTTGAAAAACGGGCGCTCTTTGTGGACGGCATAGAACTCACCGGCTTCCTGCGGCGAAAGCCAAGCCATTTTCGCGGCGATGACCTTCAGACCGTTCGTCTCAAACCGGGAATAGATCTTCCCGATCACGTTCTTTGCAACGGCATCAGGCTTGATGATGGAGAGGGTGCGTTCGACAGCCATGGAATAAGTCTCCAGAAAAAGACACGAGGGGCAAAAGCTCACAAGCCCGGCTGAATCCCCGGACAACTTTTTATTGTACCAACAGTCGGGGGCCTTTTGCCGCAAAAACCGCCGGACGTCCGCCCGGCAAATCGATTGCGGGCGCCCCTCGGCTCGTGCATAGTAGCAGCTCAATGCGGCCAACTCTATTTCCAAATCAGAGCATTAGCGCATCTTTCTCGCAAAACTATTCAAGTTAAAACTTATGACTGGGCACTCCCTGAAGGGCATCGACGAGTGGGTTAGCTTTCTTGGCAGCAATGAGATGCCAATTCTCAGGCAGACTGCGCGAAAGCTCGAACAAGCTCGCCAAAACATGGCTACGATCAGCGGTCGCGACATCGCCGGCATTGTATTGCAGGATCCGTTGATGGCTGTTCGTGTACTGGCGTACATCCAGCCCTTCACGGGAAAACACCTGCGTTCGGAGATTACGACGATCGCCAACGCCGTCATGATGCTCGGCATCGAGCCGTTCTTCAGGAAGTTCGAAGCACCGAACACGATCGAAGCCATGCTGAAGGATGAACCGCAGGCACTGCTTGGTTTGCTTCAGGTCATACGGCGGGTACAACGCGCTTCCCGCTATGCGCATGACTGGGCATTTGAACGCCACGACATGAACAACGAAGAAGTCGCGCTCGCTGCACTGCTTCACGACCTGGCTGAAATCCTGCTGTGGTGCTTCGCTCCGGGGCTGGCTTCCGAAATCCGTGACAAGCTGCAAAAGGACAAAACACTTCGAAGTCACGTCGCCCAGGAGGAGGTTCTTGGCTTCCCGCTGGTTGAACTGCAAAGAGCGCTCTGTTCGGCCTGGCATCTCCCGGAACTGCTGAATACGCTGATGGACGACTCCAACGCGCATCTGCCGCGCGTACAAAACGTGACGCTGGCGGTCAATCTGGCCCGTCACTCAACCGACGACTGGACCAATGCCGCATTGCCGGACGACTTTGCGGCAATCGAAAGACTCATGCACATTGATCGCCAAACGCTGCTGAGTCGCCTGGGGATCCCCGATGATGCAATTCGCAGCTTCTTGCCGACGCAGTTGAGTGAATGACCTGATCGGCGGCAAGCATCGCCAGCAGCGCAAATGAAAATGGCGAGCCTTACCCCGGCACTCACGGTTGATAGTTATGGCTGCTTCCTTCCGGACCTGACCAGATTCACTATTCCGCAATGCGGGGAGACCCGCCGACGCGAATATTACCATAGGCGGCCAAGGCCGTGGTTCCCGCCGAATTACTCACCGTCGTCGCGATGAACGATGTCGCTTTCGTCGAGCCTGTTCATCCTGTGGGCATAGTAACCAACGATCAGAACGTAGATCAGCAGGGCACCTTGCCCGCCCATGTAGAAGCCCAATGGGAACCCAAAAAAACTGATTTCGTTGAGTTCACGTGCATAAAAGCTGACCGCGAAGGTTACGACGAGCCAGATCACGAGCAACGCCACTGTGAGCCGTAGCGTTCTGCGCCAATAAACTTTCTGTTTCGGGTGAGACACCATCACGCCTCCTCGTTCCCGAATACTTCGGGCGAACGAACATGCTCGACGAAGAGCTGTGTTTCATCTGATGGCGGGTCGGTCAGCAGACTGACGAATACGATGCTCGCGAAACCGGCCGCCACGCCCCAGATCCCTGCCGACGTCGAATGGATTCCCAGCCAGGGCTCCATGCCGATGCCGTGAATTCCGAGCCAGGGAATCGTGTCGAACTCAACACGCACCATGTAGTAGACCGTGACGAGCAGGCCGATCAACATCCCGCTGACGGCCCCCGCCTTGTTCGCACGCTTCCAGAAGATGCCGAGCACGAGCGCCGGAAATAACGCCGCGCCGGCCAGGGAAAACGCCCAGGCGACCATGAAAAGGATCGGCGCCGGCTTTTGCCACGCAACCGCCGCCGCCAGCACGGCGACGACGAGCAGCAAGGTCTTGGAAACGACCAGTCGCCAATGGGTCGAGGCGTTGGGACGCAATATCTTGTAATAGACGTCGTGCGACAAGGCGCCGGTGATCGTCAGCAGCAACCCGTCGGCGGTCGATAGCGCTGCCGCCAACGCACCGGCAGCGACCAAGCCTGAAATGACGTACGGCAAGCCCGCAATTTCGGGCGTCGCCAGCACGATCACGTCGGGATTCAAAACGAGTTCGGCGAGTTGCAGGATACCGTCGCCGTTGATGTCCTCGATCGAGACCAGGCCGATCTTGCCCCAGGCGCCTACCCAACTGGGCAGTTGGGCGATGGCGGAACCGACCAGATTGGAGTAGACCTCGAACTTGGCGAAGACGGCATATGCAGGCGCGGTCAGGTACAGCGCCAGAATGAATAGCAGCGACCAGAACACCGAACTGCGCGCCTCGCGGACGCTGGGCGTCGTGTAGTAGCGCATCAACATGTGCGGCAAGGCCGCCGTGCCGATCATCAGGCAAAAGACGAGCGCGATGAAGTTCACTCTTGCGTTGTTCCGTTCGACCTCGGTCCGGCCTGGATACGGCTCGGCGTGGTGGACAAGCTCGCTGCCTCGCGAAGCCGCCTGCTGCTCCAACGACTTCCAATGGTTTCGTGCCGCTTCCTGCGTTTTCGGAAGCTCGCGCCGCTGCCGTTCGAGCGCAAACACGTCGCGCATCGCCACATTGCCATCTTTCAACGCATCAATCTGTGTCGAAAGCAAGCGCCGTTCTTCAGCCAGCGATTGCGGCAGCCCGGCGATCTTTGTTGTGTAAGCCTCGGCCCGTTCGCGATACTGGCGACGCACTTCAATATCGGCGGGATCGCTCGCAATCTTGTTCTCAAGCACCTCGATCTTCTGCATCACCTGGCCGTACATGACCTGCGGGATGGGCACGCCCGTCGTTTTGTACGACAGCATCGCCACCGGCACGATGTAGGCAACGACCAGCACAAGGTATTGCGCGGCCTGCGTCCATGTCACTGCGCGCATGCCGCCGAGAAAAGAGCAAACGAGTATCCCCGCCAGGCCGACAAAGACGCCAATCTCGAATTGCAAGCCAACGAAACGGCTGGTGATCAAACCCACGCCGTAGATCTGCGCCACCACATAGACAAACGAAGCCAGCACGGCCGCCGCCACACCGACCAGCCGCGCGAAATTGCCACCGTAGCGCGCGCCCAGGAAGTCCGGAATCGTATATTGGCCAAATCGACGCAAGTACGGTGCCAGCAGCAGCGCGACGAGCACGAAACCGCCGGTCCAGCCCATGACATACGCCAACCCCTGATAGCCGCTCAGATAAAGCGTTCCTGCTAGACCAATGAAGGAGGCGGCGCTCATCCAGTCGGCGCCGCTTGCCATGCCGTTGAAGACTGCCGGGACCCGGCGTCCGGCAACGTAGTACTCGGAGACGTTCGACGTGCGCGCCATGATGCCGATGCTGGCGTAGAGAACGATGGTCAGAAACAGGAAGGCATAGCCGATCCAGCGCGCCGGCAGCCCATAGCGTTCAAGCACGCCGAGCGCAACGATGAAGACCGCGAAGCTGGCGCTATAGATCGCGTAGGAACGGCGCAGCTGTGCAGTGGATTCAAGCATGGTTCCGGGCAACCTGTTTAGTGGCTCTCATACATCCAGCGCCGCGCTTTTTCGATCCGCATGAAGCTGGCCGGCGAATTTGCGCCCTTCTTCTGTCCGCCAGCGATCGCTACCTGCAGCAGCTTGGCAGTGGCATAGGCATCGGAGACCGCATTGTGGCGGAGGATGTTTTCGATTCCGAAATGCCGCAGCCAGTCATCGAGCGCCACGTTCGTATCTCCACGGAGATCGAAAAAATCGGGCAAGACCCAGGCGAGGTCGATCCAACGCTGATCGAGTTCCATCCCAAGATATTCGCGCATCGCCTTGCCGATCATCGACTGATCAAAGAAGGCATGGTAGGCGACCAACGGTGCCTTGCCAACATACTCAAGGAACGCCAGCAAGCCTTCGAACGGATCGACACCGCCGCTTTGCGCGGCGCCGCCGATGCCATGAATCAGGATGTTGGCATGCGTACTCACCTGTTCCTGGCGCAGCACAACCTGAAATGCGTCGTTGAAATCGAGCCGGCCATTCACCAACGCGACAGCGCCGATCGAGATCAGTCGATCCTTCTTCATATTCAGCCCGCTGCTTTCGACATCGACGACCACGTAGCGCGTATCGGCGTGCGGCATATTCAGATCAGCTGCCGGCAACTGCCGCCATCGGGCGACGACTTCGCATTGCTCGGCAGACAAATCGGCCTGTTGCCTTCCGGCGGCAGCGCCAAAGAGCTTCGTCAGCCAGCTCATGGCTAGAGCTGGTAGTCCAGCTTGAGGCGCTGTTGCAGCTTGCGCGCCTGGCGGAACGATTCCTTGAGGATGCGCCGCTCGACCTCGTTCAGGTCGTCCGGGCGAATCAGGTTATCGCCTCCTCTCCCCTGCCGCTGCTCCGAATGCTGGTGGCGCAAACGCATGAGCTGGATGAAATTGAAGGCGTCAATCGCGGCGCTGACCTCTTCCGGCGAAACGTTCATCGCCACGCCGGTCTGCTTGAAGCGCTGCACCGTGTTCGTCGCCGAAACGTCATGGCCGAGTGCAAACACCCGCGCCGCATCGATGAACAGGCGCGACCCGAACTTCTTGAGATCGATGCAGCCCGGGTGCGCAGGATCATCGTCGGTCACGAAGTCGCGGATCTTTCCGAGCGGAGGCACGACGGTCAGCGCATTGGCCGCCAGCATGCGCAGGAATAGCGGATTTCTCCGCGTCTGGCGCAGGAGCGAGAGGCGCATGCGCTCAGCCAGGTTGAAATGACCAAACAAGGGCCTGAAGTCGAAGAAAATCGTCGCATTCAGCAACGCCACGGGCTCGGGTGTCCGCACCCAGGCGGCGAACTTCTCCTCCCACTCCTCCAGCGTCAGGCACAGCTCAGGATTGCTGGCCATGATCTTGCCGGAACACAGGGGAAAGCCGCAGCGATCCAGGTCGGCATTCACGTCCCGCGCGAACAAAAAAAAAAGAAAAATGCTCCACTCCTGATGATCGCGGCATTGATCGCCAAGATCATCGGAATGCTCTATAAAGGCCCGCTTT
>RRZU011746645.1_pt1 | contig 11915 bp, 16 predicted proteins | sample 2165561 | NCBI WGS metagenome assembly RRZU01 (sample SAMN10456909, study PRJNA506462) | wastewater metagenome | isolation source: wastewater sludge | place: USA: Moscow, Idaho | reverse complement strand
TTCACGTGAAACATTAAACTTTATTATTATTAATAATAAAGTATTTTATATCATTTGATATAAAGTCTCTTTATTATAATTTAACTTATATTTGTTATATATATAAAGAACAAAAGAGGGTTCGTTTTTTAATTCTTTTAATAAATTAATTATTTCTTTTTTAATCTGTATTTTCAATTTTATTATTAACAATCTTTGTTTTTAATTCAAATTTAATTCTTATAAGGTTCATCTATCTACTTGATATTTTTCTAAATGTATAGAATTTAAATTAACTATAAAAAGATTTAGAATATTTTTGTTAAGGTTTTATTTCCAGAAATTAGTTCATTTAAATTTTTATTTTAACATAATTAAAAAAGGTATTTCAGATTTATTAATATTATATTTATTAAAACACCCTATTTTGTTATTAAGCAAAAATTCTTTCATAGGTATATTTTAATTTTTATATTTACTAATAAAAAACGTCGTCTCCTATTAAATATGTACTATTTTTTTTTAAATTAAAATCATATAAATTTTTTCTTTAAAAATTTATTTAAATCTTCAATATTCATTTTTTGAAAATTAGAAATTAAATTTAAAAGAACATTTAAAACATTATTTAAATTTTTATTATAAATATTTAAAACATTTTCATTTAAAAAAAAATTACTCCGTTACTGTTAACGTTTTAATAAAAAAAATTTTCCTAAATTAACTTTTTTATTTTTACCAAATTTTTTATGATTTTTTAAGAATGTTTAATCCTAATTCATTTTTTTATATTCAAAAACTTTTTTTTCTCTTTCCTATGACTTTTCAAAATCAAATCCAAAATTAACTATAAATTTATTTAAACTTTCTGTTTCAGATAATATTAAATTATTTTTAAAATTATATTTTTAAATTTTCTTTTAATTTTCTAATTTTTTTTTAATTGTATTAAAAATTTTTTAAAAATATTTTGATTAATTTTTTTTACTTTTTTTAATTTTTTAAATATAATAAAAATAAAAAAAAAGGTATTAAATGACTTTAGAAATAACTACACCAGCTTTATTGTTTCCAGCAATTTCTTTATTACTATTAGCTTATACAAATAGATTCTTAACTACTGGACAATTAATAAGAGGATTACGTGCTAACGTTAAAAATGGAAAATCTATGTATATAAAAGAACAAATTAAAAATTTTAAAAAAAGAATGGGTTTGATAAAGTGGATGCAAATATTTGGTGCTTTATCTTTATTAATATGTACTATTAGTATGTTCTTTTTATTTTTAGAAAATGAATTAATAGGAAAAATAACTTTTGTCTGTTCTTTAATATCAATGGTTACTTCTTTAACTATATGTATAATAGAAATATATATTTCAACAATAGCACTTAAATTTGAGTTAAGAGGTTTAGAAGAATTAGACGGTTATAACAATTAATATAATGATATTTTTTTTCCTTTGATTTTTTTTATTGAATTTATAAATTAATTTAATAAAATATATTATCTGTTTAAAATTTATTTAAATTTAAAAATATTAAAACAGAAATAAAAAAAATAATTTATATAAAAGGAAATAATATGTTAGTAACAAAAAAAGCTCCAGATTTTACAGCAAATGCTGTATTAGCAGATGGTACAATAGAAGAAAAATTTAATCTATACTCAAATATTGGAGAAAAAGGTCGTGTTTTATTCTTTTATCCATTGGATTTTACTTTTGTATGTCCATCTGAAATTATAGCTTTTTCAAATAGAATAGAGGAGTTTAAATCAAGAGGTATTAATGTTATAGGTTGTTCAGTTGACTCTCAATATTCTCATTTTGCTTGGAGAGAAACACCAGTTGAAAATGGTGGAATAGGTAGAGTTAAATTTCCATTAGTTTCAGATATTTCAAAATCAATATCTAAAGATTATGATGTATTATTTGGAGAGTCTGTTTCTTTAAGAGCTTCTTTTCTAATAGATAAAGATGCTACTATTAGACATTGTGTTGTAAATGATTTACCTTTAGGTAGAAATATTGATGAAATGATTAGAATGGTTGATACTATGTTATTTACAAATGAGTATGGTGAGGTTTGTCCTGCAGGTTGGAAAAAAGGCGATAAAGCTATGAAACCTACAAAAGATGGAGTTTCTGATTATTTAAAAGAAAATGAAAAAAGTTTATAATTAAAAATTATAAATTTATTTGTTTTTTACTTGACATTAATATAAAAATTATATATAATGTTGTTCTATTTTAAAAAAATAGTTTTTTTTCAAAAGATTTTTCTTTTGTGTTCTTTAAAAAATGTTGGATTACTGTTCGTAAGGTAGAACTTTAGAAATTTAATTTATAAATTAAATTTTTAAATTTGTGGTTCGAGTCCACACCAACAATTTTATTTTTAAATAAACTTTTCTTTTTCTTGACAAAGAAAAAAAAATCAGTTATAATTTTAAAAATTTGGGTCAATAGCTCAGTTGGTTAGAGCAATCCGCTCATAACGGATAGGTCATAGGTTCAAACCCTTTTTGACCCACCAAACTTTTTAATTTAAAACTAGCGCTAAGTATTAATTATAATATTTAGTGGTGGTGCTTTAGTTTAATAGAAAAATATTGAAGTAATCTTCAAAGAATTAGGTTCAAATCCTAGAAAGCAACAACCAAACAAATAGTACTAAGTATTATATAATATTTAGTACTGGTGCTTTAGTTTAATAGAAAAATATTGAAGTAATCTTCAAAGAATTAGGTTTAAATCCTAAAAAGCATCAATCAAACAACTAGCACTAAGTATTATTTATAATATTTAGTGCTGGTTTTCTTAGTTTCCGAATGTGCAACCATTCTAAAAAAACTAAGTCTTTAAATCTAAATATTCCGAATTAGCTCAGCGGCAGAGTAGGTGACTGTTAATCATTTGGTCGGTGGTTCGAACCCACCATTCGGAGCCATAATTCAATAAATCACAGAGTAGAGCAGTTAGGTTAGCTCGTTGGGTTCATAACCCAGAGGTCGTTGGTTCAAATCCAACCTCTGTATCCATTCTAAAAAAATCTTATAAAGCGGGATAGAGCAGTTAGGTTAGCTCGTCAGTCTCATAAGCTGAAGGTCGGTGGTTCAAATCCACCTCTCCGCATCCAAAATAAACCTCTTTTTTTTACATTAATCAAAAAAAACACAATCAATATACTATACATTAAATTTTTATAAAATATTATTTTTCTTTTAATAAAAATTTATTTTTAAATAAAAAATAATTTTATTTTATTTTATCAACATTATTATTTAATTTTTATATATAATATTTTTTATAGAATAAATAAAAATTTTAAAAAAAAGGTAAAGGCTGATGGAAATAATAAGACAAATTTTTAATATTAAGTCTCGAAAATTAAAAGAAATAGAAAACAAATTAACAAATTTTTATTTTGAAAATATAAATATAAATGAAAAAAATAAATATAAAGTTGAATTTAAAAATAGAAAAAAAGATTTAGACCCTAAATATTTTAAAGATGATAATGAAGTTTTGTTAATTAAATTAATACCTAGTTCTAAAAGTATAGAATTATTAAATAATAAAGAATTAAAAAAAGATTTAACTGTTATGAAAGACGTTATAGGATATATTGAAAATAAAAATAACAAAATATCTTTTTATGTAAATAAATTAGAAGTTATTTTAGGTTAAATATATATTTTTTTATATATTATTATAATTGTTTCTAATTATATTAATATAAAAAAAGGTTATCTATGAAAAATATTTCCAATTTATCGTTTAATGGTATAGAATTGAAGCCTCTAAAAGGTAGAATTAAAAATGGTGAAGACGTTATAAAAAAATTAACAAGACCATATACAGTTATACCAAGAGAATTTTATGATGAAATAATATCACAAAAAATAAAAACTGATTTTTATATTTATGGTGATAAAGTTATTACTTTTGGTTCTGCTGATAGTGGTTTTGCTTTAATGCCTTTTCAAGATGAATATGCTAAAATGATTTTAGATAATCATAAAAAATTATTATTAAAAACAAAAAAAGGTCGAGAAGAACAAAAAAAAATAGAACAGAAAAAAAATCGTGATTATGGGCTTAGTTTATAATATTTTAATAGCAAAAACTTCAATATTATCTTCTCCAAACAATTTGTGTGAGATAACTTGAAGTTCGTATCCAATATAAGGTTTAATAATAATTTTATCTTTATCACCTTTTTTAGGGTATCCTAATTTAAAATGTATCTCATCAAAATTTTTATTTTCTAATCTTTTAATCCAATAATTATTTCTTACTCTGTATTCATATTTTTTATTACCATTTAAAATTTCAAAAAAATACTCTTTTTTTAAATTTAAAGTTAAAATTTTTTTCTTTTCAAATTTATTTTTCATTAAAAACCTTTTTTTAAACCATTTTATAAATTATAAAAATAAAAAATAAAATTTAAATATTTTAAAGATTTATTTTATTTTAAGTTAAAAAAATATATAATACTTTAGTCCTTAAAGGACTGGTGGGAAAGTTGGTTTTTTTTAATATGAAAAAGTATTTGTATGACGGTATGGGATTTAGTTTACATTTATTTTCAGTTGTTGGTTCTAATTTACACGGATTAAATAATGAAAATTCTGATGTTGACTATAAAGGTGTTTTTACTTGGGATAAAAATGTTTTATTAGGAATGTCTAAACCTTTATTGAGTTTAAATAAAGATAATACTAATAAAGAAGAGTGGAAACTTTTATTAAATGATTTAAATAAAGATTTTGGATTGAATTTAACTGAAGATGACGACCTGTTTTTATTTTCAGCTAAAGAATTTTTTAATTTATCATATAAAAACGATAGTAATATGTTAGATATGTTGTATAATGATAAAGAACAATATACTTTATTTGTTTCTGAAGAGTTTAAAGAAGTTAAAAAACATAGAAATAATTTTTTAAATAAAAGTGTTGCTTTTAAAAGATTTTTTGGTATGTCTAATGGTACTTTAAATGAAGCAAAAAAAGGTATGAAAACATATAAAAATTTATCAAAATCTTTACAAATGTTATATTCATTAAAATTATTATTAAAAGAAAATAAGCATTTTCCTGAATTACCTTTAGAATTAAGAAAAGAAGTTTTAGAGGTTAAAAATGGTTTACTTGATTTAGATAAATGCTTTGAAAAAGTAGAAGCTTTAAAATTAGAACTTGATAATTTTAAATTTGATGAAGATTTAAAAGAATGTTCTAAAAATTTAATGGATAGCCTATTAGTTAATTTACATACAAATTAACTTATTGTCTTTAATAAAGATAAAAGTTTATTAAATATAGACTTTTTTTCTTTATTTTTATTATTTGGAATGTTTGTATTGTATATTAAAAGTTCTTCTATTGCTCTTAAAAAATTACTATTTGATTTTAAAATACCCTCGTTTAAATGTAAAGGTATTTTTATTATATCTCCCTTATTATCAAAAAATAAAAATCTACTTTTATAAAAAAGTTTATAATAATCATTTTTATTTATTAAATTTAAAGAATTCAAATTATCATCTGTAATATATTTTTTAAATAATGTTTTAAATTCGTTTAAATTAAAATCAAATAAATCAATAGTGTTTTCATTTCTTAAAAAATTATAATAATACTTATATTTTTCAATATTATTATTAATATAATTAAAGTGTTTTATTAAATTTATTTTAAAAGTATCTTCATTAATAATGAGTGTGTTAGGAATAGAATTTAATTCTTTAATTTTATTTAAAACAATATTATTAAAAACTATTTTATTTTTTATAAAAATTAAGTTATCTAAAATTTCTGTTAATCTTTTGTCTAAATTCTTTTCAGAGATTATTTCTTTATTATATAAAGGAAGTATTAAAGTTTCAAATCCACCTGACTGTTCAATAATAAAAAATTCAATTTTTTCTATTAAATGTATAAATGTATTTAAAGTTGGTATATCATTTTCTTTTAAAATAACATTTTTTAATAAAAATAATTTTCCGTAGCCATTAGTTCCTAAAATTTTTAAATCAAAAGTCATTAAATTAATCTTTCATAATTTTATTAACATTTTTTAGTTCTGATAATAAAAAATTAAAGATATTAGAAAAATACTTTTCTATTTTTTTAATAGGTTGTATTATTAAGAATAAACAAATTATAAATAACATTTTATCTCGTTTTGATAATCTTTTTTGTTTATTATAACTTGTGTTATTGAGAAATCACTTAATTTCATAGCTGTTAATTTGTTACCATAAACTAATCCTGTGTCAATTCCAAAATAATTTTTTCCTTGAGTAACCTCTTTATTACGGTCGTGCCCAAAAATATTAATTACGTTATAATCTTCAAAATTTTCTTCCCAAAATTTTCTATGTTCTGAATTAATTCTATTGTTTAAAATAGCTAATCTATATTTTTCTTCAAATCTTCTGTTGTAATATGGTAATACAAAAGCGTGAGAAATTATTAAATTATCTATTTCTATAAAAAGTGGTAATTCTTTAATCCATTTATAATGTTGTTTTAATGTTTTTTCTTCATATTTATAACATTCTATTGTCTTTTGTCCGCCATATTTTTCATTAGTATTCCAAGTTGTTTCTAATTTATTATTAATAACATCATAAATATTATTTAATAAAAATTCTTCGTGATTTCCTAAAACACATAAATAATTATTATTTTTAATAAATTCAACAACTTTTAAACTATTTAAACCCTTATCAATTAAATCTCCAACAAAAATAATATTAGCATTTAGTGGTAACTTTTCAATTAAATCTATTAAAGAATAATAACAGCCGTGAATGTCTCCTATTACATAAGTATTTGATTTATCTATATTGTTAAGTTTTAAAAACTTATTCATTTATTTCCTTGTTAAAATTCTGTTTTTCAATATTTTTATTTTTTTCCATTAAATTATATATTCTATTATATCAAATTCGTCGTAATTTGGTAATTCAAAAGTTCTAATTTGTCCTTCAATTACATTCCAGTCTATGTTCTTAATATCTTTTCTTTTATTTAAATTGTTTTTAATGCCTTCTATACCATTTAAAAATACTACTGCTTTTTTTACATATTGAGTAGAAGGAAAATTAGATATTTTTTTTCTTCTAGTTTCTTTAGAAGTGTTTGTCATATCTATAATTACATTTTTTTTAGAACTAATAAATTTCTTCATTTCGGCTAAAACATTATTATAAGCTTTCTTAACATTTTTGTCATAATCAACCATATTATAAATTAATTTGCCTTTTTCTAAATACTTATCAACAGAAAGTATTTCATAATTCAATTTATTTTGTTGAATATAAGTTGTTTTTCCTGAACCAGAAAGTCCTATTAAACATACAACTTCTAATTCTCTATTTTTTTGATATTTTAATTTATCAAATGGTATATAATTATAAAAAAAATCAAATACTTTTTCTTTTTCTTTATATTCATTTTCATTTAATAAAATTCTTCCATAATAATCTGCTTCAACAAATTTAATTAATTTATAAAAAAAATTGATATTATTACCATATTTTAAATTTAAAACATTTAGGAATTCATTATCAAAAGATTTTAAATTATTCCATAAAGTTCCGTGCCAAGCTATTAATTTTAAAGTATCAATAATATTTAAATTATTAAAATCTTTTTTAGCCTTTTTTAAAATATCAATAGAGTAATAAGTTGAAACATTTTCGTGGTCTTTAAAAAAAACTTTACCGTCACTTTTTTCAACTCTAGTTTTTGTTTTTCCAATATCGTGTAAAAGCGCAGCAAACATTAAATCAATTTCATTATCTTCATCTGGTATCAAATCATAAACCATTAAAGTGTGAACCCAAACGTCACCTTCAGCGTGATATGGGTTTGGTTCTCCTGAAGAATTATTATGGTTTGTGTTTTTCATATCTTCTATTAATTGTGGTTCGTTTTTTTCAAACCATTGTAAAACTTTTTTTTTCATTTTTAAACCTTTTTTATATTATAATTTTTAATTATATTCATTAAAAATTTCTATAGCTTTTATATATTCTTTTTTAGTAATTTTATTATCTTTAAATATATCATTATAATAATCATAACATAATTTAACTTCTAAACAACTTAATGTTTTTTGATTAATAATTAATTTTTCATATTTGTTTTCATCAACAATTATATAATTGTTTAAAAAATAAAAGGTAAATATATTCAAAAAAAATTGTATTATTATAAAATATAAAAAAAATTTTAAATAAACTTTTGGTTCATTATTAAAGTTAATATTTAACATTTTAATTACTTTTAAAAATATAATCTATATAAGATTTATATAAGTCTTCACCTACTTTTTTAATATCGTCTTCATCATATTGTAACCAAGTATGCCAATATTCATATTTAAAAAAATATTCTAAAGGATAGTTGTTACCAAAATAACTAATAATCATTTTTTTAATTTCTTCAATACTTTTAGGTTCTTTAAAAAAATAATCAAAATTTTTTTTAATTTCAAAAATAAAGTTTGTTTTAGGCATAATACTTACTAATTTATTAATATCTTCATCTTTTATAAATTTAATTAAATATTCATTAGTTTCTTTATTCCAAATAATAATAGCAATATTAAAAGTAAATCCAGAAAGTCTAGGTTCATATTTTAAAATATTAAATGAGTAAGACTTAACAGTTTTATGAGGTTTATAATTTAATAATTTAATAGGTATTTTTAATGGTTCAACGTCTTTAATTTTTGAACTTAAATCTTTTTTATATAGATTTTCACTAATAATTTTATTAGCCTCCTCATAAGAATAAGTTTTTCTACCTTTATATAAACTTTCTATATATCTATCTAAAAAATAAAGATTATTTATAACATATAGGTTTTCCATTATTTTGCCTTTTTTATTAAATTGTTTTTAATTAAATTTTTAGACCAATGTTCGTCTGTTTGAACGTGTCCATTTCTAACAAATTTACCAACATTTTTTTCCCAGTCGTCATTATGAAAACTGTTTTTGTTTCTAATAACTACACCCTCTACTTCTCCACCAAAAAATTTATCTTTCATAACTTCTTTAATTAATAATTTTAAATCTTTTGTGTTTGTCTTACCTACAAATACTACTGGAACAAAATTAAAATCTAATCTTTTAGCTTCTTCTAATAATTCATCATAAGAAAGCCAAGTATTAGTTTTTATATTTTTAATATTGAATAAATAAAAATAATCAGTTAATTCATTGTATTCTATACTATGCTTAGCATACATATTTTCACCAAAATATTTATAATCTTCATTTAAAAAAGACAGTTTAGGATAATAATGTTTATTTTTAATATAATCAAAAGTAGGGCAAGTAGTTACCTGAGCGTGTGTTCTAGCATAAATTCCATTTTTATCCATACAAGTATTACCACCGTCCATTTTTATACTAACAATAATTTCTTCATTATTTATTAAATTATCTTCATAAGCTTTATTCATAGTTTTGTCATCGGCGTGTTTTTCTTCAGAAAAAGACAAATGTTCAGTTCTATTATATTTTTCATTTTCATTTTCCAATTTTAGTTGTTTTCTAACTAACATTAACGCTTTTCCTAAAAGGTTTAAACCTATCCATTTACTTTCATCAGCAATATTAGGGTCTTCCATTGTTAATCCTATTCCGTAAATAGTGTCTTTTGAAGCTTCTACTAAAATATTATCTCCAGTTGATAAAAGAAGTTCTAAACTATTTTCATCTTGAGAAAATCTTAAATAATTTCCATCATAAATAACTTTTTCTCTATGTTTAATCCAAATAGCTTCATCAAAATTTTTAACTTTTCTGCCATAATCTTTAATTATTTTTGGACTTTCTTCATTCATAATTAAATTATAAATTTCTAAATCATTAAAAAGTAATGCTTTTTTTGCCATCATATATTGTTCAACATTAACATAAATGTTTCCTTTTAAATCTTCAAATAAACTTCTTGTCCATTGAGATAATTTATCTTTATAAAAAAAAGTATATTTTCCTATATTTTTCATTTTGAATTCCTTGTATTTTTTATATTAAATTATGTTTTTTTATATTTTTTAAACTTTCTTTAATAAAAGAGTCAAAATATTTTTTCATATTTATCAAATCTTCATTGCTTAAACCTTTAGGAAATAAATTATAATCTTCAATATTTATTTTAATTTTTTTATTATTTATTTTAGAATTAATATTATCCCAAATATATCTTTTAGCTTCACTATAATCAACGTGAATATTACCATTATGTTTTAATTTTAATATTGAACTAAACAATATAGCATTAGATTTTAGAATAAACTCGTTAATCAAACTTAAACCTTTTCTTTAATTTAATTTTATTATATCATATTTTTTTTAAAATAAAATTAAAATTTAAATAAAAATATAATATAATTCTAAAATTTAAGAAGGATTAAATTAAATGTGTGAAAAAGTAGAATTATTTAAACAAAATAATGGATTAAAAATTAAAATATATCAAAATGAGAATGATTATAAAGTTTATTTTATTAATGAAAAAGGTATGTATATTTTTTTAAATGAAGAAACTTTTAATGATTGTTTTAATGGAATTAAAACATTTTTAATAAATTCTATAATATTTAATGGTTATGAAGCTATTAAAGAAATTAAATTTTACTTAAAAAATAAAATATTTAAAAATCAAGAAGACATTAATGTAATAAAAGATTATATGTTTAAAATAAAAATTTAATTTTATAAATTATATTCTTTTATAATATTTTCAATATCATCTTCGTTAACAATATCATTTTTATTATCTCCGTGAATGTATTTTGCTGTAACAATTTCATTATTTTGTTTTTCATCTTCAAAAATATTATTTAAATAAGAATTAAGTTTTTTAATAACGGACATAACTCTTTCAATTTTTTGTCTATTTATATCATTAAATTGCATTAATTCCATAGCTTGAAAAATTTTAGTATTTTGTTCTTCTAACATTTTATTAATTTTTTCATTATTATTTTTTTGTTCCAATATTTCTTTAAGAGTTTTATCAAAAATTTTAATATTTGGGAATTTTTCTTTTAAAATTAAAAAAGTTTTTTCTTGTTTGTTTAAAAAAGATATATTGTTTTCATTAATAGATATTATTCTATAATTTTCTTGATTAAGACTACTTAAATAATCAAAAATAAGTGAAACTTTTTCTTCACTATCGTTTGCAATTTCACTTAATTGATTTACAACTTTAGTTTCAGGTTCTGCAGGAAAAGGAAAAACACCTTTATCTATTTTTTCATTAATATTTTCATTAACAATATTAGATATTTCATTTAAAGATTTGTTCTCTGTATTAGAAGGCTCTGGTAAGTCAATTTTTTTTACAATAATATCGTCATCAGTCAAATCATCTTTTTTAATTGTTTCATCTTTTTCGTCATCAAAATTAAAATTTAATAACATTTCAATATCATTTTGTGACATACTCATATTTTTTTCCTATTAAAAATTTATTACGTATTATAGCAAAAAAAATATAAAAATATAAAATAATTTATTTTAGTTTAATCGAATGTCATTTTCCAAAATAAATTTTTTTGTTTTATTTAAATTTAAAATTTCATTATTAGTATATATTTTTGATATAAATAAAAGAGTTTGAGGGGTAATACCATAAATATTAATATTATTTTCAAAAGGACGTTTTATTTTTATATTATTTTTATTAATCCAAAAATATTTATTATTTAGAATCATTATATTTATATCTTCTTTGTATTTAAAAGTTTTAATTTTATTAAAAATTTCTTCATCAAAAATATTTTGATTTTGGATAAAAATATCTTTAATTTTTGTAAAACATTCTTCATTATTAATTATTTTTATTAATATTTTTTTAGGTAATAATTGATAATTAACTAAATTTTTTAAT
>RRZU012285812.1_pt1 | contig 11918 bp, 13 predicted proteins | sample 2165561 | NCBI WGS metagenome assembly RRZU01 (sample SAMN10456909, study PRJNA506462) | wastewater metagenome | isolation source: wastewater sludge | place: USA: Moscow, Idaho | reverse complement strand
AGTGCTAGACTCAGGCGCACGCGGCTCAACAACAACCTTTGCTGAACGCGGCATAGGCGACGTCTTGCTGGCTTGGGAAAATGAAGCGCATTTGGCCATTCGTGAACAGCCTGGCAAGTTTGAAATCGTGACCCCGACATTGTCTATTTTGGCTGAACCGCCTGTGGCGATTGTGGAAAAAAATGCAGAGAAGAAAGGCAACCTTTACTTAGCCAAAGGCTATTTAAACTTCCTGTATTCTCCGCGTGGCCAGCAAATTGCAGCGCAAAATTTCTACCGCCCGCGTGATGCGAAAACCTTGGCGCAATATGGAAAAATTTTCAAACCCTTGAAGCTAGTGACAATTGATCAAGAATTTGGCGGCTGGAACAAAGTGCAAAAAACGCACTTTGAAAATGGCGGCATCTTTGACCAAATCGTAAAAGCGAACAGCGCGAAGTAATTTCCGCTTTTTCTGAATTAGGAGTATTGACATGACGCATACCGTAATCGTTCCAGGTGTAGGCGGCAGTGAACAGCATCACTGGCAGTCTTGGCTGCAGCGCCAGCTCATGTCATGCTCCCGCGTTCAGCAAGAAGACTGGAACCGCCCCGTACTGAACGACTGGATTGCGCAGTTTGTCAAAACTGTGGCGCCGATTCAGGATGATATCCAAATTGTGGCGCACAGCTTTGGCTGCCTTACCGCAGTTGCTGCGCTGGCAGAGCATCCAGAACTCAATAGCAAAATCAAAAAATTGATTTTGGTTGCACCAGCCAATCCAGCCCGTTTTGGCGCTGCTGGCTTTGCCCGCGACAGTCAAAATGACTATGCGGCCTATTTCCATCAGCTTAAAATTCAAGTGCCCGCCACAATGATCATCAGTGAAAATGACCCTTGGCTGGCGTTTGATGATGCGCAGCTGCTGGCGAAGTCATGGAAGCTTAAACCCGTCAATGCGGGCTTGGCTGGACATATTAATGTGGCGTCGGGTTATGGCCCGTTTCCTGAAATTTTCAATTATTTAATTTCAGAAAAAGCAATGCCGCATATCAGCATTCCTGATGAGCGCAAGTATTTATTTAAATTTGCAATTTAATTACTGCAATCTATGCTTAAACCGAAATTTAGTTTTTGTCTTTTACTGACTGATATTCAGTCAGTTTTCTCTCTTTGAGGAGTAATCATGTCGCAGCGATCCCGAGTGCTGCCAGGATTTGGTCTGTCTTTAGGCTTTACCCTTGCGTATTTGTCATTAATCGTGCTGATTCCTTTATCTGCAGTTTTTATTAAATCGCTGGGTATAGGATGGGACGGTTTATGGGAAATTTTAAGTTCTGAGCGAATTTTAAAATCCCTTCAATTGAGCTTTAGCGCGGCAATTATTGCAGCTTTAGTCAATGTCGTTTTTGGCCTTCTGCTGGCATGGTGCCTGGTACGCTATAACTTTCCAGGCAAGCGCATTGTCGATGCCTTAGTAGATTTGCCTTTTGCTTTGCCGACAGCCGTTGCCGGTATTGCCTTAACATCTTTATATGCGCCGACAGGATGGATTGGTCAATATTTAGAACCGATTGGCATTAAAGTGGCCTATACCCCTATTGGCATTACCCTTGCCTTGATTTTTATCGGCATTCCGTTTGTTGTGCGTACCGTGCAGCCTGTACTCAGTGATTTAGAAACTGAGCTTGAGGAAGCCGCATCAGCGTTGGGCGCAAACCGTTTTCAAATTGTGACTAAAATTATTTTACCTATTTTATTCCCAGCATTACTGACAGGCTTTGCACTGGCATTTGCCCGGGGTGTAGGTGAATATGGTTCAGTCATCTTTATTGCAGGCAACCAGCCCTTTGAAACTGAAATTGCGCCTTTGATGATTATTTCCCGTCTGGAAGAATATGATTACGCAGGCGCAACCACCATTGCTGTCGTCATGCTGGTGATTTCATTTGCCATTCTGTTTCTCATTAACCTAATTCAAGCTTGGGCCAGCCGACGCACAGGGAGAACTGCACGATGAATACCAACAGCAATGCTTTAGCTGAAAAATTGCAATCGCGCGATGCAACCCGTGAACCGACCTGGATTCGCCGCCTGCTCATTACCATTGCCTTGATCTTCGTCATTAGCTGCTTAATGCTGCCCTTAGTCTTGGTCTTTGTAGAAGCATTTAAACAAGGTGTAGGGGTTTATTTCCAAGCTTTGGTGCATCCAGACACATTATCTGCGGTAAAACTCACGCTATTGACAGCAGTTATTGCTGTTCCACTGAACGTTGTATTTGGTGTGGCTGCAGCATGGACCGTTGCCAAGTTTAATTTCCGTGGCAAGTCTATTCTGACCACCATTATTGATATGCCATTTTCAGTATCGCCAGTTATTGCCGGTTTAATGCTGGTGCTGATTTTTGGCACGCAAGGCTGGTTCGGCGGCTGGCTGATGGATCATGATATTAAGATCCTGTATGCGGTGCCTGCCATTGTTTTAGCGACCATCTTCATTACTGTGCCTTTTGTTGCGCGTGAACTGATTCCTTTAATGGAAGCGCAAGGCACTGAAGAAGAAGAAGCTGCAATTGTGCTGGGCGCCAATGGCTGGCAAACCTTTTGGAAAGTCACCCTGCCAAATATCAAATGGGGCTTAATTTACGGCGTAATCCTGTGCAATGCGCGCGCAATGGGTGAATTTGGTGCGGTATCAGTGGTTTCCGGCCACATCCGCGGTGAAACCAATACCCTGCCGCTGCACGTCGAAATCCTTTATAACGAATATACCTTCAGTGCTGCTTTTGCTGTTTCATCCCTTTTGGCATTGCTGGCGATTGTTACCCTCATTTTGAAAACATGGGTCGAAATTCGCCAAGAGAAACAAGACAAACGCAATGAAGATTCAACAGCTTCTTAAGGAATGACCTCATGAGTATTCAAGTAAAAAATATTGAAAAACACTTTGGTGCATTCCATGCGCTGAAAAATATCTCCCTCGATTTCCCAGACGGTCAATTGGTGGCTCTGCTGGGGCCATCAGGCTGCGGTAAAACGACACTGCTGCGCATTATTGCCGGCTTAGAATCTGCTGATGGCGGTCAAGTCATTTTAGAAGGCGAAGATGCGACTAATGTTCACGTGCGTGAACGTGAAGTGGGCTTTGTCTTCCAGCATTATGCCCTGTTCCGCCACATGACTGTGTTTGACAACATTGCATTTGGCCTGCGTGTACGTCCACGCGCGACCCGCCCGAATGAAGCTGAAATTAAAAAGCGTGTGACGCGTTTGCTAGACTTGGTACAGCTTGGCTTCTTGGCAGACCGCTACCCTGCACAGCTTTCCGGCGGCCAGCGCCAGCGTATTGCCCTTGCACGCGCTTTGGCTGTAGAGCCTCGCGTATTGCTGCTGGATGAACCGTTTGGCGCGCTCGATGCCAAAGTGCGTAAAGAGCTGCGCCGCTGGCTGCGTACTTTGCATGATGAGCTGCACATTACCTCTATTTTTGTGACACACGATCAGGAAGAAGCGCTTGAAGTCGCGGATCAAATTATTGTGATGAACAAAGGCAATGTTGAACAAATCGGTTCACCGCGTGAAGTCTATGAAAAGCCAGCAACACCGTTTGTCTTTGACTTTTTAGGTCAAGCCAACCGTTTTGAAGGTCAAAACAGCAATGGCATCATCCACATCGGTGAAGACCGCATTCAATTGCCGCAAGCGCCAAATGCGCCGCAAGGCCCAGTCATTGCTTTTGCCCGTCCTGACGAATTGCGCATTCATGCGCAGCCGCAAGAAAATGCTATTCAAGCAACTTTTCTTCGTGAGATTTGGATTGCAGGCAAAGTATTGGCTGAACTGAATGACCGTCAAGGCAATCTCATTGAAATTTCACTGACACCCGATGAAGCAAAATTGCACCAATATCGCCCTAATCAAACGGTATGGCTCAGTGCATCTGCTTTGCATTTATTTGAAAACCAAGTCGCTTAAGGCTTTATGATGGGGCATGGCGCCCCATCAATTTTGAGGTATGCAGAAATATGAATTTCCAACAATTAAGAATTATTAGAGAAACCGTTAGACAGAACTTTAATTTAACTGAAGCTTCCGCTGCGCTGTACACCTCTCAATCCGGTGTCAGCAAGCATATCAAAGATTTGGAAGATGAATTAGGGGTTCAGCTGTTTATCCGCAAAGGCAAGCGCCTATTGGGCTTAACTGAACCGGGGCAATCTTTGCTCGGCATTGTAGAGCGCATGCTGGTGGATGCCGAAAATATTAAACGCCTCGCTGATGATTTTAATAAAGTGGATGAAGGCACACTGACCATTGCCACAACGCATACCCAAGCGCGCTATGTCTTGCCGCCGATCGTCAATAAATTTAAAAAAGAATTTCCTAAAGTGCATTTGATTTTGCAGCAGGCCAGCCCAGTTGAAATTACTGAAATGCTGCTTCAGGGTGAGGCGGATATTGGCATTGCAACCGAATCATTAACTGCTGAAGATAACTTGGCCAGTGTTCCCTTTTATACTTGGCAGCACAGCATTATCACCCCGCAAAACCACCCGCTGACCGCCAACAGCAACATCACCATTGAAGATTTATCTCATTATCCAATTATTACATATCATGGCGGTTTCACGGGCCGTTCAAAAATTGATGAAGCTTTTGAAGAAGCCGGCTTTGATGTGGATATCGTGATGTCCGCTCTAGATGCCGATGTTATTAAAACTTACGTTGAGCTGAACATGGGGGTAGGCATTGTCAACAATGTCGCTTATGACGCGGAACGCGACTACCGTTTAAAGCAGATCCCTACGGATATTTTTGGCGTAAACACAACTTGGATTGCAGTTCGCAAAGGTCATCTGCTTCGCGGCTACGGCTATGAGTTTATTTCACTGTGCTCTCCAGACGCCGATATTAAAGCACTGAAAAAAGTGGCTTATCCAGACGATTGACAGAGAATATTTAAAAAAAAAGAGGCTTAGGTCTCTTTTTTTATCGTAATTACTTGTAAACGCCTGCATAATAGCCACATAAAACAAGAAATAAACAGGCCAGCCATTTCAATGAAACCCGCAGCATATTTTGCATTTACGCCTCTATGTCTGGCCCTGCACACGCATGCCGCGGCTTTAGAACGTTCAGGGCAAAGCATTTTGCCCTTTCTTGAGTCTGGCAATTACACAGAATTCAGCTATGGCGCAGTTGCAGGAAATCTTAGCGGCGAAAATTCTAATAAAGAACAATTATCTCAGGCGCTGAATGTGACTGATTTTTCAACCGGCAACTTAATTCAAGATTTTTTCTTTGTGCAAGGCGCTGTCAAATGGCAGCTGAATCCGCAAATATCCGCAGGACTGCTTTTTGACCAACCCTATGGCATTAAACTCAACTATGACTATTCCCCTGAATCTATTCTTGGGCATGAGCAGTTAGAAGCAATCAACATTCAGCTTAAATCACGAAATATCACGGCACTGATGGGCTATCAGCCCACTGAACGCTGGAACGTTTATGGCGGACTGGCTTATCAAAGTTTTGACGGACATTTAAACCTTTTTGGACAAAGTTTTTATGTCTTTAACGGGTACAGCGTGGAACTGAAAAGAGATAATTCTTTTGGCTGGCTGACAGGCATCAGCTATAGAATTCCAGAAATCGCATTTCGGGCTAATCTTACATACCGTTCTGAAATCAATCATAAAAACCAGGCCGAGGAATCATTACCGTTCTCCAGCAGTACTGTTTCCGATACAACCAAAATCACCACACCGCAATCCGTTAATCTTGATTTTATGAGCGCAATCAGCGCGTATAACTTAATTTACGGTTCGGCAAGATGGGTCAACTGGTCAGACTTTGAAATTAAGCCAAATGGCTTTAATGAAATCATTCAGCCTTATATTGCATATCTGCCGGCATTGGCTGATCTCAACTTAATTGATTATCAATCAGATCAATGGTCTGCCAAAATTGGAGTCGCGCATAAACTTAATGAACGCACCTTCGCCAGTTTAGAAACAGTCTGGGACAGCGGAATTGACAACCCCGCTTCGACCATCAATCCGGCCAATGGCTACCATGGTTTAGGTACTGGTTTTCGATATCAGCTCACTCCTAGAAAATTTTTTTCTGGCGGCATCTATTATTTAAGATTCAGACCCTCTAAAGCTGATAATAACATGATCACACTCAATTCAATTTCGACTTTACGTCACAAAGAAGCATGGGCATACGGCATAAAAATCGGACATTATTTCTAACTCATTATTAAATAAAAAAACGGACCGAAGCCCGTTTTTTTATTTAAAGCGAAAATCTAAAAATTACCAGTGGTAACTTACACCCACTTTACCCACAGGCATCCATTGATATTTATCGTCATTGGCGATTTGACGCGCTTCGTTATCAACAGCATCTTGAGCACTTGTAGGGTTTCCTGTAACAGGATCCAAGTTATATTGAGTTAATTTCACAGATGGATTACCAGTGTAGTATGCGCCAACTTCACCAAATACTCCCCAGTTTTTATTAATTTTAGGCGCCCAGCCAAAACCTAAATACGGTGCAATATCATTTTTATATGACATTTGACCGCGTACACCGCCTTGTCCGTCTGCTACGCTAGCGACTTGATAATTTTTACCATCAATTGATAGTGTTTCGCCCGGATTAATACGTTTTTCCAGATCATAATCATTATCTAAATAAGCAACGCCCGCTGCTACATAAACACCCTGCGCCCAACGGTTAGCGCTCGCTCCCCAAGGACGGATTTCAGCGTTTAAATAAACGTTGTTGTTTTCCATATCCAAGTCGTATTTTGTTCCATTAACAGATACATCATCTGTCCAAGAAACATCGCCGCCATTGTAGCCCAGCGCTAAACCTACGTATGGGTTTGCAGTCCAAAGCAAAGCACCGCCATAACCTGTTGTACCCGCTTCCAGACGCGCACCAGTCGGAATTAATTGGTTTTGATCAAATGCATAGCCATCATGAACAACTGATGAGTCTGCTGCTGCTGCGCCAGCTGCCGCCATAAGTGACGCTGCTAAAATTGTACGTAGAACTTTCATTGTGTTTCTCCTCAAATACAAACTTTTAGAAATTATTGATCATTTGCATGGTTCGCTTCGTCTTAGGGGAATATAAAGCAGTTATCGCTCATGGTTTATTCAAAAATTGCTTATTTTTTGTTATTTTTTGATACAATTCTAGCTGACTTGTTGATTATTAAAAATAATCCGTTCTATTTTTCAGCCGCATAAAAGAATAACGCTGTTTTTCTCCTATTTTAATAATAAATTCCGATCTATCGTTTAATTTCCATCTATTTTTAACTCAATTTAGTGTAAAATCTTGGAAAATTTTTTTCTGGAAGGAAGATCATGTCTCAGCTTTCAACTATCATTGAACAAGCTTTTGAAGATCGTGCAAATTTCACTGCAGCAGACTGCCCTGCTGAAGTGCGTCAAGCAGTTGAGGAAGCAATTGCTGGCTTAGATAACGGCACATTGCGCGTTGCTGAAAAAATTGATGGCGACTGGGTTGTTCATCAATGGTTGAAAAAAGCAGTATTGTTATCTTTTAAAATTAACGATAACAAGCCTATCGAGTCATGTGACCTTCGCTTCTACGACAAAGTAGACACTAAATTCAACGGCTGGACTGAAGAACAATTTAAAGCTGCCGGTGTACGTGTTGTACCGCCAGCTGTTGCGCGTAAAGGTTCTTTCCAGGCGAAAGGCGTAATTTTAATGCCTTCTTATGTGAACATTGGCGCTTATGTTGATGAAGGCACAATGGTGGATACATGGGCGACTGTAGGTTCATGCGCTCAAATCGGTAAAAATGTACACTTGTCTGGCGGTGTAGGCATTGGCGGCGTACTTGAACCGCTTCAAGCAAACCCGACAATCATTGAAGACAACTGCTTCATTGGCGCGCGTTCTGAAATCGTTGAAGGCGTAATCGTAGAAGAAGGTTCTGTGATTTCAATGGGCGTATTCATTGGCCAATCCACTAAGATTTTTGACCGCGCAACTGGCGAAATTCACTACGGCCGAGTTCCTGCCGGTTCTGTCGTTGTAGCGGGCAGCCTGCCTTCTAAATGCGGCACTTACAGCCTATACGCTGCAATTATCGTGAAAAAAGTGGACGCAAAAACACGTTCAAAAACAAGCTTAAACGACTTATTGCGCGACGACTGATTTCCGTCCAATTGATTTCGGAGTGAACACTCCTCATCTCTACGGCCAGCAATGACCGTAGAGATTTTATTTTTCTGCCTCTGGTTATTTTTTGTTATGAGCACTCTTCGATCTTCCGCTATTCCTGTTTCTGATCCGTCTGCGGGGCTGCGCATCACGGAGATTTTCTATTCATTGCAAGGTGAGGCCAATACTGCAGGCTTGCCGACTGTTTTTATCCGCTTAACGGGTTGCCCTTTACGCTGTACGTATTGCGACACGACCTATTCTTTTGAAGGCGGTGAACGCCAGTCATTAGACGACATCATTCAAACTGCGCTCGATTTTAAAACGCCTTTTATTTGCGTGACTGGCGGTGAGCCGCTGGCGCAGCCGAATGCCCTGCCGCTGATGCAGCGCTTGGCGGATTTAGGCTGTGAAGTTTCTTTAGAAACCAGCGGCGCCTTAGATGTGTCTAAAGTAGACCCGCGCGTCTCTAAAGTTTTAGATTTAAAAACACCAGCCTCTGGCGAATCTGCACGAAATTTGCTTTCAAATATTGATTATTTAACTGAGCACGATCAAATTAAGTTTGTGATTTGCAACCGTGAAGACTACGAATGGTCTAAACAGCAAGTCGAACAGCTTAAATTGAACGAAAAAGCCGGCACTATTTGGTTCTCTCCTGCATTTGCGGTCGAAAAAGGTGCTGTACGCTTGCCTCAGCTTGCGCGTGATCTTGCGCAATGGATTTTAGAAGACCATCTCCCTGTTCGTTTCCAGCTGCAGCTGCATAAATTGCTGTGGAACGATGAAACTGGTCGTTAAGTTTTATAGATTTTTTGGAGAAAAACATGCGTCCTCGCGCGATTGTACTGTTATCTGGCGGCTTAGACTCAACCACTTGCCTCGCTTGGGCTCAATCACAGTATGAATGCATTGCTCTGAGCTTTATGTATGGCCAGCGCTCTACCACGGAACTGGATGCAGCCCGTGCATTAACTGCAAAAGCGGGTGTAGAGCACCGTGTGATCAATATTGATTTAGGCAACCTTGGCGGTTCTGCATTAACAGATCATACAATTGATGTGCCTGATCATGAACAGGAAGGCATTCCTGTAACTTATGTTCCAGCGCGTAACACAATTTTCCTGTCTTATGCTCTGGCTGCAGCCGAAGTTTTTGGCGCAGAAGCCATCGTCATTGGCATCAATGCTGTTGATTATTCAGGCTATCCAGACTGCCGTCCTGAATTTATTGAAGCCTTTGCCAACATGGCGCGCCTTGCTACAAAAGTAGGCGTGGAAGGAAAACCCCTTAAGTTTGAAACACCTCTGTTACATTTATCTAAAGCAAATATCATTCGCTTAGGTATAGAACATGGCGTAGACTACAGTCAAACGGTGTCTTGCTATCAAGCAGATGACCAAGGTCGTGCTTGCGGTACATGCGACAGCTGCCGTCTGCGTAAACAAGGTTTTGCAGATGCAGGCGTTGAAGATCCGACACGTTACATACCGAAATAACAAGGTAGGGTTTATGAAAATTTTAAAATCAAACATTATTCTTTCTGCTGCAGTTTCTGCCGCAGCGCTGTTTGCTTCAGCAGCTCATGCTGACAATGAAAAGCTTCAGCAGGCCTATAAGAGCACTAACGTAAAATCTGCGTTAATTAATGTTTGTAAAGAAGAAACAGGCAAAGGTAAAAAATTGTCTGCCGCTGAAGTCAGCAAATACTGCTCTTGCGCAGTAGAAGCCGACGGCCGTTTAACCAATGCTCAAAAATGGGAAATCCAAAGTACCATTAACCAAAAGAAAAGCCCTGCAACTTTAGCTTTTGTACAAAAGCAAAATAAAGATTTGCAAGCATGTTTCGGCCCTCAGTTAACTGGCAAATTAAAAAACTTAACTGAAGAAGCGATGAAATCTGCACAAGCTGGCAAATAATTTACTGCTGCTATAAAAAAGCCTGCTTTGAGCAGGCTTTTTTATGAATTAAATTTAAGGAATGCTATGTCAAAATCGTGGCGAACGCCCCTGAAAGGCCAAAAGTTCATTGCTTCATACAGCGGCGGCAAAGACAGCACATTAGCGCTGTATGCCGCACTGCAAACTGGTGAAGCGCTTGGGCTGATCATTATGCTTGAAGAGCAAGGCTTGCGCTCCCGCTCACATGCAATGCCCTTAGATATTATCTATGCGCAGGCGCAATCTATTGGACTGCCAATTTTCACTGCAAGCGCCAACTGGCAAGATTATGAAGCTGAATTTTTAAAACTGCTTGGCAAAGCGCAAGATATGGGCGCCCAAACCTTAGTGACCGGCGATTTAGACCTGCCTGAACATGGGTGCTGGCATGAAAAAGTTGCCATGCAGGCTGGGCTGGAACTGTATATGCCGCTTTGGCAGCGGCCGCATTTAGAGGTTGTCCAGGAATTTATCAAACATGGATTCCGCACCATCGTGACAACAGTCAATTTAACCCTTGGAATGACAGCAGATGATCTCGGGCAAACGCTAAGCTTAGACTATATCCAGGCTTTGCAGCGCAGAGGCATTGATCCTTGCGGTGAAGGCGGTGAATTTCATACCACCGTACTGGATGGCCCTCTATTTAAAAACCCGATCGCTGTACGCCAAGGGGAAATTCTGTATCATGATGATTATGCATTCTTAACGCTTGAATTAGAACATCAGTCAATTTTTTGAAGGAATCTGTATGTCAGACATTACTTTACCAAATCAAGCATTTCCTGCTACAACAGGCGAAATTAACCTTGCTGAACACCCAGCGGAATGGCTGATTGTGTATTTTTATCCCAAAGACTCAACCCCAGGCTGTACCACACAGGCTATTGGCTTTTCATGTTTAAAAGATCAATTTGATGCGTTGAATACCACGATTATTGGCATTTCACGCGACTCTGTCAAAGCGCATCAGAACTTTACAGAAAAGCAGAACCTGACTATTAATTTAATCAGTGATAAAGAAGAAGTGCTGTGCAATCATTTTGATGTGATTAAAGAAAAAAACATGTATGGCAAAAAAGTCATGGGCATTGAACGCTCAACGTTCATTTTCCACAATGGCAAACTGGTAAAAGAATACCGCAAAGTCAAAGCGGCAGGCCATGCAGAGCAAGTTTTAGAAGATATTAAAGCGCTGCAGGCTTAATATCTTCACAGATTAGAGCCCGATCTTCGGGCTTTTTTATGTATTGAACAGCAATGAAACTGCAATCCCCCACATCACTAAGGCAATGATGCCATCCAAAAACTGCCATGCTTTCGGGTTTTCAAATACAGGGATCAAAACCCGCGCCCCATAGCCCAATGCAAAGAAAAACAGCCATGATGCAGAGATTGCACCGAGCGCGAAATAGGCTTGATCAGCAAACTGCGTCGAAATTGAACCCAGCAGAATCACTGTATCCAAATACACATGCGGATTCAGCCACGTCAACGCCAGGCACATCAGCAAAGTTTGAGTCAAACTGCTTGCACTGTTTGCACTCAGCTGCATGACAGATGCAGATTGAAGCACTTGTGCAGCATGCTGAAAACCATACCAAAACAAAAAAAGCGCCCCACCCCATTTAGCAAATTGAATAATTTGCGGATAGTGCAGCAATACCGCTGAAAAGCCTGCCACGCCCAACAGAATAAGCAGCGCATCTGAAAGCGCGCATGTAAAACACACCCAAAATACGTGCTGCTGCTTCAGCCCTTGCTTCAAAATAAAGGCATTCT
>RRZU011379021.1_pt1 | contig 11919 bp, 6 predicted proteins | sample 2165561 | NCBI WGS metagenome assembly RRZU01 (sample SAMN10456909, study PRJNA506462) | wastewater metagenome | isolation source: wastewater sludge | place: USA: Moscow, Idaho | reverse complement strand
CGCGCCTGGCCGGAGGGACTGCGGGAAGGCTGCATATGGCCATCGAGTGCCACAGCTGCTTCCAGTGGCTGATGCCGACCATCGACCAATTCCGCGACGCCTGGCCGGAAGTGGAGCTGGACCTGGCCTCGGGCTTCTCCTTCGCCCCGCTGCCGGCGCTGGCGCGCGGCGATCTGGATCTGGTGGTCACCTCCGACCCGGTGGAGCTGGCCGGCATCACCTACGTGCCGCTGTTCACCTACGAGGCGCAGCTCGCCGTGGCCAACCAGCACCCGCTGGCCAACAGGCCGTATGTCACTCCCGAGGATCTGGCCGGCGAGACGCTGATCCACTACCCGGTGGAGCGCGACCGCCTGGACATCTTCACCCGTTTCCTCGACCCGGCCGACGTCGAGCCAGCCGGACTGCGCACCGCCGAGCTGACGGTGATGATGCTGCAGCTGGTGGCCAGCGGTCGCGGGGTCAGCTGCCTGCCCAACTGGGCGCTGCACGAGTACAGCTCGCGCGGCTACGTGACGGCGAAGAAGCTCGGCGAAAAAGGCCTGTACGCTACCCTCTACGCCGGCATCCGCGCCGACATGCTGGATGCGCCGTTCATGCGCGATTTCCTCCTCACCGCCAAGGACACCTCGTTCGCCACCCTCGAGGGGGTGAGCGCGGCGCGGGGGTAACCGCGAGCGGCTCAGCAACCCAGCGGCAACCCTGCCCGTTCGCCACCGAGCAACTCGCCTGCCAACAGATCGAATGGCAACACCCACAACCTCAGCTGCGCGGAAAAGGCAAAAGGCTCCAGCGGCTCACGGAAACGCTCGGTCCGCGGATAGATCAGTACCATCTCGCCCTGCCCCTGCAGATAGCTCTGGCCGTAGGCATACAGCTGGTAGAAGTCGGCCTGGCTCAGCCCGTAATTGCGCTCGCGGGCAGCGGCGTCGATCAGCTTCCACTTGGTGTCCAGCACCCAGGCTAGCCCCTCATGCTCCAGCAGCAGGTCGGGCTTTAGCCGAAATATGGGCTCGTCGCGATGGGTGCACAGGGAGTGCCTGGCGCGCTGGGGCAACAGCCTCGCGCCGCTCGGTAGCTGTTTGCCCAGCAGCACCTCGATATGCCGCTCGAATAGCCGCTCCATCGGGAACAGCAAGCTGATGCCACGCCAGTCGCCACTCACCGACAGCGGCGACTGCTCGCCGAGGATCAGTTCGCACCAGGGGCGGACCGGCTGGTAGTGCGCCATCAGCCGGTCGCCGCGCCACTGCTTGAAGTCCTGACGGACGTTGCGACTCGCCGGGATATCCTGCAGCAAGCTACGCAGCTCATGAGCAAGGCGCCAGTTACCCGGCTCATCCGTGCTCTTGCACACCCGGTCCAGCGCCAGACGCAGCAGGCGGTTTTCCGCACAGTCCGGCAGGAACAAGTCATGGCGTATCTGGAAATGGTGCTGGCGCCCCGGAGGCCGGCGCATCTGCGCCACCACGTTGAGTTGGCCGCGCAGGAAGCACTGTTCCTCCTCGACACGCTGGTAGTCGAAACGCAAGCCACGCTTGAGCAGATAGTCCAGTGCTTCGAGGAACTGGCGCATCACCCATTCCGACAGCGGCGCGTCGAACAACTGTAGATCCGCCGCGCCGACCTGGCGTACAGGCAGATCCAGCGCCGTCGCGATCATCCGCTGCAGTAGTTGGCGGCTCTCCTTCAGGCAATCCGCGCGCTCGGTATGCTTAGGGAGAACTTCCAGGCGCGTGCCACAGGGCGTCTCGAGCACACCGACATAGCTGTCCAGTTTCAGAACCCTGTGCCCGTCCCGCTGTAGCAACGCCGCGCCGGAACGGCTGAACGAGGCGCTCAGCTCGCAGAGCCAGTCGAAGGCGCTTGGCGACACTTGGGCGTAGTCCAGCGATGGCGCGGCCGGCTCGGTGGTCAGGCGGGCGTACTCGCGGACGGTGATGGTGTGCAACCTCACCCGGCAGCCCCGAGGATATTGCGATAGCTGGCGATGGACTCGAACGCCGCCTCGTTCAGCTCCCAGCGCAGATCACGCAGCTTGCCCGCCACCTCGCTGCCGAACAACGCCGCCAAACTCTTCTCCTGAGCCGGCGCTCGCACGAACGGCTGCACGCCGGCTTGAGCATTCTGATCGTTCAACACCCAACCGATACGCTCCCAATCCTCGAAGAAGTACTCCTGCAGCAACGGCAGAATCTTCTGCCGGAAGATGAACGCCAGCTGCGCCAAGTTGCACTTGGCAGGCTGGTCGCGCATCTCCATGAAGTAGGCGTGACCCAGACAATGGTCGCGATCCAGCAGCACCTCGATACGCTGGTTCATTACCCGCAGCAACTGACCGATGTTCACCCCTTCAACCCGCACGCCATCCAGCAGCTCCGGGCGCGACGGCATTTCCTGGAAGGTAAAACGCCGACGCAGGGCGATATCGAGCCTAGCCAACGAGCGGTCGGCGGTGTTCATGGTGCCAATTAGGTAGACGTTGTCCGGAACGCTGAAACGCTCCTTCGAGTAGGGCAGCACAACCGACAAGGCTTCAGCCGCGCCAGCCCGTTTGCTGTCCTCAATCAAGGTGATCAACTCACCGAAGATGCGCGAGACATTGCCGCGATTGATCTCGTCGATGATCAGTACTCGGGCGTCCTTGGCAGGGGCGGTCTCGCTAGGCTTTTGCAGTTGCTCCACCAGCGCGGCAAAGAGACTTTGATAGCCATTGACGATGTACTTCTCCAGCTCGGCCTCAGCCACTTTCTCGAAAACCCGCCCCTGGCGGATATCCTCGACAGAAATCTGGCCAGTTTGGGTGTACTGCAACAATTGACGTACCAAACTGATCGGCAACGGCAGACGCCCACCACGGGGCTTTTCGAACTCCACTACATCCGCCGAAACCCTCTGCACGATATAGCCCTGGCCAAAACGTTGACCGACGAAAAAGCCATTTTGCACATCCCGCTGCTGGGTATTGAGCAAGGCTTGCAGCTTGCGCATATCAATCACCCCGGGGCGCAGCTCGTACAACGTCATCTGGCTAAACTGGTTGTTCATCAGCTCGCCGTAGGGCAACGACGGCTCGTAGGTGCGCAGCCACTTAACTGACCGGGACTGTGAATAGTCTTCGACAAAATCCTTACGCGGCTTTAATGCGTAATCGCTGGTGATTTCGCCAATCGCGCGGAACTTGAGGTTGCCGTCCGACACAACCAGCAAATCACCCACTTTCATCCGTGTGACGAAGACAGTCACGCTGGTCAAGGCGTAGTCGGTATTGGGGTTGGCTAACGTGTGACCTGCCTGCGAAAAGCGCTGATACACCTCCTCCCGGCTCCGGCAGCCGCTGAAGTCGATTGCGTTGCCATAGCCGAGAAGAACGTAGCCACCGGTAATGCATTCTTCGTAAATGCTGGCATCGCTGCCCAAGGTGTTGCCGAGCGACATTTTCCAAATGCGCCGACCACCGAGATCGATGGGGGCTTCAGCCTGCTGAGTAATCTTGACGGCCGCCGCCTCGCAGAGGCTCTTGAACACACCATCCGCCACCTCATAGCGGATCTGCCCACTATCTTCGTCAGTAATGGCTCGTAGCCCCTCGACGAAGTCTTCGTAGCTGAAGCTCTGGTGGAAAGTGACGAAGCGCACCTGTCCCTCGGCAACCAGTTCGTCGAAGCGCATCTTGAGCACCGCACGGTTCTCGCGATTAGCTGCAAGGAAATCTGGGGTGAGGACCTCCAACGCCGCCTCGACGGTAGCAAAGGTTTTTCCGGTGCCCGGCGGGCCAAACAGGATCCGGTTCAAGGCAACCGGTCTTTCGGCATCCCACTGTTGCTGCCCTTCAGTGACTCTTGTGCTCATCAACAGACATCCTTGATCAATTCAGAAACGACGGGCAAAGACCCGTAAGAAAAATAGGCTTGGCGGCAAATTTACTGCCTAGAGCAATCAAGCTGCGCAGTCGAGCACCTCATCTCACTACCACCACCCCCACCGCCATCAGCAGCGGCGTCGCCACGCTGACCAGCACATTCAGCCCCATCGCCGGCAGCAGGCACTCGGCGGCCTCGGTATCGCGGCGCAGCAACCGCCAGGCGCGCAGCACCGGCAGCACGCCGAGCAGGCCGAGGGCGGCGCCGGTCGGCGCCCAGCCGGCCAGCACGAAGCCCAGCAGGCCGGCGAAGGCCAGCAGCCACTGCGCGGCGAGCACCGTCAGCGCACGCGGCCGGCCAAGCAGCATCGGCAGGGTCAGGCGGCCGATGCTGCGGTCGGCGTCGATGTCGGGGAATTGATTGAGCAGCAGCAGGTTGTTGCACAGGCAGAACGGCACCAGCGACAGCAGCACGCCGCTCATGCCGACCTCGCCGGCAAGGACGACCTGGGTGCCGAGCACCATCAGCGGGCCGAAGCCGAGGCCCGGCGCCAGCAGACACAGCCAGGGCCGGCGGGTCAGCCAGGGGGTATAGGCGACGACCAGCAACAGGCCGGCGGCGCCGAGCGGTGCCAGTTGCCCGACCAGTGCCGGCTGGCGGATCAGGAAGCACAGGCCGATGGCGGCGCTCAGCAGCAGGCCCCCCACGCCGAGCCACAGCGCCTGCGCCAGGCACTGTGGATGCTCGACCAGGGTGCCGCTGCCGCCGCTGAACGGCGTGCGCGCGGTACGCAGGTCGAGGCCGCTGCGGTAGTCGGCGTATTCGTTGAGGGCATTGACCGCCCCGTGGGCGGCCAGGGCGCCGAGCAGCACCAGCGCGGCATCCATCCAGAACGTCGGTGTGGCGCCGCTCGTCGGCAGGGACACGGCCACGCCCAGCGCCACGCAGCTCAGCGCCAGCAGCAGGAAACGTCCGCGGATCACGCCCAGGGCGGGCCAGGACAGCAGCATCTTCAGGTTCTCCTTGTCGCAAGCAGCTCGACGGTGGACGCGGGCGCTACGGGCGACGACACATCGCGCGCCGCGACGATCCGCCCCAAGGCCCGCCCCAGAGCGCCGCCGCCCCATGCAGCGGCCGCCGATAACGGCTAAGCTGTTGTCCAAACACGATAAAAACGCTCGGATGAAAGGATGGATCATGGGCACCCTCTCGCAGTCTCCGCCCCCCCTGCCGCAGACCGAAACCGCCTCTGCCGACGAGCAGGTGCTGAGCCGGCAACGCCGGCGCATCCGTCATGTCCGGGCCGGCTTCGCCGTGCTTGTGCTGCTCGCCGGGGCCGGTGTCGCGGTGCTCGCCGAGCGTGAGGCACAGACCTCCGAGCATCAATCGCAGCCCCTGGCCAACTGGGCCGCGCAGCTGCGCTACAGCGTCGAGGACGGCGCCAGCCCCGCCCTCGTCTGGCCAACCCAAGGCCCCTTCGACCAGCGCCTGGGCTACGTCGCCCTGCCCGAGTTCATCCGCCGCCTGAACGAGCAGGGCTATGCCATCACCCGCCAGGCGCGCTTCTCGCCGCCACTGCTGGAGTACGTCGGCCACGGCCTGTACCCGCCCTACGGGGAAAAGACCCGCGCCGGACTGGACATCGCCGACTGCCGTGGCGAGCCGATGTTCCACTTCCGCCACCCGCAGCGCCACTACCCGCGCTTCGAGGACATCCCGCCGCTGCTGGTGGCCAGCCTGCTGTTCATCGAGAACCGCCACCTGCTCGACACCCAGCGCCCGCACCTCAACCCGGCGGTGGACTGGCCGCGCTTCCTCAAGGCCGCCTGGACCCAGCTGGCCAAGAAGCTCGACGCCGACACCGACTCCGCTGGCGGCAGCACCCTGGCCACACAGATCGAGAAGTTCCGTCACTCGCCCCAGGGGCGCACCCCGGATGCCCCGGAGAAGCTGCGTCAGATGCTCTCGGCGAGCATCCGCGCCTACCGCGAGGGTCGCGAGACCCTGCCGCTGCGCCGGCAGATCGTCCACGACTACCTGAACAACGTGCCGCTCTCCGCCGCTCCCGCCTACGGCGAGGTGCACGGCATCGGCGACGGCCTGTGGGTATGGTTCGGCGCCGACTTCGCCGCCAGCAACCGCGCCCTGGCCGGCGGCCCGGGCGTCACCCTCGACGAGCAGGGGCTGGCGCTGCGCCGGGTACTGGCGCTGACCATCGCCCAGCGCCGGCCGTCCTGGTATCTGACCGACGGGCGCGCCGAACTCGCCGCGCTGACCGACAGCCACCTGCGGGTGCTGGCCGGCGCCGGGCTGATCGAGCCGGCGCTGCGCGACGCGGCGCTGGCCCAGCCGCTGAACTTCCGCAACCCGGCCACCGACCCGGCGCTGCCGCCGGTGGCCAGCGACAAGGGCATCAACGCCATCCGCACCCGCCTGGTGCGCCAGCTCGGCATGCCGCTTTACGACCTGGACCGCCTCGACCTGGCGGTCGACGCCACCCTCAACCAGCCGCTGCAGCAGGCGGTCAGCGACTACCTGGGCAAGCTGGGCGATCCGGCCTTCGCCGCCGAGGTCGGACTGTTCGGCGAGCGCCTGCTCAGCCCCGAGCTGACCGCCGACGTGCGCTACAGCTTCACCCTGTTCGAGCGCGGCCCCAACGGCAACCGCGTGCGGGTGCAGACCGACACCACCGGCCAGCCGTTCGACATCAACGAAGGCAGCAAGCTGGAGCTGGGCTCCACCGCCAAGCTGCGGGTGCTGGCCACCTACCTGGAAATGGTCGCCGAACTGCACCAGCGCCATGCCGGTCAGCCGCCCAGCGAGCTGGTCGCGCGCTATCGCGCCGCCAACGAGCGCGACAACCTCAGCCGCTGGGCGCTGGACTGGCTGCGCGTCAACCCGCAGGCCAGCCTCGCGCAGATGCTCGACGCCGCGCTGGATCGCAAGTACTCGGCCAGCCCCGGCGAGGTGTTCTTCACCGGCGGCGGTGCGCACACCTTCAGCAACTTCCGCAAGGAGGACAACGGCCGTCTGGCCACGGTACGCGAGTCGCTGCGCGAGTCCCTCAACCTGCCGTTCGTGCGCCTGCTGCGCGACCTGGCGCGCTACAGCACCTACCAGATGACCGACAGCGCCCAGCTGCTCACCGACGACAAGGACCCGCGGCGCCTGGAGTACCTGACCCGCTTCGCCGACAAGGAAGGCTCGGTGTTCCTCCAGCGCTTCTGGCGCAAGTATCGCGAGCAGCCCCCCCAGGAGATGCTCGATACCCTGCTGCGCGGCCTGCGCCTGAGCCCGCCGCGCCTGGCGGCGATCCACCGCTACCTGTATCCCCAGGCCAGCCTGGAGGCCTTCGGCGAAGTGATGCAGGCGCGCCTCGGCAAGCTCGCGCCGCCGCCGAAGAAGCTCGACGAGCTGTACCGCCGCTACGGCCCCGGCGCCTTCAACCTGCCCGACCAGGGCTATATCGCCCGCGTCCACCCGCTGGAGCTGTGGCTGATCGGCTACCGCCTGCAGAACCCGCAGGCGACCTTCAGCGAGATGCTCGCCGCCAGCCGCGACGAGCGCCAGGAGGTCTACGGCTGGCTGTTCAAGACCCGCCATCGTAGCGCCCGCGACAGCCGCATCCGCACCATGGTCGAGGTCGAGGCGTTCAGCGATCTGCAGCAGCGCTGGGCCAAGCTGGGCTTCCCGTTCGAGCACATGGTGCCCTCGCTGGCCAGCGCGCTGGGCAGCTCGGGGGATCGGCCGGCGGCGCTGGCCGAACTGATGGGGATTATCCAGAACGACGGCCTGCGCCTGCCCACGGTGCGCATCGAACGTCTCGACTTCGCCGTCGACACCCCCTACGAGACCCGTCTGGCCCGCCAGCAGACCGATGGCGAGCGGGTCATGCAGCCGGAGGTGGCGGCGGCGCTGCGCAACGCGCTGGCCGACGTGGTGGAAAACGGTACCGCGCGGCGCCTCAAGGGCGTGCTGCTGCAGGACGACGGCCAGCCGCTGATCCTCGGCGGCAAGACCGGCACCGGCGACAACCGCATCGAGACGGTCAGCCGCAGCGGCTGGGTGACCAGTTCGACGGCCCGCAACCGCACCGCCACCTTCGTGTTCTTCCTCGGCCCGCGCCACTTCGGCACGCTCACCGCCTACGTGTCCGGCGAGCAGTCGGCGCGCTTCCGTTTCACCTCGGCGCTGCCGGTACAGACCCTCAAGGGCATGCTGCCACTGCTGCGCCCCTACCTGCTGGAGGCCCACAGCGGCTGCCAGGCGCCGAACGCCGGCGGCGAGCCACGCATCGCCCGCCACGCGCTCTAGCCCGGCGCTGTCCGACCTGCCCGCAGTCCGCCCGCCACTCTTCGGCGGGCGGGTTCTTCCTTTCACCGGGGCGCCGCGACCGGGCGGCGCCCGCCACCAGGAGCCACCGTGAACCGCCCCCTTCCCCGTCTGTGCAACGGCCTGCTCGGCCTGTGCCTGAGTCTCGCCCTGAGCGCCTGCAGCCACGAGGCGCAGCAACCGCAACTGGCCATCCGGCCGATCCAGCCCGAGGCGGCCAGCGGCTACCAGAGCAAGCCCGGCTGGCACCTGCAGCACTACGCGGTGGCCGCCGCCAACCCGCTGGCCGCAGAGGCCGGCCGGCAGATCCTGCAGGCCGGCGGCAATGCGCTGGACGCGGCGATCGCCGTGCAGATGGTGCTGGCGCTGGTCGAGCCGCAGTCCAGCGGACTGGGCGGCGGCGCCTTCCTGCTGCACTGGGACGGGGCGCGCCTGGACGCCTGGGACGGCCGCGAGACGGCGCCGGCGGCGGCCGACGAGCGCCTGCTGCTGGATGAGCAGGGGCAGCCGCTGGAGTTCATGGCCGCCGCGGTGGGCGGTCGGGCGGTGGGCGTGCCGGGGCTGCTGAAGATGCTCGAAGCGGCGCATCGCGCCCATGGCCGGCTGCCCTGGGCGGTCCTGCTGGTGCCGGCCATCGAGCTGGCCGAGCAGGGCTTCGCGGTCAGCCCGCGCCTGCACGCCCTGCTCGCCGCCGACCGCCACCTGCCGCGCGACCCGGCAGCGGCCGCCTTCTACTATCCGGGCGGCCAGCCGCTGGCGGTCGGCCAGCGCCTGCGCAATCCGGCGCTGGCCGAGGTGCTGCGCCGGGTCGCCCGCCACGGCAGCGCGGCCTTCTACCAGGGGCCGGTGGCCGAGGCGCTGGTGCGCAAGGTGCAGCAACATGCCGACAACCCGGGTCGGCTGAGCGGCGCCGACCTGCTCGCCTACCGGCCGCTGCGCCGTGAAGCGCTGTGCCAGCTGTGGCGCGAGCGCTACCGGGTCTGCGGCTTCCCGCCGCCCTCCTCCGGGCAACTGACGCAGATGCAGATCCTCGGCCTGCTGGAGCAGTTGCCCCCGCTCGAACGACCGCTGGAAGACGGCGCGCCCTCGGCGGCGTTCCTGCATCGCTACAGCGAGGCGGCCAAGCTGGCCTTCGCCGACCGCGCGCAGTACATCGCCGATCCGGCGTTCGCCGCCGCCCCGGCCGGCGACTGGCGCAGCCTGCTCGCGCCGGGCTACCTCAAGCAGCGCGCGGCGCTGATCGGCGAGGGCAGCATGGAGCGCGCCGAGCACGGCACGCCGGGCGCGCCGCTGGCCTGGGCGCCGCAGGCGGATCAGCCGGAGTACGGCACCAGTCACATCAGCGTGATCGACGCCGAGGGTCGCGCCGTGGCGATGACCAGCAGCATCGAGGCAGCCTTCGGCGCGCGGCTGCTCAGCGACGGCGGCAGCGGCCTGCCCGGCGGCTTTCTGCTCAACAACCAGCTCACCGACTTCGCCTTCGCGCCGCGCGATGCCGAAGGACGCCCGGTGGCCAACCGGGTCGAGCCGGGCAAGCGCCCACGCTCCAGCATGAGCCCGACCCTGGTGTTCGATGCCGCCAGCGGCGCGCCCCTGGCCAGCCTCGGCGCGCCGGGCGGTGCGGCCATCGTCCACTTCACCGCCAAGACCCTGCTGGGCCTCTACGCCTGGGAACTAAGCCCGCAGCAGGCCATCGACCTGCCCAACTTCGCTAACTTCAACGGCCCGACCCTGCTGGAAAAGGGCCGCTTCGCACCGGCTACCTTGGAGGCACTGCGCGCACGCGGCCATCAGGTCGAGGAAGTCGAGCTGCCCAGCGGCATCCAGGCCCTGCAGTACCGCACCGACGGCCTGCACGGCGGCGCCGACCCGCGTCGCGAAGGGGTGGTGCTCGGCGAGTGAGGCGCCTCAGGCCGGCACGGCACCTGCCGGCTGCCGCGCATCGGCCGTCTCGACCCGATTGCGGCCGTGCTGCTTGGCGCGGTAGAGCATTTCGTCGGCGCGCTTGAGCACCTGGTCGATGCCGCTGCCGTCCCGCGGCCAGTGCGCCACGCCGAGAGAGACGGTGAGCGAGCCGACCGGCTCGACCGGCGTCTGCTCGACGCGGCGGCGCAGGCGCTCGGCCACCTGCGCCGCCACTTCGACGCTGGCGTTGGGCAGCAGCATCAGAAACTCCTCGCCGCCGACCCGGCACAGCACGTCGTCCTCGCGGGAGGACTCGCCCATCAGCCGCGCCAGCTCCTGCAGCACGCGGTCGCCGGCATCGTGGCCGTGATTGTCGTTGACCCGCTTGAAGTGGTCGATGTCCAGCGCCACCACGGCGAAGGGGCGCTGCTCGCCGCGCCACAGCTCGACGGCCAGATCCAGCCCGCGACGGTTATGCAGCCCGGTCAGCGGGTCGGTCTGCACGTCGCGGCGCAGCCGGCCGATGGTGCCGTGCAGCAGGCCGATGCCGACCAGCATCGCGCGCTTGAGTTCGGAGGACTCGAAATACCAGGAGCGCACCCCCTCGATGCGCGCGGCGGTGCCCGGCCGATCCATGTCCTGGGCGCCGTCGGCCAGTTGCCACAAGGGCCGCGAGATCAGCCGGGCGAACCACCAGATGCACAGCGCGGTCAGCAGCGCCAACGGCAGGATATTGCGCAATACGCCGAGCATCAGGCCATCGAGCCCGGCCAGGGTCGCCTCGGTCGGGCGCTGGGCGACGATGCCCCAGCCCGCCTGCGGTACGCCGGCATAGCCGGCCAGCACATCGGTGCCCTGGCTGTTGCGCAGGCGCAGGCTGCCTTCCCCTCCGGCGATCACCGCGTCGATCACCGGGTTGTCGCCCACCAGGGTGCCGACCCGCTCGGCCTGCGGGTGATAGAGCAGGCGCCGGCTGGCATCGACCACGTACAGGTAGGAGCCGTCGCGATGATAGTGCTCGCCGATCAGGGCACCGAGGATGCTGGCCTGCTTGAGGTAGATGGTGCCGCCGATGTAGCCCAGATAACGGCCGGCGGCATCGCGCACCGGATGGGAGATGAACACCAGCAGGTTGCCGCGTAGCGACAGGTAGGGCGCGCTGACCAGCGGCCGGCGCTCGCGCAGCGCCTCGACGGCGCCGGGCGTGTCCAGCCGGCGGCCGAGGATCTGCAGGGTATCGGGCGAGGTGGCCAGCACCCGCCCCGTGGCGTCGACGAACACCACCGAGTTGAAGCTGTCGGTCTGCAGGCGCAGCCGCTGGGCCTCGGCCTCCAGGTAGGCCGTATCGGCGTAGCGGGTGGCCAGCAGGCCGGCGCTGTAGGCCAGTTGCTGCTGGGCGGAGTCGAGGAAGTCGCCGACGCTGCCGGCCAGCTTGGCCGCATAGGCGTGGTTACTTTCCAGCGTACTGTCGATCAGCATCTGGCGCTGCACGCGGTAGCTGGCGTACAGGCTGTTGGCCAGGGTCACCAGGGCGCTGAGGATCGCCAGCAGCAGGATCAGCCGGCGCAAATCCATACGAAACAAAGGTGTAATGGACATGCGCAAAGCCCCCGAGTCCCTGGTAATGAAAGGGGCGGCATTCTACGCACATTCAAGCACTTTAAGAAATTCGCAAGAGTGCCCTACGGCATCGCGATGCTTGCGACAGCGGCGTCCTCAGCGCTTGTCGCGCGGCAGGCGCAGGTACAGCGTCTCGACCTTCTCCCGCGCCCAAGGGGTGCGGCGCAGGAAGGTCAGGCTCGACTTGATGCTCGGGTCG
>RRZU012452224.1_pt1 | contig 11920 bp, 13 predicted proteins | sample 2165561 | NCBI WGS metagenome assembly RRZU01 (sample SAMN10456909, study PRJNA506462) | wastewater metagenome | isolation source: wastewater sludge | place: USA: Moscow, Idaho | reverse complement strand
TCAGCGCTACAGGCCAAAAAAACCTCAGATCATGTCCATCACCTTCCCCACCCGCTCCCCCCGCCTGCTGCCCGCCGCCATGCGCCTCGACCGCGCGCCGGCGCTCGCGTGGATCGCGCTGCAGACCGCCGCGCTGTGGCCCACTTGGCGCTGGATGGCGGCGCGCATGGCCGATGGCTCGGACGACCCGCTCGGCGGGCTGGCGCTCGCCGCCCTGGCCGCGCTGCTGGTGGCGGTGCGCGGGCAGCTGCGCAGCGCACCGCGCCTGCCGTGGCTGGCAATGGCGCTGGCGGGCACGCTGGCCGCCACGGCGCTGCACGGCCACGTCGCACCGCTGCTCGGCAGCCTGCTGGCCATCGTCGCCTGGGCGGGCGGCCTGTTGGCGTTTCTGCCGGACGAACGCCGCGGTGCCATGCAGGTGCGCGACGGCGTGCTGCACGCCGCGCCGCGCTTTCCCATCGCCGCCCTGCCGGTGCTGGGCCTGGCGGTGCTGGCGCTGCCGTTCATCGCCTCGCTGCAGTTCTACGCCGGCTACCCGCTGCGCGTGCTCACCGCCGAGGTCAGCCGCTGGCTGCTGCTGCCGTGGTTCCACGTGCTGCGCGAGGGCAGCAGCCTGAACGTCGACGGCCTGCTGGTCATCGTCGATGCGCCTTGCTCGGGCGTGCAGATGGCGTGGGCCGGCTACTTCACCGCCTGCGCCGTGGCGCTGTGGGCCGGGCGCGGCGACCGCGCCTTCGCGCTGCGCCTGCCGCTGGTCGGCGCCGCCGTGCTGTTGGGCAACGTGCTGCGCAACACCGCGCTGGTGGCGCTGGAGGCCACGGGGCGCGGCATGCCCGCCCTGCATGAAGGCATCGGGCTGGTGGCATTGGCGGCGGTGTGTGGCGCCGTGGCGTGGGTGATGGCGCGCCGGGTGGATGACGAACAGGCCTTGCCGCCGCGCTGACAACAAAGCCCATGGCCCATTTGTCATTTGTCATTGAGGCCGCGCAGCGGCGAAGTCATGTCGCGAAGCGACGTCATTCGGGAGCAGACACCATGAAATCACCCAACACCTTCGTCCACCGCGTGCTCGGCAAGAGCGTGTTCGGCGCCGCCATGCTGGCCTGCGCACTGTGGGGCGCTGTCGGCGCCAGCACCGACGCAGCCATCCCCGCGCCCAGCCATGCCGCCACCGAACTGCCCGCGCACTGGCAAGGCCAGCCGGTGCGTCCGCTGGCGATGAGCGCCGTGGAGCAGCGTTTTGCCCAGCGCTTTCCCGGCACCATCGCGCGCCTGACCGATGGCCGCCAGATCGTGGTGCTGCGCGACGTGGCTGTGCCCACGCGCATGCTGCACCCGGCGGCCGACTGCTACCGCGCCATCGGCTACCGCATCGAGGGCGAGCGGCTCGAACGAACGGCGGAACACGCCGATGCGCCCGTGCAGCGCTGCTTCACCGCGCGCAAGGGCGACGTTCAGCTTCGCGTGTGCGAGCAGATCGAGGACGCGCACGGCCAGCGCTTTGCCGAGACCTCGGCCTGGTACTGGGCGGCGGCGCTGGGCCGCAGCCAGGGGCCGTGGCGCGCCGTCACGGTGACGCGGGCGCTGTCCGCCGGATCCACATAAAAAACGCTTGCAGCGCCCGTCCATCCAGCGCGATCAGCTATCAAATTCATATTCATCACGCCGTTTCAGGAGAGCCGCCATGACCCGTGCCGAATCCTTCCAGCGCCTGCTGCGCCGCTTCGTGCGCGGCCTGCTCATCGTCGGCGTCGCCCTGCTGCTGGCGCTGGGCGCGCTGTGGGCCACGCTGCGCATCGCGCTGATGCCGGCGGCGGGCGACTGGGCCACCGAGATCGGGCGCGGCCCGCTCACGCTGCGGGCCAGCGTGCCGCAACTGGTGTGGCTGGCCACCACGCCCAGCATCGGGCCGCTGCTGCACGGCCTGCGCGTGCCCAGCGCCATCGGCCCCCTCACCGTGGGCTGGATCGCCGCCGGCCAGGAAGGCCCCGAGCCGGTGCTGACCCTGCACTGCGAGCCCTGCACCCTGTCCCTGCCTGCCGCCGTGGGTCAGGACCGGCTGGCGGTGCCGGCGGTGCAGCTCGCGCTGTCGCGCCATGAGGTGCAGCACCTGCGCGGCACGCTGCTGCTGGGCGCGCACGACCCGCAGGGTGATGACGCCGTCATCACCGCCCGCTGGCAGGCGCGCCGCCAGGGTGCCGGCTGGAACGTGCGCCTGCAGGGGCCCGACGCCCCCGCGCGCCACTGGCTGGCGCTGCTGGCGCCCGGCCTGCCCGAACTGGCCGTGGCGCGCATCGACGGCCGCATCGGCGCAGATGCCGAACTGCAACTGCCCGCGCGCACGCTGCAAGTCACGCCGCGCGTGCAGGGCCTGGCCGTCAGCGGCCTGGGCACCGAGCGCTGGGCGCACGCGCGCTCGTCCTGCGGGCCGCACCGCGTGCACGATGCGCGCGGCTGGCTGGCGCGCGCCGTGCTGGCGGCCGAGGACCAGCGCTTCTTCGAGCACCCCGGCTACGACTTGGCCGAGCTGCTCGCCGCGCTCGACGCCAACCAGCAGCACGCCGCCATCCGCCGCGGCGGCAGCACCCTCACGCAGCAGCTCGCCAAGCTGATGGTGGCCGGCGACGAGCGCACGCTGGCGCGCAAGCTGCGCGAACTGCTGTACGCGGTGGAGATCGAGCAAACCCTGGGCAAGGCGCGCATCCTGCAGCTGTACCTGAACCTGGCGCCCTGGGGCGAGGATGCCGAAGGCCGCCTGGTGTGCGGCGCCGACGCCGCCGCGCGCCACTACTTCAACGTGCCCGCGCGCCGCCTCACGCCGCGCCAGGCCGTCACCCTGGCAGCCATGCTGCGCAACCCGCAGCGCGAGGCCGCGCGCTGGGCGCAAGAAGGCAGCGTGGACCGCGACCGGCTGGCCTGGATCGCCCAGCAGGTGCGTGGCGTGCCGGTGCGCCAGCTGCGCGCGCTGGTGGCGCAGCTGCAGGCCGAGTCGTCACCGCAGGCCGTCACGTCTGTGCCAGCGGACCGTACCGCGATGATCGTGGACGGGCTGTGAAGTCAGGGGGATTGGGGAGTATATTGTTTTGGCGGCCGACTGGCGGGAGCTGTAGCGAACCATATGGGGGAGTATGCGGCGGGCGCGGTGCGCCGCGCATTCAGGGCGCGGCCTTGCACTCAGACCGGCATGGCGGCGAACTCGGCGATGCGCTGCGCCAGATTGCGCGGGTTGATGGCCCAGCGCTCGGCGTCGTCGTATTCGAAATCCGCACCCACCTCGCCGTTGCTGCCGATACGCAGTAGGCAGGCTTTCCATGGGCGTCCCGTCGGGCTTTCGGCTGCCATGCGCTGGCACAGACTTTCAAGCACGTCGAGGGTGTTCAGGTCTGGCCCACTGGCTTGCCATTCACCTTGAAGATCAAAACTGTACGCAAACATGCTGGCGCCACCCGCCCGAGCCGGAACTGCGCCGCCTGGTGGCCGTTGTAAGGCGCCAAGCCCGTGTCCTCGAAGCCCAGCACGCGCAGGCAGTGCGCGGCCGAACGGTTGGCCGGGTCGCAATAGCCGAACACGCGCTCGCGCCCCAGGCCGTCGAAGGCGCGCCGCAGCAGCCACTCGCCACCATCCAGCGCCAGCGTGCCGCCCCAGGCGTCGGGCCGCAGGCGGGCGCCGATCTCGAGTTCGTCCGGGTCGTCGATCACGTGCACCAGGCTGAACCAGCCGCTGAAGCGCCACTCCGGCGCTTCCACCAGCGCCAGCAGCGCGTCGTTGATCTCGCCATCGGCATGCGCCTGGCGCGCCTCGGCCAGCGTGGCCGCGTCGGGCGGCAGGGCGCGCTCGGCGCACCAGATGCCCGTGCCTTCGTGCCGGCGGTAGAAATCCCGCAGGCCGGCGATGAAGCGCGCCGCCGTGGCGGGCTCGTCCAGCGGCAGGTCGTCCACCAGTTGCGCGCGCACGCGCGGGTCGCGGTGCATGTCGGCCAGGTCATCCGTGTCGTGGGCGGCAAACTCACGCAGGCGCAGCCGCGCGCTGGCGGACCAGGGCGGTGCAGGCAGGGGCGGCGCGGCGGCGGTCATGGCTGCGGGCACTGTAGCGGGCGCCAATGACGGCCGCCAGCTGGGAGGTTTACCAGCAATCTTTTGCTATTCAATAAATAGCTGCCTGCGCTTGTCGGTAAAGGCTAAAAACCCGATTTGACTCGAATTTTCTGCATGAAGCCTTCACCGCCTGCGGATGGGCCGCCTCCCGTATCATTCGCCCTTGCCGCATCCGCCGCGCGGCCTGCCCGCCGCTTTCGCCATGCCCCCCGATCCTCACGACCACCCCGACCAGCCGCTGCGTCCGCCCGAGCCCGAGGCCGAGCAAAGCCTGTGGCGCTGGTTGGTGGCGGCCGTGCTGGTGCTGATCATCGTGGTGGGCGCCTACCAGGCGTACGAATGGCTGGTGAGTGACGTGGAGCGCCGCCGCGCGGTGGCCGAGGCGCCCGCCGCGCCGCCACCGCCGCCCGCCGTGCGCGCGCCCCAGCCCGACGCCGCTCCGCCCGTCGGGCGCACCGTGCAGCCGGCGCAGCCCAGCGCGCCGCTCGAGGCCCCGGCGCCCGCCGTCACCGGCCAGGCCATCCACAAATGCGTGGTCGACGGCCAGGTGACCTATTCCAACCAGCCCTGCCCCGACGGCGCCGCCAGCGAAGCCCTGCAAGCCGATGGCGAAGACCCGAATGGCGTCGTCGGCTCCACCGGCGACAGCGTGCCCGTGCTGGTGGCGCGCCCGACCAGCCTGGGCGTGGGCGATCCCAGCCACCAGACCGCCGTGTGCGGCTACCTGCTGGCCGAGATCACGCGCCTGGACTTCGAGTTCAGGCAGCCCCTGCCGCCCAACGTGCTCGACCACATCTCCAGCCGGCTCAGCGCCCTGCGTGCCGAGCACGCCGCTGCCCAGTGCGCCCCGCTGCCCAAGGCGGCGGCCGATGCCAAGGCCGCGCCCGCCGCGCGCAAACGCCCGGCGGCGAAGGTGGTGGACGAAAAGCCGGGCGATTGAGGGCCTGGCGAGCGCTTCAAGTTTTCTTGATAGTGCAGCAAGTTTTATAGCTGTTTGCGCAATGTAGACGGGCGCTAAAGCCGAAAAAGACAAGAAAAAACCCGGCCTGAACAGGCCGGGTTTTTTCAGGTGGCGGCGGTCAACTCGGGGCCATCGCCCCGGGCCGGCCGCACTCAGGGCCGGGTGGAGCGCGGCGCCGGCATGCCCGCCGGTTTGCCGGCGCTGGCGGCACCGCTGGCCGCGCTGGCCGGCATGGCGGGCGTCAGGTCGGCCGGCAGGGCGCTGCCGCCGCCAAAGGCCGCGCCGCCGCGCGGGGCCGTGTCAGCCGCTGGCGCCGGGGTGGCGGGTGCCGGTGCTTTCTGCACCGTTCCGGTGGCGGCGCCAACCGGCGCGCCCATCGTGCCCTGCGCCGCGGCCGGCAGGTTCCAGGCCAGCGCCGTGGTCATCAGCAGGGCGGCGGGGACGGTGCGAAGAATGCGTTGAGACATGCGTGAATACCTTTCGGTGGTTGAACACAAGGCGCAGTCTGCCGGCTTTGCCCGTTACATGACGGGCGCAAATGTTGGCGTTGTAACGATGTGAATGCATACTCACATTACAAGTCGCAAGGCTTGGCCGGGAGCTGTCGGCGTGTCTGTCAGCGTGTGAAAGCACCGGATCCGCGGCTTCATCCGCCGCCTGCCCTTGCCAGCCGGGGCCTGGGTTGGCTAACCTGCCGCCATGGCGCCCCGGGGCGCCGCCTGGCCCATGCACCCATGCCGAACGACCCGCCTCCCTCCTTTCTCAGGCCGCCGCCGGAGCGCGGCGTGCCCCTGGGCGCGTGGCTGGCCGGCCTGGTGCTGCTGGGCGTGCTGGCGCTGCAACTGCTGCGGCTGACAGCGGCACCGGCGCCCGAGCCAGCGCCTGCGGCCGCGCCCGCACCCACCGCCCTGCCGGCCCCTGCCGCGCGGCCCGCCCCCGTGCCCGCCACGCCCGCGCTGCCGCCGGCGCGCGTGTCGCCCGCGGTGCCGGGCGACACCGTCGTCACCCGCTGCGTGCAGGCCGGGCGCACCACCTTCACCGACGGCGACTGCGCCCCCGACGCCCAGGCCAGCGAGTTGCGCGTGCAACGCGACCTGAACCTGGCCGACGGCGCCGCCCACCTGCCGCGTGCCCGGCCGCAGCGGGCGCCGCAGGCCGCCGCGGCGCCTGGCGGCAACGCGGCCCGTGCGGGCATCGACCGGCGCAGCGAATGCGCCGCGCTGGCCCGGCACATCGATCGGCTCGACGCCCAGGCGCGCCAGCCGCAAAGCGGGCAGATGCAGGACTGGATCAGCGAACGCCGGCACCAGGCGCGCAGCCGCCAGTTCCAGCTGCGCTGCTAGGCGTTGCCGAACCGCGCCGCCAGCACTGGCGCCAGACCGCCCTGCTGGGTAAAATAAAGGGTTGCCCTCACGACCCATTGGCGCGGGGGGAGCGCCGCAGACAGCACGTTTTCGCCTTGTGGTTCTGCCTGGTGCGCCCCTTCACACCTGCCCGCCGGCAGCGCCGCACACCGTGCCGCCACTGCCCTTGCCGATCAGCCCTGAAAGGGCGGCGGTGCCGGGCCTTCGCAGCGTCCGCGCCGGGTCCGTGCCCGACCAGCGCGCGCCGCGCAGACCGCCCTTTCAGCCCGGTCCCCGCTGTGACGCAGACAGAGTTTGTAAGCATTGAAGGATTCAGGAGAAACGATGGCGAAGGAAGAACTGATCGAGATGCAAGGCATCGTCAACGAAGTGCTGCCGGACACGCGCTTTCGCGTGACGCTGGACAACGGTCACGAGCTGGTGGCTTATTCCGCCGGCAAGATGAAGAAGAACCACATCCGCATCCTGGCCGGTGACCGCGTGACGCTGGAGCTGTCGCCCTACGACCTGACCAAGGGCCGCATCAACTTCCGCCACCTCGAGCGCCGCGGCCCGGCCCCCACCGGTGGTGGCGGCCAGCGCCGCCGCTGACGCGCGGGCCCGCAGTGACCCGCCACGCAGGCCGTCGCCTGTGGCTTCACTGCCTCGTCGTTGCCGGCGCCCTCGGTGCAGTGGGGCCGGCAGCCGCTTCGCGGACGGGCGCTGCCGTGCCGCAACCCTCCACGCCTTCGGGCGTCCGCGCCATGACAACACCTGACACCCTGGATGCGGTGGCGGCCGCCTTCGCCGCCCACCCGCGCACCGGCTTCCTGCCGCCCGAAGTGCGCGATCAGGCCGGCTACGACGGCCCCCTGCCCATCGGCCACGGCCAGACCAATTCGCAACCCCGCACCGTCGCCAACATGCTGCGCCTGCTCGATGTGGCGCCGGGCATGCGCGTGCTCGACGTCGGCAGCGGCTCGGGCTGGAGCACCGCGCTGCTGGCCCACCTGGTGGGTGCCACCGGCGAAGTGCGCGGCGTCGAACTGGTGCCCGAGCTGGCACGCTGGGGCGCCGCCAACCTGGCCGCCACCCAGCAGCCCTGGGCCAGCATCGTGGCCGCCACGCCCGGCGTGCTGGGCTTGCCGGCGCACGGCCCGTTCGACCGCATCCTGGTCTCGGCCGAGCCGGACACGCTGCCGCAGACGCTGGTCGACCAATTGAAGGACGGCGGCGCCATGGTGATTCCGGTCGCCGGCGAGATGCTGCGCGTGGTGCGCCGCGGTGACAAGACCGAGATCACGCGCCACGGCGGCTACCGCTTCGTGCCGTTGAAATAAGAGGCACCCCCCTGAGGCGCTGACGCGCCTTCCCCCCTCTGCTGCGCGAGGGGGGATAACGCCAGCGGGCGGGCCAAGCCCTTGCGCGGCGTTCACTGGCGTGGCCTGCTCCGCGGCCATTGGAAAGGGGCGGAAAGCGCGGGGTGAGTGGTCGCGGCGGGCGCCCCGATACGCCTTCTTGTAGGAGCGGGCTTGCCCGCGATGACGGCGCCTCGCCCTTCCAACCGCCCTAGCGCGGGCAAGCCCGCTCCCACAAAGCTGCTGGGGCCATATACTCCCTGTCACGCAAGCCGCCAGTGCCCGTCCATCAAGCGCCGACAATGCATACTCCCTTGCCTGCGCTCCGGTCTTGTCCACTGCGGGGCCAGCGGCTACCGTTTCGAGCCCTTGAGGTGGGCCAGCCGGCCGGGGCAGATACTCCCTGCCATGCAAGCCGACAGCGCCCTTCCATCAAGCGCTGGCGATGCATACTCCCCTATTTGCGCGCCACCCGCCGCGCCCGCACCGCCGCCGCCAGCCCGTCCAGCACCGGCACCGTCTGCTCGAAGCTGATGCACGCGTCCGTCACCGACACGCCGGGCTTCAGCGCTTGGCCGGGCACGATGTCCTGCCGCCCTTCGTGCAGGTGGCTTTCGATCATCACGCCCATGATGCGCGCGTCGCCCGCGGTCAGCTGCGCGGCCACGTCCTCGGCCACCACGATCTGCCGCGCGTGCTGCTTGCTCGAATTGGCGTGCGACAGATCGATCATCACCTGCTCGCGCAGGCCGGCGTCCTTCAGCAGCGCGCAAGCCGCATCCACGTCCGCCGCCGAATAGTTGGGCGCCTTGCCGCCGCGTAGGATCACGTGGCAGTCCTGGTTGCCGCGCGTCTCGAACACGGCGGCCTGGCCCATCTTGGTCAGCCCCAGAAAGGCGTGCGGCGACTGCGCGGCCAGGATGGCGTCGGCCGCCATCTTCACGCTGCCGCCGGTGCCGTTCTTGAAGCCCACCGGGCAACTCAGCCCGCTGGCCAGCTGGCGGTGGCTCTGGCTCTCCGTCGTGCGGGCACCAATCGCGCCCCAGCTCACCAGGTCGCTGATGAACTGCGGGCTCAGCAGGTCGAGAAACTCGGTGCCCACAGGCAGGCCCAGCGCCAGCACCTCCAGCAGCAGGCGCCGCGCCATCTGCAGCCCTTCGTTGATGGCGTAGCTGCCGTCCATGTGCGGGTCGTTGATGTAGCCCTTCCAGCCCACGGTGGTGCGCGGCTTCTCGAAGTACACGCGCATCACCACCAGCAGGTCGTCCTGCAGCCGCGCGGTCTCGGCGTGCAGGCGGCGCGCGTACTCCAGCGCCTGGTCGTGGTCGTGGATCGAGCAGGGCCCCACCACCACCACCAGCCGGTCGTCGGCGCCGTGCAGCACGCGCGAAATGGCGGCGCGGCTGGTTTCGACCAGGTCTTGCGCCGCCTCGGGCGCGGGCAGCCATTCCTGCAGCAGCGCGGGCGTCAGCAGCGGGCGCACGGCGCGGATGCGCGTGCCGTCGATGCGGGTGGTGTCGTGGGTGGAGGAGGATGCAACGGAGGCCATGCGCCGATTATCGCCTTTTGTGCCGCTGGCGCCCGTGGGGCAAGCGCAGGCAGCTATCAAATTGATATTTTCGAGGATGCAGTCGGCGCTTTGACTCGAAGCATCGTGATCGCCCCGAACGGGCAGCGCACGGCGCACAGCGCGCAGCCGGTGCAGCCCGCCGCGTCATGCAGTGCACTGGTCTTGCGCCCGCCCTCGGCCCGCAGCCACAGCACGCGCGGCGCACACACCGCCACGCACCAGCCGCAGCCGGTGCAGCGCGTGGGGTTGATCAGCGGCACGGCGCGGGCAGGCGCTTTCATGATGCCTCATTCCGGTTCCACCTCAAGACGTTAACCATCGTCATCCCAGCGAAAGCCGGGATCCATGCGCTCGGCGCGCGTCGTCTGGATTCCGGCTTTCGCCGGAATGACGAGATTCATGTCGTTTCGATCTCGAAATGGAATCAGGGCTGCACCGTGGCGTACTGCGCCATCGCCCGCGCCAGCAGCGCGCGGCTGTCGGCGATGACCTTGGTGCGCCAGGCGGGCGACGACGGGTTGAACATCTCGCGGTAGTCGCGCTGGATGCGGGCCTGGTCGTCGGCGCTGGCGTAGCCCCATTGCGCGCCCTGGTTCTCCAGCACGGTGATGTGCAGCGACTTGATGGCGCCCAGCGTGGTCTGGCTGTCCAGCGTGCCGTATTCGAAGCCGGCCGGCAGGTGCAGCCCGCCTTCGCGCAGCGAGCCCATCCACGAGGTCACGTCGCCGGTGATGGTGTAGAAATCCTTGCCGCTGCCCCAGTCGATGGGGTGGCCCTGGAACACCGTCTCCAGCCCCTGGCGCACGCGCGGCTCGTCGGGCGGGTTCAGGAACACGTGCAGGTGCCCGCGCGCGCCGTAGCCGGTGTGCAGGTCGATGCTCATCGACACCGGGTAGGCGTTCATGATGGCGCGCAGGCGCGGCGCCAGCGCCTCGAACTGCGGCGCCAGCGCGCTGCCGCCGTAGTAGATGCCCTTGGGAAACGCGTACTGCCCCTGCAGCACCGCCTGCCGCAGCGGCCCCATGCCGTGCTGGCCGATCATGCCCACCGCGCGCAGCAGGAACAGCCGGTGCTGCACCGCGCCCAGGTCGGCCGGCTGCGTGGGGTTGATGAGGCTGTCGACCAGCGGATAACCGGCGTTGTCGGTCAGGTACAGCGCGTTGGTCTGCGCGGCGTTGCGGTTCATGTCCACGTTCTGCTCGGTGAAGCGGCGCTGCCGCGCGAAACCGTAGGGGTTGATGGCGTGCAGCAGCAGCACGCCGGTGTCGGCCAGCGCGGCCTCGCCCATGAACTCCTGCATGAACAGCCGCGTGACGGCGCTGCCCGCCGGGCCTTCCACGCCGTGCACGCCCGAGGACATGATGATCAGGCGCTTGGGGCTCTGCTGCGCCGGCACGTACAGGCCGTCGACGAACAGGCCGCTGGCCTGCGCGCTGGCCACCGGAATGGCGAAGCGCTCGACCCGCTGAAAGCGCGCGGCCAGCGCATCGCCCTCGGCCAGGAAGGCCTGGCGCGCGCCGGCGTAGTCGTCGATGAACAGCGCCTGCGCAGCCGCGTCGGGCGCGATGGCCGGATCGGCCGGCGCGTAATTGGCAAAGCGCCACAGCGCCACGGCCACGCCCAGCGCAGCCACCACGATCAGCGCCAGCAAGCCGCGCCACAACCAGCGAAGCATCATGTCCTGTTCCTCCTTCGTTAAACCCGGCCACTATAGGCGGCCCGTATCATGGGCCGATGATGATCGCCGAGCTGACCCGCCACCTGCTCATCGAAGGCCGCGTGCAGGGCGTGTACTACCGCGCCAGCATGGTCGAGCAGGCCACGCGGCTGGGCGTGCGCGGCTGGGTGCGCAACCTGCGCGACGGGCGGGTGGAGGCCGTGGTGCAAGGCCCGGCCGACGCGGTGCAGGCCGTGATCGACTGGGCGCAGCGCGGGCCGGCGCAGGCGCGCGTCACGCGCGTGGCCGTGGCCGACATGGCGGCGGCGGAGTTCGAGGCGTTCGAGGGCTTCGTGCAGCGCGGCACGGCTTGAGCGTGGGCCGGCGGGCGTGCGCAACGCGCTTGGTGGGAGCGGGCTTGCCCGCGATGCGGCGCTGGTGCGGGTGAGGCGCTTCATCGCGGGCAAGCCCGCTCCCCACAGGGCATGTTTCCATATACTCTCCACTATAAACGCCGCCAGCGCCCGTCCTGCAAGCTCTGGTGATGCATACTGCCTCTATGTTGGCAATAAAGTGACGGCCTACAGCGTGCGCCCGAACGGCGCAATGCCGATCCACGCCGCGTGCGCCCAGAACGCGAACGCCGCCCAGGCCACCACGCCCACCACCAGCGTGACCAGCGTGCCGCCCATCGAGCCAGCGGCGTAGGTGGTGCCCAGCGCCCGATCACGCCCGCGCGCGGCGCGGAAGTCCAGAATGGCCCACAGCAGAAAGGCGCCGAACAGCACCACGTCCACCAGCTTGGCCGTGGCCAGCAGGTGGCCGAAGGCCCACAGCTTCACGCCCAGCACCATCGGGTGGTGCAGCCGGGCCTTGAAATGGTTGCGCGGCACGTAGGCGGCCGCCAGCAGGATGAAGGCCGCCAGCGTGAACAGCG
>RRZU012838508.1_pt1 | contig 11921 bp, 11 predicted proteins | sample 2165561 | NCBI WGS metagenome assembly RRZU01 (sample SAMN10456909, study PRJNA506462) | wastewater metagenome | isolation source: wastewater sludge | place: USA: Moscow, Idaho | reverse complement strand
TCCAAGCGATGTCAGCAGCCAGTTAACCACTCCGGTGCGGTAGTCGAAGAGCCAGCGAAACACGGTAACGGCCGCGACCATCGGCATGGCCCAGGCGAGGAGCAAGGCCACCTGGATGATGATGCGCACGAGGCCGTGCACTGCCCGCATGAGCAGGGCAAACGCGAGGCCGTTGGCCACAGTCATGAGCGCGTTAAAGAAGCAGAAGAGAAGAGATCGGACGACGACGGCCCACAACGAGCCGTCAGCAAAGATACGTGCGTAGTTGTCCAGTCCGGCGAAGGCGGGTGGCTGGCCGAACTGCTGGGCCAGTCCATACTCCTGTAGCGATGTGACAACCTGCCAGAAGAGTGGATAGCCAAGCCCCGCGAGCAGGAGAAAAACCGGCCCAAGAAGCAAGCCGTACGGCGTGACCTGGCGCTTCTTTCGCCGTGGCGCTGCAATTGCGGCAGTCGAATTCATGAGCACTCCAAAATTGTGGCGGGGTGTGCAGGTGGTACAAACACCCGCACACCCCGCCGTTGCAACTTAGTTCCCGTTAAGCATCGGGGTGAGCTTGGTGTCGTACTCGGTTGCGAGTGCCTTGACATCGCCGCCGTCCGCGATCTTCTGGAAGAGCTCCTCGTAAACGAAGGCTCCTTCAATAGCTGCCCAGCCGGGGGCGGCGGGGGTGAGCTTGGAGGCTGCGGCCGTCTCGATCATGGTCTTAGCGAACTTATCGTCGCCGAGAGTGCCCACATACGTGGAATTTGCCGGGCCGAGGCCGTTCTTGCCCAGCATGGTCTGGTACTCCTCGGAGAAGATGATGCGCAGCAGGTTCTCCGCCAGTTCAGGGTTCTCCGACTTGGCCGAGATGGCGATGTTGGAGCCGCCAGCGAACACGGGAGCCACGCCGCCGTCGACCCCTGGAAGTGCGAAGATATCGAACTTGGCAGCGTCGGCCATGCCGTCGCGGACCTCCTCACCGTCGTCGTTCTTCGTCATGTCGCCGATGGACCAGCGGGCCCAGCCGGGTGCCATGATGGCGGTAGCTTCGGGCGCGCCGCCGTCGGCACTGTCGTTGAGGAAGTCCCAGTAGGCGACGTCGCGTTCGGTGGTGGGCAGCAGCGAGGAGCCGCGTACCAACTCCTGCCACATCTCCAGGCCCTTGATGGTGTGGGGATCGGAGAGGGTGGAGGTCCATTCGGTGCCATCCACGGTGGCAAGTTCGCCGCCGTTGGCGAATACCCAGGAGATGCCGTTGCGCCAATCCTGGCCGCCCATGGCGAAACCGGACTGCTTGTCCGTCTTCAGCTTCTTGGCGGCGTCGGTGAACTCGGCGAGGGTCTTGGGAACGTCAACGCCCGCCGCCTTCCAGATGTCCGGACGGTAGAACACGTAGCGCGAGCCGAAGTAGTAGGGCAGCGCGTACTGCTTGCCGTCCACGGTCCCAACCTCCACGAAGGACTGGAGCAGATCTTCGCCACCCAGCTCCTCGTAGATCGGGCTGAGGTCACGGAAGGCGCCAACGGTGGAGAATGTCGGGGTCTGGGTGTTGCCGATCTCCACCACATCGGGCGTGTTCTTGGCATCGGGTAGTGCGGTGGTGAGCTTGGTGACCAGGTCGCCCCAGGCCTGTTCTTCAATCTTGAGGGTGGCACCCTCGTTTTCCTTCTCGAAGGTGGTCTTGAGGTAGTCGCGCAGCTCATCGGGGGTGTCGCCGCCTGCGAGCCAGAGGGTGATGGTGGTGCCAGTGGAGGACCCGCCGGTAGTGTTGGACGCTCCGCCGTCGTCAGAGCTGCACGCGGCGAGCCCCAGCATCGATGCCGCAGCGAGTACTGCGACGAGCCGTCGATGATTCTTCATGGTTATTCCCTTTCAATACTTATGCGATACCGAGGCGGCCCGAAAGGACAAGAACGGCGGCGCCTTGCAGAGGGCCGTCGTGCCCGAGTGTGGAGAGGCGGACTCGGAGTGAGCGGTGCGAGCGGGGGAGAGTCCGCTCGCGGATGGTGGTGTCGGTAGCGGAGAGCAGCGGGCCCTCCAGCAGTTCGTTCGGTCCAGAGACAATGACTTCGCTGATGTTGAGAGTGGCGACGATGGGAGCGAGGAGAATACCAAGGCGGGTACCGATGGCGGTGAGAGTGGTGACGGCGTCGCCCACCCGCCGCAGCGCCGGTTCGGAGAGCACAGTTTCCAGGCAGCCGTATCGACCACATGCGCAGAGCTGCGCCGGCCCGAGGGGAGAATCGGGACCATCGCGATCATCCATGATCGTCACGTGGCCGATCTCGCCTGCGGCATTCTCACCGCCCTGCATAAGGGCACCTGCTGCCACGATGCCTGCGCCCACGCCGTGACCGATGACGATGCGTAGCAGTCCTTCGCCCCGCGCACCGCCGAATGTGTATTCGGCGAGGGCCGCGCAGTTGGCGTCGTTGGCGACGCGGACGGGAAGGGAGAGCTTCTTCTCCAACAGGCGAGCTAGCGGGACGTTATACCAGCCGCGGTTGGGAGCCTGCTCTACTGTGCCCTCGGGTGTGATGATGCCGGGGGAAGAGACCCCCACTCCGAGGATTTGGCAGTCGGCTGCATTGGTAACCCTCTGACAGAACTCGGTGATCGCATCGATTCCAGCTGCCCCGCGTGGAAGAACACCTTCTTCGCGAAGGCGGTGCACGATGCGTCCACCGAGGGTGAGAATGGCGCCGGAAAGGACGCCGTCGTTCGTCAGATTGATAGCCACGATCTGCCAGGTTTCTTCGGAGAGCCCGACGAGAGTGGCGCGTTTTCCAACTTTGCCGGGGCGGTCCTCTGTACCAAGTTCGACGACGAGCCCCTCGTTCAGAAGGTCCTCGACTAACACGGACATCGTGACCCTGGTGAGACCGGTGGTACGTGCCAGTTCCGCGCGAGATTCCGGGCCAGACTGGAAGAGGTGCTGGAGCACAACGGCGCGGTTGTGGGCGCGAGCTTCCGTGGGATGTGCTCGGCCCATGCGCCGCAGATGTCGCGATTCCATGTAAGTTAGTTAAGCATACTTACAATAAATGTGTCATCTGTTACACCGAAGAGTTATAGAATTGTTGCATCCTCGACTCCGGAAGGATCGTCATGAACTCCGATATCTTCGGTTTGGTACCTCGCCCCCTCGACGTGCGCATCACGGGCGAAGACGAATACCCACTTATGGTCGACGACGACGTCCGCTTCACCACCGATACCGTCCACTTGCGCCTGCCATCGGGTGCGATGGGGTGGCAAAAACGCGAGGCTTACCGTATTGAAGTGCGCCAAGGCCGGTCAACGATTTGGGCCTTCGGACCTGACGGTGTACGCCATGCACGGCGCACGCTCGCCCAACTCCGGCGCGTGGGGACGGTTCCCGACATGACGATTATCGACCGGCCAGAGTTTCCGTGGCGCGGTCTCAGCGTGGACATCGTGCGGCATTTCTTTGGGCCGCAGGAGCTCGTACGCATCCTCGATCTCATGGCGGATCTGGGATTCAACCGGCTTCATCTCCATCTCTCTGACGATCAAGGCTGGCGCATCGAGGTTCCCGCATTCCCCGAGTTGGTTGAGAAGTCCTCCGGGAGTTGCGTGGGAGGGGGAGAAGGCGGATACCTCAGCCTCGATGACATGGCCTACGTGACCAAAGAAGCGGCTGTACGGGGTATCGTCGTCGTCCCCGAAGTGGACGTACCGGGCCACACCACCGCGGCCCTCCACGCCCTTCCCGAGCTTAATTCGGACGGTGTGGTGCCTGACCTCCACGAGGGCATTGAGGTGGGAATCTCCACGCTGAGCACGAAGGCCCCGCTCACGGCGCCGTTCCTCGATGCCGTGATCAACACCCTGTATAAGTTCAGTTCCGAAGGAATTCATGTGGGCGGGGACGAGTGCCTGCTCACGCCGCCGGAGGAATTTGCCGCATTGGTGAAGATGGCGGTAGATCGAGTGCATGCGCGCGGACGATGCGCCATCGCCTGGCAGGAAGCCGCAGCTCAACTGGCCGAGGGTGACCTGCTGCAAATCTGGGACGAGCGCCAGAATATGGACGAGGTTCATCGCGCTTCTCGGCGCGGCGTGGGTGTGATCGCTTCGCCTGCCTCGAAGATCTACCTTGATATGAAGTACGACGAGTCGGAGCGGCTGGGACTCGTCTGGGCAGGAACGACGACGCTGCGTCAGTCCTACGAGTGGAACGCGCGAGGATTTGTGGAGGGAGTGCTTCCCGAGGCGGTTGTGGGGGTCGAGGCGTGTGTCTTCACCGAGACGATCGAAACCATCGATGAGCTGATCTACATGTTGATGCCACGGTTGGCAGCTGTGGCTGAGGTGGCGTGGACCGGGAGCGGGGTGGACGGGTGGGATTCTTTCGCTCGCCGTATCGCGGTGCGCGCCCACAATTGGGATTTCCCGTGGTACCGGGCGCCCGAGGTTGAATGGCTAGAGCCGGTCCCGATTTGGGATGCGCGGTACGCCAGCACCTAGACTGGGGGAGTGCCGGCGAGACGCGCCGGTAGTCGCTGCGTCCTATGGGCGGGCGATACCTACGGGAAGAAGGATTGCATGCTCAGCCGTACCGGCCGCCCACTTGCTCAGGTCATTTTTGGACCCATTGCGAGGGCCTGTGTGAAGGCGCACATCTCTGCAGATACTGTCACCATCGTGGGAACGATTGCCGGTGTGATTGCGGCGCTCACTCTCCTTCCCTTTGACCACCTCACCGGCGGTGCCCTCATCATTGCGGTTCTTGTCATTTTTGACAATCTTGACGGACAGATCGCTCGGCTCACCGGCACTGCCTCGACGTGGGGTGCGTTCCTTGATTCAACGCTCGATCGTGTTTCCGACGGCGCCATCATGTCCGGAATCCTCATCTGGGCTTACTTCTGGGCAGATCCGAGTTATCAGGAATGGATTCTCCTTGGAGGCCTTGGGGCGCTGGTCTTCGGCAGTGTGGTTCCCTATGCTCGCGCCCGTGCCGAAGGGTTGGGCATGACTGCCTCGGTGGGGATCGCTGAGCGTGCTGATCGTCTTCTTGTGCAGTTACTTGCGACGTTGCTTGTGGGCATGGAGCTGGGCGACTGGATCATGGCTGTGGCTGTGTGGTTCTTGTTTATCGCAGCGTTCATTACGGTCATTCAGCGCATGTTGTACGTACGCGCGCAGGCTCTTGCTGGCAAGGAGTAAATCATGGATGCGGTGAAAGTTTTTCGTCTCGCGCAGGGAACCGTTGATCGGCTGCCCGAATCCGTGGGACGGGGATTATTCAATGTTGCCGGGACTATCGCTGGCGCCTCGAATATCAAGGGTGTGCGCCAGCTGCGCAAGAACCAGGCTCGGCTGCGGCCCGGGATGGGAAAGATCGCAGCCCGCCGCCTGAGTATGCGGGCCATGCGCTCCTATATGCGGTATTACTATGAGACTTTCCGTATGTCGAGCTTGAGTCAGGACCAGATCTTGGCGCGGGTGCGCGAGGATGTCACCGACGAGATTCGTGACGAGTTGGCCGCGGGGCATGCGGTCACCGGTGCTGTCATGCACTCGGGCAACTGGGATTTGGCGGGTGCATGGGCAACTCTTGCGGTGGCGCCGGTGCATACGATCGTAGAGAAGCTGGAACCGCCGGAGATCTTCGAGGGATTCTTGAGATTCCGTGAGGGGTTGGGATTGACGACCTATCCCCTCGTCAAGGGAGGTGGGGCACTCCACTCGCTCGAGCGAGATATGAAAGAGAAGGCCATTTTTACGCCCATTCTGGCTGATCGCGATCTCTCTGCCTCGGGAGTGGAGGTGACTCTTGGGGGTATTCCCATGCTGGCGGCGCCCGGCCCGGCCCTGCTCGCACAACGTCTTGGTGCCACCATCTGCCCCACCTTCGTTCACTACGAGAAGCTGCGTGGGGAGCGCCGCAAGGCAGCCGGAACCTCGTGGGGTGTGTGCGTGACAATTCTTCCCGGCATCGCCGCACGTACCACGAAGGAATCGTCCGGTGCCGAGCGGGAAGCTGACCTAGTGCGAATGAGTCAGAAGTGGCTGAGCGGGCTTGAGCCCCTCGTTATCGAGCACCTGGTGGACTGGCACATGCTGCAGAAAGTGTTCGTTGAGGATCTCGATCCGGAACGGCTGGCCCGTGCGCGGGCAAAGGCGCGGGCTGTGGCAAGTGAAGGCACGACACACGGGAAAGACGACGTATGAGAATTGGTATCGCCTGCCCGTATTCGTGGGATGTGCCAGGTGGGGTGGGCTTCCACATCCGCGACCTCGCCGAGGAACTTATCCGGCGAGGCCACCACGTGGAGGTTATTGCCCCGGCCGAGGACATGAGGAGTGCTCCGGACTACCTGACCTCGACGGGAGGCGCGATATCGATTCCTTACAACGGCTCGAACGCCAATCTCTCCTTCGGGCCGCGTGTGAATAGAGCTGTGCGTGCATGGTTGAGGAAGGGACAGTTTGATGTGGTGCACGTGCACGAGCCCAGTGTTCCTTCGGTCTCCATGCTTGTGCTCATGAATGCAGACTGCCCAGTGGTCTCTACCTTCCATACCGCGACAGATCGTTCTCGTGCCTTCGAGATGATGGCCCCGCTTATTCGCCCGGTGTTGGACAAGGTGCAGTCTCGTATCGCTGTTTCTCAAGAGGCGCGCCGAACCGCCGTACAGTACGTGGGAGGAGATGCCTTCGTCATCCCCAACGGCGTCTACACCCGGGAGTTTGCGAGGGCCCCGCGCGACGAGCGATTCATAGGTACTCCCGAACGTCCTACGTTGGGTTTTCTTGGACGAATTGACGAACCGCGTAAGGGACTTCCCGTCGTCGCCCGCGCATACTCGCGAATTGTTGCTGCCTACCCGGGTATCAAGCTGTTCGTGGCCGGGCGCGGCGATCAGGAAACTGCGCGCAAGCTATTCGGTGAACACGCGGACTCCGTAGAGTTTCTCGGAGGTGTGAGCGAAGAGGACAAGAAAGCACTGCTTTCCTCCGTGGATATCTACCTCGCACCGAATACCGGCGGCGAATCTTTTGGCATCATTTTGGTGGAGGCGATGAGCGCGGGCAGCTTCGTCGTCGCCTCTGATATTCCGGCATTCCGAGCGGTTTTGGGCAACGGAAGCTACGGATCACACTTTGCGAACGACGACGCAGGTTCGCTCGCCTCAACTGTCCTCGGCGCACTCGGGGATCCGGAACGTCGTGCGGCGACGGCCGCAGCAGCCCATCGCGAGGCGTTGCGTTACGACTGGGCAACGGTCGCCTCACAGGTGTACGCGGTGTATGAGACGGCCATCCGAACCGCGCAGATGGAGGTACCCGAATGACCTGGGAATGGTGGATCGTCATAGCCGCGCTTGTCATGGGCCTTGTCATCTTGATGGTGACGCAGCGCGCCCGTAAGCTTGACTCCCTCAATCGCACGGTGGCTAAATCGCGTCGTGCCCTGGAGATGGCGCTCACGGCGCGCGCTCACTACGCGCACGACTTTGCCACCGTGGGTGCTCTCGATATGGCCGGCGCCGTTCTTCTCACCGATAGCGCGGACGGCTGCCTGCGTGAAGGGATGCAGCCGATTATTGACGACGGACTGGATACCCTGAGTCACCTGCAGTTGGAAGCTAGTGCGGGAGAGGCAGCTGATCGCCGTCAATTGGAATCGAACCTCTCGCGTACACTCCGGCTGACGGTTGATCAGCTAGATGAAGACGATCTTGATGACGAAGCGCGCGCTTTTTATGACAAACTTCAGCAGGCACGCCTTCAGGTGAAAATGACGCGAAACTTCCACAACTCCCACGTGGCGCAGGTACGCCGGGTGCGTACCGGCGTGGTAGCACGCATCTTCCCGATCGCGGGGCATGCCCCCTGGCCCCAGACCGTCGACATGGACGATGTGGAGTCAGCGTGAACGAACCATATGTTTCTATCTACCAGGATGGGCCCGCACCCCAGGTGTCGTATCAAGCGCCCCGATGGAAAGAGCCGCGGCGCCACTCGGCCGCCTACTATATCGGTATTGCTGTTCTCATTGCGGTAGCAGTGGCGGGATTTTTCTACACGCTTCCGCTCATCAGCTTTCAAGGCACCGGTGTCACGCTGATGCTGGGGATTCTGGCCCTTGTCCCCGTCGTCGTTATTCTGTCTGTGATTCGCTGGATTGATCAGTGGGAGCCGGAGCCGGTGGGGTTGTACGCGGTGGCGTTCGGATGGGGCGCCGGGGTGTCGACGCTCATGGCAATCATTGGGAACTTTGTTTTTGAAAGCACCGTGAGTTCGATGAGTGAACTCGACGCTTACCAGCAAGCGGCGCTGCCGGTGGTGGTGGGAGCTCCTCTCATTGAGGAAGCTGTGAAGGGGGTGGGAGTTCTTCTCCTCTTTTTTGTCTTCGCTCGCTACTTCAATGGTCCCGTGGATGGTCTGGTCTATGGGATGCTCATCGGATTGGGCTTCGCGTTCACGGAGAACATCTTCTATTTTGGTCAGTTCTACGATGAGCTGGCGTCGGTGTTCCAAGCTCGGGCGATTGAAAGTCCTTTCGTTCATCCGTTCTGTACCGCGATGACAGGTATGTTTGTGGGGATGGCGACCAACCGGCGTTCCACATTGGCGGTGGTTCCGTTCGCTATTGCAGGGTATTCGTTGGCCGTCTTCCTTCACGGGCTCCACAACTACTCGGCGGTGCAGAATATCAGCAGCGTGGAACGGTTTGCCTACCAGTTGCCGATTTATGTGGGAGCCATCTACCTGGTGATTTTTCTGCGGCGGCGCGAGCGTGAACGGGTGACGCGAGCACTGGTGGACTACGCCGAAGCCGGGTGGATCACCAGCAACGAAATTGCGATGATCCAGACCATTCCAAATCGCCAGGCGGCTGTTAGATGGGCTGGGGCGAACGTTCAAGGAATGGGCGGAAGTGCCGACGTAGGGCGCCAAGCCATGCGCCGTTTCCAGACGGAACTCATTGATCTAGGAAATGCTCGTTCACGCAATTTACATCGGATCACTGTTCATCTGCCACACAATCGCGCCGAGGAAGCACGCAAGCTTCGGCTTTTAGGGGAGTTGCGGAGCGTTTTCACCGGAGTGACGAATGGCTGATCGGAATGGTCACGGATTGACAGCACAGCAGCAGGCTGAGGTGGACTCAGAGTGGTCGCCGGACGCCGATGGGATTTTGCGCCGCAGCGCCGCGCGAGTTGTGCTCTTCGATCCGAAGGGAAGGATCTTCCTACTGCGAGGGCACGACGTCGGAGATCTCAATCACACCTGGTGGTTCACTGTGGGCGGCGGAATCGACGCCTCCGAGGACCCTCGCGACGGTGCCTGCCGCGAAATCTTGGAAGAAACTGGCGTGATTCTCACTCCCGGCCGTTTGGTGGGCCCGGTTCTCAGACGTCACGCCACCTTCCATTTTGCCCTGGAAATGCGCAGGCAGGACGAGGAGTTCTTTGCTGTGTTTCTCGACGACGACGAAGCGGGGCGAGTAGGAAAGAATCATCGGTTGACGGCACTGGAAAAGGAAGTGCTCGATGAGATGAGATGGTGGTGGCCTCACGACATTGTAGAGGTTGAACGCTCCGGAGCTTCTCACTCCACCTTCTATCCGCGTGGTATCGCTGACCTGGCAACGAGGTTGTGGAGCGGATGGGACGGTTTGTGTCCGGAGGTGTGGGAGGAGGGATGCCTCCGGGAAGTAGTCCCAGAGGCATCACTTGCATCTTAGTAGCTTTGCTCCAGTGGCAGCACTCGAATGTAGACGGGGTTGCCCCAGACGGGACCCTCGGCAATCCCCTTGGCGGGATTTCGGGCGGCAATATGGTTGCCGTTTCCGGTGTAAATACCCACGTGCCCAGGCCACCACATGAGGTCACCGGGCTTAGCCTGAGATGCTGGGATACGCGGCCCCATCTTCACCTGATCGTTGGGGACTCGAGGCAGGAGAATTCCGAACTGGGCGTAGACCTGCCGGGTGAAAGATGAACAATCGAAGGCGTAGGGTCCATTGGCGCCTTTGATGTAGGGGAAGCCCTCGTAGCGCCGAGCGACTTCAACGACTTGCATACCCTTTTCTTCGTTCCAGGGGAGTTCCATGGATGACACCATGGTGGTGACCTTGCCCTGGGGTGCGAGGGATAGTCCGGTGGCTTGAGCCGCCGGCGTGGTTGCTCCGCTGAGGGTGCTTATGACGAGGCTGGCAACGCTGGCGGCAATAAGTATCCGTGGTCTGACGCGCATCGATCTCTCCTAAGGCCGGGTCTAGGAAGTGTGTTTATGTAGACAACACATTCATAATGTCCTTATTAGGATAAAACTTTGTGAGCACAATGGTCAATATGGTTCGGAGGTGACTCTGCTGTCCGTGGCTGTGCGATAGGGGCGTTGTGTTTGCGCAATGCGGTGCCTTTTTTTCGCTAGTGGACGAGCATTGGCTCTTGGGGGCTTCGTCCCACCACTCCTGGAGTGTCGCGCGGCGGCGCGCCACTTGTTGCAACTTCCTCAACGCTCACTACTTACAAAATGAAATAACTAAACGATATGTACATACAATTTAGAGTGTGGGTAAGGGTGATGAAGGGGCTGTATCGCATGTCTGCGATACAGCCCCTTCGCCAGGGATGGCTACTCTCGTCAGGTATTTAGTCCGCGGAGATAAAGGGTGATGTGGGTACCTCTTCAGGTGGGGGAATTTCTGACGAAGATGGTTCAGAGGAGTGGGCTGCGGTTGGTGATTGTGCGGGGCCCGGATTCGGCGAAGGAGGCTCGGAAGGCGCCGGTGTTGAACCGTTAGTTGGTGCGGGAGCTGTTGGAGCGGGTGGCGTTGGCTCGGGCGTGGGTGTCAGAGGAGGGACGGCGGGAGTTGTTGGTGAGGGGGAGGTGGGTGTTGTCGGTGAAGAAGCGGTTGGGGTGGGCGTCGCTTCCGCCTTCTTCTTTGCCTCTTCCTCAACCTTGCGCGCTTCTTCGGCCTGCCTTGCTTCTTCTGCTTTCTTAGCTTCCTCGGCCTTTTTTGCCGCCACCTCTTCCTCGGTTGGATCATAAGGAAGGAGGCGGATATAGACGGGGTCGCCGTAGACAGGACCTTCTTGGATGCCTACCGAAGGATTGCGGGCGGCAATATGATGACCGTTGCCCGTATAGATACCCACGTGGCCTGGCCACCACATGAGGTCTCCGGGTTTGGCTTCCGAGGCGGGCACTCGCGGACCCGCGTTCACCTGGTCCTCAGAGTATCGAGGTAGATTGATGCCAAATTGGGCAAATACGTGTTTTGTGAAGCCCGAGCAGTCGTATCCGATGGGGCCATTACCACCCCAGACGTAGGGGAATCCGATGTATCGGCGGGCAAACTCCACTGCCTGCTCGCCCTTCGTCCTGCTCCAGCCGAGATCTGCGACCGTCGGTATCTCTCTGACGCGGCGTTCGAGTGCTGCCAGTTGGGCCGGAGGGATGACTGCCTCTTCGGGGCTGGTGGGATCACCCGCAATGGTCGAGGGATCCTGAAAGAGTAGTGAGGTGAGGATTGGGGTGGTGTTGTAGGTGGCGGTGAGTGCGGCATGAATTGGTGTGTGAGATGCTGCTACTGGATCGGTTGGCACTCGAAGCACCACTGAGGTAATCGGAGCTCTTGTGGGTGCAGTGCTGAGGAGGTCGGCTCGGACTTCTGAAACATTGGTGCCGACAAGCGTTCCCACGATCAGACCGGCGGCTGTAGCTGCGGTGAGCGTTTTGGTTCTGGTTCGCATCAGTCTTCCCGAGATGGAAGTTAAGCCCGGGGACGCGCCGAGCATCAATGGTTCTTATGTTACTCCCGACACACTGGCTGTGAAAAGTTCTGATCTGAGTGTGTATAGTCCTTTCAATTTGTGGTGAATCGCCTTTTCTCACGTGCGGTATGATGAGAGGCGGACAATTATTCATATTTCTAGGAGAACTCCGTG
>RRZU011061798.1_pt1 | contig 11923 bp, 7 predicted proteins | sample 2165561 | NCBI WGS metagenome assembly RRZU01 (sample SAMN10456909, study PRJNA506462) | wastewater metagenome | isolation source: wastewater sludge | place: USA: Moscow, Idaho | reverse complement strand
TTAAATTTCAGGATACTTTTATAATTCAGGTTAAAATCCTTAATGGTTATATTTGAAATCTGGAGACCATCTATAAATGTTCCTTTTTTATTAATGACCAGAAGTTTCAGCATCCCATACTGGTTCCAATTGGGGTACCACCAGTCTGGGGTAAAGATTCCTTTCACATCGCCAAAGTCGCCCGGGCTGATCCATGTGCCGATACAGGTGTCATTCAGATAAAAATGAATATCAGATGGCCAGACGTCGTTAATGCCGGGTGCCTCGGAACTTAATTCGGCAGATATAGTTATTTGATCGATTTTCATGGAAGATGGAATGAAATTTGGTATAATGTATTCGACATAGCCTTTTGTGAACCATAATATATCGGCATTATAACGATCTGGATGAGCAAAATATCGTGTGTCATCAACTTCACCGATAATTGCTTTTGATGAGGAAAGTCCACAGGTCGGGTAAACATTGTAATCTGAAAAATGTCCAACCTTTAACTCGGTCTGGTAAAGATTTTTACTGTCTTCAAGCTGATCGAGATCAATTAAGATCTTATCCAGATGCACAGAACATTTTTTCTGATTTCCATGTCCACCTGATTCATTTGAAACGGTAATGAGACCGCAGTCTTCCAGTTTCTTTATATGGCTGGTCAGAGCGCCATTGGTTATGTTCAACTCTGTGGCAATTTCATTCATGTTCAGCCCATTGTTGTGAAGTAGTAATTTGATGATTTCAACTCTGATATCCGAACCGAGGGCTTTGAAAATGTCCAGACCTTCATCCAATGATTTTATATGTAACATCAGGGAGTCCTCCTTGTGAAGCTATGTTTAGCTTTATGTAAATTATTATAAACATTTTAAAAAAATAAGTCAACCAAGATAAACACGAGTCAAAAGACTTAAAATCGCGGTAAAATGGGACAAATCAAGCATAGTATAGATATATCTAAAATATTATTCAAAATAATAAAATGAATATTGACAGATGGTATCATGTTGTGCAATAATACTGCTATAAGGTAATGACAAAATGAAATGTATCAATGTTGCACAATATTTATGAAGGTGACTTCAATTGCAACATGGGTATCATGAACTACTTTCCTTTTGTCAAAACTAAAAACTCAAATAATTTACCTTTTTATAAAAAGCTAAATATTTGAACAATCAATATGGAATCCGGGCGGGGTTCTGACTAAGGAGGAAAAAAGATGAAAAAGAAGTTACTCAGTGCGTTGTTATGTGTAGCAATGGTATCGACTGTTTTGACAGGATGCGGTGGTGCTGCAACACAGGAAGCTGCTACAGATGATGCAGCAGCAACAGAAGAAACATCAGAAGAAGCAGCAACAGAAGATGCAGCAGCAGAAGAGACAGGTGAAGTAGAACCGGAAGCAGTTACAACAGTAGGTGATGCAAATGGAACACATATGGAAATGTGGTCATTCGTGGAATTACACAATACATACTACGGTAAAATGGTAGATATGTGGAATGCTGCAAATCCAGACAGAACAATAGAAGTGACTTTTACAACTTATCCATATGCAGATATGCACAACAAACTGATCATGTCATTACAGACAGGAGAAGGTGCTCCTGATATCTGTGATGTTGAAGTAGGACAGTTCCCTAATGTGGTAGCTGGTGTTGACGAGTGGTTATATCCACTTGATGATGCAGCAACAGATTATATGCCTACTATGGTTCCTGCACGTATGGAAACATATATGGGAGCAGACGGACATTACTATGGTGCACCATTCCACGTTGGAGCAACTGTAATGTACTATAATATGGCAGCGATTGAAGAAGCGGGATTCACACAGGCTGATGTAGATGCAATCAAGACATGGGATGACTATACAGCATTTGGTGAAAAATACGTTGCAGCAGTTGGACAGGAAGGCAAGTATTTCACATCTGTAGATACAGCTGGTACTGACTGGTTATGGCTTGCAATGGCTGAATATGGTGAAGACTGGACTGGTGGATTTGACGGTGAAGCTAATGTTGAATTACAGTCAGTTAAAAATATGTTAAATATGCAGGTAGACTGGCTGGCATCAGGTGTAGCACAGGTTTCTCCTGATGGACATGTGGATCTTGAAGCTGGATTCCAGAACATTCTTGATCACAATATCGTATCCTTCCCGAAAGCTATGTGGTACATGAGCCGTTTCATCAACTACATGCCGGAAGAAAAAGGCAACTGGTATCTTGCACCATGCCCAGTATTTGAAGAAGGACAGAACAACTCAGTAGGTATCGGTGGTACTGGAACTGTTGTAACACAGCAGGCAGCAGACAAAGAACTTGCAGCAGATTTCCTCTGCTATGCAAAAATGTCTATGGACGGAGAAAAAATGAACTGGGAAATGTTAGGATTTGATGTTTGTAACACAGAAATGTGGACAGATGAATCTATCATTCATGATGATAACAACCAGTACAATGCATTCTTCAGAAATTACCCATATGATGTATTGAATCAAATCAAAGATGGTATTGGCAAAATCAGCGTTGTTGCAATCAGCCCGACCATCAATGAAGAACTTTGTAATGTGACTTTAAATGAAATTCTTGAAAATGGAACTTCGGTAGATGATGCACTTGCAGCATCACAGGAAGTGATTTCACTTGAACAATAAGAACTGCAGATTGAAATAGTAACAAATAAGGGAGCTGCCTGGAAGAATTTCTGGGCACTCCTTACTTTAAAGAAGGAGGAATAAGGGAAATGAAGATAAAGAAATTTCTTTATTCACAAAAAGCGGCCCCTTATGTATTTGTTTTACCTTTTGTTTTAAGTTTTCTGATTTTTTGGGTATATCCTCTCTGCAGTACGATTGCTATGAGCTTCCAAAATATTAAGCCAACAGGAATTGAATGGATCGGAATTAAAAATTATTCAAAATTACTTGCTGATAAGGTGTTCCATACGGCTGTTCTGAACAGCTTTCAGTACATGTTGCTATCACTTGTCTTACTGATTCCATTTCCGATGCTGTATGCGGTTCTGATGGACAGCAGACTGGTAAAAGCAAAAGGACTCTGGAAAGCACTTTTATATCTTCCAGCATTGACTTCCGTAGTTATTTCGGGTACGTTATTCCGTCTTATGTTTTCTGAGTACCATACAGGTCAGATGAATGTATTGATGGAGATGTTTGGATTTGCGACCCAGAAATGGTTAAAAGTGAAAGTGACCGGTCTAGGTGCATTGATCGTACTTTGCTGCTGGAGATGGACTGGCGTTAATATGCTTTACTTTTTATCAGGTCTAAAATCAATTGACGGGTCACTTTATGAAGCAGCCGACATTGATGGTGCTTCTGCAATACAGAAATTTAAATTTATCACAGTTCCATTATTAAAACCGACAACTATCTATGTTTTGACAATCAGTGTTTATGCAGGACTTGCCATGTTCCTTGAATCCTTTATGTTATGGGCAGGAAATGCATCACCAAACAACATTGGTCTGACGATCGTGGGTTATCTATATAGACGTGGTATTGAGAAAAATCAGCTTGGTTATGCTTCAGCAGTAGGTCTTGTCCTGCTTGTGATCGCATTGATCATTAATGTGATTCAGCTTGCACTCAATGGCACATTTAAAAAGGAGGAGAAATAGATGAGTAATGAAGTTTCTTCTTTAAAACCAGGTATGACTATAAAGAGAAGAGTCGGATCATTCATAGCGACAGCATGGTTCGCGTTCCTTGGATTTATTGTGATCTTTCCGGTTTTTGCAGGTCTGCTTGCTTCTTTCAGACCAGGAACGGAGTTGATCAGAAGAGGATTGAGCATCAATCTTGATGTTTCGACGATGACGTTGGGGAATTATACATATCTATTCAGTGGAAATGCTGACTCTGTCAAATATTTCAACTGGTTCAAGAACAGTATGATCCTGACACTGGTATCTGTTGCACTGACTTTGATCATTTGTTTTTTTGTTGCATATGGACTCAGCATGTATGATTTTAAACTGAAAAATTTGTTGTTCTTTCTTGTTATTGCAACGATGATGGTTCCTTTTGAAATACTGATGCTTCCTTTGTACCAGGAAATGATCTCATTAAAATTGATCGATACATCAGCAGGTGTGATCCTGCCCGGTCTTTGCGCGGCATCGACGATCTTCTTCTTCAGACAATACCTCACGACAATGCCCAAAGAGTTACTAGATGCGGGAAGGATTGACGGAGCGACTGAATATGGTATCTGTATTAAGATCATGTTGCCAATTACGAAACCGGCTTTTGCAGCTATGGCAATTCTTTGTGCTATGGGCGCTTGGAATAATATGCTCTGGCCAATGCTGGTATTCAGAAGTGCGGAAAAATTTACACTCCCAATTGGTCTGAATACATTACTGACACCATATGGTAACAACTATGATGTACTGATTGCGGGTTCTATGTTTGGAATTATCCCTATTTTTGTTATCTTTTTAATGTTCCAGAGTTATTTTATTGATGGTATGACAACTGGTGCTGTAAAAGGATAAGTAAATAAAAACCTCTGGAGGTTACAATGAGTAATAGAAATGCAAAAATGATAATAGATAAAGAACTGAAGATTGCACAGATCGATAAGCGCGTGTACGGTTCTTTTATAGAACATCTTGGAAGAGCTGTCTATAATGGAATCTATCAGCCGGGACATAGTTCTGCTGACGAAGATGGATTTCGTAAAGATGTGATAGAACTTGTGAAAGAACTTGATGTACCGATCATACGTTATCCGGGTGGAAATTTTGTTTCCAATTTTTACTGGGAAGACAGTGTTGGCCCGAAAGAAGAAAGAAAAAAACGATTGGAACTTGCATGGAGAAGTCTTGAGACCAATGAGTTCGGACTTAATGAATTCTCGAAATGGACAAAAAAAGTGGATTCTGAGATCATGATGGCAGTGAATCTTGGTACAAGAGGAATTTCTGATGCATGTAATCTTCTGGAATACTGTAATCATGAATCCGGAAGCTATTATAGTGACTTGAGAATCAGCCATGGATATAAAGAACCACATAAGATCAAGACCTGGTGCCTTGGAAATGAAATGGATGGACCGTGGCAGATCGGGCATAAAACGGCAAAAGAATATGGAAGACTGGCAGAAGAAACAGCAAAAGCCATGAAACTGATCGATCCTTCGATCGAACTTGTTACCTGTGGAAGTTCCAACATTCAGATGCCTACATTCCCAGAATGGGAAGCGACAACGCTTGACTATACCTATGATTATGTGGACTATATCTCACTGCATCAGTATTATGGAAATGCAGATAATGATACAGAAGATTTTCTTGCACTCACACAGGATCTGGAAGAATTTCTCCATACAGTCATTGCAGCATGTGATTACATTAAGGCAAAAAAACGCAGCAAGAAGAAAATGAACTTAAGTTTTGATGAGTGGAATGTCTGGTTCCATGCAATGCAGGAAGACAGCGAGACAATGGAAAAGAGACCTTGGCAGATCGCACCACATCTGCTGGAAGATATTTATACATTTGAAGATGCACTTTTGGTTGGATTGATTTTAATCACATTCCTGAAACATTCTGACAGAGTTAAAATGGCATGTCTTGCTCAGCTTGTAAATGTGATCGCGCCAATCATGACAGATAATGAAGGTGGTGCATGGAAACAGACAATATTCTATCCTTTTATGCAGGTTTCCAAATATGGAAGAGGAACAGCACTTGTGCCTGTTATGAATGTTACAAAGCATGATACAAATAAACATGCTGATGTTACAGACATTGAATCAATAGCAGTCCATAATGAAGAAAAAGATGAAGTAACGATCTTTGCAGTGAATAGAAATGTGAAGGAAAGTGTAGCATTTGAAGCAGATCTGCGAGGATTTTCAGGATACAGACTTTTAGAGTATTCCGTGATGGAACAGGATGACATGAAAGCAGTAAATCTCCTGGCAAAAGAAACGGTAAGACCTGTTACAAGAACAGATTATCATTTTGAAGATGGAAAATTTGAAGCAGTATTAGGTAAGTGTTCCTGGAATGTAATCAGATTTGGTAAATAACAAAAATAAAAAGACCCGCATTGCTTTATGCAGTGCGGGTCTTTGGTGTAAAACGCAAGTTATTCTTAATATGTCATAGGCTCTTCTTCGTGATTCATGACACGAAGGGCACCCTGTGCAAGTGCCAGAAGTTCATCTTCACCTGGGTAAACTGTAATAGGAGCGATCCATTCAACTCGTTCTTTAATAGAGGCAACGGTTGCACTGCTGTATGCAATTCCACCGGTAATAATGATCTGGTCAACATGTCCTTTCAGAACAGTAGACATGGCGCCAATATCCTTGCAGATCTGATATACAAAAGCATCTCTTGCAGCTTTTGCATCTTCATTTCCTTCTGCCATCATTTTCTCTACATCTCGCATATCATTTGTTCCAAGATAGGCATTGAATCCACCTTTACCCACGAGCTTAGAATAAACTTCTTTTTCTGTATAATTTCCACTAAAGCACATTTTAACAAGTGCACCGCATGGAAGACTTCCGGCTCTTTCAGGAGAAAATGCTCCATCACCATCAAGCGCATTGAAAATATCGATGATCTTTCCGTTATGGTGTGGTCCGACTGAAACACCACCACCAAGATGAACAACGATCAGATCGAGCGAATCGTATGATTTCCCGATTTCTTTTGCATATCTTTTAGCAACGGCTTTTTGATTCAATGCATGAAAAATACTGACACGGGAAATCTCTGGTATTCCTGAAAAACGAGCAACAGGTTCCATTTCATCCACAACGACCGGATCTACAATATAGGATGGAATTGATAATGAATCAGCGATTTCACGAGCAATAATGCCACCAAGATTGGATGCATGCTGTCCCTGAATACCTACTTTAAGATCGTCCAAAAGAGTATCGGTCACCTGATAGGTACCGCCTGGAATAGGCTTCAACATTCCACCGCGTCCAACAATTACATTGAGTGAAGCAAGGTCGAAATTTTTATCTTCTAAAATAGTAATAATAATATTTTTACGAAAATCTTTTTGTGCTACGATGCTTGGGAAAACACTGATTTCTTCTGTCGTATGACGGAGTGTTTCTTCGAATAATAATGTTTCATCTTCGAATACACCAATTTTTGTTGAAGTCGATCCTGGATTTATGATTAAACTTTTGATAGACATGATGAGATCCTTTCGTGATGTTTATTGATTTAATGATTCTGCTATAACAGATGCCAGAGCTATAGAATTTACTTTTACTTCAAAATTATCTGAACGTGATGTGAGAATGACAGGTGCGGATGTTCCGACCAGAATATTTCCATTCTTGGCAACGCCGGTCTGTACTAGAAGTTTGTATGCAATATTTCCGGCATCAATATTTGGAAATAGTATAATATCAGCTGCGCCAACAACAGGATTTGAAATGCCACCTTTGTGTTTTGCGGCTTCTTTGGAAAGTGCAAGATCCATGGAAAGTGGACCATTTACGATGCAGTCCTTAATTTCACCACGTTCGTACATCTGAGTTAATTCATATGCATCAACGGTTGGCTGCATTTTAGGATTTACAACTTCAACAGCACATACTGGTGCGACCTTTGGCATCGTGATACCACACGCCTTAGCTATTTCAACGGTGTTGCGGATGATATTTGCTTTTTCTTCCAGTGTAGGATAAGTATTTAATGCCACATCAGTGAAAAATAACAGATGGTCAATGCCTTTCACTTCAAATACACATACATGACTCATCATTTTATCGGTTCTCAACCCAACTTCTTTGTTCAGCACACTTTTTAAAAATGTTTTGGTATCAACAAGACCCTTTAACAGAATATCGGCCTGTTTGTTGTGTACCAGTTCAACTGCCTTCAATGCTGCAGCAGCAGGATCTGACTCATGTATAACTTCGAAGTCTGCAAGATCCATGCCAATGCTGTCAGCAATACCTTTGATCAGATCTTGATCGCCTACAAGAATTGCATTTGCTATTTTGCGGTCTTTTGCTGCTTTTACTGCCTCCAGAACAGCTTCGTCCTGTGCAACGGCTACGGCTACTGTTTTCAGACTACATTCTGAAACGGTGGATAATAAATCATCAAAACTTTTACTCATGTGATACGCACCTCATAATTGAAATTTTGGACAGTTTACGGAAAAATGTCTTTGTTAAAATAGTAACACTTCTTATAATAAAGGTCAAGAACTGTGACGATAAATAAAAAAAGATAAAACAAATAAATAACAGATATTAAATAAATAAAAAACAACATAAATAAATACAATAAAAGAAAAAAACTGTTCAATATTTAAGTTATTATGAAGGAATCATAAACAATTTGTGGATATATGAATGAACTGTTGAATTCGTAATTTATATCTGCTAAAATAAGAAATGGTTTTCCAGACTATATATGGTACGGAATAGGAGTAAGTAATGAATATTATTGATAAGCTAATCGGGACACACAGTGAGAGAGAATTAAAAAGAATTGTCCCAATCGTGGATGCAATTGAAGCGCTCAGACCTGCAATGATGGAACTGTCTGACGAACAACTGAAAGATAAGACAAAAGAATATAGAAAAAGATTCGAAGATGGAGAGACCCTTGACGACCTGCTTCCGGAAGCATTTGCCACAGTACGGGAAGCGGCCAGAAGGGTCTTAAATATGGAGCACTATCGCGTGCAGCTGATTGGTGGACTGATCCTGCATCAGGGACGTATTGCTGAAATGAAGACAGGTGAAGGAAAGACCCTGGTGTCTACACTTCCTGCATATCTGAATGCGATTGAGGGAAAAGGTGTTCTTATTGTAACGGTCAACGACTATCTGGCTAAGCGTGATGCTGAATGGATGGGGCAGGTACATGAATTCCTTGGTGTCAGCGTAGGTGTTGTATTAAACGGTCTGAAGTCTGAAGAACGAAGAGCAGCATACTTATGTGATATCACATATGTTACAAATAATGAGCTGGGTTTTGATTATTTGCGTGATAATATGGTGATCTATAAAGAACAGCTGGTACTCCGTGATCTGCATTATGCGATCATTGATGAGGTTGACTCTGTTCTCGTAGATGAGGCCCGTACACCATTGATCATTTCAGGACAAAGTGGAAAATCCACAAAGTTATACGAAGCATGTGACATTCTCGCAAGACAGCTCGAACGTGGAAAAGATATGGAAGATCTTTCCAAAATTGATGCGATCATGGGAATCGAGCAGGAGGAGACCGGTGATTTCGTTGTAAATGAAAAAGATAAAGTAGTGAACCTGACTGCGCAGGGTGTGGGAAAAGTTGAACGCTTTTTCCAAATTGAGAATCTTGCAGATCCTGAGAACCTTGAGATCCAGCATAACATCATACTTGCTCTTCGTGCACATAATCTGATGTTCAGAGACCAGGATTATGTTGTGAAAGAGGATCAGGTCCTGATCGTAGATGAGTTTACTGGAAGAATCATGCCAGGACGCCGTTATTCAGATGGTCTTCACCAGGCAATAGAAGCAAAAGAGCATGTAAAGGTCAAGAGAGAAAGTAAAACTCTTGCAAACATTACATTCCAGAATTTCTTTAATAAATTTGACAAAAAAGCAGGTATGACAGGTACAGCCCTGACCGAAGAAAAAGAGTTCAGAGATATTTATGGGATGGATGTTATTGAGATTCCAACAAACAGACCTATTGCCAGAAAAGATCTTCAGGACTGTGTTTATAAAACAAAAAAAGAAAAACTAAATGCAATTGTGAACGAAGTAGAAGTCGCACATGCAAAAGGACAACCGGTACTTGTTGGTACAATTACAATTGAAGCATCAGAAGAATTGAGTTCAAAGCTTACAAAAAGAGGAATTACACATAAAGTACTGAATGCGAAATTTCATGAATTGGAAGCTGAAATTGTTGCGGATGCAGGTCTTCATGGTGCCGTTACGATTGCTACCAATATGGCTGGTCGTGGTACGGATATTAAACTTGACGATGATGCCAAAGCAGCAGGTGGTCTTAAGATCATTGGTACAGAAAGACATGAGTCACGACGTATCGACAATCAGCTTCGTGGACGTTCAGGTCGACAGGGCGATCCAGGAGAATCAAGATTCTATATCTCTCTGGAAGATGATTTGATGCGTTTGTTTGGATCAGAAAGACTGATTAATATGTTCAATACATTGGGAATTCCTGAAAATCAGGAAATTGAACACAAGATGCTCACCAATGCAATTGAAACTGCACAAAAGAAAATTGAAAATAACAACTTTGGAATCAGAAAGAATCTGCTTGAATATGATCAGGTCATGAATGAACAAAGAGAAATCATTTATGCTGAAAGAAGAAGAGTGCTTGATGGCGAAAGCATGAGAGATGTTATTTATAAAATGATCACAGATATTGTAGAGAGCAAAGTCGATACCTGTATAGGGGAAGATGTGGAGCCTGAGGACTGGGATCTGAATGAATTGAACAGTCTGTTATTGCCTATTATACCGCTTGAAAAAATTAAGCTTGGAAGAATCAAGACCAGAAAGAAAAACAGTCTGAAACACCAGCTGAAAGAAGAAGCAGTAAAATTATATGAAACAAAAGAAGCAGAATTTCCGGATGCTGAAGCGATCAGAGAGCTTGAGAGAGTCATACTCCTTAAGGTGATCGATAGAAAATGGATGGATCATATTGACGATATGGACCAGCTAAGGCAGGGTATCGGTCTACAGGCTTATGCGCAGAAGGATCCAAAAGTAGAGTATAAATTAAGTGGTTATGAGATGTTCGATGCTATGACGGATAATATCCGTGAAGATACAGCAAGACTTCTGTTCCATGTTAAGATAGAACAGAAAGTAGAACGCGAGCAGGTGGCAAAAGTCACTGGAACCAACAAAGATGATTCTCTTGCAAAGGCACCTGTAAAAAGAGAAGCCGTAAAAGTGTATCCGAATGACCCGTGCCCATGTGGAAGCGGAAAGAAATATACACAATGCTGTGGCAGAAATTAAATGCCAATGCAACACAAAAATAAAAAAATGTAAGGTGGTGACCGTTGTTGGTTGAATTAGATCAGATCAAGTCAGAACTTCAGGCTTATAAAACTCCATTAGCGGAAGTGAGGGATTCACTTTGACCTGGATAACAGGTTAAAGCGTTTACAGGAATTTGAAATGGAAATGGAAGCACCCGGATTCTGGGACAATCCTGACTATTCCAATAAACTGATGAAACAGCATAAAGATATTAAGAACATCATTGACTCATTTCAGAAAATTGAAACAGCTTTTGATGATCTCGAAGTGATGATTCAGATGTGTTACGAAGAAGAAGACCCTGAAATGCTTGAAGAGATCAAGAATGATTTCAGCATATTTCAGGAAGAACTTGAAAGCATGAGAATTTCCACACTGCTTTCAGGTGAATATGACAGATGCGGTGCTATTTTAAAATTAAATGCTGGAGCAGGTGGAACAGAAAGCTGTGACTGGGCTGGTATGCTTTATCGTATGTATACTCGCTGGGCAGAAAAAAAAGGATTTGGAGTGGTGGTACTGGATTTTCTGGATGGTGAAGAAGCTGGGATTAAGTCTGTAACATTTCAGATCAATGGAGAAAATGCATACGGATACCTGAAATCTGAAAAAGGAGTTCATAGACTTGTTCGAATATCACCTTTTAATGCGCAGGGAAAAAGGCAGACTTCATTTGTTTCACTGGATGTAATGCCTGATATTGAAGAAGATTTAGATGTGGAAATTAATTCTGATGATTTGAGAATTGATACGTATCGAAGCAGTGGTGCTGGCGGACAGCACATTAACAAGACGTCATCAGCGATTCGAATCACACATTTACCGACCGGAATTGTAGTGCAATGCCAGAATGAGCGTTCTCAGCACATGAATAAAGATAAAGC